>Ga0065711_1039131_pt1 | contig 18092 bp, 10 predicted proteins | sample Hoacrofraction12_FD_59098 | JGI IMG/M metagenome (GOLD analysis project Ga0065711, IMG submission 59098) | Hoatzin crop microbial communities from Cojedes, Venezuela - Epithelial fraction 12 v2 (version 2) | ecosystem: Host-associated > Birds > Digestive system > Esophagus > Crop | place... | reverse complement strand
AGGGTGGGTGTCAGGAGGATGGGGCCAGACTCTTTTCAGTGGTGCCCAGCAACAGGACAAGGGGCAATGGGCACAAACCGAAGCACAGGAAGTTCCGTCTGAACATGAGGAAGAATTTCTTCACTCGGAGGGTGATGGAGCACTGGAACAGGCTGCCCAGAGGAGTTGTGGATTCTCCTTCTCTGGAGATATTCAAGACCCGCCTGGACAAGGTCCCGTGCAGCCTGCTGTAGGTGCCCCTGCTTTGGCAGGGCAGTTGGACTAGATGACCCACAGAGGTCCGTTTCCCTTCCAACCTCCATGATTCTGTCACTCTGTGATCTGTGCTACAAGTGCCAGCCAGGAACTAAATTACATACAGCAGCAAAAAAAGTGCCTTCCACATTTACTGGAAACTGATGTCCAGGCAAATACACATTTCCTAGCACAGTCTGAAACTCAATGAACCATCATTAGGGAAGATAATGTCGATACAGGAAGTATTCATGCACAAAAAATTCTCTCATAATGTCATTCATTCATATCCCTTTATATTAGTATAATATTTGGGGATTTTAAGTTTTAATTTTAACAGTGACATGTAAGCAAGTAACATTGCTCTTAAGCATTTGGAAATGCAGAAATTAAGGACAGATAGAAAGGAATATTCAAAGATCTATCATTCTTTCTAAGCAGAATTTCAAGAATGATACAAAAAAGAATGAATGTTGGGTAGGTATGGGACCCACTTTTATCCTGAGCTAAAAGTCTTTGCTGTATTGTGCTGATGTTGTTTTACACTTTTTGCTCCTTAAATCAATTTATTTACTCTACATGCACATGAAACGAAGCAAGAAAATCATTCCTGTGCTGAGACTCACTACTGAAAACAATATAAAATCTTCATTTTACTGGTACTGAGAGATTAGAGTAACAGTTCAGTTGTTTCCTAGTTGCTTCACTTTTCAGCTTCAAATATCATTTGTCTTCAACAGACAACTTTATTTGTGAATGACATCTTTTGTTTCCTCTCCTGTAAAAATAATATTACAGTTAAGTGCACTTAAAGACAATATTTAGACAACTGATAACATAGAAAATTATAAAAAAACACAGTCCTTGATCAAACTGCTGAAAACAGTTTCACTGGGGTGGGATCAAACATGTGCGGATTTAAGGAAACTAATTCCCCATTAGCTTGTTTCTCCTACAACACTGTCAAGTCCCTTGTTGCCAGGACAGAGCCACAACTCTTTTTCAACTTTCTGACCCCACGTAGTAGGTACAGGGAGCCAGACCACATGTGGCTCTCACCAGTTACAGCTCGTAGCAGCTCATATCAGACACGGAAATAATAATTACTGTGATAATCATTTAATACTAACATGTTTGGAATTCCCACCATAGGAAAGATGTAGGGATCAGAGAGTTTTTCTTCCTTTCCTGAGATGCCTCTTGGAGACAGAAGAAAAAGAAAGTAGAGAAGGACACAAAACTTTCAGAGAGAGGTGGACGTGACATACCTTGACTTTAGGTACTTCCTCCCAGTCTCCTTGTTTGAAAACTGAGAATGAGTGTAATGGTCAAGACAACTATCAGATGATCTTAAAATTATCTGGACTAACAGGCTCAGAAGGCTGTGATCAACATCCATTTGGAAGATGGCAGTGAGTGAAGCGGAGATTTGTACTGGCGCCCATGTGGTGCAAAATTTTTGTCAGTGGCCTGGGTGGTCACAGGGTCCACCTTTGGCAAATCTGTAGAGGACACTGACAGAGGGTGTGGTTATGACTGTCATGATTTATCAAATCCAGGAGCTCAGAAGAGAAGGGCTGTTGCAGCTCCACGACTCCAGGACCAACCAGCAGCAAGGCTGAGCGTGTATTGTCCACAGGCACGTGCACATGTCAACAACACATATGTACATACACACACACCCAGTGGCACAGATCGTCGCAGACAGACACACTCCGCCCGCAGACAAATACAGACATCACCAATGGCCTTGTTCTGTTCGCCTTTCTGGCTGAGGAGGATTTGGCAAAAAGACTGGAGGGACCACATGATCACTGCCTAAACTGCTTGAAGAGGGGAGGGAATCACAAAGTCAAGGGAAAAAAAATTCAGTATCGTGCCAGGCAATATAACAAATAGCAGTAGCTGCGTTCGACAGCTTTGGGGCAATGCAGCACCAGAACTGGTTGCCCGGGGAGAGGTGAAGCATGTGTGCTCTGAGTGCCCTCAGAGCTCTGGTGGGATGATGAACTGGAACCATCCAGATGCGTCCTCCAAACAGCATTTCTGTGGTTCTTCAGATGGTGCTCAGTTAATAGGGGGTAGCAGCCACATAACCTCCAGCATCATTCTCTTAATCTATATTAGTGGAGCCATGGAGTAAGCCAGAGAACCAAATTTCTCTTACCCTTTTTCACCTTCTCCAAGGTAAGATGGGAGGAGCAGAGAACCTGCCTAATCTGATTTTCATAAAGTAAATCTGATAATGAAAATGGAGAGTGCTTGCTAATGCAATCAGCATTTCAAAAAACATATGATTTTAATGAATAAACCCGACAAAAGGTTCCTAATTATGTTTTTAAGCATACATTCATCTTCAACTTTCTGTATTCCCATAGTGTCTGCAATGTATTTTCTGTTGTATTCCCTTTTGGCTTCTTCTGTGAACTAAAAGCATTACATCATGCAGTAGGGAGAAAAGAAAGAAATATCAGTTTATTTTTTTTTACATACACAAGTAGCAACTAGAAAAAAGAAGGACCAAGTAAGCCATGTGAGGAAGTACACTTTGGGTTCAGCATTAAGATGGTATACACAAAGGCAAAATAAATACCTGGGAGTGATCAGCCACTCAAAATTATTGTGAGAGAGAAGGGAATGGAAATGAATTAAGAGATGTGACATCCAGATCTGCAGTGGGGTGTGAGAAAACTTTCATAACAAGCAACAGAAAAGGAGACATGATGAGAGGCAAGCAAGTTCAGAACTATGTGAAAAAGGAGATGTATATGAGATATACCAAAAAAACCCATTGTGCTACAGAAAGGAATGTATCCAATGAGAAACAAAAAAGCAATGAGATGCAAAGGAGAAGAAAATATGAAGGGTGATATATAACAGCAAACGTGTGAAAAGTAAATCCTTTGAAAGTCAGAGGTGAATAGCAAAAGGCATGATGAAATGGAAAAATCATAATGAAATGCAAGTATGTAAGAAGAGGAAAAAGTGAAAGAAATGCAGAAAGCATCGGAGACTGATGTGTAATAAAGAAAAGCATGTAAACAGGAGGAAATGCAAATAAAAAGGCGCATAATGTTATATAAAAAAGGAAACATAAAAACCTGGGGAAAAGAATATTCAAGGTAAGGTGGAAAAAGTGAAAGACTAAATAAGAGGTAAAAATGAAAAGTTGTAGTGTGATTTAAAAAAGACATATGTGCTTTGAAAGTAAAAATGAAATAGTGCAACATAGTGGCAAATGGTAAATAAAAGATGCAAGAGCACATGCAAGGGGATGTGAGTGCATGTGATGACAGGAAAGTTTACATAGATGCTGAGCTACAAGGAAAAGAGCATGTGTCAGAGATAAAAATGCATATTGATTTAAAAAAGTGGAACACTTCAATGAAAGGTGAAAAGAAAAACATAGTGAGATTTGCAATTTAAGACCTAATCAGTTGTAAAAAAAACAACCTGCAGTCAGAACATACCTAACAAAAGGAAAACCTGAAAAAAACATAATGAAGTGACAAAGAAATAGATGGTGAGATGAACAAAGATCACATCTGGTGCTTATGAAGCTACTCAAAAACACAAGCAAGTACTCGTAAGGGGAAAAAAGCAACATAAGCAATACATAAGGACTCGTAAAATGGAAATGTGCAAAGGCATTTTAAAGACAAATGGGGAGCAAGATGTGAATAATAGCGCTGCATAATGAAATGCAGAACAGATATAAACATTAAAACAGGAAACGCAAACATCTAGAATGGGTATATGTCATACACCAAAGGAGGTAGTGTATGAGTTAAAAAAGTCAAACCAGGTGGTTCATTCAGGAAAACTTCTAAGAAAAATCTAAGCTTGTTGAGAGACAAAAAGGAAAACTCATTCTGAAAGGGGAAATTCATAAGGAAATGCAAAAATAAAACCGCATACATAGATAAAGGAGAAAAGCATGAGAGTATTCCAAACCAGAAATGTGTCATGAGCTACAAAATCTGAAACATATCATTAGAAATAAACCAAGCTGGCTGCATAATTGCATGCATTAGGGAAAGTGCAGAAATAGCTCTGGAAAAAAAAGAAAAGCCACTTAGAAAAAGATGCACAATCTGAAAAGGAAATGTGTGAGGATTTGCAGATAGGAAAATGTATGCTAAGAGGCACCACCACCTCCAAGTTTCAAAAAATACAAAACCAGAAGTTCATTATGCATTTTGTAAATGAAAACATAGTATGAGATTAAAAAATTAAATTTGCAGTATTACACCATTCAGATGAGTAATGAGATATTAAAAGTATATGTTTATTGACGTGCAAAAGAAAGAGAGCCTACATAGATGTAAAAAAAATGACAGATCTGAAAAATCATAGTGAGATGCTGGTAGGAATATATGAAATTTATAAAAGATGTAAGAAGGTAACTGAAGAATGTAAGAAAAGGAAAACACGGGAAAATGTGAAAGCTCATGCTCAGGCTGCTATGCATAGTCTGTAATGGGCAAAAAAAGGAAATTGACTAATAAGCGATGATACATGAAATTCCTAATTAGATCTAAAATTACATAATGAGACGCTGAAGCAAAACCAAGCAGTAAAATAAAAATGAACACACAGCAAAAAACAAAACTGGAAACTGGAAATGAGATGTAAAAAAGCATTCATATTGAGATGCAGAATCAAAAAAGTGGGTAATGAGATGTGAAAAGAAAAGCTCATAATAGGATTTGACATCAGAAATGCACAGTAAGTTGAAAAATTGTAGTAAGTTATGAAAAACAAACTCTGAAAGAGTAATGATAGGCAAAATCAGAAATGTACCTTTAAGATGAAAGAGGAAAAATGAAATAAGATGCAAAGTTAAGTAGTGAGTCATGTGATATAATGGGGAAAATGCAGAATGAATTATGAATAATTAAATGCATGATGAAGTGCAGAAATAAAAATCCATAACAGGTTGTGAAAATTTGATGTTTGATGGGAAGCAAACCCCCTAGTGTATGCTATAACTTGAACCCTGAAATCTACAGTGAGGGTCTGGAAAATGAGTAATGAGATGTGAAATCAGAAATAAAATGATTTGTGGTAACGATCATTCATAATGACAAGCAAAAGCAAGAATTTAAATGCTAATGAAGAATGGCATGTGAAATGCCGAAGGAGATACAATAGCTGAGATGCATAACGGAAAATGGAAACAAATACATAACGAAGTGTGAAAAAGAATGCATGTTCCAACACAGGAAATGTTCACTATAAAACATGCATAGCAAACCATTTTAATGGAGAAGGACTAAAGCACATAAAGCAGCATGAAAATGGGGCATTATAGCTGTCGAACGGTCAAAACTGAAGCATGCAAGAGGTTCAGAGCAGTAATTTTACTCAAATACTTGAGTACTTACCACGTCACTGGCTGTGGTGGTCTTATTTCCCCCTTTTTTTTCTTTTGTGCTTGCCCTACTTGCCTCAAGTCAGATTCAGAAAGGATCTTACCCTCCATTCACACCTCACTTCTTGACATCCAGCGGTACAGTATCCTAATGGGCCATCTTTATTTTGTGTGGCATCATCTCTCATCATGTCATAGCAATAGACTCCACCATACCTGCTCCCAGGCGTGTCAAGTCCACCTAGCAGTTTATTAACTGTGGAACCATTGCAGCCTTAAGTCATTTGTGCCCAGGCCCACCAGCAGAAATGTGAAGGACGTGGTTAGGTACAAGTCTACAAAGCATCAGACAACAGGCACAGAGTGATTCTGAGCCTGTTAATGGTGTATAGAAACAACGGGCCTAAGTGGTTGAAGAGGAAGGCAAACAATTGCACTGCATTGTTACTAACTCATTCTTTACTCATGCCAGGCAGCATATGTTAGGCTAAATTCCCCAAGCAACAACAGGGTATTTGGCCTTTCAGCACACTTCCAAGCCTTGTGAGGGTGCTCTGCTGAAATGCTGGGTCTGCTTGGCCCTCGCAGTGCCTTCTAGGGTGTCTCCAGCCATTGGGCTGTGACCTTGATTTTCACTTGTGAGCGGTTAGTGCTAAAACAGCCCTGTCCCCTAGTACGTACCTCAAAGGCAATGTGACATTGGCATTTTCTCATGGCCCCAGGATATTTACGTCCCACAGGTAACTCATTTTTGCAGAAACTCTAACACAGGCAGGTTGCAGATATTACTCATACAGGAGGCTCCTCACTGTTGCAGAGGGTGCCTGCAAGGAAGGAAACTTCTGAATCACAGATAGGAGCAGGATTTGGGTGGTGCAAGGCTCATGTCGGGGAGGCTGCACAGCCACAGGCAGGCTGGGAGCATGCTTCACCTCAACAATGACGAGCAGAAGGCTCTCTGGGATAAATGGGGGGACGCAGAAGCAGTAATCCCAGCTGACCCATACAAAGCCATCCTACCCCCAGCGCAGCGCTTCACAGGCTGGTCTGGGAAAACACACCAGTAAAGCAGTGTAGCATGGGCTAAGTCACCCCTGGTCAGGTGGCTTCCTCAGGAGGGTTCATTGCACTGGACACATGCTGCCCTACTGCTGTTGCCCGCCATCCCTGCCACATGCCATGAAAAAGCCACTGCTCAGAGAAGACCTGGTACCAAGGCTGCCGCCGTTCTTTTCATCTGGAGTAGCTTTTTGGAGAAAGGGCCTTAAACACTTCCAGGGAGCTGGCTAAAGTAGAAGAGGGCAGTGCTGGCACAGACCTCTCTTCGTGAAATCTCCCTATCCATTGTAAAAATATCATGGCATGACATTGTATAAACCACTTGAGTCATCAATTGTGATGTTACGAGGGATCAGCCTGGTGTGTTGGTGGTGCTGGAGCAGCTTCCCAGCTGCTGGGCAGAGAAAACTGCAAAGCCCTCGTATGGTATCTCTAGGGTATTTCCTTGTTTTAGTATCTGGCTCTGACAAGAAGGGATCCATCACCTTTGTAACTGCCCAATAAGATGCAGGGAGCAATTAGATCATCCATCAGTCTCATCTATGTCAAAGCTCCTCAGCATCATACGCTTCCTCAAGCCATACATAGCAAATCTCTGATCAACTTTATCTCTAAGCGTTGTCATACGCAGCTAGCTACTTTATCTTATGCTAAATGCTATGCCTAGGATTACTGACAGGATTGCAAATAAACGACACGCCTTCCTTCCTCACAGTCACTGGAGGTCAGAGGAGCAGAGTAGAACTGAGTTAGGTGCTTATCGTAACCATGACAAACACACATCAGAGAAAAAGCCTTTGCAGTCCTGCCTTGGACCAGCTTCCAAAGGCGGCTCTGCCTCAGCTTCAGTCCAAAAACAGGAGAAGAGGCTCCCTGAGTTCTAGAAGCGGTAGCTGAGGAACAGGACACCTGCTGGGGACAAGCATGTCTGAGCACCTCCATCTCATACAGCACTTCACTCTAGAGATGCCTTGTGCTGTAAAGTCAGGACAACAGGCAGTCTTGGCTTGGAGGCTAACATGAAACAAGAATGTAAAGTGGCGTTATTGGTGGAGTTTTGCAATGGTTAGCATCAAATGTTTTGGCACAAGTTGTTCAGAAGTTTCTTTGGAGGGGAACGGTTGAAGAGGAGGTTTTGACAGGGTTTTTTTCTCACCTCTGATGCTTCTTTTCTTAGCGCCCACACAAGTTCAGTCTGACCCCTGATTTCTTGAAAGGATCAACATGGGATTTGAAATGTCCAAGCCCATCTGAGACCCATTCCCTAAAAATGAGAAACTCCTTATAGAAACCTGACTATCAGCTAAGTTTCAGGGAAAACCAGCTGACTGCAAGAAAATCAGGATTTCAGCAAGAACTCTGCTTCAGAAACTCTGATCCTTCTAGCACAATAACCTGTAAAATGTGATCTGACAAGAGGCAAAACCCTCATTGGCATTAAGCTTATTAGGCTCATCCAAAAGCAAAATTAATCCTGTAGTAAGTGCATACTGCATGCATAAAGACTGTAATGAATAAAAATACAATCAGTTGCCAGAAGCAGCTGGTAACTTGTCTTATGCTGTAGAGTCAGTCCAAATTATTCACTGAACGGCAGAACGCTTTATGAAATGGGTAGTGTTTCAGATGAGAAATAACACAAAAATACAGACTCCTATAGTAAAGATAATAAAGCTATCAGCTGAATAGGATAGAGATACTAAATACACATAGACTCCATTATCTTTCCACAGCATGCTTTCCTTCTGTATATCCTGCAGCCTCCATTTATACTGTCTAGTATGTCTATTAAAACCATGCTCAGTCAGCTACAGAAAATGCTCACAGATTATTTTAAATAAATAAGCATTCAGCAGAACTCGACTTTAATGGTGCAAGAAGCATTTTGTCAGAGCTAAAGAGCAACATAAGGATTGTATATATTTGATACAAAATACACCATACAGTTGGTTAGTGAATGTTTCACGTCATGAAAATATTGAATAACTTCTCTTTATTGAGAAAACCAAAATGTCATTACAAAATGGTCTCCTTGTTTTAGTTAAAACAAATACAAGTTATCTTTATGTATTCTCTGGGCAGACATTATATTTACTCTTATAAAAAAAACAGGCCCAAATCTTGGACAGCAATATGCACACCTCACCTAAACCTCCAAAAATTTTAGGGACTGATATAATAAAATTTGTTCACAACCCCTCTCTATCTCACTATTTTGTTTTTGTTTTGTATGATGCTTTTGTGATTCTCCTCTAGGACATTGCTTGGGTGATATATTGCAGTACTGCAATCACTTGAAAGCTGAACAGAAATTTGCACTGAGGTTAGAAAAGGCTTCAGAGAAATCTAGAGTCTTTGGCTGGGCATTCCTGACTGAAACATATGGAATACGGAATTGCTTTCTCCTGCATTTTAAATTGTCATATTACCATGAAGCAAGGATGTGGATGACAGGAGGCGGCTACTAAACAGTTCATTATCTGATACAGAAGGTAACAGTACTCCAAGTGAGTTTAGACTGGTTGGCAAAGACCACTTTGAATCTGATTTAAAATGAGCATGAGGGGTTCTCTAGAGGCCACACTGAGCAGCATAATTGAAAACTGGAGTTCCTGTAGAAGTCACGAGTCCCACATTGCACAAAGAATGCTTCCACTAACACTTTACTGGAAGTGGGAGCAGGCTAACCTGAATTTCTTGTGCATATAAATAAGTAATAAATTCAATATTTAGCACATAGTTAAGATCGACTAACACTTTTTGTTACAAAACTTGTTTTACATTATTTACGGTTTTGTGAATCTTAAGCTCTTTAGGCTTGAATTCTCTCACCTACTTGCCTGCTGCGATTGACTGTTATCTTTTTTAATTTTTAGGTCATGTAATACAGCCATTTCCAAGAGAGATGTGCCAAAACACAATTTCCGCCACTCTAAAAATAATAATAAAAAAAATGCCAAAAGATAAATCCCTTCCTAAGTATTGCTTTGAAAAGCTTTAGTACTGCTGCAGATGAAGCAGTTGCTACAGTCGCTACATATGCAACCAGAAGGCTTTTTTGGCTCTCAAGGCTGCCCAATTACATTCACATTATAAATCTTTGGAAAAGAAAAATCGGAAGTTCACATACATTCAAAGGCTACAAAATTGTCTGAAGATGTGTCCTGCACTAGGTCCGGTCCATCCCTTTGCTACTTTACGTACCAAGCGAACAGCACATGCTCCATGAGCCACAGAGCAGATGCGTATGTGTTTCCCTTCAGTGCTGGGCTGAAAGGACTTTGCCTGCTGATCCTACACCCAACTGACAAAGAGAGAAAGCCCCTCTCTGAGTTTCTCTGTTCTTCCTCTGATGGCAAAGAACATCAGGAGAGGCAGGCTCTTCCTCTGCTGGTCCTTCTTGTGATGGGAATGGGAGTCTAAGAAGCAGAGATGGGAACGGATTCTCAGCATCCCTCTGCAAACATATGGGAATACCACCAGAAAACATACATCTTTTTTTCTGTAACGGCAAGTTCATATACGAGCATCCCTTTTAACAAAGGGATAGAGGACTGTGCTGAGGCTCTTCAGGCCCCCAGCCAGCTGGTGACTCATGCTTTAAGGAGGGATGAATTCTTTTTAAACATTTCCCACTAAATTCTAAGGCAACAAGTCTAATTACACTTTATACTTTAGCGTACTTAGAAGAACAACATGATTTGGAAATGGCTCTTTTCATAAAATTGCTTTGTAGCGCACATTTGAAAGTGACTACTTTCCGAAATGCAAATGTATGAATTCCTCTAATTATATAACTGGAGAAAAAGAGGCTTTTTTTAGACTGCCAATATCTGAAGAAATCATGAGAGGACAGGACATCTTTTCCCAGTATTCCTTTTTAGTACTTCTTCTATTCTAGTTCTAAATACAAATATCCAGTGAGACTGCAAGCACTTTCTGTTATTTAGTAATTAGCTCTCACTCTTGAAAAAAAAAAAATCCCAATTTAAGTTTCAGCTTGTCAGTTCCCGTTATGCCACATTGTCGCACTTTAGTCAGGAGCCCCTAAACACCATCACATGGACTTCCGAGAAACAGAGGGAATGTCTCCAGGACTTCGTGTTACAAACCTTAACTTGTCTTTATCCTGACAGGTAAATAACATCCCTGTAGTAAGTGCAGCATCTGATTGCATGAAAAAGCTGTAATAGAAAGTGTATTTTTAGTTTCTTTTAATGTAATTTCACAGCAGGAAACTGGAAAAACAAGCTGCATCTGAGCTTCTTTAGAATATGATTTGGAGATGAAAACAGCTTCTACCCTCACTGCTTACAGGTGGGAGCATCACCAGGACTGAATCTAGACCTCTACTTGGTTTTCTGGGGGCGGGTATGAGTGAGGGGTCCACTGCAACTTTTATTTAAAACTCTCAAGGGAATATTCAGTTGCATTCAGCCAGACCCCACCTATCTCCCTGACCCTTCTGTTGATGGTATCAGGCAGAAAATATGGTCTGCATGTCTTTCCTAAATGCAGGAGGAGATATGCTCTGTAGGTAATAAGAACTTGGTCTGAATGCTTACTATGTGGGTAGCTGTGTATCAAAAAGAAATATCTGTTCTTCTCATGACTTGCACCAGTGAGGAAGCCCTGATCTCTTGGCCAGTTCCCAGGGTGGCTGCAGTGGGAAGCTCAGGTACAAATGGGGTCTGAGCAGCCTCTAAAGAAGCTGTCAGCCCTGCTCCTGCATACTTATATTCCAGCTGCCTCTGTTCCTGCTATCACAATGTTTGCTGTCATCTGTGCACTTGAACTCCCATTTAAACAGCCAGTCATCAAGATTTTCACAGCTGGAGACCAAGTCTCTTCAGGTCCCCAGGTTAAGCCTCTCTGCTCATGCTGCCTCCTTGTTTGTGGCCAACAGGACAGCAGGCAGAATAGCAAGAGGTTTGCTCTGCACCTCAGCAGAGCTGTTCTTTCATGGTAGATGTCCTGCGACATGTTGCAAGGGTTTCTCAGCATAGGCCTCTTGTAGAGCAATTGGCTTGGATAAAGGAAAGTCATGTCTACCCCACTGTGTATAGACTCAGCCTAATTACTTTTTGCTCCATACTTGGCTTTCTTCTCCCCATCACTGTTTGGTTTATTCTGGATTGGATGGAGACGATGACCTACTGGGCACACAGCGGGGATAAGGAGTAGACCAGATCTCTGGGCCACCCTGAGCAGGTGAACTGACAGCACGGTTGCACCAAGAGCTTGGGGGAATTCTGATGAGTCCCAGCGGCCCTTTGACACAGGTAGTGCATGGGCACTGGCAGGAGCTGCTGGATCTGGCAGCCTGGCAGAGGCGCCGCAGCCACAGCTCCAAGCCCACATGTCCAACAGCAGCAGGGCTGAGCGTGTGTTCCCAGTAGGCACACGGACAGCCCCGCGCTGACCGGCACTGGGGTCATGGTCAGCATGGCCAGACTCCCTGCAGGAAGATTGCAGAAGCATGCCATGACCACTAGTGACACTACCGACATATATGCTGCCTGCATCAATTACAGGGTTAAGTTCAGTTCAGGGGTGGATATAGAGACACAGAAGGTAGGAGAGGGCCGAAAACCAAATTCTTCACAGAACAATGAGGCTCAAATTTGTACATTTTGTCCCTCCCAAAGGCTCCTAGTTTTTCTGTACAAATTGGAGCTCTGCTACCTGATTTCATAAAGGTTGAAATTCTCTCTGTAAGTCGAGGAAGTTGCTTTCCAGATATTTATTTCCCGTTGTAACTGGAGTTCTCAAATTCCACAAGGCAGTTTGTAGAGAATCCAGTCTTTTGCTTGTTTCTCTCAGGTCTCTATCTGCTTCTCGCCTGTCACTGTTTAGGTCTCCATTTGTGGTGGGCTACCTGCTTTCAAAAGACCCTGAATACATGCCTTTAAGTGTATATTTTATTCAAATAAACCAATTCCACCTCCAAGACCCAATTTACATCTCATTTTTTACAATAAGCTAGATTATTCTCAATTCAATAACTTGAGTTCTCCCAGGATTTTCCCTCACAGTCATTGAATAGTTCGGTAAATAACTCTAGCACTTGGAACACCTTTTCACAAGTGTCAGTCACTTCTACACGTGGGAAATTTGCCTTATGGTGATGGGCATCACCCCCAGAACATAAGCAGAGTGGGCTGCTGTGACAGCCCTGGGAGGAGCTGGGGCAGGGAGTCTGTTTCCTTGACTGGCTATTGACCTTCACCCTACATTGGGTGTAGGTGTCAAGGATTTGGCAGCAGTGGGGCTGCAGTGGCATCTTTTGTGGAAAGAGCCTCTTTCCCGCCTGTGCTGCTCAGGGTGGGGGTAGAGGAGCTGGGAGTGGAGGAGTGAAACTGAGCCTGGGAAAGGGGAGAGAAAACATGGTTTAATGCTATTTCCTCATCCCACTGAGTGGGGGAAGTGAGTGAGCGGCTGGGTGGGAGTTTGGCTGTTGGCTGGAGTCAAGCCACCACTGCTTGTCAATAACTTGTCTGTCATGTTACATCCATGCTCCTCCTTGTTTGTAGAGATGGGCTTTTTACAGGCTGATTACTCTCCTGTGGTAAGCCTGAGAGTAGTCTGGCAGGGTATTATTTGGATTCCCTGTCACTGCACTGTTCCTTTGTGCACCTGTGTGTATGTGAGGACAAATCTTGTATAACATAAGCTAGCACTTCCTATTCTGATACGCCCTGAAAGGCCACATCCTGTGCTTCAGTTCCTACAGGAACAAACCTCTTAAAGTCAGTTTCCATAAGATATTATTTGGTGTTTTCCTGTGTCTGTTCTTAACATTCCCTTCTCTGCAGATAGATCCAGCTGCAAATTTCTCTCCTGCTGCTTCACTACCCATTTCTGGACTCCAGTTAACCCAGCATTTGAGACTAAGAATTTCCCCCCTCCCTTAGCAGACGCCACCGAACGGTAGACCATTTCAAATCTTTCAAGTCTTACTTTTTTAAAGAATAACCAAGATGTTTTCTTGGTTTCCCAAGAAACCTTCAGCACTGGATGTTTAAGTTATGCGGTTAAGACTGCATATTCTGATAGTATGTAAGATGTAGATAGCTTAAAGCATTGGCCAGCTGCAAGCCTCCATTCCTTTTAGGACAGACTATCCTGTCCCACTATTTGTAAGTCTCATTATCTTCCCATCTTCTTTAGACACTTTTCATTGCAGACTAAATCTTTCTGGTCAAATAATAATATATACATTGGTTCAGTTTCTTTGTGTTTTCAAGATGCACAGCAGCAGCCATCTTTTATAGTGATCTTCCTCCTGGACATGAAGATGAGCAGTCATGAAACTTTTTTGTATGTTAACTGTTTTCTATAGTTTCTGGTGTCTGGGAATTCATAAAGGACTGAAAAGCAAGAAATTATCATGGAAACATGCCTATCACATTGCAGCAGATAAACTATGTTGCACTAATACCAGCAACTAGTTCTGGGCAGATGAATGATCCTTACTGTTCAAAAGTCCCTCAACAAAGAATACTATACAACTTTACAGTAGGTGGAAAACTGTTCCCTGTACTTGATCCCAGGCTCTGAGACAGGCATGTGTGCATATCTACATATGTTTTATATACATATATGTGTTAATTTTTATATATGATGTGTGTGTGTGTTATGTAATCTTACATGGCAATAGAAATGCTCCAGCTCTATTTAAACTTAAAGATTTTTAATATTGGCAGTGGCTGGCATAAGATATTCGCTGGTCTGTTTATAGGATCCTTTCCTATTTTTACTATTCCTCTATAATTGTTCTTCTTATGATCTAAGACTTGGTGGAGTATTAGTCTAGAAAAGTAAGAAGGTACCAGCTAGACATTTCCTCTGTTGTTATCACAAAATCTGGATATCCTCATCCTTCTCTTCTTCCCATTAAAATACCATGAAATTTTGCTGTTTAAGATGTATAAAATGCACACAAGTATACAAATACATGTTTCTTCAACTCATATTAATAATGTTAATGAACTTGTAACTCAAATCTCATCTTAGAAGTAAACTAAACTTTAAGAAATACCACTACTAGATTTCAACTGCTGTAGAGGATGGGGACAAAAGCAGATTGCTGTAATAAAGAGAAGAGAAAAATGCTGAAGTAAACAGGACTTGTGGATGTGCTGAAGGAGCCGAGTACATGATAAGGAGTTAAAAAACAGCGGTTGTGTACTGTCAGCCAGCGCATGGACAGCGCGTGATCAGCAGCCTCATCGGCTGACCTGGCATGTGATATGGCTATGGATTGGACAGAAGTAGAATAGAGAACCTCATGCAACTAGCTGCCTGATCAGGATAGAAAGTTCCCAGGGAACTAACGTCCAGATAATGATGCATAAAGCACTGCCTGTAAAACAAACTTTGTCTCACTTCCACTACAAGCGGAGTCTGTGCCATCATACGCCACAAACTGTCAATTAGCAAGCCTCTCATTCTTCTTCTCATACTTCAGTGTGATTACCTCACTTTTAGCAAAACTAAGAGACCCAGTGCTTCAAAGTAGAGAACATAGTTCAATGGTGTGATCTGTCACTATAACATTTTGGCATGAAATCAATGATCAAAATTAGTGATAATCATAAAAAATTATTTTCACAAGATGCAGGTTTGGAGTTCAGAAGTGATTCAATAAAAACATCAGAAGGAACAGTTATCCGTGGCTCAATGAAAGACATTTATTTGCTCATACAAGTGGAGAAAGTGTTCTCCTTGGCATAAAACATTATGCAACAGTATGCATTTTTCAATATATTCCCTTCTGTCAGTTCTTAAAACATGTCTGAAAACTGAAAATGAGAAAGAATATTTTTTCCTGTCTCACCTTTTGTTTCTTCAATAGTACTGTTGAAGATGTGACTTATTTCTAGAACGGTACAAAGTAGTTGTGACATTACCTTTGGGTCCTCGTCATCTCTAAGGAATAATTATTGTGATTTTTCTTCGAGTGTAACATCAAAGCTCCCTTCCAGTATGTGACTCAAATATGAATAAGATATAACTGATATTGAAAAGTGGAATTTTCTTAACCTTATATTATATTATGAAAAAAAAATGGAAGGAACAAAACTGTACTACAATACCTTCCATAAGAGACTTCAGTTTCAAGTTAACACTGACATTTCTGACATTACAGGCTAGAAAAGGAAATATGAACATATATTAAGGCATACAGGAGAAGAGTACTTTTTGGAACATGGACTTTTCTGGTGCTTTATTTTCCATTTCTGCCTAGTGAACTGTAAATTGTTTAACCAAAGAACATTTTTTTTAGGATAGCAATGGCGCTAGAAGTATATTAAATTCACCCAGAGAGTGCTCTGAGTCCATCAACTTCTACTCAGAATAAAGTATGAAAAGTGACCTGGTGGCTTAGTAGGAAACATTTTATTGTTCTACATTGGTACTCCTTAAGAGTTAAATTTTAATCCCAGCATGTAACTGGTGGATATGACAATACTATCAAGAAATGTACATTTGCAGTGTAGATGGGTGTACATAAAGTAGAATTACTCTTTCTAGCTTGAGTAAGAGTAATACGCAGTGACAGAAATATCATTCTGGTAGACAAGATCTTATTGCAGTAGTTTAAGAGATTATTGCCCTGTATCCTGACTTCAGCTAGATTTTTCTTCTCCCTACCAGTTAGCTGAATAGAATATGCTATATTGCAGACTTTTCAGGTCCCAGTCTAGTATCAGCTTGGACTGCTTGTGAAGGTAGGTTTGTACTAGGGCATCTGAGCTACAACCTGTGGTGTCTTTATTACTTCTGGACAAAAACACTGATAATCAAACACTGTGGAAACAGAAGGAATCCATCGTTTTATTCCACATGGAGATGACAAGTGTGGATGGCAATTCAGAATGATTCACTTCTAGGGGAGGAAACAGCCTCCTTTAGTGGGACAGTGCTAGAACAGATAAGGCACATAGAAAGACCATTTCACTGTGATGGCTTCTGCTTTCACTCACATCAGTGTGAGCAGGTTGTAACTAGATAGATGGCATGCTCATAAGCAGTGTAGGGACAGGTTTGAAATCAGGTGTACAGGTTCATATGTGTTTTCAGACCAACAAATAGAATGTTAGTTACTAGAACAATAATTTGGGCAATAATTAAGATAACATTACTATTTTGTGAACTCACACTGGTTTGCTCACTTGAACTTATCTTGGTGTCCCTCAGTGTCTGTTTTAAAATTGTGTGTAGCTTGCCATGTAGCTGTACCAATATGTTCCTTAGGCTGATAATAACTTAGGGAGAAACATTAAAGAACAATAAAGGCACTGTGTTAAAGGCTTCCATCTCAAAATAATTGCTCTATTAACAGAAGACTTAAATTAACATTTCTAAACATAAAATAGCAGCAATTCAGTTCACAAATAACTTCACAAACAGCGGAACTCTAAATATAGTCGCAGAACTGTTGAATATTTCAGAAATAATGATGTATTTAAGAAAACGCACTGTTGTCACAAACAATTCTTATGACATACAGATCAGCCAAACATCATCAATACAGAGCTGTACACATGAGCCTGTGTAAACAAAAGAATGCTGCTGCTGAGTGTAGAGTGGCTAGAAAAATACATCGGTGATGAACTCTCCCTTTCTGAGACGAATGGAGAAGAAACTCCCAACACATTTCCACAGGTGAAAATATTTCTTACTAGCACTGCGACAATTCCTGTCCTATATATATTGTGACACAAAGCTCCTTCATACCACTTTAGGGAGGGACCCATTCTCTTAAAAGCTCAGTCTTCTCTAGAACCCTCTAAAATATTGCCTGGGTTTGACATACAATCAGCACTTCTTGTCATAGGGTCTTTGAGTCTCTAGGTGGGGTCAAACAGCTATAACTGCATTCTTGAAGCAACCATCACAACCATGAGGCAGCAGGTACTCCATGCAGATCTATACGGATAGAAGATACCATAGGCAGCTGCCTTTCAGTTCTCCTTGTGCTAATTTCCTATTCTTCTTAGTTAAAATGAATTAAGATACTACTGAGGAATGAGGAGATGGTAAAAAAGGTTGTAGTAAATAGATTGCCTTAGAGAAGAAGACCAAATCCGTTTAGTCACTAAATTAACCATATTATCGCAGCAGATAGAGATTCATTTGTGGCAATACCGATGCGAGAGCAAAAGCACCTGAAGGAATCAGCTAGAAATTTCACATCAAAATCTAGTGAAAGCATTTACTGTCAAATATTGGAACTAGGCAACTTTAGGTCTTAAAAACATTGTTCAAACCAGGATGTCCTTAGCATAGCCAGCAAAAGAAATATGTTCTACCACTGACTGGCTCAGATGCTGTTTTGGTTTCGGCTGCCGCCGGCAACAAAAGCGCCACGCGGCCGCCCCTCCCCCCGCCGGCGTGCGGAGGAGAATGAAAAGAAAGA
>Ga0065711_1039130_pt1 | contig 18092 bp, 16 predicted proteins | sample Hoacrofraction12_FD_59098 | JGI IMG/M metagenome (GOLD analysis project Ga0065711, IMG submission 59098) | Hoatzin crop microbial communities from Cojedes, Venezuela - Epithelial fraction 12 v2 (version 2) | ecosystem: Host-associated > Birds > Digestive system > Esophagus > Crop | place... | reverse complement strand
GCGAGGCGAGGCGAGGCGAGCGCCGCTGCTCGCTCCCTGACATCGGCAGTGGGCGCCTTCCGCGCCCCGGGGTTCTGCCTGGCCCGTGCCCCCGGGCCGAGGGTGATGGCCGCGCGTCGCCGGAGCTGCCGGCCTGGCCTCCGCAGGGCCGCGGTCGCCCGGGACGGGGGCTCAGGCCAGAAACCAAACCGAAGCAGGGGCCGGGAAGGCCTCGCACCTCCCGCTGGCGCCGAGCGAGGAGCCCCGGTACCCTGCCGGCGCCCGGCGCCTTCCCGTTCCACAAAACCCCGGGCTCGGCGGGTCTTCGCTGCTCTGTGAGTGGGGTTACGTGATGCTCCTCCGCCAGAGGAAGCTCTTAGAAGTTCCCCGTTCCCTGGTCGGGCTGTTATTTCGGCCTGTGCGCAGGGTAACTGCTGACCGCTGGTGAATCTTGTGCAGTTGGGCCTGTGGATGATGGTCCATCCTTGGGTCGGCGGCGAGCTGCTGCGCCTGGGGAGCAGCGGGATTTGGGCTTCAGAAAGCGTGATGGAGGTCTTAAGGACGGCGTGCTCTGAGTTAAAGAGGTCATGCAAAATCCTTATCGTCATTTGTAAAATATTTGTATTTGTTTGTTTCCTGGGAAGACACCTCCACCCGACTGAAACTCAGTAACAGGCGCTGCGGAGAACCCTGCAGGGAACTGAAATCTTTCTAGTTCCCTTCTTTTTTTCATAAACTTCACAGCCTTCATTTCTGTAAGAAGCCAAAACCACCTTGCCTATAAAGAGCTGGTGTATCAATACCCTTATTTTCCAAACAAACACAGTGAAAAATATATCCACTTGAGGTTGGAACTAACATTTCAGCGCGACAGACGCGAGATTTGGGCATGCTGCAGCACCACTTTTTAACTGAGCTTGCCTAAGAAATGAGCTTTAGATTTTCTCCTGTCTCTCCATCTCCTCCTGGCAGTGACGGCAGAGCTGAGGATGCAACCTCTCTGCTATTCTTTTGTTTCTTAAGGGTGGGTTTTCACACTTAGCGTAAGCTTATCCCATATTACTCTGTTGCTAAAAGGGACTTTCATGCCCCTTGTCACACGCGTGACCCACTTCCTTGATTGCAGCAGCAGTGGCTGCGTGGCTGTAGAGTTGCTTCAGCTCATTTATCTCACTGAAAGCGAAGCCGCCAAGCAAAAGCTGCTGGTTTCCAATCGGCTTTTTAGGTTGATCTGACTTGTGTTAGGGCTCTCCACCCGGTCGGCAAAGGCCACACCATCTAAGGAAAGCAGGAAGGGCAGGCAGAAGGGGCGGCAGACCTGGCCCTCGCAGCAGCAGCCCTTAGTCAAGTTACCTTGTCTTGATCGTGAGGCCAAGGGGTGACAAATCGCTGTATTCATGACTTTTGGGGTTCAAATGGTAGATGACCGAGGTGGAATCTGAAGGACTGATGTTAGTGTCCCTAGTTAAAACAGCCTCAGCTGCATGCAATACTTTTCTGTTCAATTTTATTTAGGGAAAAAAAATACTTCTTTAGTTCACACAGTGAGGAATTATTACGCTTTATGTGAATATTGTGCTTTAAAAGTTGTAATATAAAAATTTGAGTGAGACATGAGAAGTTGGAGGCCTCCTGTCTGTCAGCTGACACTTCTTTTGATCGCTGCCGTAAAGCACTGATAGGCTTAAAGCAGACAGTTGTATTACCGATGGTGAAAACTGGGGAGAGGAGAAGAATGACTTCTGCAGAGGCTCGAGTCCCCTGCTGCAGTGACCAGCCGAGACAGAACCCTGCCATCTTGGGGGATGCCTTGATAGAGAAGCTCGCAGCCAGCTTGGCTTCCCAAAGACATCTTGCTTATTTTTTTCCTTCCCCTTTTTTTTTTTTCTCACCGATGATGTGTTTGTTTCTACAGAGATGGTGTGACTGGCTCCGGGAGCCCAGAGCAGCCAGTGCCTGGAGCTGGGAGAGTGTCCAGGGACACGAGCTGGAAGAGCCACGATAGGATTTTCCCATTCTCACAGACTTCTCTTGGCATCTTTTACCAGCCATGTCAGAGACTGGTTTCTGAATGAAAAGATTTGGCCAGACTGGGAAGGCTGTTCTTGGGATCAAGGTAAACAGAAGAGTCAGTAAATGTTAAGTTCATCTTTTGGTAACTGGCAACAGGCAGTAAAGAATAACGTTAAGAAGTGTCTGCATCCAGTCTGTGGATGATGATATTTTAGCATTTGCAAGATACAGAAAAAGTTTTGAAATGGCACATGCCTTTCTGGTGAACGTATAGCCTAAATGCTACACTGAAGGTTTTTTTCTTATGCATTTTCTAGTGAGAGCGTATCTTTTCCATTATTATTCAGCAGATCCAAATAATGGAAATTAGATTCTAAGTACAATGGATCCAGGTCTTAAAGTCTGTGTCTGAGTACACAATCAGTGCTTCCCAAAGTTTGGATATAGATTTTGTTATAATATGTTTAAAAAGGGGAGTCTAATCTGCAAAGTGCAGACGATACTCTAAATGTAGTTCAAAATTCCTCCAAACTGGGAACTTCAGACCAAGAATTTTAATTCAGGCTCATTTTTGTATCTACATTTTAAACCCCCCCCACATTATTAGAGGATAAACAAAAAGGCCAGTCTATAGAATCACAGAATCATAGAATCCTTTGGGTTGGAAGCGACATTTAGAGTCTTTTAGCCCAATCCCCCTGCAGTGAGCAGGGACAGCTTCAACTAGACCAGGTTGCTCAGAGCCCCGTCCAACCTGACCTTGAATGTTTCCAGGGATGGGGCCTCCAGTTCCTGTCTGGGTGACCTGTTCCAGTGTTTCACCACCCTTATCGTAAAAAATTTCTTCCTGATATCCAGTCTAAATTTACCCTCCCCTAGTTTAAAGCCATTAGTCCTTGTCCCGTCACCACAGACCTTGCTAAAAAGATTTTCCCCATCTTTCCTGTAGGCTCCCTTCAGTTACTGGAGGGCCTCCTCTGGACCCACTCCAACAGCTCCATGTCTCTCCTGTGCTGGGGGCTCCAGAGCTGGACGCAGGACTCCAGGTGAGGTCTCCCCAGAGCGGAGTAGCAGGGCAGAATCACCTCCTTTGACCTGCTGGCCACGCTGCTTTTGATGCAGCCCAGGATACGGTTGGCCTTCTGGGCTGCAAGTGTACATTGGTGTCTCATGTCCAGCTTTTCATCCACCAGTACACCCAAGTCCTTCTCCTCAGGGCTGCTCTCAATTCCCTCATCCCCCAGCCTGTATTGATAGCGGAGGTTGCCCCAACCCAGGTGCAAGACCTTGCACTTGGCCTTGTTGAGCCTCATGATGTTCACACAAGGCCCACTTCTTGAGCTTGTCCAGGTCCCTCTGGATGGCATCTTGTCCTTCTGGTGTGTCAACTGCACCACTCAGCTTGGTGTCGTCTGCAAACTTGCTTAGGGTACACTCGATCTTGCTAAGTCATTGATGAAAATGTTAAACAGCACCAGTCCCAGTACGGACCCCTGAGGGACACCACTTGTCACCAGCGTCCACTTGGACATCAAGCCGTTGACCACTACCCTCTAGCTGCGACCTTCCAACCAATTCCTCATCCACCGAATAGTCCACCCATCAAATTCATATTTCTCCAATTTAGAGAGAAGGATGTTGTGAGGGACTGTGTCAAAGGCTTTACGGAAGTCCAGATAGGTCACATCCATACCTCTTCTCCTGTCCACTGATGTAGTCACTCCATCATAGAAAGCCACTAGGTTGGTCAGGCAGGACTTGCCCTTGGTGAAGCCCCAGCCCTTGTTTTAAGAAGCTGTGTAAAGTACTCTCCTTATTCAATTCCATTATTCATATAAATTTAGGATGATCATCATGGGGCCAGACTCCTTTGAGTGGTACCTAGCAACAGGACAAGGGGCAATGGGCACAAACTGAAGTGTAGGACGTTCCAGCTGAACATGAGGAAGAACTTTGTCACTTTGAGGGTGACAGAGCACTAGAACAGACTGCCCAGAGGGGTTGTGGAGTCTCCTCCTCTGGAGATATTCAAAACCCGCCTGGACGAGTTCCTGTGCAGCCTGCTGTAGGTGACCCTGCTTTGGCAGGAGGGTTGGACTAGATGACCCACAGAGGTCCCTTCCAACCCCTACCATTCTGTGATCTCGGCTTTTGCGCTGTCTTTTCTAGATGTTTGTGCAAACTACTACAGTAGTACTCTCTCTTTCAACAGGTGCCTTTCCTCTCTCTTCACTGAACTTAGCAGCTCTATAACAACATGTTACCACTGTGCCAGTCCATAGTTATAAATCTACAGTGGAGCACTCTAGGCTCCTAGCTTCTGTGCTCTGTGAGGGGAAAAGACCAGAATGCTCAAAAAAAAAAAGGAAGAGGAATGTCCAGAGAAAAGGAAAAGTACCAGCACAGTCCAACTACACCACAATACTAGAAAACCACTGTACTTCCAACTATAGCTACGATGAAAGCACATCTCTACCAGCACAGTAAGAAAGTATAAAAGAATAAGGTGATGCTCCTTGGCACATCTGCTTAGTGCAGCTCACTCCTTTTACATCTCGCGGTAATTTATATTGCATCTTAAATTAACCCAGCACTAGTGCTGTCATTTGGCTTTTATACATTTCAGAGGGTATATCTCAGCTGCGTTCCATGGTTATATCCACAGATATACCCATAAACACCACGCTGGAGATGTATCTCATCCCAGTAGATAGATTTGTTTGATCAACTGCTGATAATCTCTCCTTGAACAATGTAAGCTTTACTGACAAATGGATTCTTCTGTAATTACAAATCACCTCTCTGTGTGGCTGTAAAGGCAGACTGTGATTTTTTCTTCCCCAGTTTAGAACAGTACTGCTTTGCCAACATCACTTTAGCGTAGGTTTGTTCTTCATGCAAGGGAGAGAGGTAAGCCACTGGCAACAGAAGCTTTACGAACTGTGCTGTGCTAGCTAGGAGGCAGGCTGTGAATCTGGGTCTTCAGCATCTGAGTCAGTAAAAGAGAGAGCTCCACTCTGCTTCATGAAATATATATGCTAATCTCCCAGATGGCTGTATCTTCTTTCTCCATAGAACAGATGACCTGGAAGACAGAAGAAGAGTGAAAACACTGGAGAGTGGAAATTCTGGGCCAAAATCTGGAAGCTTCCCAGTAGATTTTACAGACAGACTTGGCTTTTAAATTTAGTTTGAATTTGTTTTGATAATAAAATATAGCAATAATTACATGAATATTCTTACAGGTCACGGTATAATTTCACATGTAACATGAAGCATTCATGAATTTATCAGCATCCTTATAAGAAAAATAAAACAAAGGAAGACTTTCAAATGAGATTCCTGCCTGCACTAAAAGATATACAGCTCATAAATATTGTTTAACTTTGGCTTAGTAATGACTACCATTTGCATACTGTGTATTATCTCAATCCAAGCCACATTTATAGCTCCTGTTTCATTTGTTATTGGTTGAGTTGCTGTTCCTGTAGAGGAACACTAGAACTGCATCACCACACTGGCAACGCTGTGCCACAGTTTTGCAAATGTGTGGAACAAAAATTTGACTTATTTGTATAGAGGAACTGAGATTAGTGCGATGCAAGTACTCCCACTGGAGTTCAGCAAAGACACTAGAGCAAACCTTTTGGGTTTCTGAAATCTTTATAGCCACTGGTGGCCCTGATCTTCCTTTCCATGTTTTGTCTGAAAAACCAAGCAGCAGCACAGTGCTCTTCAGTGCCACAGCCAGCATCTGGTGCAGCTCCTGCTCAGAGCGTTCCGCACTGCCTGTGGCACCTCGGCTCCCCTTTGAGGCCTTCTGCCCAAGGGAATGACCAAGTCCCCTCGTTTGTGAGGGCAATGAGGTTTTGCTTGGAAATAACAAAGGCAAGATGGAAAACAAGGTATTAGCTAGTCCATGGTTTTGTTTAGGTTTTTAAGATTGTCAAACCAAGAGTTTGGTCCCGTTTTCAAGTCACTGAAGCCACCCTTGAATAGCTTCAGAAACATAACACAGAAATGAAGAATCCTGCATCTGAACTCAAACCATAGGAGACTCATGCAAACTTTACTCCTAATTCAAATGGGGCATTGGAATTACGACATACAGAGACATACAACATACACTAGATACCAGCACTTATATCCACATCATAGCTTTATACCCAAATCATAACTCTAGTAAATGTCCTGTCATTACAAAGTTATGGGCATAAAATAGATAGTCTTTTCATTTGGAGGAAAACAATCCTTTTGTTGATTGAGGCTGATGTCTTTTTTCTCTAATTTTTATTCAGTAAATTAATTTACTATTCAAAATAATAAGCCTCAATCTAAAATAAGACCAACTAGGTCAGTGCGGTAGTAATTTTTTTTTTCCATGTTGTCTTGAGGGAATAGGCAACATTTGCTGCTGTCTCCTTTTATTTGCAATCACAGTTTAAATCCTTAGCAGAATTAGTTAGAGGAGTCTCTTTCAAAAAATGTATGACTCTTTACCGGAAAATTTTCTGTCTTGATTTTCCCATATAGCATGTACTCTTTGCCTGGTGACTAAACTCAAATATGATACTGTATTCATTCGATATTTCATAAGGCAACTGTAAGGGGATTTCCTTGTACTTACATGGAAACGGACCTAATTCTGTTTTGATCTTTCAGTTAAGTGTGGGCAGAGAGACACGTCATGTTTTTATGTGACGCTGTCTCTCAGTACCGGCAGCCCCAGATCCATAGACAGCCAGAGACGTCAACCCGTTGAGCAGGCATTTCATGTTACACTGTTGCAGCTGTCTCACGGAGTCTGCCTTTACACTCCAGAATTAATTCGCATTACCTATTTTTTTATTCCTTTCCTTAATTGGCAGTGTTAATTGCTGGTGTCTGGTCCTGTGCACTGTCAAGGCACTGTACAGTTCACTCTACAGCTGAAGCTTTTGTGGAATGAGGGAAGCGTGATTCATGGAGTGAGCCCACATAGATCAGTCCCAGACTGCAGACTGTTGAGTGTCTTTGACTCTAATTGGTACCTGAGTAGTTTTCAAAAGGTAACATTAAACATAATTAGCATCCAAAGATACATGCCTCCTTCTTTCTCACGGTGTGGTATTTTCCCTCCAAATTACATCGCTGAAAGGGCCTCTAAGAGTAAAATTTATTAGTGTATGGAGGGCAGGCTTTCTGCATATATGTATTGCTTAAGCATAAGTCTTCCTGCTCCATTGCTGGTAGAATCTGAAATTTTGTATCACTGGGAAATGGAAAGTCTCAGCTTTGATCCCAAAGGGTCTCAGGTAAGACTCTACCTACAATGTTCATGGACTGACAACTGATAATCGGATCTTTCTTGAAGTCAACTTTGCCCCTTGTATTCAAAACAAAGAAGACACTTGGCTTTACAGGAAGAGGGGGTTTGAAAAAGAGTCACAATAAAAGGTTTTGCGGTTCTCAGATTTTTTTTATATTTATTTTTCTGTAACTTTTGTCGAGCTAACGGGGAACGGGGTAATGATGAACCAGCACTCAACAGAACGAGCTACATAATTCACTCACAGCTTTAGTGCTCGTTAAGCGTTCACCTCAAATTCATGCCAGCAGAGCCCTTCCATTGCTCCACAACAGTACCTACTCTCATTAGACTCCATGGTGCTCCTATGGGAGTCTACAAGGACTGAAGCCTACAACACAAGCAAGCACCTCCCTGGGACTGCGGGCAGGTAGCTGGTGGGACTGAAACACTGAACAGAATCCACTGTTGTTTAATAAGCTTCAGGAAACCTAGCATGCTGTTTGCTTGTATTATTTTGAATGCATATGTAAAATATATTACAGTGGGACTATATTAACAGGTACAAAAAGTTTGTTTCCCCACTTTCACACCGTTATCTCATCCTTTCTAGTATAGCATAGCTGCTTCACTACCAGCAAAGAAATACGCTTCCTTTCCATCCAGTTTTGGTGTCTGAATTGTTTTGCCCACTTAACCCTGGTAGAAGGCATCCATCCTTAAATCGTCCATACTGTGCCAGAATTTCTTTCTGTGGATGACAAACAGGAAAGGTGAACAAACTCCAGAGCTGCCTGGGGAGGAGGATCTCTAGCGAGGCAGGTCTCATTATGGGTGTGCCAGGGGAATGTCGCCCATGCTTGGGAGGTGCAGTGTCAGCCCTGGGCAGTCTTTCTTCTCTCTTCTCAGACCTGCTCCGGAGATACAAGCCGTAACATGACATCTACAGTAACCTTCCAGCACTTATTGTTGGCCATTTTTACCGGTGGAGGCGAACCAAGATCACCCCACCACCAGGAGCCGTAACTAATCGGCTCCGACGCTCTCATCGGTCTCAGCTAACACAGCGGAAGGACGAAACCTTTGACTTCAGGAGGGTAGAAATCCCTCCTGCCTCAGGCGGGTGCCAGCGAAGCACCCGAGGGAACCGAACCGGCGGCTACGAGAACCGAACCGGCGCCGCGGTGCCGCGGAGCCGCGGGGTGGCGCCCGTCCCGCGGCTGACAGCGCAGGAATCCTCTCCCGGGCTATTTCCGCTCCCGCTGGGGCCGCGCGCTGCCGCTTCCGGGCGCGCAGCTCATTGTTTCCGCTCACTTGGGTGAAAGAACGGCAGCGCGCGCGCGGCGCGGCTGTTTCCCAGGTCCTCGGGACATCGTTACCTTTTCCCGCTCCCCCTGAGGCAACGGAGCTCCCTGCGCGCGCCGGGGTGAGGTCACGGCGAAGGCAGGCGCGCGCCGTCACGGCAGGGAGGAAAGACTCAGACGGTGGAGGGAAACCTCGCCCCGCGGAAAAAGGCGCGTGGCCTAATAGTGAAGGAACGAGGTGGCGTGGGTCACCTCGCTCCCGGCCGAGCCCTCGCCCAGCCAGGGGGGAGTCTGCCGGGCCCCGTTCGCACCCCACCGCCAGCAGGCCCGGCCAGGGGTACAGCACCAAAAATGGAAGCGTGTGCAGTCATTGCCTAGCGTAGACGGGAGCCCATCTCACGGCTGCCCTCAGCAGAAGCATAAACATGTTTTACCTGCATTTTATTATGAATGACACCACCGAACCCAGACTCATCCAGGTCTGCAAGGAGATCTGGAAGGCTTAAGTCACAGAATCACAGAACGGTAGGGGTGGGAAGGGACCTCTGTGGGTCATCTAGTCCAACCCTCCTGCTGAAGCAGGGTCACCTACAGCAGGCTGCACAGCACCTTGTCCAGGCGGGTCTTGAATATGTCCAGAGAGGGAGACTCCACAACCTCTCTGAGCAGCCTGTTCCAGTGCTCCGTCACCCTCAAAGTGAAGAAGTTCTTCCTCAGGTCCACTGGCTCCCCAAGACACCCAGTTCCTCCACAGAAGACCCCTTTGTCACAGTCCATGCTTCATACTACTCTTACCATACTTTTCCTCCAGCTTCCCCCTCAGAACAACTCCTTTTACCCTCTGAAACTCGCTTGATTTCTGTTCTTTCCCATTTAAGCTCCAGTTTACCCTTTTTAATCTTCTATGGGACTTTGGTGTGCCATCACAAACCCTGAAGGTTCTGTAAGAGGGAGAAAAAAAGAAACACATGCTTTTTGGATGTAATGTTGTTCCCTTTTCTTCAAACTGCGCAATAGGGTGATGCAGGGTAATTAATTTTCACTTCAAGTTTGAATTAGTCTTAATTCAAGCGTAACTGTAGATGCATACCTAGGACTCCAGGCTTTTTCCTCAGCTCTGCTATCGACCGAACATGACAGTTTCCAGGTTTGTACCCACAGAGACTGACCACGTCTCAGCACACTCCCATTATTTTGGATAGAGAGTGTTAGAAAGGAAGACGGATCACAAAGACAATGGCTAGCTTATCGGTGGGAAGAAGACAAGGTGTTATTATAAAGGATGAGCTTTCGGTAATGAAATGTCCCTTTTTCCTGTAGACTACACGAGGCCACACACACTGCCTGTGCAGCCACCTCCTACTGAACTTGCTTGAAGGTCACTCTGTCTGACTGAATTTGATGGATTTTCTGGAGACATCAGTCCCACTCCGTGGTAAACGCTTCTAGCCTGGAGCTGATGTTCTTCCATCACTGCATTGAACTCAGTCCCTGGTAATTTCTGTGTTGTATTTATGAGCAAATCTGACAATCTAAGGACTTTTCTTAAAGTTTATGAGATGATGACGTTCATAGAACCAGGAGATGCAATTAACTAGTGAGAACAGCATCCGACAGAAGCTCCTGCCAGGCCTGCCAATCATATAGAAAGCTTTTTGAGAAAGTATGTGTTGTTTAGATCCATTGTAAGGAGTAAGGAAGAAGGGAGGCTAGTGAAAAGTTGGATTATTATAAGCTCTGAACTGTTTACTTGTAAGACCCAGATCCTACAGACTTCTTGCGTTAAAAAAAAAATCGAGTTGTGTGCAGTTTTCCTGATCTCAGTAGAACAGCTGTGAATAAAGATGCTTTTCAATATACAGCTTGCAAAATTATTCCTGAAGCTTTGACTTACATCTCTTTTTTTTTTTTTAATTTAAAATGTTTTGCTTGTTTTCCATTATATGCCATTTAAAGGCTTAGAAGAAAGCATTTAGTTGCATTGCTACCAACAGAACTGTGAAGCAGGAGTGTGTACCAGAAATTCAAAACTCAGTCCAAGAGTCAAAATACTTTGGCCACCTGTGCTTAATTCTGCTGTTACCACAGCGAGACTGGTTTTCATATGATTTGTGTAACACTCAGTATTGAATTAAATCTTGGAAGTACATCTTCTGCTGCAAAATAGCTTTTTGTGGTTAAAAAAGTGTTTGCAACAAAACCTCCTCTTTTCATGTCATGTCCCATGCTGAAACAATGGCAAAAACATAACTCACTCCAGATCTAATTTTAAGTGCTGCAAATTTTGTAAGAAGTTCACTACTTTCTATAATGTTTAGAACACTGTATATGACAGCTATAGGCATAGAGCTTCCAGATTTCTGATGCAACCTTCACTGGCATTTCTGGCTTCTATAAGCAGCATGAAGCAGAGTACAAATCTCTCCAAAAGGGCTGCTTACTCCACCCTTCCTTTGTTTCAAAGTCCTTTCTCATTTTTGCCTTTAGCGTTATTTTTAATATTAGATCATTTCCATTGTTTATCTCCAGAAAAGTGTTTCCAGGCCATTTTGCAGTCATCACTGTTCTGGGAAGGCCTATGAAAAGGTGAAGGTTACATGATTCTCTGGCAGATGTGGTCAGAAATATATGACTGTTATCAGCATCATACACCTATACCTAATTCCTTTGCTCTCTAACTGTTTTCTCCCTGTTCATTTTCATTGCTTAATCCATCAAAGATTTCCCAAGGGGCTGAATATATCTTTCCATGCTGTGGACTGATAAAGAATGCACCAATGAAATAAATAGACTAATGCTACTAATATGGTCAGTGCTCTGGGGCCAAACCCAGAGCCAAGAGCCTAGGAGCTGCACAAGGCATCCATGCAGGTGGCCTTGGGAAGCGCAGGTGCCTCTGGATGCCCGAAGATCCCTAAGAGTCTGCCCTGAGGGATTTACAGGCTGCTGCATATTTCTCTGATCAGTGAACTCCACCGCTACTGTGCTGTTCAGTATCTGCTCTTGATATGGGGAGAAACAATTTCATGTGATAAATAAATATAGAGGAATGAATAGCATTAGTTTCATCCCACTGAACCAAGAAAAAGCTCACTTGTCTAGTACTGACTCTGCAGAAGCTGTGACAGTTTGTACAGACGCTCTGTATGTTAAACATCACGCTGTTTAATGGATCAGGACCTGCGAGATCTGGGTGCCTGCCTATGTTGGTGGTTTACAACATGAACCAGAGTAAATCACATGATTTGCAACAGTTTCAACACCTGTACAAAGGAATTAAAGATACCTCCTTTGCAAGTTGCTTTCATCCACAAATTAAAAAGCTATATCCAACACATGCGTTAGTATCAGTGTCATTTAACAGATAACATGGAGTTGCAAAAACTGAATCTATTTTTAAGTCCACTTTTCTTGGCTGCACATAGTTCCCTACTCAATATGGTGCCACCATGCTGCTGGTGTTGATGAGGATCGTCAGGCCTTACCTGTACAGATGAGGGCAAAGAATTCTGATGACAGACCTTGTAGATACAAAGATAAATGTAAAAAGTGAAACACAATCTGGTTTACAAACAGGCTGAAGACTGTCAGCTAATGCAGCCGAAAGAATATTTGCATGAAAAATTATGCTATCTCAGAACCTGTGGTGTATCTACATATGTACACGAACACATCGGTCTATATATGGGCATATATGTGGTCTGTGTTCACTGTCCTACTGGGTTACAGCAAAGAGCTAGCTGAAAGCCAGGGCTGCAAGTAGAGGCTGAGTTGAACGTGCGTATGTGTTTCTGTGCAGCTATGGATTTCTCTGACAGTAAGAGCTCCCTCCTAAATCAGCTCAACATGAAATGCTTTTTATGGAGGGTAGGTTAAAAACAGTTGCCCATTGAATGGCTGCAACAAATCTATTCAGCCAGCAGGGGAGGAAGAAGATCTTTGTAGCTGCTGTTGTTTTCCTGATGAATAATTATGCCACCTCCAGCTGGCTGCCAAAGACCCTTTCCTTAAAAGCCATATGTCCCCTCTAATAAACCTCCCATTACACCTCCTTCAGGCTTCCCTCATTCTGCTGTACTTATGCCTGACTTCATTTGGTTCATGCAGTGGTATGGCTGTAGGATGATGGCTTCCTTAAGCTAGTGCTTAGAGAGGACATGGCCTACAGAAAAAGGAAGGGTTGCCCAGGACAGCCTGGGTCTGTGCCTCTGTGATTTCTGGAATGTTACTCACGGGCTCATACAGGTTTTCTTTTTAAGTAACTCTTTAAAGGGTTGCTGGAATTCAAGTTACTTTAGATCTGCCATAAAGTGGCAGTGTTTCAGGGTACTCCCCCCAGATTGATCATTTTCACATTTGAAATCTGTCAACCATACCTTTAGGCACTGCCAATTCAAGCAAATACAAAAATAGTATCCACAGCACCTCAGGGCATGATTTCATTAGATCTTCTACACTAAGCAGGTCTGACCTGCTCAATATTTATCTGGGAGACCTCCAGAGAACAGAAAGAAGAATACAGGAATGGGCAGATCTTGTGAGGCAGCTGAGATTTCTTGCCAGTATAAATCATACCACATCTCTGGGAATTTAAACCTTGGTTGTTTAAAAAATAGCACTGCTTCTGCTGCGACCGACCTATATTTGTGCTGAAGCAGCGTGTGACTAGCGATGCTACCTTCCAGAAGGGATTTAAAACGGAGATTCTGCACTTCTTTTCTCAAATTCAGGTTGTTAACTATGGCCACATTCCATCTCAAGGCAATGAATTACATACTGTTTCCAATAGTCTTGAATGTCAAAATTATTCTTCACACCTCCTACTAAAGCACACAGTCATTGCCATATTCCACTTCAGACAAGGCTGTATTCAGCAAGGAGTCTTACATACACACTTAGCAAAGGAGCTGAAATCAGACAGAAATATAAAGTTAGTCTTCTGTTTATTCAGAATGAAGCTGAAATCCAAGAAGGATCTAGGGAAACTGCCAAGGCTTGCGGGGCCTCTCAACTAATCTGCTTGAGCGGACCCTTGTATGAAATCCAGCCGCATGAAACTGTGATTTATATCCCCTACAACATTGTTGCCTTGCAATGCCACTAGTTGTTCCACAGATTTCCACAGTCCCTGCATCTGCACGTTACTCGCAGCTTCTTCCCAGGCCCTCACCACAATGCCAGAGCTTCCTCCATAGTTCCCCGCAATAATCTCCCCAACCCATGTTCCCAGTCTACACATTTTTTTTTTTGGCCTGCTAACTGTGAAGGACCTGGTCCATACTGTGGATAACATGAAATTACACGCCTGTTGATAAGCCAGACGGTTTAAGACTATTCTCCAGGTTCTGCTCACATTTCTCCTTTGGGGATCCTAATTTTGGCATCTTTTCATTACCCTGAAGTTTGGAGACTTAAATATCTTAAATTCTGCCTCTGACAACGTACTTGAAACAGAAACCCTCTCATAGACAGGGACAGACCAATTCAAAAGGTTTAACTTTCTCAGAAAAATGGCTAAAAAGAGCCATAAGAGAGAAGAAATAATTTAAAATGGAGAAGATGGTGTTGGGGACTCGTTTGCATGCTGTGGGAGCTTTGTACTTCAGACAGAGAGTTTTAACTGTGAACAAAGATCTTAAATAAGAATTTATCCCAGTGGCATCATGAATCATTGTTTGGTAGAAATTTCTTACAGTGAGGCACCACTGTGCTGTACTTTAAAGAATGTGGTATAAATGCTTCTAAAATACTGTCAGCTCTGTTTGGATATTCTAATTTTAGTCTTGTTTATTATGTTTCATCTCCATGGTGTTTTTAGGTGATTCTTGTAGCAGCAATGCTAGCAAATTCCTCTTTTTCAGAGAGACCTTGTGGTCACTGGGACACTGATGATGCTTCTGTGTGTGATTTCTGTATGGACATGTTTACAAAATTAGGTCTCGTAATGTGGAAATGGATGATGCTGTCACAATTTTCTTGCAAGAAACACTACCAGAACCACCTTTAGGAGGAAAGTTCATCTTAAAACTGCACTCTGACTCTAGCAATGGGAGCATTAAGCCATTCCAATTGATTTTTCAGCCATAGTGAAGCAGCTGCAAGAGGTTAGGTTAGTGAGACTGGGGCCCACGTAGCTGCTAAAATGTACAGCAGGAAGCTGTATAGAGACACTTTCTAGACATCAAAGAAAAGGAGAGGAGTTGAAGATGCTGTTGCTCGAGTGGCAACTTACAGAAGGTTGCTATCAACAAGTTGGTAGGAATTCTTTTTTCCTAGCTGTCATGGGGCTTCTTTGTCTGTGTGGATCTATTTTAAACAGTTTTCCCCTTTCAGCACTCCCTGATAATAAGAAACTTATGTAAGTGCTCTTCTTCAGGGAGAATCTTGCTTTGGTCTCCTTATTTTGTCTCGAGAAAAACCACAGGGCTCAGAGAGTGTACAAAAAGATCTTACATACTCAAAAGGTGCAGCAGGCAGCTGAGACAAACTGCAAGGGCAGGATTAATGGGACTGTGAGCTTCGTGGTTCAGCTGTTTGCAGATCAGTAATTAGCATCCTCCACCCAGTGAATTGATCTCTGCCTCAGTAGCACTGTGAAGTACTATGGAGAGCTATATTAGTCACAGGGATAGTTGAAAAAGAAGAAAAAAATAAATCCAACCCAGAAACTCAAACCTTTCTTCACCTTTATTGGTTTGTGAGGGTAAGAAGTACGTTCTCCCACACTGCAGAGGGGGAATGGTTTGGCCTGGCCTGCAAGGTGCTGGGCAGGGTGCATCCCGACAGGGAAGCAGGATCTGGGAGCGTGCTTGGTGCCGTGATAAAGGTGGGTGCGGGCTGTACCCTGGCACACAGCTGGGGGTGCATCGTGTGCTGTGAGCTGGGAACCAGCCAGCGCAGCAGGGAGAGGAGGTCTCCTGCCAGGTAGTCTTCCTACTGGTAAATCCGTGCCCGCTCTGTACTGAAACACTAGAGAATAGGCTTATTTTTCACACTGTCTCTAAAGGCTATGTTCTAGTTGGGAGTAGGGATAATACACAGGACTAAATTTCACAAAGTAATTTCGTAACAATCTCTTAGTCTGCAAGGCTGAATATAGTGTGACTTCTCTGCTAGAAAGGGGGTATTGTTTGTGAAAGGATCTGGCTCTTGTTGAGAAGTGTGTTTAAAAACTGTGCAGATAAGCTGCCACCAGAAGCTAACGTGATGGCAATATGTTCAGTAGAGTCCTGCAGTTGTCAAAAGCCACTCTACTGTAATCAAAAGCAAATGTAGAACAACTTCCTGACAGGTTTTATAAGAAAAATAGCCATTTTATGGTGAAACCAGGCTAATAAATATTATTACAGAATTATTTTCTGCTTTGTATCACCCTGGTAAATAAGCCTACTTCTTAATTCTCATGTGAGACGACGAGAGAATAAAATGCATTGATCACCATTTATGACAATGTTCTGAATTCAGACAAACCCTTTTCTAATCAGGTTACAATTACAGGGAAACCGGGGGGGGGAGGTTGTAGGGGTGTCAAGACTTAAAATTATGCAGACCCTTAATGCCCCAGGAGCAAGTATGTATTTTAACTATTGCCTCTTCAGGAAATCAAAAGGTAGATGCACTTCCCTCCTAGGCTGATGAATTATATAGAAAATTGACTTTTTTCTTCTTTTTGGAGCCAAAGATGTTGCTTTGGATACTGTTTTCAATCCACAGTAAGTTGTACATGTCAGCAGGATCCAAAAATCAGGGTTGAAATGCTGCTCTCTAACTATAGATCCTGAGACAAGGAATCGATAGGAAGAATTTAATAAAAGTTGGTAGTGAGCCACCAAGGCCTAGTTTGTTAATCTGAAAACAAAGGCTGTATCCAGCATGGAGAGAGAAGTGCTAACCCTCATAATTGTAAAGTGAGTAAATCCGTGTTTTTCTTATTTTCTGCTGATTGTTTTATTAGCTATTTACAGCTTGGTATCATAGTGTGACGATTACTGTAATGAAAACTTACAAGGAAGTGCTAATCATAAGCTTGTTTCTGGACATAATAAGTTTCACCCAATTTCAGCAACATATTTTTTTAACTTTCTGTTTCACCTCTTGTCCTAATTATCTCAGTTATGTTCTCATAAAACTTAGGAATTCTCTTGATACCCAAAATTATCATTTTTAAACTAGTTATCCCACAAAAGATGTCTGGAGGGAAAGTGTAGTACTTCATTCCCTTGAATGAGAAGATAGGAGAGACTAGTGGTGCAAAGCATGCTGTAATATTGTTCTTAGAAATGGCAACACGTTAGAGCATTTTTGTGGCAGGCTTCAGCGTTTTGTTATTGTTTTGATTAACTTCCTGTTCTTGTAATATGATGTGTTAGAAAAAGCATGCTCATAAGGCTGGTCAAGAAACTGTGGTTAGTTTATCCATCTGAGTGTTTGGTATAACGTGCGTTCTACTGTGTACTCCATATAGCCTTGCCCTGATTTTGCAAATGCCCTTTCAACCCACTGGAGTGTGGCATGAAGGAAAATGTTGCTGTATATGATTACAAGACCATCCTTCCCTGGCCCAGCCCAAGTCAAAACAGTCATATCTTTAATATGACGGCATGCCTAAAAGGGCCCATAACATCAGTTTCCTCTAGAAGTTTCCCCAGTAGCCTGCAGTTGTGAGGAGGGCACTTCACTGTGTACCTGCATAAAGAATGTGAGGAAATAGGGAACTGAAGTATTGTCTGGCCAAAATAAGTTACAGTTTCAAGTTGGTCTCCTCCTGTGTGATGCTGGCTTATGTGTCAAATTACGTCTTTGCCTTAGTCTTGGCATACTAAGTTACAAGAAAAATGCTGGAGTTGATCTCCAATCATTTGATTTAATGTCCCCTCAAATATTTTATCTAATAAATTGTTCACTCCTCACTGATGTTGTGCTCTATTTTTCCTACAGCATGCTTTCTTTTCCAGTACAGAGAGTAATACCCATCCTAAAGAAGTTCTGTTAAGGCTAAAGTAGGGTGCAGAAGATAAGCTCGTTATCTGTTGGATTGCAGAGGTTCGATGCTTTCAGTCTACTGCTGATTCTTTCTATCCAGATGTGGATTTTTTTGTTTCCATTAAAAGCTAGTAATGATTTTTTTTTTTTCCCTGCTTTGTTAAAGATGCCTACGATGGAGCTTGTTATCAATTTTACCTTTGGGCATGGATGGATTACAACAATATTATTTCCCCATCTTGTGTTCCTAATGTTTTCAGCCTGTCTGCATTGTAATAGCTAAGCAATGAAATTTAATTGTCCTCTCAAGCACATGATATTCTCTTGCCTATTTGACTGGACACAGACTAGATCATGCCATGATTAAGTGCTCTTGAACAGGGCTATCTGTGCTAAAGTAGGGTATGCTGGTTTGGATCAGGGTTGAGCCTGTAATATTCATGCTTTGTTTCCTCTGTTTATTTGAGGTTTTTTTGCTTGAACACCCTTCCCCCCCACCCCCCCCAGCCTCTATCACTCCATGGCTG
>Ga0065711_1039129_pt1 | contig 18093 bp, 17 predicted proteins | sample Hoacrofraction12_FD_59098 | JGI IMG/M metagenome (GOLD analysis project Ga0065711, IMG submission 59098) | Hoatzin crop microbial communities from Cojedes, Venezuela - Epithelial fraction 12 v2 (version 2) | ecosystem: Host-associated > Birds > Digestive system > Esophagus > Crop | place... | reverse complement strand
TTTAGAGAAAGCCCAGACGAGTGGAAGCACCCAGAACTGTTGGTCCTTACAAGCTCCAGTGCAATTGCTGTTGGCAGAGCAGGGTCTCGTGCCCGGCCAGGATGCAGGACACCGCGTCTGAGGAATAAAATGAAACCAATTAAATGCAGAATAGATTTTGGGGACTTCTGTCATCAGGCTGAAAGAGATGGACATGAACAGAGCACCAGAGCAGGGACTCCTGTACCCCCGCTTCAGCCTGAGGCATTCGCAGAACTCAAACTGCCCTAACGCCAAGTGCCTGGGCAGCAGGAGCTTTTTAATTCTTTCTCGAAAAGCCTGAATCCCCCTTTCCTTCAGAGCACACTTACTGACCCCGCAGCGTAGCGCAGCTTTGTCCCAGAAAGCAGGTTCCCTTTTCACAGCACAGGCGTGGAAAACAGCACCAGCAGCAGCTCAGCACCCAGACAAGCAGCATCCGTGATCAGGGCAGCGTGGGGAAGCCCATAGCTTCCCTAGGCCCTCAGACTCATAACCAGATAAAAAGGAAAAAGAAAAATGCTTCTTTCTTCATTAAGTTCTCTCCCGCTGGAGCACTGGCAGTTTCACTTACCCTGATGTTGTTGTTTTGGAAGGAGCTGTGTCAAACGCAAGAAGTCGAGCAAGGAAACAGCCCCTGCACGGAGCCGACGGCTGCGGTCCCAGCACCACCCCCACCAGGTACCCACCAGCCGGGCAGCACGGGCACCTGAGGCCGCCTTAGGCAATAAAAGTTTTCCTCACATTCGATGCGTTTTGCTGCTGAGATGTTGGAGAGCAGGGGCTCCGAAGGGATCGGAAGCAGGGCTTGCAAAAAGGAATTGAACACATGATTCACCTCGTGTGTCATCCAGCTGGGAGCTGGGAAAAGTCAACCTTGAGCAGTGAGGGATGCGAGACAAGGTGACACAAGGTGACACGTGGAGGATTTTCCAGCGCTGACTCAGTGCGCTCAGCTTCACACCAAGCTTGAGAGCTCTGCTAAAAGGGCAGCACTTCAGGGAAGCAGTATAGAGGCTAACCAGAAGAGGGCAATCATTAACTATTTTAAATGAGCATGCCAAGCATTTGATGAGTAACTGGAGTATGTAGAAAGCAGGAAACATCTTTAGCCGTACAGGATGGATCCCCTCCTTTAACCGAGGGGATGCAGCTTAGCTAGCAGCCCCCACCCGATCCTCTTGGCAGCAGCTCGACAGGCAGAGGCAGCCCAGCTGGGGCAGATGTTCCTGCCCAGACCTTTCGGACCAGGCGAGTGCTCCCTGACAGCGTTCACCCGCAGCAAGGTTTGCAACCCAGGGTGACGACGCTGGAAAATCACCTCCTGCGAGAGAGGGAGGGGTGCTAAGCCAACCCAGGCTGGGTTTTCACTTGATCATGTTTCCTCGTTCCCCAACAAGCTCAGCGCCCTGGAGGGGAGAGGGTTCAAGTGTCAAGACTGGCATTGCTCACCATGCCCCTGGTACAGCCCAGCGCTCCTCGGGCACCCCACGCAACCCTCATCGCACCCCCAGCCCCGAGGGGAGGGAAGCACAGTCACCCTGTGTCGTGAAAGGGCGGGGGGGGGTGTTAAAAAGAGACTGCTTTTGCTGCGTGTCTGGAAAGTAATTCAGCCCCAGCTCTAACCTAGTAATTAAGCACTGAAAATATCTCTCTTCCTTAAAAAGGAAGAACAGGAGGAAAGCTGGAGGGAGCAGAGCGAAGAGGAGCCCTGCTCCTTCCTCTGTGGCACCAGGGTGCCCTGGCCCTGCCCGGCAGCCATCACTGGGCAGCACTTCAGCGCTGAGCCTTGGCCACAATTCCCATAGCAAAAATGAGTTTTACAAGGTCAAGTAAAAACGATTCCCCCCTGGTCTCAGGGCATAGGTACCTGGCCAGCCCTTGCTCCAGACACACCTCCCTCAGCTTGTGACAACCCCTGCCCCAAGGAGTGAGACAGCAAAAGGGCAGTAGCAGGCAGCAGTACCAGAGGGGATGCTGCCAGCGGCCTTGAGCACTGCAGTCAGAGCGTCAATAAGTGTCTCAGCTGACCGAAGCTGACACTGCTGGAAAGCAGTGGCTCAGATTGCAAGGACTCTGACTTTATGAGTAGATTTATAGCTGAATAAAAGCCTTGAATTACAGTCAGAGACATAAGGAAGCAACAAACCCAGGCTGGCCCCTGCAGCAAGTTTTGCTAACCAAATCAGAGTCCACTTGCCCTGCCTGAAAGGTTCGTGAACAACCTTCAAGGACAGCTCCTGCTTGGGTCTTTATTTGTTGAACAAAAAAATTGTATAAAGCCTTTCTTTTGAAAACCCTATAAGCCAGGTTCCTTTGAGGGCATAACTGGAATGCAGAGTTTCCAACATTTCTGGGAAACTCACTTCTCCGAACAGAGAGTTATGGACACTCACAGACAGGTTAACAGCATCTGAACAGCCCTGGCTCACCACAACCACCAGTAGCCGTGAGCTCAGGTTTGCTGGTTTTGTCTTTAAGAGGAGTTCTGTTCTCCCAGGTACTCGTAGGGAGAGCCCTTCCCAGTGCCAGCGTCCTTGGCGAGAACCATCCCAGGAAAAGTCTGGCCACGAACAGCACCAATAAACCGTATCGAGCAAGAGACGCAGACACGCGGCATCTCTGACAGACCTTTATTAGCAGACTGTTCCCTACATGAAGAATCCGAGTTAGATTTGCATTATAACAATTTGTGGTTACAGCTACAAAGATGGTTGTCATTTTGCATTGATGTTTGCATTCTGATATTCATATTCCCATTAGGCCACACTGGTAGGAAGGAGCCACTGCAGGATTCATGAAGGTCTCAAGAAGGGGGGGTGGAAAAAAAATCACATCACTAATCCAGACTGGTGAGATTTCCACGTGGCTAACTACTGACAGCAGTGGGTAGTCAAGGCAGAGACCCCCTGGAATACTCTCCATGAACCACCAAAATCTGTCAACCAAAAAGCAGCTGCTGAGTGCTAGCAAACCCTTTTCCGATTTCTCACAGACTTCTCCCCAGCGCCCGCTGGCACGTGAAGAGCACTGGCTCAGCAGCGGGGTCTGCTGATTCAGCCTCCAAGCCCAACTGCAGCAGCTTGTGTCCAAGTGCAAGTTTCCTTCCATCTCTCTGGAAACTTGTCTTTCCCGTAGTTCCTGAGATTTCTGCCCTCTCCCCTTACCTAAAGAGCCCCCCAGATCACTCTCAATTAGCCGTTGTGACATCCAACATACGCAGACCTTCTACTTCCCAACTTCAGCCATCCACCCAAAACCCTTTCGGCCACGCACAGAGGCAATTCCAAAACAAGGCAACCCTCACAGCGCACCCTCTCCCCTCCTCCCCGGGTACTGCTTCCTCACCAGCTCCCTTCTCTCCTATGGCTTCTTGCTACAGCATTTCTCTGGGCTGAGGTCCTCCAGCAACAACCCCAGACGTGGGAAAGGCAGCTCACGCCCCAAAGGGAAGGTACGCAAGCGACTTTAGCGTCCCTCCCTAGGACTCAGCTGTGTGATGTAAGAGAACAAATAGAGAACTTCTTAAAACAGGAGAAATACAAGCACAGTAACAATATTTAAACAAGTCTATAAAAATAGTCTGACATAACTCTGTTCAAATAAATACAAAATAAATATGCTTTAAGCAGTAAAACAGTGGAATGCAACGCTGGTCCATTTTGCCCAAAGTGAAAAGTTGGATGAGGATCTCCCAGGCCACAAAAGCCAGATCCTATCAACTAAAGTAGCCCATAATGCATTCAGAGAAATTTTAAAGCCATCTCTATCCCTTAGCCTTATGAAAAGCACCCTTTGAAAAAAAAAGCAAGCATGTCTTCCGGACTTAAAGCTCACCTCCCCCAGTGACAACCAGCCCCTCTCCCTAACACCCCTTCCCACAGCAGACATACTCCTGGCTTGGGGACTCCATCCCGCTAATGCAAACCTGAATATCGATCTACAAAGAGGTCTAAAGAGATAGATAGCAGCATAGGCACAGGGTTTGGAGAAGGTCCACCAGCCATCCTTGGCACCAGGCAGAATGGAATTCAGAGGTCCATGCAACGCTGCAGAGGGGCTCTCGAGTCGTGCTGCGAGCACAACTGCACAGGAGCTGTGAAATATTGTCTTTTGTTCACTAAAGCCATGCATCAAGGTGCCAGTCTATCCAGGGCTCTCCTGCCTTCCCCCTTCCAAGCCCCTGCTGAGTATAAGACAAGCCAACCCCGACATGCAAAAGATACAGGCATGCAGGCTCTAGTCTGCTGCTTCTGTGAGTAAGTGCATCTTGTTAGTGGATTTATGAGACACACTTTAAACTATAAAAATAAATAATCCTAATTCTTCATCAGGCTGGCCTAAGTAATCTTCAGCCTGACTGGATAAACCACTGCCCACCAGCCCTCAAAACCAGTATAGTTCAAAGTTACATTTCACATCAAGTCTTGGAAGCAGAACATGAACGTCTCCTACCCAAAGGAATATATGTAAACATAACAACAAGCCTGGTGTGGCAGCAGCTCCTACACAAGGTTTGTACAAATTTAAACAACGGGTAGGAAGCTGAACAACTGAATGGAAAAAGAAGCTCTCCGAATGGAAAAAGAAGCTCTTTCGGCAAGTCAGAAGGTGCTCATCCGCAGGCAAACAGCTCTGCACACGCAACACGCTGAAAGCAGACCTGTTACCCAAACCTTTGCTACTCTGCCATACTGCTGCGAACTGCCCTCAGCAATTCACACCTTAAGCATCTCCCAGGAGTTCACCTCCTGGTCTCCCAAAAGGCCCAACAAAAGGGGCCACATGATGGTTTATGTGGAGCTCTGAGTAGCAAGATAGCAAAGGACACCAGAACCTCCCCTCCCCCTTACTGACTCACAAACTATCTGAGATTTCACAGCTTTGCTTAGTCAGCTTAGTGTCAACACATTCACAGAATGAGAGATGGCTATACGTCTTGGGATTGCACCCCAAGATTTCAGAGTTCAAAGTCCTCAGCATCTCCTGGTCACCGTGACTGCACACCCAGGGTCATCTTCAAGTTTTCATAAACCACGTAGCTGATGCTCACAGCTGGGATCACCTTCATAAAGTTCGGCGCCAGGCCCCGGTAAAGACCAAACGCTCCCTCTGTCTTCAGAATGTGTTTAAACAGTCCCCTCATCGTCACTTTGGGAGCACCCTCCACTGAAGCTGCAACAGGGAAAAGCCACAATAAGTAATGCACCCTACGTGCAGAAAACACCTTATGGTAACACCTGTCTCAGAGCAGTTCCGACTCATGTGCTTCTTGTGGATGTTCACAGACCAAAGCTGCTTCATGGGGCACAGTATCTAACTTCTCAGCAAGCCACGGCTGTGCTGCACATCGCAGCCTTTTTCCCAAACTGCTCTACACCCATCCTCAGCCCAAAATTCCCAATTCGAGCAGAGCCGAACCTCTGTCCTGGAGGCACTTGGCTCAGGTGCTGAGGGCAGCACAAAGTCCACTGCCCTCTCGCAGCACGGCAAACACCGCTCAGCTGCAGGGGCCCGCTAAGGCCGCTGTTGCAATGTTTACACTAAAGGACCTTTCCCCTGCTCAGAGACCGTGACAGCAGTTCCCACCATTCTCAGAAGTTCTCACCTTGGGCCTGCATGCGTGTCCTCACGAGAGCCAGCGGGTAACTGGCAAGCTGTCCACAGGTACTGGAGATGGTGCCACAAGCCAGCAGAACAAAGACGCCGGGGTCAGCACTGTTGACAGCATAGCGTTGCAACCAGGCGTTTTTTAGTGTCTGGAAGGAAAAAGTCAGTTGTTAGCAGTGAAGACGCAATCAAAACAATACCACATTACATAAAAGATCTAGCGTAAAGGCCCAGAAAGCTATGTGCAAAGTCAGCCAGAAGCACCAGGCTTCTCAAATCTTTTCTGAGCTACTGCCAGTGCCCAGCAAGAAGTCCTTCTTTAAATTTTCTGCTGCAATTTTCTCATTTTAGGAAAAAAAAAAAAAAAACAAACACGAAACACAGCAAGGGACCATGCATCATGTTGACTAGGAAAGGGGAATCGTACTGGGTTATCTTTTAGGTCATTTTGACTAAAAATCCATTTGCACCCCTTAAGGCTGATGAGGAAAGCTCTGAAAAATTACTTAAAACTCCTGTAGTAACTGACAGGTTTGACAGTGACAAAGCTACACCAGCAGCACAGCCCTACAAAAGGTTAAAGGCTTCGTACCTCATAGACTGCCAGGTCAATACCAGCATACGGAATGATTCCTAGCATGTTGGGGATGTAGCCTTTGTAGAAGGCAGCCATTCCTTCCTTTGAAAGGATGTTTTTGGCACAATCCAACATGCCTGAATACTGTCCTGTCTTCCTTAGAGCCATCCGTGTTTTCAGAACCTAGAAGGCAAGAATAAAGACCATGAAGGCCTACAGGAGAATCAATAGGGGAACAATGTACAGATAGTGTCACTCTTAAGAGCACAATGGTCAGGACTACAAGAAGTGTCATGCGAGCAAAATTACCCGATATTACCTCTGAGAACTCGTTAATTAAGCTATCATAGAGCTGATGTTCTACCCGCATTATCCCACCTCAGCACCTCGCCACGTCCCCTCACGGGCTGGACCACCAGCCACGCGCCTCACCTCCATCGGGTAGATGCTGCTCTGCGCAATGGCCCCGGCCAGCGACCCAGCTAACAGCCGCTCGTGAATCCTCAGCATTTCTTGGTCAGTACCAATGAACCGCTTGATCTGTAGAAGCCAAGACAGACAGACATTGAGGCTCACTGACTTATGTCAGGCTGTCTCTTTTTTCAGCTTGTCCTCCTGCAAACCCTTCCGCAGCCAGACTCATCTGTGCCCTTTTACTCACCTGCTCATAGGCCATGAACTTAATGGCAGATTCCGGTGCAATCTTCAACACGTTGATGCCATTCCCTCGCCACAGTGACCTCGGTCCACCCTCTCGGATCATTTGGGTAAAGCCACCAACGATGCACATGTTGTTACTGCGGGAGGCGTGAACCTGGGAGAGAGCACAGGCGTGGATTAGTTCCAGTCCTGATTACGACAGTGCTACGTTCTTCCATAATCCAGGGACAAAAGGGCGCTTTTCTATTTACCCAGAGGTTTGCCAAGGCTTTAATCCTTTCCAGATCACTTCTACAATAGGAAAGCAAGTTTCTTTTATTTTTTGCCAAGTCTAGTTTTAACTCAGGAATCTAACCAATCTCTCTCTGGAATGGGAGGAAAGGTTAAACAGGCAACTCCCACACCTAGCGTAGGATCAGCCACCTCAATCTGCTACTACATTGAGCTACTTCTCAGCTGGCTCAAGAGCAGGTACAGTGACAAAGCAGGCTAAAATCAGTTTTTTTCTAATGCTAGTAATACTTATACTGAGTATGAGCTCTGCCAGCTGACCACCACAACCACTTCAACTCTTGTGGCCTCAGGGTCTCTCATGAGAGCACAAGACTTGAACCTGTTTCACCGAAACCCAAGTTTCCCAGTGCTCTAAACCACAAAGCTCTCCAACTATTGACAGTTTTCATGTCTACCTCCCAAAAGATTCCTGTATTTCTAGTTAATGAAGAATAACTTCTTAACATCACTTTGATCATTCGAATAATCCAAAAAGCTTTCAAAAATAGCAGTAAGAGCAATGACATTAATCCTGGCCAGAGTGCTGTACTGTGTTAATGAACATTATCATCTCCTAGGCATCCAAGAATATCAAAGGAGTCTGCCTGGGTATTCAGACCAACTGGAACTGCTCCACCATACCTGCATGAGCACTTTCAAGCGGTCCAAGGGAGCTGTACAGGTTCTGGACACGGCACCTGCACCTCCACCTGCAACCAGGTGTCTCCACCACATCCCCGTCTGCCTCTCTTCCACTGTGAACTCATCAGGGACGGTCAGATTCTCTCCTACATCAAAGATCTGCAAAAGTATACGGTGTTGAGAAATGTTTCATTCACTAGTGATCTTGCTGAAGTTTCATCACTCTCTATCAGTGCCAAGTGTTGAAGTACTGGATATACTTATTCCAAGTTAGCAGCTTATCTACAGCCGTTAACTGCTGTGTCTGGCCACAGGAACTGCCACTGCTATAGCACGTCCCAGTGGGGACATTCAGAGATTTCTGTCCAAGAAGCTGGCAACTGCTGAACATTTGTCTGCATTAAAATACTGTGGATCATAGTAAGGAACAAAATGACAAACTGCAGGCAGCTGTATGGCGAAAAAGCTGGACCTCTCTGGAACCCTCCAAGCTCGCAGCCAGTTTAATCTTGCGACATACTATTTACACACTGAAATATCTCCAGGAAGGACGGCTGCCTGTCAAATCAGTTTCTAGTCTTAACAGGTCCTGAACCAGCAGGGGCTGGCCACCGGTACGAGCTCTGAGCGGCACAAGCCAAGTGAACACCCTCACCTTCTTGCAGAACACGCAGTTGTTATCCCCGGTGCCGGAGGCTTCAGAAGCCATGCCAGTGATAGTTGGCAAGATAACAGGACAGGACAGGAAGCGACTGGGCTTCCAGGGCTACAGGGCAGCTACTGAACCATGAAGAGAAAGATAGGGACTGCCAATAACAGCTCCTGGGGGTCAGCACTCTGACTGAGAAGCTGGGGGAAAAGTAAAACCTGTTGCAGAGGAACCATTTCTTACCGTGGAGTGCTTCCAGTACAGGATGATTTCAGGAATGTTCTCCACCGGGTGCAGCAGGTGATAGTCTCGCCACTCATTCCAATCAATTGTCATTGTCCCATTCTTATCCATGCTAAAAAGATTTATCATTAGATGAGTACAGACTCCCACTGGGCAACAAATTCCTCCTCCCCCTTCCTTTGATTTTTCAGGCCTAGACCAAAAAAAGCTTTGCAAAGCAACTACTACAAGACTTCTAAGGAGACACAAGACACAGCTAGGAAATCTTCTATTCAAACGCTGCAGAGAGGTAGAATTAAGCTCCCTTTTTCCTCCCCTGTCTCTCTCTCCCCTTTAACTGACCCACAGGAGTAGTTGCACACCCTCCTACCAAACTTAGGGACATAACTGACACTGAAGGGAAAATAATACTTACTAGGTGACAGGACCCCAGAAGTGTCCCGTCCTTATTCTGACACACAGGCAAACAGACAGAGGGAAGGTAGCAGAGGAAAGAAAGAGGAAAAAACAGCACAAATAAGTGGTTGTTAACATATTAGTGCCACATGCAAAAAGCACTCAGCTTTTCCAAAGAGCAACGGCAACATTCCCTTTCCAAAGCGGCAAGCTCAGGGCAGCAGGACAATCACACAGGGATGCCAACCAGCTCTGGTGCAAGCACTTCCCCACAATAGGTCAGCAAGGGAAGAGATTCCAACAGCAACTCTCCATAACGCATTATAACCTTGTAAGTGTCCATTCAGGGACAAAAAAATCAAAATTAAGAGTAACAGGCAAAAAGGGAGGAGCTAAGTCTCTGGAAAGTGCGTACAGGGTAGAAAAAGGAGATGGCTTCCATGTCCCTACACTTCCTTCTAACCCCCTCAACAGTAAGACTGAACCAGCTGAATGCTCACCTCTTCAGTATTTTCTCAGCCTGCTGTTCAGAGATCTTGACTCCCAGGTCCCGAAGAGACTGCACAATCTCCTGGGCATCAATACGGCCTGCAAAGACAAGCCAGTGAGGTCAAGTACATTTGTTACAAGCTAACGCATGCACTACTCTATTCACGAGCACGAGAAAGGTGTTTACCATCATTCTTCTTATCCAGACTCTTGAAGACCAGTCTCAGCTTCTTTTCATGATCTTGGAGATAGTGAACAAATTCCTCAAAATCCAGCTGTCCATCCAGGTCCTTGTCTCCAGCCTTCACAATTTTCTGTTCAGAAAACAATCGAAGCCTGTTAGTTCCTTTGTTCATTCAGACAGATCTGCCCCTTCTTCCACTATATTTAAAGATCATTTCCTATACAACCGATCTTTCCTCTAAAAGGCAGCTGACAGAATTATAATTCCTCAAAGAAATCTGAGCAAAGCAGTAGTGCAGAAAAGTCACCTGATTCCAAGCAACCGTCTCCCAAAGTTAGTTAGGCAGATGAAATGCCTCATGCTTTGTCAGGGATATTCTGCTACTATCATGTGTCTAATCTCAGTCCTGTATCTTGATTAACACCTTACAAAGTCCTTGTGGAAGTTCTTGAACTAAGTATGAGGCAACAGATTTGCATAAAAAGTGAAATACAAAACTTCAGGTAATAAAAAAAACTGAACAGGAGAAAGAATTTCATGCCTACTGCGATCCTTAGAGAAATAAGCTTCCTCTGGCAATAACTAACTCCAACCAGAAAAAGCCTGTCCAGCTCTAGTAGACACAGTCAAAGACAAAAACCCCTACCAACTGGTTTAGGCACCCTGGAGCTACGTGCTTTAATTATACAAGTTTCCATGAGATGCGTACAGAACAAGAAAAGGCTCTCAGTAGGACAAAGCTAAAATCAAGATCAGACTCTGTGCCAGACACCTAGGACAAGGCAAACGACGAGTTAACCCACTCCAGCACAGGGCAATAGCAGATGGACTGTCCTACCTAAGGGCACATGGCTACTTGTTGGCAGCAGAGGTGATCTCCGGAGTGCAAGAATGTGGCTCAGAGAGTTCCCATTCCCCTTCTTGTTCAGTCACTTGCATTGGACAGTCCTGTAACTCTTCTTCAACATGAATCAGTGAGCAACACTAAACAAGGTGTGATTCAGACTACTGCATCACCTAAATTTTTGTTTTAATTCTTGTAACATCTATGTGAACAACAGGTGGGTTGTTAAGTAAGCTCTGAGCCGAGACCTAACACTGGGCTACCCCTCTGTTCACCAATGTTTTGTCCAGTATTTATGCTTCAAAGGCAACAGGCAAACCTAAGCTTATCGTGATATTTCCTCGGCCTACGTGCACCAGTCCCCTTCATAAGCCGTCTTTGTTTCAATGCTATTTTAAATTACTTCAATACTAAATACTTCACTACTCAAATTGTCTCTCTCTCACCCCACCAAGTCTTCTCACTTTAGCCCTAATGCTATTAGGATTATTCCTAATCGTTTTATGAACCTTAAATAAGAAAGTGCTGTCCCAGCTGCCCTGACCTTTGAGGTGTGCCCAGTATTCTTAATCTGCAATTTATCATATGACTGTTGTAAAGTTCAGAAATGACCCCACATTCAACTTGTAGGCTAAAGATAGACCAACACCCCTCACAGGTCAGCAGACTGGCCTTTAACAGCTGAATCAGGGCTTCCCTCCGACTGGCAACCCCCGAGCAGCTGACAGGCACTAACAATTCAGAGGCACTGCAAGAGAGATGTGACTGCGCAACTGCTCCTGTTCTCCCAGCACGCCTCCAACAACCGCAGAGATGCGCGGCGAGTGATCAGAGACCGCAGGTAACAAAAGCTGCCTTGCTCTGCTAGCCGTCTTCCTCCAAGATCACAAAGCAAAAGTGCTGCAAGCCTGCCAAACAGTAACCCGCAACACACGTGTGAAGGGTGAGAAAGCCAAGCTCCCAGCATCTTTCCCAGAGATAGAAACAAATATCTGCCTGCAGCTCTTTCCCTTTAACAGCAAATATGAAATCTCTGTAGACAGAACTGCTCATCAACAGCGATGCTGGCTGCAGATGTTTCTATGGTCACCTGCACCACACTTCGGGACCCCGCACGTCTCAAAGCCCGCTACAGCCCCCGTTTGTGCATCTGCACAAAGGTATGAAAAGCCTTCCCAGATCTGCTGTTCAATAATCGGCTGGCTGGGCTCTTGCCAGCCCGGCCATGAAAATCACAGCAGTAGCAACAAGCTGAAAGCAAGGGCTGTGACACAGAGCCGGACGGAGCGCTCCACGGATTTAGTGCATCTCCCTTCTGCGGCGAAGGGAAAGGCTCTTGCACAACCTCAGCACGCCCACGGCTGCCAGCTCCCCGGCTCGCAGCACAGACCTGCTCCCCACGCCGGACCAGGTGGAGCTGCCACCCGGTCAGATGCTTCCCGTCAGAGGGGGAGCAGGCGGAAGAGTGTAAGGAGGAGGAAGAGGATGTGAAACGTATTTCATCAGACCAGTTAAAGCAGAGAAATCCATAGTTTGGAAAACCCCTTTTTCTACTTAACTCGCAGCAAATCAACTGGTTTAAACAGTCTTAGATGTGGTGATATCTCAACGGGTTCAAGTGAAACCAATCAAGAAGAAAAAAGTCCATTCCACGCTGCTTCGGCAATCCCTGCCAAGCAGCGAGAGCAACGTGTCTGTGCCGTACCCAGCCCTTACGACAGAGCAGCCACGACCTTCTCCCCCTCCAACCAGCCGCTCGAGGTGCTGGAGACCACCCCTCCGTGGCTGGCTCGCTCCCTCCCGTTCCTCCCTCGGGACCATACCTGCTTCCACTGGCGGTAGGTGGAGAACTCCTGCGAAGGAATGAGGAGGCTGAGTCGGAAGATCGATTTGAGTTCAGCCGGCAGCCCCTTCGACTCGAAATATTCAAACTCCGTCTGCGCCTCCCCGAACACTGGCACATACAGGCAGAGGCAGAGCATCTTTCTGAGCCGGAGACTCAGCTGCCCTGCTCAGACCGACTGGGAAGTGAAGTAAAACTGAATGATTCCCGTGAGCTAATTTCAGTGCGTGGTGGGAAGGAAATGCCAGTGAGTCTCATGACACATGCCTATGAGCGAAGCCGGCTCCAGTGGGATTGGCTGTACAAGCCCGGCCCTTCTACTTAAAAGGGAAGGGGTGGCTGTGCACTCCCACCCAGCGTTCCAGCTGCCTCCCATTGCTCAACACCCAGCTCCCACTAAGACCTTACATCACACTCACCACAAGTTAACTCTTACTGGGCGTCTCTCTTAACCCGCGAGGCTTTGGCCAACATCCCAGACGCTCACTTGCAGTTCCTTACATCCAATTGGTCCTTTCTGATCCTGTCCTCACCCATTCGGGGATTTACACACGCAGCACAGTAGGGTCAGTCTCAATCATAACCTCTCCCAGCACACAACACAGGAGGACTCTCACTGTCTTCCCCTTCCCAAAAATTCTTCCTCTAAAACACAGTAAGAGCAGGATGCCAGCCACTTACTGCTCTCACAAACGTATGGCTTAAGCTAAAGCCTTGGAATTACGATTTTATAGGATTACTTTGCTATGCCAGAGTTGATTGGCTTTGGTTGCGAGTTTCCCCAAAAACTCTTGTGCCAGCCAGGAGCAGGCAATGCCTGCACACCACGATCTCTCCCCTCTGCAGCACTCCACAGTTACTAACACGGGCAGCAATACAGCCTGTGGAGAAGGTCTGCCATTGTGCCGAATACCCAGAAAACCACCAAAATCAAAAGCAGGCTTCACAACAGACCCAGCTGCTTCAAAGCCTCCTAGCTAACCATCCACACAGCAGTTACACCAGCTTAATAGCTCTTCCTCCTCTTCCAGCTACAATTAAACATTGCAGTTGGTTATGTGCTATAATGAGAAGTGGCCTGGGCAGAACAACATTTTTCAGTTTCTACCATTTACAATTTAACCACTGTGTAAGCGAGTTCCTGAGCTTTCATCAGGACCAAGCCAGGCTGAAGAGGGAGTGTGGCACACGCATCGTTTAATGCGGATCTAATTACAGGCTTCTGAGGACTTAGTGGAGCTAGATGCATGAGATAACACCTAGCACTCAGCGAGAGGACCAAAGCAGCGCAGCAGGTGACACTACTGCTCAGTACAGAATTACTGATTGCTAACATGATTTTAAAATAAAGTTATAGCCTTGATACTCAAAGAGAAACTATCCTACAAGGAAGATATAAAACCAATAAGCAAAACACGATAATCCTGCCTGCACTTGAAGTAACACAGCATGTTTGCTAAACTGGCTTAAACCAGTCCAGCTAACAGCTTTCCCCACTGCTGCGGACACAGCAACATTTTCTTGTGTTTGCTCTGTTTAAACAGACTGCCTGGCCAGTGCAAAGTCCAATGAGCACTCCCCTCCTGAAATCCTAATGCACAAGGGGCCTTTACGTCTTCACCGTGGTATTTTGTTCTCTAGATTTAAAGAAAAGCCAAGGTCTGTAACAGGCTGTTTGTGGAGCTGCATGTCAGTCACACTAATTGGGAATATTTAATCTGGGGCTTTATTTCAAGGGGGGTTTATTTTTAAAGCTTAATATGTCACGACTCACAGCAATTTGGTATCCCTGAGAATCATGACCTATAACGGTTTCCTACACCCTCCCCTCGTCCCCTCACCTACCATGGCAGTACTGCCACGTTACCTAACCAGGCTTAACCTACTCCCTGCTGACGTCTCTCCGCACGAAAACAGGATCTTCTCAGGGAGTCCAGATCCTCTTAAAGATCAGCTGCAGCAGCTCGCTGCACGCACGCCAGCAGCACGCTCAGCCTTCCCACCGAGTTGAGCCTCCCTGCAAGCAGCACCCTAATGCTGCGCACAGCGGCCGAAAGCAAAGGCCTCCAGCAGCCTGGCCAAGGAGAGCAGCTCCCGCCCAGCACCAGGTAGTAAGTGAACAAACACAACTCAGATTTGCCTCGCCAAGCCTTGAGACTGTCCTTCCCACGAGTTGCCAAGCATCACTATTATAGCTGCTTGGCAGCTCGGTTGCTATGCCAACATGATGCAGATTTTCCCAATAAACTCTGTCTGGAGTTGGCAGCTAGAGACAAAAGGCGAAATCTGCACATTTTAGGAGAAAAAGCCCTACTACCCACGTCAGAGGAAAGGAGAAAGGTAATGAGGTTAAGAAAGCTGATTTTAATCAGGGTATTAATTATGGGACAGTGAGCTAAGAAGGAGAGACAGATTACAAGTGAAGTTTATACCAGAAATTCTGGTTATAATGACAAAGGGAACTTAAACAAGCATTAGCAAGTATTTAGATTTCACCTAACAGAATCCTGGCAAACCTGGAAGTACTCAAAAGCAAGATGGCTCTCCAAGGCTGCAGGGACCCATGCTGCCTGAGCACAACCAGCACAGGGTCACCCCCCGAGTCTCGGCAGCGGCCCGTGCAGCGTGCGTGGGGCTGCACGGCCACGGGTGTGAGCTACAGACAGGGCACCCCTCCTCTGCACCAGCTGCTCTCCAGCCAACCAAGGACAGGGCTCCAGACAAAGCCAGTCCTTTCAAGTCACCCGTCCCTGACATTTCTTCCATCCACCAACTCTGCCAGTGAAGACAGAGCTGGACCTACGCATTTTTGGTCAACGTGAAGCCAGCCTAGCTAATATCCTCCTCTGGTAAAGAGAGCGCTAGATGGGTCCGTCTGCCTTCTGCAGAAGGCTCGCTGTTCTTGCCATCAAGGAAGCTGCGAACTCACTGTCCATTTTATTTATAGGATTTGGTTCTTCTTTAAATGCTGCACCAGTTACCAGTTTGAACACCGTGCCATGCCAGCGCTAACCTTTCCAAGCCATTCATACTCCTCTAGGCATGCGCTTCATCACCGGGTTACTACATCAGCTCCAGAAGGTACCTCCCAAAGGATGGGAGGATGCTGCCATACAAGGAGCAGGAAACTACGCTGTTTAATTCCGAATTTACTTTGCTAAAAAAAAGGTCTCTAAAAATACTAAGTGACAGTGAGCGTCACAGCCACATAACTAACATCTTCCTTCACAGGCAAAACAGCTTTCTGGGTGAGTACAGCACGGGCCAGAGAGAACACCGCTATCGCTCCAAGTGTTCGGTAGGTCCTGCTGACTTGGTATTTTTTAATTTCTGGAAACTAGCTTATAATTAATTGTACAGTACAGAAAGTCCTCACAAAGCACAAACAAAGAGTGTAAAGTGTTATGAAGGAGAGGAGTTAATGATTTAAGAGACCCCAGCAGAGCAAAGAGCTGCAGCCAGCCAAGGCTGCACAAGGGAAAGGACAGAGAGCAGGGAAGGCGGACAACACGACATGGTATTTGACGTAAAGGTAACCAGGAAAGATGACCTCTTCCACTCACACCACACAGATCCAAAGTTACAAGTCCAGCTGGTGACATCAGGGGCAGACCATACCTCTCTCCCGTGTACACCCAGGGGCCAACGCATCACATTTGCAATCAGCATTTTATCCCACATTTGCAGAAACAGCCTCATGTTGAAATCGTTACCTTCAAGCAAGGACCTGAGCAGAAACACATCAGCTACAACACGAGGACTGAAGAGTCAGGGCTAGGAAGCACCTCGGGTCTAATTTATCGATACATGCAAATTCCTTACACTAACCCAAGTACCGGGCGTGATATTCTGTGAGGTTTTAGCAGCTATGTAGTTACAGGGGTTTTTACAAAACAAAGTGGCATACTAGTCAAGAGACTTCTCCCAAGGTCAGAGACATTCAGTGGCAGAGAACAAACGCCATGTGCCCCCCACATTTTCTTTAAGCACCAAGTAATACTGTTTGTTCAGTGGTTTATAATACACCCCTAAGGTTGTACAAGACTTTTTGCAACACTTCTCCTTCAGACAGGTAATTAGAACACAGAATTCTGACCAAGAGCAAACAAGTCATTGCAGCTTAACAAGTTCCTGTCCACCAGCTGAGCCCCGACGGCTGGATGCAGCATTAGCCGGCCTGAACTGCAAGGTAAAACATATCTGCATAATCCTCCTCAGAAGAGCTTTACACTGCGTTTTACTTTACAATCAGGGCAGGCTAAAATTACACAGTCACAACCTCCTAGCAGATGGGTAGTTACTTCCTAAGCCGCAATAACTCCATTTTACCACATCCTTATCCTCTAGCTCTTTCTCCATTAGCCAATTTTAGGGTTCCTATGCAGCAAAACTTCCCCAGGTCACACAGGAAAGAGGAGATAGGTATCAGCTCTCAGAGAAAGCTTCATTTGCAGGTGTGAACAGATGGAGTCTCCCTGACTGAGGGACCATTGTTCCCTGGAAGACACAGAGATTTTTCAGCCCTACATTTTCCAGGTTTTCATCACAACCTCCTTCAGTTCTGAGCCTCTGTCCTTCTTCAACCTCTGTGCACAGCAGTCCTCCTCTTCTCAAAATGCGCACGCTCCTCTTTTTGAAGAGGATGCACAGTGCTAACTGCTAGCGACAGGGATGAAGGCAAAAGTCTCTGCAGATTTTTCAGTCCGATTCAAGTAGGGAGTGGCTGCTGCTCCCCAGAATGCCAAATGCCACCCTGCCTGTTTCCATTCAAAACAGCAGCAGAAAGGATATTCGTCCTCTCTACACCTTGAACCTGTTCATCCCCCATTTCAGAGAGCAAGCTTACAGCAACAACCATGCTCAATTCCCTGTCAAATAAGCCGGATCCTGCAAGTCACGCACCCCTAGCCCTGCTGCAGCCCCTCAGCATCATCCCAGGCTCCCACCACTCCCAGGGGTTATGCCCAACTCCTTCTCCCCCAATCCCAGTCACACCCTTGGTCCTAAATCACACGTAATCAGAGCTGACTGCACCATCCTCAGGAGGGATGGACAGCATTCCCTGCCCACTAAAAATAAACCAGAATTGCAGTCAGCCAGCAGTGTGCTAGGAGCCCAGGCACTAAACTAAGCAGCTTTTGTTCACCTCCCCCCAGACACAGCCTCACCATTTAGTCTCTGACAATTGTATGCACCCACCACCTCCCTGCTCTCCCACCCCTCGGGAAGTTCCCGTCCCCACACAGACTTTAGGCTCTCCCTTATGCCACCCGCTCCCCGGGGACAGGCTTTCTTCTCTTCCGGGCTGTGCCATTCAAATAATACAGCCAGTTACTCATTTGCTCAAAAAATACTAGCTTTTCCAGAGGCTTGCCAAATTACCAGAGACTGACTCCGCGTAGGATCTATCTGATCGCCTGCTGGTCTCCGGTGCAGGGGTGGGACTCGCCACTAACCCGCATTTTCATTCCCTGCCCTCTCAGTCATGCTTCTTAAAGTTGCCCAAGAACCTTCGAGACCCCTATATTTCCCCTTGCCCCTAAACAGCATTTCCCCCGCCCCTTTGAGCATCATGTCTGAAAGGTTAGATCACCTCCTCTCTTCAGAGTCTTTCCCCTGGTCCCCTACATTTCCCTTTGGCAAGCAAACACATTGGACCCTGGTC
>Ga0065711_1012068_pt1 | contig 18094 bp, 12 predicted proteins | sample Hoacrofraction12_FD_59098 | JGI IMG/M metagenome (GOLD analysis project Ga0065711, IMG submission 59098) | Hoatzin crop microbial communities from Cojedes, Venezuela - Epithelial fraction 12 v2 (version 2) | ecosystem: Host-associated > Birds > Digestive system > Esophagus > Crop | place... | reverse complement strand
AGAGGTATTGCTTGATATTGTTGGCCAGCGAGAGTTGCACATCGTAGTTGACGCTTTGGTCGTTGTACTTGATGGCGCTACCGGTGTTGGCAAACGTTGTGGTATTAGCCGCATCGACCTTGAGTTGAGCCACTTGGCTATCGACGCCACTCAGGTCGTTGCTGATGGCCTCAACACGGTCGGCGATAAAGGCCTCGGTGCTGCGTGCCACGATGTTCTTGTCGTTGATGGCGTCTTGGTTATAGGCCCCGACGAGGGTGTTGAGGATGTCGGTACACATGTCGGGATTCTCGCCCCTGAGGCGCAGACGCATCACGTCGCTGGTGCGCTCGGCGCTCTCGCTCGAGAGGCGGCTCACAAACGACTTGGCGATGGCGTTGGTCGCATAGAGGCGCGCAATCACCTTGTAGTCCTTGTAGTCCTTGATGTTGAAGCGCTCGCTCTTGGTGATGGCGATGGGGCCGTAGTTGGTGCTCACCTTGTTGCCGAAGTGTGCCTTTTTCCACTCGCCATTGTTGATTTGGAACTCATACTCGGTATCACTCTTGGGCAGAATGGTAATCGAGAAGGGCGAGGTGACTTGGCGCAACGGGGTGACGAGCACAGGCGTCGAGCGGTAGATGTTGACGTCGCGCAAGAACACGTGAGCGTAGTATTGCACGTTGAGGCCCAATGCATTGACAACGTTCTCCATCAATCGCGATGAGCGGATTTTGAAGCGCTCGTTGGGCAGATAGTTGTAACCCGTGGTGACGCCCAGGTCCGAGAAGACTTGCGACTGCGTACCTTGGTTACTATCCTTGGTTTTCACCAAAATCAGCGTGTTAGCATTATACTCGAGGGGCTGTGTTTTGGTGTACAAGTAGGCGATGCAAGCACACGTGATGATCGAGAGCACAAACCAGTACCAATTGCGGGCACAGGCCATGAGGAAAGTTTTGAGCGCAACGCCCGAACTGACGTGTTTTTTCTTGCTGTTATCGCGATTCTCGTCGGGATTATTGGTCAATTGCATGTTCTTAATTTTAGTTTAAACTGCAGTTTGTCGGCACAAGCAATTGAGGTTCAAGCGCTTGTGCGTCGTTAGTGTACACTTAATTTTGCGCAAAGGTATTATTTTTTATTGAAACTAGCAAATGGAATGTCAATCGACACGTTTTTTTCGGTCAAAATTGTAGTTTCACAAGCGTGCGGCGTGGCGAAAATTACCTACCTTTGCAAAAAACAAGAGATGCAATGGAGACGATGAAACCGCTTGAAAGCTTCTTTCACCCGCTGAAGGATGTGCCCGTGTCGCAACGGCCCGAGAAGTTGAACAACCCGTTTGACTACACGCCGCATCCGCTAGTGGAGCGCATCGTGAATGAGCTGCGGGCCGAGGTCCGGAAGGACCGCAAACTCAAGATGGCGCTGAACAATGGCAAAATGATGGGCGTGATGGTGGTGGACCACCCCACCCTGGGCGTTGGCTACCTTGCAGCGTTCTCGGGGACGTTGCTGGAGCAATGCACGCTGCCGGGGTTTGTCCCGCCCGTGTACGACACGTCCACACCCACGGGCGTGCTCAAGCAGGCCGACGTTGAGATTAAGGAACTCAACAAACAAATCGCGCCCCTTTCGCTCGACCTCATGGCGATGGAGGGCGACCTCGACAGCTTCATCGATTACGTCAAGGGCCTGGTGGAGCAAAAGAAGGCCGAGAACGCCAGGCGCAAGGCGGCACGCGACCTGCGCCGCCAGCAGCCGCTCACACCCGAGGAAAACGAGGCGCTGCTCAACGAGAGCCGCCACGACAAGGCCGAGTTGAAGCGCATGCGCGACGATTACAAGCACACGGAGGCGCTGAGAAACCAGCCCATCACGAAAATCAAGGCTAAAATCGAACGGCTCGAGAAACGCCGCCGCGAAATCTCGGAAAAGGCGCAGCTGCAGCTGTTTGACCTCTACCGAGTGCACAATGCGCTGGGCGAGGAGCGCTCGGTAGCCGAGGTGTTCAGCGAGAGCGTGGGTAAATTGCCACCGGGTGGCACGGGCGATTGTTGCGCCCCACGGTTGCTCGAGACCGCCTATCGCTACGGCTTGCGGCCGTGGTATATTGCCGAATTCTGGTGGGGGCAGTCGCCCAACGATAGCCTGCGCGAGGACGGGTTCTTCTACCCCGCGTGCCGCAGCAAGTGCCGCCCGCTGCTGGGGTTCATGTTGCAAGGGCTCGAGGTCGAGGAAAACACCATCGAGCAGGGCGACCCGTCGCTCAAAATCTTTGAACTCTATGACGACAAGTGGCTCACTATCGTGGTGAAACCCAGCGGGTTACTCAGCGTGCCGGGGACGTTGCAGCAAGAGTCGGCGCTCGACCAGTTCATCAAGGAGCACCCCGAGGCGAGTGGTCCCATGGTGGTTCATCGGCTCGACCAAGAGACGTCGGGGTTGATGATTTTTGCCAAAAACAAGCGGACGCATGGGGCGTTGCAGTACCAACTAGAACATCACCTCGTGGTCAAGCGATACATGGCCATTGTCGAGGGCAGCCCCGCTAAAGACGAGGGTTTCATCGACCTGCCCCTGCGGCCCGACGTTGACGACCGACCGCGGCAGATGGTCGACCACCAGCACGGCAAGAAGTCGACAACGCAATTCATGGTGGTGGACCGCATGGGCGACCGCACCCGCGTCCTGTTTGCCCCCATCACGGGACGCACGCACCAAATCCGCGTCCACGCAGCGCACCCCGACGGGCTGGGATGCCCCATTGTGGGCGACCGCCTCTATGGCCACGCGGGTGGAAGGATGTGCCTGCAAGCCATCTCGCTCACGTTTGAGCACCCCGTCACGGGCATCACGATGACGTTTAACGCGCCGCCCGAGTTCTAGCCCCCCGAAAAGCGAAAAAAATGCGGGCATTGCGCGGGAATGTCGCGAAAAAGTGCTACATTTGGGGTGTGGTTAGCGACATGGCATTGCCATGGTGTTCTACCCTACCCTTTCAGACCAATAACTCAACCTATAAAAACCCCTGATGATGAAACGAATTGCTCTTATAGCCTTGATGATGGCGATTGTTACCCCCATGATGTGTCGTGCGCAAGCACAAGCCCCCAAGCATGAATTCCGCGGTGCGTGGATGCACATCATCGGGCAGGAGCAGTATGCCGCGATGCAACCCGACGCGATGCGCGACTACCTCGTCGACCAACTCGACAAGTTGCAGCAAGCGGGCTGTAACGCCATTGTGTGGCAAATTAGGCCGCAAGCCGATGCCGGTTACCCCAGCGAGCTCGAGCCCTGGACGCGGTGGCTCACGGGAACGGCTGGCGTTGCGCCATCGCCCGCATGGGACCCACTGGCGTTCATGATTGAGCAAAGCCACAAGCGCGGCATGGAGCTGCACGCCTGGATTAACCCCTATCGCGTGACCTCGAGCAAGAGCGACACGCCCGCACAGGGGCACATCTACTACGAGCATCCCGAGTGGTTCTTGCAGTATGCCGACGGCAAAATCTACTTCGACCCCGCGTTGCCCGAGAGCCGCAACTTCATCGACCGCGTGGTGCGCGACATCGTCACGCGCTATGACGTCGATGCTATCCACATGGACGACTATTTCTACCCCTATCCCGTCAAGGGCGAGGAGTTCCCCGACACGGTGTCGTTTGCCCGCTACGGCAAGGGCTGGGGCGACAAGGGTAGCTGGCGGCGTCACAACGTCGACTTGCTCATCGAGCAGCTGCACAACACGCTCGTCGAGCTCAAACCGTGGGTGCGTTTAGGCATCAGCCCCTTTGGCATCTGGCGCAACAGCAAGAGCGATGCTAACGGCAGTGCCACCAACGGCCTGCAATGCTACGATGCGCTCTATGCCGACGCACTGCGCTGGACCTCGATGGGCTGGGTCGACTACATGGTGCCGCAACTTTACTGGGAACTAGAGCACAAGGCTGCCAGCGACTTGACGCTGTCCTACTGGTGGAACGACCATGCCAACGGCCGCCACATGTACTACGGACAAGCCGTCCACAACGTGATGACGCACCGCGACATTGCCGACGATGGCGGCGACACGCTCAACCCCACCCAACTCGACCACAAGATACGCATCATGCGCAAGTTGCCGAATGTACATGGCGTGTGCTGGTGGCCAGCCTATAACGTAACGCGCAACGACAATGGCATTCTCGACTCGCTGAGTAGCAACCAGCAACGCACGCCAGCGTTGATTCCTGCTTACGACTGGATTGACACCATCGCCCCGCAGGCCGTGAGTGCCCTGCGCCTCGACCGCGAGGGCAAGACCGCGACGCTACGCTGGAGCGCCCCCGTCACCACCGACCCCATGCAGCAAGCCGCGCGATATGTGGTCTACCGCTTTGCACCGGGCGAGGCCGTGAACCTCGACCGCAGTGATGCCATCGTGGCCATCACGGGCGAGACCCAGCTAGCGCTTCCTGCCCGCGAGAAGGGTCACCCCACCTACGCAGTAACAGCTGTAGACCGCTGCAACAACGAGTCACAGCCCACAACCATCAAGCGATAACACCTGTAGCAACGCCTCCACCGAGGACAATGAAAAAACACCCGCTCAATAACTTCATTTATTCCCAATAAATGACTACCTTTGTAGCTGAATATTAACCCCAAAACCACCTGCAACGATGAAATATCCCATAGGCATCCAGACGTTTAAGGAAATTCGCGAAGACGATTATGTCTACGTCGATAAGACCAAGTTGGTCTACGACCTCGTCACGCAAGGAAAATATTACTTCTTGAGTCGCCCACGGCGATTTGGGAAATCGTTGCTGGTATCTACCCTCGATGCCTATTTCCAGGGCCGCCGCGACTTGTTCCAGGGCCTCGCCATCGACAGCCTCGAAACGAAGTGGGAGCAATACCCTGTCTTCCATTTCGACCTATCGAATGCGACATACGATACCCCTAATATGCTGAAAAGCAAGTTACGCAGGCATGTTTCGGAATGGGAAGAAATTTATGGTAAAGCGGAGGCTGAGGATGATGATGCTGCATCGCGCTTCGAGGTTTGCATTAAGCGGGCTTACAAGCAGACGGGTAAGAAGGTGGTGATTCTGATTGACGAGTATGATGCTCCGTTGGTCAATGTTATTCACAAGCCTGAACTTCTCGAGGCGAACCGCGAGACGCTTTCGGGTTTCTACAAGAACTTGAAATCGTGTGACCAATACATCAAATTTGCTTTTCTAACGGGGGTTACACGATTTGGAAATCTCAGTGTTTTTAGCGCTTTAAATAATTTGTGGGATATCTCGCTATGGGAAGATTATCAGGATATTTGTGGCATCACCGAGGAAGAATTGCACAACTATTTTGATGATGATGTGGCGCAAATGGCTGAGAAGCATCGCATAAACAAAGAAGAATGCTATAATCGCTTAAAGTCGATGTACGATGGCTATCGTTTTTGCGAGGATGGGAAGAGCATTTACAATCCTTTCTCATTATTTAACGCTTTGGCAACCAGACGCTTTGACTACTATTGGTTCCAAAGTGGCACTCCCACGGCATTAATGTTGGCCCTGCGTGACAGCAAGCTGGATATAACCGAATTTCCAGGAAGTTATGTAATGAAGGAGCGCTTGGTGAATGTCAATTCTTATCAAAGCGACTTGACTGCACTACTTTATCAAAGTGGCTACTTGACGATTAAGGACGTTGACTCCTTGGGATATATTTTGGTTGATTTCCCGAACAAGGAAGTGCGGGATGGCTTTGTAAATCAATTAGTTCCCCTGTACACAAAATACGCCGACCGCAAGGCCGACTACCTTGTTCGTGTCCTGCGGCAGGCGTTGTTTGATGGTGATACGCAGACGTTTGTGGAGGAGATGAGGGCGATGATTGCGGGGATTAAGTATGAGTTCTTTGAGGAGACGGAGCAGGCGTTTCAGTTTATTTTCTATGTGTCGTGTGTGCTCATTGGTGGCAAGGACTTGCGCACGGATGCAGAGAAGCGCACAAATCGAGGGCGCATGGATATGGCGATTGAGACGCCCGACTGGGTGTATGTCATTGAGTTTAAGATAAATCAGTCGCCCGAGGTGGCGCTGCAGCAAATTCACGATAAGCACTATATTGACCCCTGGGCGACCGATGCTCGCGGGAAAATTCTGCTGGGCGTGAACTTCTCGACCGAGGAGCGCAACATTCCCGAGGTCGATGGCTGGAAAGAAGAGAGAAGCAATTCTTAACAACAATAACAAGTCTAAAAGAAATGAGAAGAGCGGGATTTTTAGTGGCGGTGGTGCTTGTGGCGGTGGCGGCGCAGGGGGTGGATTTCGGTGCGCTGGTGCAGAAGATGGTGAATCGGGAGGAGCGGGATAAACGCACGGCTGAGCAGATGTTTCAGTGGCTGCGGGCGGACCAGACCGATAGCCTGTATGCCCACTTGGCACCGCAGGTGCAGCGCATGGTGACGCCAGCTCAACTGGGCGGGCAGATGGCGCAACTCGAGGGGGCTTTGGGGACTTATCGCAGTCATTCGCCGTGGCAAACTGAACTCGTTCAGGGGCATGCTGCGCTTGTGTCGCACATCGCGATGGAGCAGGGTGCGTTGATGGCTGTCGCTTCGTTTGACAACGATGGTAAAGCGCTGGCATTTAGCCTCGTACCCGATGAGACGGCTGTTGCTGCGACAACTGCAACGCCGCTACCAGCGGGTGTGGTCGAGCGCGACACGGTGGTGGTCACGGGCGACTATCGGCTGGGGGCAACGTTGTGCATGCCTGCCGAGGCTGCTGATGCGCCCATTGTGGTGCTGGTGCACGGCTCGGGACCACTCGACCGCGACGAGAACATCGGGCCCAATCACCCATTCCGCGACCTGGCACACCAGCTGGCCGCGCAGGGCATCGGCACGCTGCGCTACGACAAGCGCACGAAGGTTTACAAGGAGATGCCTGCCAACTACGACGAGGAGGTGTGCGACGACGCCGTGAGCGCCATTGCGCTTGCTGCAGGGCTGTCGTCGCGCGTTTATTTGCTGGGACACAGCCAGGGTGGCATGCTGGCACCGCACATTGCTCGCCGCGCACCGCAACTTGCTGGCGTGGTGCTCATGGCGGCTCCCGCGCGCACGTTGCACGAGATCGTCATCGAACAAATTGATTACTTGATGCCGCAGAGCACAGCCGAGCAAAAGGAGCAGCAAGTCAACCAAGTGTTGCAGCGAGCTCCTTACATGCTGGAGGACCAGCATCAAACCGAACTGGCTACGCGTCTCACCTGCCCCATCCTGGTCCTGCAGGGCGAGAAGGATTACCAAGTGCGCATGACCGACTATGAGCTGTGGCGCAAGGCGTTGTCGCAATACCGCGATGCCACGTTCCAGTCGTTCCCCACGTTGACCCACCTGATGACCGAGCGCACCGCCGAGGGCCTCTCGACGCCTGCCGACTACAGCAAAGCACAGACCATGTCGCCGCAAGTGAGTGCCGCCATCGCCGCGTGGATAGCGGCGCACTGATGCGACACAACACCATAACGCCGAGCGTGCGGGAAACACTGGGTTTCTCGCACGCTCGTGGTTTGTGTCGCTATGGGATAGCGGTTACTCGGTCATGATGCTGACGATTTCGGAGATGTCGCCGGCGTTAACCAAGCCGTCGCCGTTGACGTCGCCCTTGAGGCCAGTAGTGGGCTCATCGGTGGTCTCGGGAGTACCGATAAAGGCTACGTTGATGTTTTGACCCAGGGTCTCTTGCATGTTGATGACAATCGACACGCTCATGGCCTTGTCGTTGAATTGCGTTGACAACTGCAGGGGCACTTCACCCAGCAGCGGGCCCAGCCAGTCGCTGGTGCTGTAGGTCGAGTCGTTACCCGGCTCGATGACGACCTTGCGGTCGACCGAGACGCACTTGTAACCGTAGGCCTCGGTAGCGGTGAGGCTGTCGAGAGCGATGTTACCCACGGGAAGAGCGCTTTCCTCATCCTTGAGGATGAAGTTGTTGAGCGAGAAGAAATAGAGGCCGTTCTCCTCGTTGAGAGTGATGGTGGTTTCTTGCTGTGTAGAAGCACCATTGACCGTTACCGTAAGCAAGCCGGTGTAGTCAGTTGCCATGGCGCTGCCTGCAACGAGCAAGCCAGCCATCGTTGCGATAATCTTAGAGAATTTCATTGTGTAAATGTATTTGTTAATTACTTAATTTCCTTGTTTACTGTGGTCTCGCCATTGCTGTAGCGGATAACAACGATGTTGAAGCCCTGTTGCGGCTCGGTGAGCGCTTGACCGGCAGCGTTGTAGTAGGTGCGACCTACGATGGTGGCATCGCTGGCCTCGACGTCGGTAATGCCCGTCATGTCGTTAACAACGTAGCTAACCGGCTTGATGAGGTAGTTGTTGAAGTAGCCTTCGTCGTCCTTGGCGATGCGACGCGGAGCGCTATCGGTGTCGTCCCAGGGCTCATAGAGCGTCACAATCGACTGCACGGTTACTTGCGTGCCCTTCTCGGGGACAGTGGTGGTGCCGTTCAGGCTGTTGAGCAACGTCAGGTCCATGTCGAGGCTTTGTCCTTGCGGAGCGACGCGATAAGCACGCAACTTGCCATTGCCATCAACCCAACCCGTGAAGTTAACGAGCTGCGAGGGCTTGTAAGAGATTGCCGAAGCGAGGTTGCACGACTTGATGTAAGATGCTACATCGAGATCTGCATCGTTAGAAGCAATGTCGCTCAAAAAGATAGTGTCGACAACAAACGTCGGAGCAGTGCTCATGGTCTCGGTGGTGCCCTTGAAAGCCCAGCCGTTGATATAGTTGAAGTCGCTGGGGAACTTGACATTCAGGCTCTTAGGCACCTTAATGAAAATCCAATTTTCAAGATCATAATCTTCTATATCGAATCCAACAAATGCGCTAACAGCCGAAATATAAGTGTAGTCGTTATCAGCGCCATGCCAGCAGGCGTAGAGAGGATCAGCTATTGTGTATTGTTCACCATCTTCAGCATTATTGACAATGACATTCAACGAGGTGCCCATGAACACATTATAAATAAAGCTGCTTGCTTTCTTCAAGTCGGCCGAAACGACGGTGAAGATAACGCGGCAACCAAAGTCGGTTTCCTCCATAGTCTTGGTGAGCATAGCACCCTTGCCAATGGTGGTCACCGTGAACTCATCGGGGTTGAAATCACTGAGTTGAGCGCCTGCTAAGTAGATAGTGTCGACACCTTTAGTGAAATCCAACTTACGAACTCCCCAAGTGATACTATCGAAGGCGGCGTCATAGACAAGCTCGATGTCATCGACATAGAGGGAGTCACCCTTAGTGCCCTGGCCAGGCGTGGCGTTGGTGCTGAAGGTCACGAGGATAGCATTGCAGTCGGCATTGTTGCTTGCATAGCTGTCGTAGTCGAAGGGGAGGCTTTGCTGAACCCATTTATTATCGGTGTAGATGACCGTGTTGGTTGCCTTGGCAGCCACGTTGCTATAGGTCGTGCCACTGACTTCGGGGTCTTGATAGTAAGAGCCATCAAAAATCACGGCATTCATCGAGGCCTTATGGCTGGTGTTTTGGATATAGGACTTCATCCACACCTTGATGGAGTCGGGCTTAGCGGGCAGTTCCATGTAGAACTTGTCGCCATTGTTATCGACGTTGGTCGACGTGATGTCCATTTCGGCATGATTGTCGGTATCGGTGGCTGTCATGCTACCTGCCTTAAACTGTCCACTGGTCATCGAGCCATTGGCAACAACAAAAAGGATTTTCGCCGCGGTCATTACTGCGCTATAGATACCTTTAGACCCAGCGTGCACATTGGTGCTCTTTGTCAGTTTGATGTTACTCTTTGAAGTGCTTGCATATTTGCCGGTAGCCGAAGCGAAGCCGTGCCAGCGCACGGGTTCGTTCGACGATTCAACCCACTCCTCCATGCCGCTGTTGGGCAGCTGCATGTAGCTGTCGTCGAGGTTGCTGAAGGTGACGGCAATCGTTTGGCCCAGCGTTGCTTGCATATCGATGTCGATGGTTGTCACCATGTTTCCATCCTCGGCATAGTCAAATCGGGCGACCATGTTGATGGGGACTTCACCCAAGAGAGGACCCATCCACTCGTCAGCACTGTACTTGCTATCGTCACCAGCGGTGATGAGGATTTTTTGGTTGGTGGCGAGCGTGGTGATGCCCGTCGAGGTGGTGCCCGCCGCGAGGTCGGTCAATGCGATGTTACCTACGGGGATAGAGCTATCTTCATCCTTGAGGACGAAATTGTTGAGCGTCAAGTTGTACTTGTCACCGCTCTTGGTAACACTCATCGTCGTGCTTTGCGTCGAGGTTTCGCCATTGATGGCGACGGTGAGCTGGCCAGTGTAGTCAATGGCCATCATCGAGGGAATGGTCAGCACGAGGGCTGCCAAGGAGAGTAAAGTTCTACACTTCATTTTCTTCGATTTGTTTTTATCTTTTGCAGTTATTGTTTGTTTGTCAATCATTTAGCGCAGCTGGTAGGCGATGCCCACGCTGCCAAAGATGGGATAGAGCGTCTGCTCGATGGTGTGGAAGTTGCTCTTGTGCAGTCCACTCAGCCCCCAGTTGAGGTCGGCAGTGACAGCCAGCCGCGATGCCACGGTCCAGTCGATGCCTGCGCCCAGGCCCCACTGCATGTGTCGCACGCTGCCGCTGAAGTCATAGTCGCCGCGCTCGTCGGTGGCTTCACCGAGCTCAACGCGGGCGCCCGTGGGGTCGTCGACGCGCAGGTGGCCGTTATAGGCCCAGCCGTCGAACTGGCGGTAAGTCAGCAGCGACAGGTAGGGACCCATGCGCAGCGACACGCGACGGCTCAGCGCACACGTGGCTTGCACGGGGATGGTAAACATCCACTGGTCGACGCGGGTAACGACGTTGCCCGTGAACATGCCAGCCAGCGTCTCGCCACCGCGCACGATTTCCATGTGGTAGTTCTTGACGCGGGCATCGGTTTCCATCGCCTTACGCTCGAAGTTGAGTGCGGTGCGCACGCCCCAGCGAGCATTGAAGTAGCGGATCAAGCCAAAGCCCAACCCCAGGTTCATCTTGATGGGGAAGCGCTCAAGGCTGCGGATTGTGGCGGGCATGGGGATGGGTGCTGTGCCGCCCAGGTGGTAAGCAACGCGCGCATCGAGATGCCACGGCGAGGTGGTCGTGGTGGCCTCCTCGGTCGTTTCCCCTGCTTGTGCGGTGCCACAGAGCAGTGTCACCAGCAGAAGCCATAGTATGTGATATCGTATCATAAACGGTCGTTTGGTTCAATGTTGTTCATCATTCCTCGTGGGTGCACACCAGTCGCACGCAATCGATGTCGAGCGTGCTGCCAATGGCTCCCTCGAACTGGTCACCCATCACGCTCGACGAGAAGACGATGGTGAGGTTGTAGCCCATGTTGGCGAGCAGCTCGGTGTCGATATCCTCGGAGTAGTCAAACGTTACGTTCCACGCGGTCCACTCGCTGGTGTTGTGAACGTCGGTGACCTTAGCGATGGCGACGATGTTCTCGTTGGTCTGCACGTCGTCGCCGTGGAGCATCACCTCGTTGCCCTGAGCATCGTGGTTGCGATAGAGCACGGCGTAGATTGAGCCCACGTCGGTGAGGTCTACCACGTTGCCATCGCGGTCCTTGTAGACGCTACCCGCCTGGTAGCGGTAGTAGCCCATGAAGGAGACGGGCTTTTGCGCAAACGGCTTGCCAAATCGCGTGGCCATGAGCGGCGTGCGCAGTGCCACAGTGATGTCAAACTCGCCGATGTAGAGGTTGCCAGCAGCGATGGGCTTGTTGGCCATGCGTCCAAAGGCGCCCGTGTCGCGGGTGATGAGTCGCACGCCATAGCCGTCCATACCCTCAATGGGATAGGTGGGATATTCATCGGGCTCGGCCGAGCTCTTGGAGAGCTTGTAACCGCCGTTACCGCTGGCCCAGTCGTTGCTGATGGTGCCGTCGGCGAGCACGTTGTACCACACATAGTAGCTCTCGTGCGACGACTCGAGCATGAAGTCCTCCATATCGTAGTAGAGCGTGTCGCTCACGGTGGTCGACACGTGGTTGAAGGCGATGCGGTAGCGTCGGCTCCAGTTGCCGTCCTCGCTGGTGACAACGTAGGTCACCGGTCCATCGGCGAAATTCTGCACCGACCCGCTGGCAGGAACAACGGTCGCGCCGGGCGTGATGGTGAGCACGGGGGCGAGCGCCGTCAAGTCGGCATGCGAGCGGACGTTGAAGGTGATAACGGTGTCGGTCGAGAGGACGTCGCGCACCGAGTCGGTGAGCTGGAAGAAGAAATCTTCGGCATTGTCGACGTGCAGCGAAACCCGCTCGATGTCGCACTCGGCATTGAGCGGCTCGTCCTTGAAGCAACTTGTCAGCAGCAGGCAAGTGCACGAAGCGATAGCCAAAAGCGTATATTTCATCACGTTAGAAATTTACCTATTTTATCAGTGGTCTACACTATCAAGCGGCAAAAGTAATCAAAATTTTTTAATCTCCCCCACCTATATCAATAATTCTTTTCAACAACCCTCAAAATCGATAAATTTGTACATACTTTCTCCCATTGGGAGGGGCATAAATTCGCAGGCTCTGAGGCTCGAAGAGCCTACAGGTCTGTAACCCCAGGGCGATTGACGAGCGATAGCGAGGAAAGAGTCCAGGGGCCAGGAAGCAACAAGGCTCGCACCTCGACGAGGTGCCACCAATGCTGCACCATGTAAGCCCTCTCCGAGGACCTAACTGGTTAGATATCAGCACCCCAGGACTCGCTACGCTCGCCCTGGGGTTACTTATCTGGAGGGTCTGCGACCCTCTCACATCTCGCATAAAATTGAGGAGGCCTCGTTAGTAGGTCTTGAAGCCGTCGGGGAAGTCGAGTTTTTGGGAGATATTGCCGCCGTACTCGTGAATCCAGGAGCGGAAGGTGGACTGGCCCTGGGTGAACTCGAAGATACGTGCGCCGTTGGGTTTCAGGTTGTTGTAGACGGTGTCGCAACCGCTGAAGCGGCCGTAAATGAGGAACATGCCTTTCCACTTCATGGCGTAGTCGTTGTCGTGGTCGTGGCCGCAGACGATGGCTTTGATGTCGCCCATCTCCTTGAACGAGGTGAACAGGCCCGAGTTGATGTCGGCTGGGCAGGGGTCCTCGCCCAGGTTGCCTTTCATGATGCGCTTGGTGTCGCGCAGGGCGTAGGTAAACTCGGGCACGGGGATGTGGAAGAACGCCATCGAGGGGATGGGGGTTCCGCCGTTTTTGGCTTTGAATTTCTCGGCCCACTGGCGATGCCACGCGATTTGGTCGAAGTGGATGAAGTCGTAGCCCTCCATGCCGGGGATGGTGTTGATGTCGCCCGAGTCAAACAGGTAGAATACCCACTCGGGCGTTCCATCGGTGCTCGTGCCCAGCGTCACCAGTTCGTTGGTGTCGCCATAGATGTTGTCGATGCACTTGTTCAGGCAATAGGGGATGGTTTTGACGGTGTCGGCCACGCCCTTGCGGGTGAGGTCGTGCTGCCCGTCGTGGTTGCCCAAGGCGACGACAAAGGGTATTTTTCGCTCGCTGATGGGTGCCAAAATCTCGCGCAGGCCTTGCTCGGCGGGCTTCCCGAAGATGATGTCGCCCGTGTGGATGACCAGGTCGGGGCGCTCGGCATCGAGCATCTCGCGCACGTTGTTCAAGGCGCGTATCGAGCGGGGGTCGCCGGCGATGTAGTGCGTGTCGGTGAACTGGAGCACCTTGAACTTGCCGTTGTGGAACTTGAAGGCGTGGGTGATGGTGTCACTGCCCACAGCCTCTTGCGTTTTCATCGTTGCCGCAGCGGCTTGTGCCAGGGACACGTTAGCCGCGAGGCCGGTAACGCCGAGTGCTGCCGTGGCCTTGAGGAATTTACGTCTATCCATAGGATGGGAGGGGTGTTTAGATTTTGGTTAGGTGGTCGCTATATCCATAGTGTGCGGGAACCGGTGAAGGTTTCCGCACACATGGTAGTCAAGGGATATCACAAATCCCACAAGGGGGAAGTGTTAGTCGATTTCTTCGTCGGCCTCGTAGCCACCCATTTCGCGGATGGCGTTCTTGAGCATTACATACTGCTGGAAGAGGTGGTTAACGGGCACCTCGTTCTTGGTGTAGTCGTGCATCGGGCTCTTGAGGAAGAAGCTCAGGAAGCGTTGCGTGCCCCAGCGGCCAGCACGGTGTGCCAGGTCGATGAGCAGTGCCAGGTCGAGGCACAGAGGAGCAGCGAGGATACTATCGCGGCACAGGAAGTTAATCTTGATTTGCATGGGATAGCCCATCCAACCGAAGATGTCGATGTTGTCCCAGCCTTCCTTGTTGTCGTTGCGCGGGGGATAGTAGTTGATGCGAACCTTGTGGTAGTAGTTGCTGTAGAGGTCGGGTTGATCGTCGGCAACGAGGATTGACTCGAGGGTCGAGAGCTTGCTGACCTCCTTGGTGCGGAAGTTGGCGGGCTCATCGAGCACGAGGCCGTCGCGGTTGCCCAGGATGTTGGTCGAGAACCAGCCGCTCAGACCGAGCATGCGGGTACCGATGATGGGAGCGAATCCGCTCTTAACGAGGGTTTGGCCCGTCTTGAAGTCCTTGCCAGCGATAGGCAGTTTCTTCATTTCGGCGAGTTCCCACATAGCGGGGATGTCGACGGTGGTGTTGGGGGCACCCATTACAAAGGGGGCGTCCTCCATGAGGGCAGCGTAGGCATAGCACATCGAGGGAGCGACGTGAGCCGTGTCGTTGTCCTTCATAGCCTTCTCGAGAGCAGCAAGCGTGCCGTGATACTTCATGTCGGGGGCGACATAAATCTCGGTGCTGGCAGCCCAGAGTACAACAACGCGGTCGACACCGCTTTCTTTCTTGAAGTTGCGGATGTCCTCGCGCACTTGCTCAGCCATATCCCAACGATCCTTGCATTGCTTCACGTTGTCGCCATCGAGGCGTTTAGCGTAATTCTTGTCGAAGGCGGCCTTCATGGGCTTGATAGCCATCAACTCGTCCTTAACGGGGTTGATGTCCTTCTCCTTGAGCACCTCGGCATTGATGGCCGATTCGTAGGCATTGACGGGATAAACGTCCCAAGCAGCAAACACGATATCGTTGAGCGACGGCATCGAAACGATGTCCTTGTAGTGGAGATACTTCTTGTTCTCGCCGCGTCCCACGCGAATCTTGTCGTACTGAGTCATCGAGCCAACGGGCTTAGCCAGGCCCTTGCGTGCCATGAACACGCCAGTCATGAAAGTGGTGCTCACGGCACCGAGACCAACAACCATAATACCGAGTTTACCGGTAGCGGGTTTTACTGTTGAGTTGCTCATAAAATTCTTCTTAAAATGGTTATCTATTAATGTTTTATTCTCGTTGTGCAACCTATGGGAATTTTTCTCGACCCAATAGGGAAAAATGCGCCGCTAAATTACTGCCTTTTTTTGGATTAAAACACTAAATTATGTAATCGCAACGTTAAAAGTTGTTTCAAAACCGCCTTTTCATCAAATTTCTCCTAAAAACCCACCTTCAGCGCCCCATTTATGTTAACAACCACAAACGGCAGGTCACACTTTCCACCAATTTCACCGACTAATTTACCACTATCGCAACACCTGCAGCACCTCTTATTAAAAAGATGTAGCGAAGATGAGGCTCGAAGAGCCTACTAGGTCGGCACCCCCAGGGCGATTGACGAGCGATAGCGAGGAAAGAGTCCTGGGGCACAGCGGCAACTAAGTTCGCGCCTCGGAGAGGTGCCACCCGCGCGACAAGAGTTGCAGAATAAAGTGGGCCCTCTCCGAGGACCTAACATGATGATTACCAGTGCCCCAGGACTCGCTGCGCTCGCCCTGGGGCTGCCGACCTAGAGGGTCTGCGACCCTCCCTGCCCTGCAGGTTTCTGCGTTGCTCGATGGAGTTTCCGTGTTGCTCGGCGGGTATTTATGGACTGTTGACGAGGGGCGCTATTTCGCTATAAAAGGGGCAATTAGTGGGGCAAAGATAAAAAAGTGACGAAAAAAAGTAGGTCAATATGGTTGTTATTTCAAAAAAAGGATTTAAATTTGCGCCACGTTTACTTTTTCTATTTGTTTTTACTTACTTAAATTTATCTATCACAATGGCATACGTAATTAATGATACCTGTGTCGCTTGCGGCACCTGCCAGAGCGTTTGTCCTACGGGCGCAATCAGCGAGGGCGACATCTACTCGATCGACCCCGACGTTTGTATCGACTGCGGCACTTGTGCCGAGGCTTGCCCTAACGAGGCTATTGCTCCTGGAGAGTAACAGAAACGAAGCACCGCACCCCCACCGGGGCCTGCGATGACATCACAAATGCACAATCGCCACCCAGCTTGCTGCGGTGGCGATTGCCTTTGTGTGATTATAAGAAACTAAACCTTACCTCACGATTACCTTGCGGCCATCCTTGATGTAGATACCCGGCGCTGGGTTGTCACCCACAGGCTGTCCCATCATGTTATAGTACCGCCCATCACCCTTCTTCTCAACCTCAACCTCGGTCACTCCCGACGGGTCCTTATACAGCGACTCAAACACATAATTGTCATCGGTCGAGACACATTTTTGAGTATAGGAGCCATACCAGAAGTCATCAATCATATTACTAATCATAGGACGAAGTAAATCACCATAAAGGTATGTATTTATACCAACGCCCTCAATGATGGTCGCAACATTTGTTCCAGCACCATTGTAGAGCACATATCCCCTTAGCGTCTTTTCGGCTATAGCCAAATTATCTGTTGACTCCATTTTAAAGACACCAGGCACAGCAGTCAGATTCCAATCGGTGTAAGGACGAGTGACATCGTCAAAATCATAAATGAGTAGCTCGGCACTTGTTGAATCTTCCTGAATTCCAGTTGGATTAGGTAAATCGTGTATTGCGTATACCTTGTGACCCTCTTCACGAACGAATCCCACTAGAATGTTTTCACGGAAATGCTCAAAAATATCAATCACGCGTCGTGGTGCGCCATAAGGAGCATGGAATCTATAATAACACTTCTTATAAGTCTTTCCACCAATGATAGTATCACCATTGAACCAAACCTTATAACCATTATCTAGGGCGCCAGTTCCATCATCACTTGGAGGGAAACGAGTAACAAAACTCCATGTCTTGCCTTCTTCAACTAATGGCGTATAATCATCCTTGGCCGTCACAGCTGGAGAGCGTAAGGTCTGCTCAATATAAGATGAGGCATCGGTGTAGAGAGGGTCTTCGTTTTCGATACCATTGTGGATTTTGTAGGTTACAACTACTCCGTCCGTCTGGTTCTCAACATAACGTTCAGGCATCAGTTCTTCAATCTTGGCATCGTTAGGCACGCTGCCGTCAAAAGAGACGATGTGCTGTGCAGTTGCCAAAAAGGGCACTACACACATGGTGATTAAGAAAAGTGTCTGTCTCATAATTGTATTTTTTAGGTCAGTTAATTTTTAGTTAGGGGCAAATTTATACATTTTTTCAAGAAAAACAAATATTTTGCGATAAAAAACACCAACTTTGTTGGAATTGTTTATGTAATGCACTTTAGAGGATGGCGAGATTCCGTTACCCTAAAATGCACAATCGCCACCCAGCTTGCTGCGGTGGCGATTGCTATTTGTGATGAGATGTAGTGTTGCGATGTTACTGGGCAACGGTGATGCGCAGGGTGACGTAGGTGTTGTCGTGACGCACGTAGAGGGGGTATTGGCCCACGGTGGCATCGCTGGGGATAGCGATGGTGGCAGTGGTGCTGTGTTTGCCCGACGTAGTGGTGACTTGCCACGACTCATCGGCTGGCATCACCTCGCAATCGCGCTCGGGAATTTCGGCAACGATAGTCTCGCCCGGAGCGCCAGTGGCGGCTACTGTTCCCCACTCGGGCAGGCCGTCGGACGAGGGGAGGTAGGTGGCAAAGTTGACCACGGCACCTATCGCCAGCTTGTCCTTTTTAATCCACTCGTCGACCCACATGCGGTAGTAACTAGCCGTGGAGGCGATAGCCACCTTTCCCGAGGAGAAGCGCATCGACTGGTCGCGACGGAAGGCGAGGTAGCCCTCGTCGGGTTGCACGGCGGCAA
>Ga0065711_1006182_pt1 | contig 18094 bp, 11 predicted proteins | sample Hoacrofraction12_FD_59098 | JGI IMG/M metagenome (GOLD analysis project Ga0065711, IMG submission 59098) | Hoatzin crop microbial communities from Cojedes, Venezuela - Epithelial fraction 12 v2 (version 2) | ecosystem: Host-associated > Birds > Digestive system > Esophagus > Crop | place... | reverse complement strand
GGGGGGGGGGGAAGGAGACTTTGGGGTAGAAGGGAAGTGAGGAGCGATTTGGAGCTGTGAGGAAAGAAGTTGCAAAATCTTTTTGACTCCCCTCTGTGTTTTGGGAAATGCAGCTTTGCTCATTCTCTGTAAACAAACAATAGTGCTTTCGAGATAGCACTCCTGGCTCTGTTGTATGTTCTTGCTTCTAAGGGGAAACAGCTCACAAGGCAGCATTGCTAACCAGGAAGGTCGTAAAGGGGAAGACCACTTTGCCTTTTTGAAGAAGTGACTGCTCCTTGAATGAAAGCATTAAAGAATGTTTTTGTTTCCTAGTACCTGTGACATGTTAAAACTTGTTCTTTCCCGAATGTCAAAAGAAATGAATGTTACTCTAAAAACCCACCACCAGTGTCTGGCATTGCTTCCTCTGGGCATCAAATGTCTCCTGTCGCCCTTGTCCCTGAACTCTTGCTATAATGAGCCTTGCAATTCTGGGATTGTCTTCATTGTGGGTTTTTAAAAATGCCATCCGGATGGCCAAGATCTAACCAGTACTGAGCACCACAGCAGGATCCTTCCCATGGCTCACATGGTAAGCTGTGCAGCTTTGTAGTTCCTGGAGCACTTCCATGAACTCAGCCAGAACAAAATCAGAAAGGAAAAGAAAATGTTCCTGGCCTGGGGATGAGCAAAGCTCTTGTGTGATGTAGGTGAACATAACCAATGCCTTTGACGGATTCTGCAATGCTGCTCTGCAGTCTGCTGGATCCTGCAGTCCGGTTCAGGCAGCTTGACTTGACTTGCTGAAATCCAGATAGAATAATGTCTCCGTGGCAAATTAAGAAGTTGAAACTCTCCTCAAAGTTCCCTGGAACCTTACAGACCAGCTCAGTGGCACAATAAAATCTAGCCTGACTTCCACCTTAACTAAAGGCAGCTGTGGTGAACCTGTGATGTTAATGGGCTGCGTAGGAGACTGGAGCTCTGAAACCCTAACGAATGCAGGCTGGAGCGCTCCCGGCTCTGAATTACCCCCGCAGAGGTGACAGCTCTCTGAAGGTTACTGTTTACCCAGAAGTAGTGGCGTAGTGTGTACATTCTGGCTTGACATTGCCGGGGCAGTTAATTTTTACTAAGCTCCATTTCTGGTATTTTTACCCCAATGCGTGTGCGTTTGGCTTCCAGCGAACTGTGTGCATAGCTGCTTCTCGGGTGGGGGGGGGATAAAGCTGTACCATGACTGAGGCCATGCAGAATGGCGGGATCCTGGGCACAGGTGAGTCTTCTGGTCTGGTAAACCAGGATGCGTGTTAGCCCCACACAGTGCCCGTGTTACATGACTTGATCAAAAGGATTTATCTTTTTAGCATTTTATTTAATTGAATCATTTTTACTGAGTCCCAAGGAGATTAAAGGAAAACTGCCTCATTGTCTTTTTGTTTCACTGAAGCAATGTATCAACTGTAATCCCAAGAGAGATGGAGAAGGCACGATGATAGAAGCAGTGTCTGTTGCTGAGGTTGCATTCTTTCTTCAGAATGCTTAGGCTGCATCTTTTCCTCAGAAAAATCAAGTGATTTGGTTTTATTGCTGCTTGGGTGTTTCTTATTTACTACTGGTCCACATAGACCAGCCTGTCCCTCTCAGAGCTCTACCTTGCCATCCTCAAAGGCACAAATAAGCTTTTGCTCCTCTCCCAAAAGCTCTGTACCCTTGAGAGAAACCTGGCTGCTGCTCTTCCCTATTCAGTCGCCAGCAAACCTTTTGCCAAGTTCAGTTTGCGGAGCTTGGCTGTTCTCTCTGCCTGCCTTGTGGAAGGGATTTTGGGCGTCTTATTTCAACGGGTAAGGTGGGCAGCTCAGCTCTGTGCGTAGCTGTTATCGTCAGCGGAGGGAGCACAACTCTTCTGGGGAGCTTTCAAAATGAGGACTTACTTGTGACCCCGAAAGTCTGACTGTGTTTGTTTCCCTTTACATCTTCTTAAAAACACGGTGAACTCGCTGAACTGCCTGTTGGAATTGGTTGTTTCATACTCAGTCTGCAAAGAGACTTCCAGCTCACTGCTACCAGGATCCTCTGCTGACTGCTTGAACACCTGATGGAGTCCACAGCGCCTGGACCGAGTTCAGGAACGTGCTCCAGTTGGGTGCCTGCAGGCATTGGAAGCTTGTGTTTTATTGAAACTGGGCCTTGGCTCATGGCTTCAGCGTTAGGGGGGTATGAGGCTTTCTTAGACATGTGCCCAGTGAGAGGTCACTTTCCTCAGATGGATCACTGTTTCTGCTCCTGAAGGTTTCCCTTCCAAAGCTGGCAGTGCCAGTAGTGTGTTAATTGTTAGTCAAAATGACACCATCTGATGTTGCCTGGAGTAAAGGAAGGAGCAATTGTTTACCTGAATTGCTCCATGCCTGCGACAGCCGAGGTAAGCAGCTAGGACTGGGGACCTGGGCGATGGCACAGCCTGAAGGGAGAGCAAATGTGTGGCACAGCCCTTCTGTTTTCAGAAGAGGATCCACGGAAGCCAGCATACTCCATGGGAAGGTCTGCTTAACATCAAATAAATGCAATATTGAAGAAGGGAATGCAAATTCTGAGTGGGGTGCCTCTCTGTGCTTGGTTCTCAGTCACTGACCTGGCTACCTAAGCCAAGCCAGTCCCTCTTCAGGCAAAACACGCCATGCTGATAGCTGTGAGAGCCCTTCTCCCAGGGAGCGCAGTGAGAGCAAGCATCCGATTTTGGAAGACATAGGCTGAAAAATGTCTTCTGCTGGATCTGGAAACCAGCCCATTGCTCTCCCGAGGCAACAGCCAGAGCCAGGAGCTCTGCCGAGGCGCTGGGTCTCTGCCCTCTGCATGAAACAACTCGCAGTTCCTCCAGCCACGGGACTGCTGGTGGGTTGGCAGCTGGGTCTCAGCTTCTGCTGCGCACACTGGATGTCCTTCAAAGGTGAGATAGCTGGTGGCCTCACTGCAGCACTGAAGAGATGTGAACATCTGAGGCACGCAGCTGGGCACTGAAGTAATAGGTGTCTTGACTGTGTACAGAAAATGCTATGTTAAAACAGGGGCACTCTTTAAAAGCATCTCATAACTTGAAGTATCTGCAATGATGTTACTAATTTGTGCTTTTAATTCCTGGTTAATAACTCTTTTCTAAACGTAGAAGGCAGCAGTACAGTACCCCTTTTTTGTGAAGATTAACGTCTGTGAATACTGCCTTTGAGATAGGCTGTGGGTATGTGATTAGTTCGTTGGTTACTGGGCACAGTTTTAAAGAATTATGCTGGATAAATGAACCATTACTTTTTTTTTATTTCTGATCTTTCTGTGTGATTGCGATTTGATCAGTGTTGATGTCAGCACTTTTATTTTTCTGCTTTTCAAAGTAAAGGGCTATTTCATTAGGAATCCCACAGTTAACTGTGGGAAGATATCTGCCCTCCTGGAAGAGTCATGTGAGAGAAGTCCTTGCTGGAGAAAGTGGCCCAATTATGTTTGATTATTCATCATTTATATGGACTTACAATGGGAGCTGTTTTCAGCCTCCTCTAAAAATGAGGCATTTTCTAGCTAACATTTCACATCAGAACCCCAAACCGTGAGCAGATCTGAACTTACTGGGGCTGTGCAATAGTAGAGAGATGTCAGCAGCAAAAATGCATTGCTCTGTTGCTCCAGCTGATGCTNCTCACTGGTACAACTCCTGCTGTTGTGAGCAGGTAACAAGGCAACGACAGACATTGGAACAGGCTGCCCAGGGAGGTGGTGAAGTCCCCATCCCTGGAGGTGTTTGAAAAAACATGTACATGTGGCACTTTGGGACATGGTTTAGCAGGCATGGTGGTGTTGGGTTGATGGTTGGACTTGGTGATCTTAGAGGTCTTTTTCAGCCTTGATGATTCTAATTTTATTGAAAAGAAGGCATTTTTGTTTAAACAGTGAAGACCTTCATGCTGAGAAGCGATTAGCCTTAGTGCAAGCAGGTATGCTGTTGTCCATGTGAATACTTCATACTGAGGTTTCATCCAAACATTTAATTTTCTGTTTCACTTCTCATAATTTTTGGTGGTTTTCATTAGGTGAATGCAAGTGTCAAGAACTGGGGTCAGATATTCAGGGAAAAAAAGGTGTTGCAAGGGCAGGTTTGGCTTGGTCAAAGCAAATACCATGGCAAACATTGATCCAATCAGATCCGGTCGGAGCTCTGTTGACTGGAGAGGAGACCCCAAACGTCTGACTCTGCAATAGCCATCCACATCGCTGGCATTGGTAGCTGGGTGAGAAGGATCATGCTTTCACTGTTTGAAGTGCCAGCAATAAGTTCCCCGGGAAAGAATATGTAAGAAGGTTGAAGGTATGATCGTCGGCCTCCCCTTCGTTTATCAGAATTATTTTAGCCAGAAAGCTCTTCTGCGCTGAAGCAGAGTTTGCTCCCTGAAGCAAAGATGTTTCACAAGGGTGAAATGTGCAACACCAGTGGCTGTTGAGGGAAGCTGCTGTTAAAGATCTTGAGCTCTGGAGTTTTTAAATGAGAACTAAACGTATTAATAGCCGTCCCTTGAGGTCTCATTTCCATGCCAGTGAATAGCTTGGTTTTGTGCTCGGTAGCTCATTTCCCTGTATTTTCAAGTTTCAGCTGTTCTGTTTTATCTTGGAGCTATTAATTTTATGAAAAATTCTTCTTTTCTTCTTTTTTCTCCTTTCTTAGGGGGTTGTTTATCACCATCCATGACAAAGGCCATATCGCAACAATGCTAAACTCTTGGCCTGAAGAAAATATTAAGGTACGTGGCCTGTCTTCTGTGGACTGGGAAGTTACAGGGAGGTGGGTGGAAAATGGGATGTTGAATGGAACTGCTTGACCTTATTTACAGAATTGCCTGTCTAAAAGGACAAGCTGAGAAATATTCCCTTCCTCAGAGAGCTTCCAGGCTAGTGGCTGGACTTCAGAGACTCTGTCATGTGTGTGTGTGGTCAAGAACATCTTTATCAAAGGTAGCAGGACCTTGGGCAATAAAAAGAGTGTGCATGGTAATAAATTTGTACAGAATAGGGGCCCTAGCGAACAAGTAAGACACATGTATTGAAGAATTCTGTGGCTAACTCGGCACTTGTTAGATGTACCAAAGCTCTTTAAGACACCTCGGTCACCGACTTGCTTGTAGGACTTCTTCCCAAATCCAGTGAGTCATGCAGCATCCAGAACATTCTCAACTCTGCAAATAAGGTTTGACATGCAGCAGCTGAAAATATTGCTGACACCCTACCCAAAAAGTGATCTTGTGAAGTGTTTTTCACTGGAGCTCGGGGCTGTGCAAGTCCCTGGCGTGAAATAAAGTCAACTCTTATGACAGGTCTTGCCAGTCACCTGCTTCCATATGTCTGAAAGTGTGTGTGCCTGGGAACTTCCCTGGCTATTGACAGGTCTTTGGTCCCCTATCAGTCAGCTGTCTCTTCCAGGAAAAGAGGTTTGGCAGCTGAGAAAATCTTGCGAGCATTTTCCATTTCTAAAGGGGAAAAAAAAGAGGAATTTAACATGTTTCCAGAAAAAGTAATCATATTCCTATAACATTGTCTTTGGAACCATGGCGAACAGATGCAAAGTAGATGTTTTGTCCTTGCTCTGTCCAAAGATCTCAGTATTTCCATTTGTTTCTGACTCGGGACTATGAGCAGAATTCATTATGGCTAATAGAAATGTTTTTGCAGATGGGGAAACTGGCACAGAAATATTAGAGACTGTTGTTGAAACGGCCCCCTCTGGCACCCGGAACAGACCATAGGAAGGGCAGCAGGCCGTGGAAGAGGTTCAGACTATCTGCTTTCCAGGTTTGCCAGACTACAAAGGCAGCTAATTTCATCAGTGTGGCTGGTTTGGACTGCAGGGTTCCCTGTGTGTTTGTACACAAACTTCTCCATGCCTGCACTGGTAGGCATGGAACGCTTGAGATTGTGAGATAAGTAGGGAGGCACCTGGACTGCACCTAAATCCCTGGAGGGACCCAGTTTTTTTGAAAAGGCTGAACACCAACACTAGTAAGTCCTATTAAAGGTCTTACCTGTAAGAAGAAATACCTGGAGATGCTGCCCCACCTTTTGCTTTGTGGCTCCTTATTGCTTCTTGGCAACAGCATTTACTGTGGAAATGGGAAATGTGGGTTGTGGGCCTGGATCCGCTGCCTGGGAGGGCTGGAAGGGTGCTCTGCTTAGCTTAGCAGAGCCTCAGCCAAGCTCTGATGCGCCCACCTCCACCCCTCGTGTTGAAGCTGGCCTGCTCTGAAAGAATCAGAGTGCCTGAAGCAGAAGAAGCAAAAGAAGCCATTTCTGAGCATACTCATGGGGGAGCGTGGGGTTTTTGTGTTTCTTCCAGGGTGGCTAATGAATCCTGCCATGAAGAAACACTGGATAAAATGCTGATAGCCCTCATCAGTGCCTCCCCTTGCGAATTTTCTGTCTGGTTCCTTAATCGTTTGCCCTTTTCCGCATGATGGCCCAACTAGAGCAGGCAGAATGCAGAAAGTCATACAGAATAGCGTTGTGGTAAGGTGTCATCCTGGCAGCTATGAGTTCAAACCACCTCAGAGTGAGGGTAATCTAGAAGCCATGTCTCCTATCCCAAGACAAGTGTGCTGCCATGCTAGCTACTGCACTGGCCTTCCATCCTGCCTTCCCTAGGGCGCTCACCCTAGAAGCGTGCTCAGCATCTTGGGTCTCTGTCAGGATTACTCCTCTACAGGGCTGTTCGAAGTCATGGTGTGCTCAAGGCCGAGTATCAATTTGTCCTGTAGAGACTGACCTTCTGCAATCAATACAGAGAAGTGGGAATGCCAACGGCGGCGCTTGCCGCTCTGCATTGCCTCGGTGGCTTGGAGATCAGTGCAGTGCTCTGGATCACTCTGCGGAGCCAGATGCCTCCTGCTTAGGCATTGCAAACCTGGGCTAGCCACATACAGCCTATGGTCCAGAGTCATCTCAGCTAGCCTCAGCTGCCTGAAGACTCACTCGGTGCCGAATCTCAGCTTGTGAGTACTTCTGCGGTGAGCAGCGAAGAGGGAGATGAGCGTCTTCAAAGAGAAATGCCCCTTTCATCCCTCCCCAAAACGGCTGCTGGAGGGAGGAGGTGCACTCTGGAGGTTTCTGTCTGTTCCCATCAGCTATCAAAGAAGTTTAGAAACCAGTTAGATGATGGACTTAAGCTGCACACCTAACCTTTAGCCAGAGACTTGACTAGAGTCATCAAGGGGATCTGTAGCAGCTGGAAGCAGAAAACAGGTTCCTAACTGTTAAACCAGTGGTTCAGCTGGAAGGGTCTGTCCTGCTCAGCCAGAGATTAACAGCCTGTTTCTTGAGTTTTGATCACATGAACACGAGCGATTAAAAACATTACTTTAATAAGCTTGCATATCAGGTATCCACTCAAACTTTGTGCGCTGTTTCTGTTGGTTTTTACATCCAAAGAGCCACAAACAAATGTGAATCCAGTTTCCCCCTCTCTGATACAGACAGCAATTAATGTCTCCTGTGCTGTATTTTCAGTTCTCCTGTATTTTTCAGTGTTACTCTGAGGAACTTTGGTACCTGTAGATTGCAGCACATCTAAGACTGGGGAAATTTTCTATCTCTGATGGGTATATTTAAGTGCTATCGAGGAGTTCCTAAGGGTTGTCTGAGAACACTTTCTTGTTTGGATGAAAGGGGATATGTGCTCCAGGGAAATATTTTGATTCGTTAGAACTTAATTGCTTTTTAAAATAATATTCTCTGCATAAGTGGAACAGGTTGCCCAGAGAGGCTGTGGCTGTCCCCTCCCTGGCAGTGTTCAAGGCCAGGTTGGACGGAGCTCCGAGCAACCTGGTCTGGTGGAAGATGTCCCTGCTTATGGCAGGGGGGTTGGAACTAGGTGATCTTCAGGGTCCCTTCCAACCCAAACCATTCTATGAGTCTATGACTCCTTGTCATATAATTTGAATGAGTTTCGGGATCATCCTGCAGCAATGTGTGTGCGTGCTGCTTTCCCCGTTCCTACTGCTGCCCTCCACTCCCAGTTGCATCCTCTGGGTGTGGTAAAGAAGTGAGCACACACCCAGAAACAGATGGAGCCCACCCAAAAAGAACCTTTCCTATCACCAAGACTTCACGTTGTCTCAGAAGGAAAAACAAACAGGAAAATGCTTGAAAATGGAGGTGAATAAGTGTGTCACTGCCACAATAATGAATTTCCCCTGGCAGGTTCAACCTCTGCCCTAAGGATAGGTGTGTAGTCCTTTTAGTTTTAATAGATTTTGCGTTGAAGGTTCACTTTTAGGAATTCTAACTCCTAGTGACAAGAAACTGACGACAGCACAAACCCAAATATTCTACATATAGCAGGAGGATGTCAAAATAACCCCTATTACATATAGGTTGTCACTATTACTGTGTGCATTATGACCCTGAAATGTATCATGCCTGAAACTGCCAGAGGTTTTTTTTTGCTAGAGGGCAAAATAGGTGTAAAAGGCAGAACAGATGCATGTGTCCTGCGTGTCTGCAGTTTCTCCTCAGGCTGATTCCTGAACTATGTAATGTAATTTTATCCTGCTATTACAAAGAGTGGATTAGGTTGATGGAGGAAATAGCCTTGGGATGTGTATTTGGTTTATATAGAATAAGAAAGGACACTGAAACAGATGAGTACGATTCTTCCTGAAATAGGGAAGGGCAGCAAGAGGTTTATTCCATTCCTAAACAACAAAATCCTTCTCCATCACAGCACCAAACCAATTCCTGTTTCTTATCCCCCCACCCTGGCCAAGGAAGTACATCTACTGAGATAGTTTCTCATCCCCCATTCTCTTATTTCTCACTAAAGCACACAGGTGTGTATGTCCAAAGTTTAGCCTTAACTTTGCAGATCAACAAATAAAGAACTTCTCTGCAGTCTTGTCCTTTGAAATCCAAGCTAGATTGTGCACTCGAGTCCACTGCAGTCTGATAAACCATTTGATGTGAGCGCTCTGTCCTCTGAAGTGCTGGGACAGTGCTGAAAGTTGAAGTTTATTAATGTATTTACAGCTTTTCTTCCGTGGTGGGACTGGACCCTGGTATCTTCCTGTTCTTACTGGATTGCAGAACTACCCCAAAGAGTGCCTGGCCCTGAGAACAAAACTGACAATTAGAGTAGTTAACCTAAAAGTTGTGAAGCTCAGCCAGATCTGCTTGGTCGTTTGCCTCCTGAGGTCTCGATGTGCAGTGTGCATTGAACAGCTCTACTTTAGGCTTCTAATCTGGACAACATTAAGCAGGCTTTTACTTTCCTTCTTGTCACAAAGAAATGATACAATAACAGGAAAACCATACAATTATGGATCAGAGATTTTGGTGAGGTAGCACATTACGGTGTTTCTGAAATGCAAAAGGCCAACTGCACACAGAGTTCAACGACAACTGTTGAACTCCCAGCCTAGGGGGGAGAAGAGTTCTCATGTTAAATACGTAGAGCAGAAGCCCCTCCGCCGTCCGTGCTGCTGCCCGTGCTGACGGCTGCTGTCTGCCTGCCTTGCAGTCAGGGCTACCAGAGGGAAAGGGACCCAGCTACAGTGAGTTTTGTTTCGATTATCTGATGCTGGCTACTCCACAGCTACTCTACAACAGGGTGAAGACATGAGCTTGTTACTGCTTGGAACCATGGAATCGTAGAATCATTTAGATTGGAAAAGACCCTTAAGGTCATCGAGTCCAACCGTACTTCCACAGATGCAGTTCATAAGCACAGGCACTTTCGTACAGAGCTATTTTACCTAAAAAGGAGAGAAAAAATCGAGGCCAGATCTCTTCTGTGCAGCTTCTGGTTATGCAGCTGAGGATGCACAAAGAGCCATGCTGGCTGGGTTCTGCTGCAAGCGAATTGAAGTGCTGGCAAGCAGAGCTGCTCCTCAACCACACCGCGAGCTGCAACCCATCAGTCACGTTATCTCTACCCCCAAAAATGATCAGCCCTCTGTCACTAACAGCTAATGAACACGGTGTCGAGTAGAAGGAGCAAATATCCAGTGCACGATGCAACTGCAAAATGGCGTCGGTGTGAAGACAGTGGAGCTGGTTTTGGTTCTAGAGCCTTGGCAACACCATACAACAGTCTCTCTTGATCCTCCTAGGCGATCGTGGTGACGGATGGAGAGAGGATTCTCGGTTTAGGAGATCTAGGAAGTTACGGCATGGGTATCCCTGTGGGGAAGCTTGCTTTGTACACAGCTTGTGGTGGAGTTCACCCACAGCAGTGTCTCCCTGTCCTGCTGGATGTCGGCACAGACAACGAGGTAAGACAATTTCTCATAAATCTGACGGGTGAGAAAGAATAGAGACTAGTGCTTAACTGAGGCCAGCTCCCTAAATGTGGAGGCAAAGCCAGAGGCATCCAAGATGAGATGATGGCTAGACCAGCATTGCAGGGAAGTGGCCAGGTTTCATTCCTGTTTGATGCTCAAGAAACTTTTGCTCTTGTGAGGAACTGAAATAAACACTGCGTAGCTTCCTGGTGCCCTGGTGAGAAGACTTCGAGTGTTGCCCATTGGAGCTGAAGGATCAGCTCCACCTTTCAGCACGGCAAGGTGAGCAGAAAGATTTGGAACAGGAAGTCCCAGATTTATTCATCCTCCTGTAATGGTGAGAAAACAGACAGATGCTCGTGTCTGCGTAGAGGTGACTGTGTTCCAGAACATGGAGAGTCCCTGGTGGGTGGTTTGGAGAAGATGAATTTCAGTGTTTTGCCGGATTGCACACTTTGCTGCACGTGCTCCCCAGCCAAGAGGCCTCCGTCCGATGGCAGATTTTTGCCTGATGACTCTGGCTCAGAAAGGCCGAAGTGCAGCATTTCAGCAATGCCAGGATGGACATCTGTGAGGATGTCTTTTTTAAAATGAATATCCTATCGCTATTTGGGATGGCCCGGGTTTGCCCATTTTTGTAAAACGCACTTGTGCCTCACTTGCCCCCGAGTAAGCCAAACACGTTTCTTGAGAGAAATAACAAACGCGGGGTATAAGAGCTTAGAGTCTGTGTATGAAGACAGAAGAGTGGCAACATTTTCAGACATGCCTGTGCTTACTGGAAAGCTCACTCTTTCCTCCAGCCCCAAATGTGAAAATCAGTGGCCATAGATGACATCTGGGATGAGATTCCCAATTACCTCTTTGGTCTCTGATCCCTCTCTGGTCCCAGGGTTGTTTTATCCCTTTAGCACAGAGGCAGATGGACTGGTGGAACACAGAGTGGCACCAATGATTCTTAGGCATCTCCAAGGGTCAGATGGTGTCAGAAAAACAGACTCCCAGAGTCAGTCTTGGGCACTTTTGTTCTGCCCAAAATCAAGTGTCACTTGTGTGTCCAGGAACTTCTCTGTGGAGGCAGTTTCCACATCTGGGATTAAGATACATATGCTGCTGTTTTCCAGCAATATAAACAATATATTTCCTCACAATGTAAATGATTTGTTTATTTACTTAATGGCTTTCTCATGTGCGTAAGCCCAGCTTAACCAAACCCTAAGCATGTCCTAGGAGCATGCTGCCCCACACGTAAACTCATGTATCAGTGCAGAAATAAGACACCTCCTGCAGGCATTCATCCCGTCCATCTCTGCCTGTCAATACAAGTTGAGCCTAGGATGACTATGTTGCTAACACAGGCATCTCAGGTAGAATGGAGTAAATACAGCAGTTGTATTACATTTTTAGCATGAATTTCCAGCTTGTCTTTCTGCTAGTCCATAATACTTTGTGTACTCTTTCAGCAAATCGGTCTGTTTTCAGAGCTTGGCATTTCTCAGCTTGCCTGGGGAGAATTTGATGCTCCCTGAATCAGCCCCAGAGCACATGGTGCTGTAGGGGCAGTCAGTGAAGCAATGCAAATGGGTCTGCTTTCTGTTTCAAGGCCCTGAAGAGTTAATGTAGCAAACACAGAGGAAAACCTTTTTCATCTTTCCTTCTAAGGGAAAACAGCTGTGGCTGTAAAAACAGATCTAATTTTAGCATACCTGCCAATATTTAGGGCCCACGTGGCTGCAGGACAAGAATTTTGAGGTGGCTCATCCCCTGCTCATGTGAGTGATTCAGTTCCTGGAATCAGAAGGGAACGCAGTGACTCATGGAGGTGTTCGCCCACCTGTCTCCTGCCACTGTTTGTCCTGTAATTTTCCCAAAATATGTGCTGTTTCCATGCAGACCCAGTCATTTTTAGGTGGCTTAGGGGTCCTGACTGAACACCTGCTGGATTGGTTGGAGGAAGGGCCTCAGTTTTTATTCCCGACAGGAGCCAAAAAATAAACTAATCTGTTGTACGTGAATACCTTGCCTTCACACCTGCAGATAACTGGAGGTGAGTGCTAGGTAGGTGCAGGGCTTGGGAGCATTTTGGCATCCAGTCACTGGTTCTGGTCAACCCTGGGCTGTCACCTAAAGGCCTAAATGGCACGTGTCATTTCAGGTTAATTCAGGCATTGCTCAAAGCCCTGTTTGTGGTCAGCAGCTTTCATGGTAACCTTCAGTGCAAAATTACGAACTGATTGAGCAGTAAACACTCCCCACACAAAGTCGGTTTTATTCACTGGGAGTGAAGCACCTTAGCAGGGAGCCGTGGTGGAGCTGTTCTGGGGATGCAGAGCTCCATTTCCTACAGCACCCAAGAAGCATTACATCCCTCTGAGTTCATTAACACAAAAAGATTGTCCACAGCATCATCTGACTTCATATGGAAACGCTGCTGGGGAAGAGCTGTACGAGCTGGCCTGCACTGCATAGTAAGTAAAATCAACGTGGCCACAACAGACAGACTTTTTGGGTAGGCTGGGCCATAAATCTCCATCCGTCTGTGGAAGAGAAGATGTCAATGAATTCCTTTGTGTCCTAGGCTCTCCTGAGTGATCCACTCTATATTGGACTGAAACACAAGCGGGTTCGTGGGAAGCAGTACGATGAACTGATTGATGAGTTTATGCAGGCAGTTACCAACAAGTAAGTGGGATTACATACGTGGTTCCTCTGGGCTGCTTCCGTTTAAGAACAAATGTTGCAACTCGTGAAATAAGCATTAGTATAATTGATCGTCCAAGCAAAGAAAGGTCATTTAAATGCACATCTCCTGGGTGGTCTACACATGACTTTTTGTGCTTGAGCACTCTGTGTCTAAAATATTTGTCTTCAGAGAACTGAAATGGGACTGGCTATTTATAGCCATTTCCTGTCCATATAGCCCAGAGGTGTCAAACGTGCGCCCTGTGGGCTGTATCTGGCCTCCATCCTGCGTTTATAAGCCTCATTTGGCATAGGCAGAATCTAAACTTTGGGTTTGTGTACATTTGGTAAAGGAATTTTTTAGCTTTCACTGTTATGAAGGCGATCATCTAACTGGAAATGGCCTGTCACTGCACACGGTGATGCCTGTCAGAGCCTGCAGACTGCCCCTCTATAGCTTTGTTAAAAATAGGCGCTTCCCTGCGGGCATTGAAATCTGCGCAGTGAGAAGGCTGGGATTATAGGGATTGTCTTTTTGATGGTGGGACAGACCCAGTGCGTATTTCCATTCTTACTGACTAGCTGGGATAGAGGGTCTCTGCTGTACCGGGAAGTTTGAGATGGGAAGAGCAGAACCACAACCTCAGCGCTGTATGTGCACCTCTTGCACTGCATGGAGTTCCTCTTTCTGAAAAAAGAAAATATATTGAAATCTCCATGACTGTCATCTGGAGAGGTAACCATGTGAAAGAAAGTGAGAACAACTGTTAAGGGGGAAAAAAATAATATTTGGAAAGCCCCAAGCTCCTAAGCAGCTGCTTCTGCCTTTCCTAAAGCAGGTGATGCTGATAAGGAGTGGCAGAGAGCTGCGGTCTGTGCCTGAGTAATAGGCTGCTGCCTGTCTGTGAGTTGTAGGGTCTTTTCCTCACAGCCGAAGGAGCTGTGTTTGATCTTCCCTCTTTCTGTCTCTCCAGCCAGCTCTGTGTGTGTGGGTATCCCTGTCTAAATGGAAGGGAGTGGGTGGTACATGTGTCACCAGCTCTCGGTTCATCCCTTGAGGTAGGAGGTGTCATGTCCAGCACCTAATGACAACACATACCCATCCCCTGAGAAGCGTATCTTTCCGCACGGTCAGACTGCCGGGCTGGCTGCGGGTGGAGGGATGTAGGAAGCAGGGACTGCTGAAATGCTGAGGACCGACTCAGTCACAGCTGACGAACCAAGTTTTGAGAGGGATGAGCGCGTCCTGGAGAATATCAGCATCTGCTGGTGTGGTGTCTCGGTGCGGCTTTGTGCTGCACCCCGTGCATGTGCAGTGCTGCTGGTGGGACAGGGGTCTCCCCTTTGCTGTTCAGCAGCATGGTGTAGACACGTCCCGTATGGCAGCCGGCCAGTACGTCAACCCGCCCAGCTGCAATGCCCCCTTACTGAGCCGAGTTACTCGCTCTCAGCCAGTGCAATAGCCCCTGTGTCTGTGAATGCAAACACGAGAACACTGCCTGCCTGTTGGATTAAAATTACCTAAGGACGACTGCAGAGGAGAGAATTTTGTGTTTGTGCTCTGGTTTGTCCTTCTGTATATCTGGCAAGAAAGCTTGACTGAAATGTCAGTTGATTGCAGTGTAGTATTATGTTAGACACTGGTGGGTTATCTAGGGGGAAGAAATTCTTGGAGGCTAGAAAACTGGTGAAACACAACTAGGAAATCACAAGAGGCTCTACAAGTAGAAAAGATTCAAGAGTTGTCGGGGTTGATTTATGGGGTTTTTGTTTGTTTCGATTGTACTTGCTAATTAATCCTTCAAGGAAACTGTCCCACTTGCTTTTGGCCGGAAGACCACAGGGGTATTGCAGTGTTGGTGTTGACGATAGCATGGGAACAATGGAATGAGACCCCAGATGATGGTCTCAGCCATCACAAATTTGGCGCTGAGATTTATGCTTGTGGTGTTAAATGCAAAGCTCATTGCACCCACTACTCCTGCAGTTTCAGTGACGGGGCCAGAAAGACAATTTGCCTTTTCTGTGCATGCTGCTGGAGAGGAAGGATTGGCTGTTATTCTCCTGTGTTTAGTTTACATGAGCTCATCACCACATTGAAGGGAGAAGACACTCAGCCATGAAACAATGAACTCTTATCTTGTGAGGGGGTGATGTCATGTCTAATGCTTTCATCCAAGTACTGGGAATCAAGTTCCAGGGGCCCCTGTCCCAGCTTTTCTATTTCTCTTAGCCAGGATGAATTGCTTGAACACAGTAAACCCCAGAAAAGTTCTCCGCAAAGTGGGGCTGGGAAATTCCGCTTTGCACTTCTCCATTCACATCTGTAAAGTATTTGGAGATCCTTGAGTGAAAGGAGCTGTTACCTTATATTATCATCCTGACCACCAGCAGACTTTAAAGCATTGTTGGAGTGTGGTCCTCTGTGAGCTCTGGGCTGGTGAACAATCCTGCTATCAGCCTGGGTTTGGCAAACTTCTATGAAACAGATTCATTTGCTCTCAAATTTCCACTGGAATGACTGGATGCAACCCAGTAGGAGATCTCGCTTCTGTTACGAAAGGAAGCAGAAATTGGTCAGAAAGTCAAGAACATACTGCTTCCACGTGTGAGGAAACCTGTGAGTACGAGCTGCTGTGATCTTCGGTCGGCTGTGGTTTCTTATGCACGTCTGTAATGCATATTCAGTTATTTGGGGAGGAACCTTTTGGGTTGCCACAAATCTCTTGCAGTTTGGGGGTTTCCTTTTCAGCTTGATGTTCATGCCGAAATTCTGTCTGCTTCCTGAGGGTACGTCAGCTTCTCATGGAAACCATTTGTCAGTTCCTCTGCAGGAGTACCTCCCACCCTGTCAAATCACTGCTGGCTCAAGGGACATTTGTCACTGAAGTGGAATGTGTCAGAGCCCACAAGAAAGCCAGGGGAGTGAAGATTTACTCTTCTAATGGCATAATAATATCAAACAGATGTCAGATTCCTATAGCTGGAGACCCCTACAGTCGGCAGAAAGGGCTCCTGGTCTCCTAACAGCCACCTCGTAATGAAATGAGGAGTGCGTCAGAGGCTGCAGAGTTAGCACTTAGAGTATTTGAAATAAAGTGTGACTTCTGGGCAAGTTTAGAAAGAAAAGCCCCTCCTGAAACACCTGGATAAATTGCTGCATTTTCTGCTGCCTAAACCTCCGTTCATTACTCTTTCACCTAAAACACGTGGAATTACTGAGCTCTTTAACAAGAGCTCCAAACCATGCATTTTGCTCCTCATGGGAGGCAACTACCTGCAAAATTTGGCCCATTGAGCCTCGCCTATGACGGAATGAAGCAGCCTGACAAATTGCTGTTTTCTCACAATGAGTAATGGGCTTCGTATGGGAAAATACACTGCTTCGGTTTTCCCTCTCCTCAGTTACCATGGCAAAGGGCAAGTCAGTCTTATTCTTGAACTGGTACATTTTTCCCTTGAACTGGTACGTTTTAGTAGGCTGGAATAAATGTTCACCTAAAGCACCCAAGGATCGTAATCAGAGTAACCCTCAGAATTTCTGGAGCGTGCCTATATCAGCAAATTAAGGTCAAAATCAAAATGTGATGGGAGATGAGTTGTGCTGCAGCATGTTCTCTGGACTCTGCAGAGCTTCAGCCCAGCCTCCACAGTTACAATATTCTTTAATCTTCAGGCTCTCTTTCAAGCAAACTACCACTGGAAATTTCTTTCCTCCTTCTCTTTTTCTCCTAAACTGGTATAGAAACTGGAGAGCAGTTCCTTACCTGTCTTACTCCATTCCCTCCTGCTGTGGCTTCATTGCAGAGTGCAGGTTGGTGGCTCCAAGGGCCAGAGGTGCTGACGGGTGGGCTGTCCCCGAGCTCCAGCCGCCATTTCGAGCGCTGGCCTCCGTCGCTTGCCAGCAGATCAGAGCAAGAGCCTCTGCAAGAGGCACCTCCGCACACCAGCAAACCCTGTCGCAGAAGCCTCATTAAGCTGTCATAACTTCACGCCCCGTTCCTTTCCCATCAGTGCTTGTTAGCAGGGTGGCCAGGGAAACAGCAGCTTTCCATCAGCCATGCCAGGTGGCAAAGCACAGCCAACATCAGGAGATCAGGAGGCACTCAGTTTCTCAAAACGGGGGAAGAAGGAAGGTAGCTCTGCTGAGTTGATTTTCCCTTGTGCTTGTTTTATACCTGAGTTCTCTTTGCCTAATCCCTTCCCAGTACTTTTACCCACAAACACACCGAGTCAGGTCCCACCTGCTCTCCAGCAAGCAGAGTCTGCTCCACAACAAGGTGCCTCTGAATGAGCAGTTCTCCAGGGCCGTGGATCACAAATTCACCAGCACCTTTCAGAAACAAAATCACCAGTACAGGTGCCCATCTGTTCTTTATTCAGGTGCTCTAGTTAACTTGGCTAATTGATCCTGAATGACTTAAGTCTCCAGGCACCGCTGGCCTCCACAAAGCCCTCGCGTAATACTGCTGACACATAAAGTCTCTCCTCAGCATCTATGGGTCTGCCAGGAGATGTGCACACCATCACCAGTGCTCTAGCAAGGCTGATGGGATAGACTGGCTCTAGCCTTCATGGGGATACAAGGTGGACATGCTCCTTGCCCATCTGCCCCAGTTGCCATGGCCAGAGGGACTCCGACACCATCCAGAAGGGAGAAGTTTCACCTCCATCCTGGGAAAGGTGATGGAGCAGCTTATCCTGAAGGTCATCAACAAGCAAGTGGAGGAAGCTCAGGAAGTGTGGGCTGGATGAGTGGTCAGTGAGGTGGATTGAGAACTGGCTAAATGGCAGAACTCAGAGGGTTATCATCAGCGGCGCTGAGTCTAGTTGCAGGCTGGTAACAAGTGGTATCGCCCAGGGGTCAGTACTGGGCCCAGCCTTGTTCAACTTCTTCATCAGTGACCTGGATGAAGAGTTAGAATGTACCCTCAGCAAGTTTGCTGATGACACCAAGCTGGGAGGAGTAGTAGATGATGCACCAGAAGGCTGTGCTGCCATTCAGCAAGACCTGGATAGGCTGGAAAGTTGGGCAGAGAGGAACCTGATGAGGTTCAACAAGGGCAAATGCAGGGTCCTGCACCTGGGGAGGAACAACCCCGTGCATCAGTACAGGCTTGGGG
>Ga0065711_1039128_pt1 | contig 18095 bp, 9 predicted proteins | sample Hoacrofraction12_FD_59098 | JGI IMG/M metagenome (GOLD analysis project Ga0065711, IMG submission 59098) | Hoatzin crop microbial communities from Cojedes, Venezuela - Epithelial fraction 12 v2 (version 2) | ecosystem: Host-associated > Birds > Digestive system > Esophagus > Crop | place... | reverse complement strand
GGGGGGGGGGGGGAGTTTTGTGGTGGTTGATGTTTGGTGTTTTTTTGGTGTGTTTTTTTGTGTTTTTGATTTTTATTTTTTTTAATCAAGCTATTCCATTATTCATTTTCCTTCCAACTCAGCTTTCTTCAAAGTTAATTCTCTAGGTAAAAAAATACAAAAAACAAAACAAACCCCAAACAAAAAACCCACCACCACATTGGCAGTATTCAGATCAACACACAGTTGCATGAGTTTCAGAATGTAATTAGTTTGCCAGACAAGTCTCCAAAGAAATCCAAACATTCTCTTACATAATCCCACAAAGGCTAATTAATTCAACTGCTATATGTAAGACTGTGTTGCAGTTAACCATGTGAAAATTATGATCATCATTTTCACCTTAAGCCCCACAAATACCAGTTTCACTAGGAACAACTACGATACTTCAAAATTCATTTACAGACAGTACTGTAAAGAAGTGGAAGAAAGTAAGTTAAAAAAAAAAACAAAACAAAAAACAAACAAAATTGAATCTCTAGGCTGCTGGAAATAAAGATACCTACAAAAAGCATTTTTTAAAAAAAGCATATTTACTGCTAGGACAGACTAATCTAAATTCCCCCAAACACCTTTTCTTTTTGTCATTTAAATAACCTTTATAATCATTCATGAGGTAGTATGATCTTTCAAACTTACCTAATGGCTTCTGAGTCAATATGTACAGGAGCAATTCTTTCCAAAAGAAATTTGACCATTTCCAGAAAAGGATTTGTTGGCTGCTTAGGATTTGCAAGTTTCCGGGCTATCTCTCTCTACAAGAATGTTACATACAAACACGAATTATACTCATTTTACTTATTTTTTAAGCATGTTGAATAAGCTAACCACAGAGACTGTCTATATAATCAGTGAGATGTATTTTAAGGGGTGGCTGTTCTTATCTCCAAATCATTCTTTACCACGTTATATTGAAAGCAGACATACTTCACCAGACTATTTAAATGTAAGATGCATTCAGGTTTCTAGCAAGAGTTCTTCAGAGTTTCTTAAGGAATGGCAGGCCAGATCCACAACAGCATCAAGAGAGAGCGAAGTGTAATGCAGATGGAATTCAAGTATCTATGTTGACAAGAGTAATCCATAAATCTGTAGGTAACCCTGCTGCATGTGTGAGATTTCATAAGCAACAATGAAAAAATTGCACTGAAAGCTACTGCAGATGTGCAGAAGCACCACACTATCTTGGCTACAACAGATGTTCAGACCCTATGTATTCGCCTATGAATGTTTTGGATCCAAAAATCTGTTTTTCCCCTCTGAATGCCCCAAATGTCAAGAACAGTAAATTCAGCTGAAAACCTAGCAGAAAGTGGGTAAGAAGATATTTTTCGTTCTGAACAGAAGCGTAAAAACCTCTTAAAGGAATTACTTCTTGACCCTCCTTCTAAAGGGTTGGATGCTGCAGACCCTACAAACTAGAAAACTGTTTTAACTATTATTCAGGAAGCGGGAAGAAACCTTCCTCTTGAAATTGCACCACTGCATTCCCAAAGTGCAAAACTTCCTAATTTAGAAGGAGATATACCCTGGACAGTTTCAGAGCCATTAGACAAAGCCCAAGAAACCCACATTTGTTGATGCTCTCTATCATGATTTCTGTCAACGAAATTGCTTACTTTATTTTGGGACCATAATGAAAAAAAATCTGTGACTGTTGGCACAATCTGTAAGTCTCCAGAAAAGTCTGATTTAGTATTAAGGTGTGTATTTTCATCAAAGAGGCTAAATAGATGAGAAAGACTAATCTCAGAATAATGTTCTAGGAAGAAAACCAGATTAATAATATGCAGATTGTATAATATTTGACTTGCTGGTACTCCGAACAAGATTCATCAGTGTCAGAAAAGACACTTATGAAATAAAATATTACACAAAAAAAGAAAAACACAAACAAACAAACAAACAAAAAAAACCACCCAAACCCAAAAAAACCTACGAAAAAAACCCCACCAAACAAACCACCCTGGTCTTTTAGTCTTTGTGCTTGGTGCTCATAATCCCAGGAAGGAATAAAGTTAATGTTTTCTTATGAGCAAGATGATGATCATAAGTTATATTTTCCACAATCTCTACAGGTTAACTAAAAACGTATTTTATGAAAATCGGAAATACATGAAAATCATGTTTAGTACCAAAAGATACCACTAACTCCAAATAACTGTTTTAAGGACAAATATTTAAGGCATAAAAGTTTGCTCTTCCATTTCCTTACCACACAGATATCTGCCTGTTTACAAGAACATGTAGGGCTAATTAACAGTTCAAGCTGGGACCGAAGTTTCTCATCGTCACCCAGAACCTGATTGAATTTCTTCACAAAATCTTGTGCTTTTCCAGGATCTGGAAGGTTTTCTGTGCAATTAAACACAATTTAACATAAGATAAATTTGCCACTTCAGCATGCCAAGATTCACAGAAATACAACTTCCAGGAATGCTGTAGTAACAGTTTATAGAACTTATCAACACTTACTTGCTATGGTCATCAGCTTTCCAAACATTGCAGCACTGTTTGCTTCTGACTGAGGACAACAGCAAAAACAAACAAACAAATCAACGATATCTCCTTTATAAAATATACCTTAAAAATACTTAATCTGATCTGTAAAGTTCTTCTGCAGCACTTCATTCTATCCTGGAGTCTTCTGTTTTTGTTTTAAGAATAAATACTTGAATAGTGTAACAGTATCATTAGCAGCTACTACACACAGAAAAAGGGGAAACATCTTCTAGCAATATCAAACTGCAAAAATTCACTAATTCACATAACGGATCAAACCAACTGTTGGAAAAAGACCTCCAAAAAGACCCCAAACAAACAATTCTCCCAAAGCCCACCTGCACACCACAACCCCAAAGCAATGCCTGTCTATTTAAAGTTTCTGCTAGTTTGAAGATATGCTTATGAGTAAAATTCCAGTACAAATACTTAAAAAACTTTTGTTTTCAAACAAATCATTGCTTTATGTTACCACACATTCCACACTCAAAATACGTTATGAGAAACAAAAAAATATGTCAAAACCAAACAAAAAAGCTGGAAATTTTTAAAAACTTTTCCCAAAGTTATTGACCAGTAATATAAAATAGTGGTAAACACAAGGAGGCCATATACCTCTCAGCATTACTGAAAGTAACTTCACTTAATGAGAATGGAACATCACCTACATGTGGAAATCAACAGAATAATAAAGTCACACTGAACAAATAATACAGTATTAAGAAATCCCAGTAAATTAGTCTAACAGGTCTCCAGGATGAAGTATTAATATTTTCAAAACCGTACAGTGGGCTGCTTATGCAAGTCTAGTAATTCTCGTACGTGACTCCTCAGCATGTTCTGGCACTTCCACATCTCATTCAGTGCTCTGCAAAAGTGCAAAACCAGAAAAGAAAAGCTTACCAATTTGTTCATCACGAGAACATGCTGCATGTATTAGTGAACAAGGTAGTTTGTTTATTTCTTTATCTTACAAGTGCAACATCTGCTAGGTACAAGCAAAACATACCAAGTACCAAAAACAACCATTCCAAACAAGGTGGAACTGATTTTCTCTTTCTGCAGAGCATCATCTCTCTGATTATTCTACTTGGAACAATTTCACATATGTAGGACAGCCCCATATGTCTTACAACTGCCCACATTATCTTGAAAATAACATTTTCAACATAAAAACCAGGCCACTGTCAATCAAAATTCAGTTATAGATATCTTCATCATGGACCCTAATACAGAGCAAATCTACAACTCTTTACTTGCACATTTCTCACTCTGCATTGTTTTCACTGAATGAAAATGAATGGATAAAACCACTCTTCTCAAATATCAAGGTATCTTTTTGTCTAAAGGACACGTGCAGTTTCTATATAAAAGGAAAATGTTTTGAAAGACTACTTGCAAATAATACTAAGCATCAATTACTTATATTTTTATTTAAATCCTGATAATACGAGTACGATTATGTAGATGGTGGAAAAGCCTGAGAAAGCAAGTATTTGCTTAATACAAACTATACTCACTTGACAGCATTTGGATCCAAGCTAGCATACAAATAGTACAAGCACTTCATTCGCTCTTCCGTTTCCAAATTGTGCGGAACAAGATACTGAGCAAAGATTTTCTCTACCAGTAATCTGCAGGAAAAGAAGAGATAAAACCTGTACATTTCCAAAAGTGGTGATACCTTTCAGACAAGCTGAAAGAACAAGAAATATCAGAAGTCACTGAAACTAGATTTTCCAACAGAGAAGGAAAAAAAAAAAAAAAGTAATGGTCTTTGTCTCATCTGTAAAAATCTCTTCCATTTCTGATAGAAAGATTAGCAAGAACTGCTTCTTGAGAGCTTTTCCATCTTCTTTCATTTTCTCCTCTGAGAGGGAGCAATTGCTTTATTTGTCACCATCCAAATTCTCCTTTTTCTTTAGGCTCTGAGAATCTCCCTTTGTTCACTCTCATATGTGAGCGAAAGGGATACAGACAGTAAAAAGCCCAAATAAAGGAGAAAGAATACAAGAATTTAACTTGAAGGGGAGGAAAAGTAAAAATCTGAAGTATCCTCAAGGCAAAGGTTAAGATAAAATTATAGTATTTTTAAAAAAGCAAAATAGTTAAAACTACTCATTATCTTAATACAGAAGCTAAAAATCAGCATTAAAAATGTATAGACAAAGGAATGCCAGCGCATATACAACAAAAGGAGCAAAAGGGAAATTAAGTGAGAGCAAACCAAACTAGCAAAAATATTCTCCAATTCTCTTTTTTTAAAAAACAGTAATACGTATTTAAGGTTTTACAAAAAATACAAAACTTGAACTACAAAATATGACTGTACAGTTAATCTAATTATAGCCCCCTAAATGAAAGAACATTCAGACATTAATTTAATCCATACCAATGACAACTGTGCACAATGTTCAGCTATACAATTTTATATTTATGGACAAATATTTTGTGTGTTTGAATTTATAAACATTTTCACTATGATTCCTAGGAAGTACTCTGGGAGTGCCTTGTACAAAGAGCATAGAAGGCAGCACAGGTCAAACATACCTTATTTCTGCTCAAAGAAAATTCTAGGAGACATGACGGCAAGGCAGAGGAATAAAAAGATGATAATGAATATGGATACAACTATCTCAAGGCACTCTGTTAATATTAACGAAAACTTGGCTTTCTCCCTTTAAATGTACATTTCACTATTGATGACTCCCAAGAATGAAATTACTTGGGGAACAGGATCTCCAAGTCTCAGGAGACTCATCTCCGTTTAATGTACGAGGAGACTGGAGGCATCAGAGTTATCTTACCAATTTCTGAACATTGCTCTAGCCCATGTCTCTGCAGATACGTGTTCTAGAAAAGTTGCCAATACAAATGGTGACACTGTATCATGCCTTCCCTGGTCCATGCTGGTTAGGGTAAAGATTTACAAATTGGCAATTCCCCTTTTCTCCTACGAGGAAAATCATTGGCTAGAATATCAAGAGGGGGTAACAGGGCGATGTTTAAGATATGGTTATTTTACTCCATTCCCTATACATTTGTTGTAAAATAAAGTAACTCAGAGCACACTGGTGATAAGCAGTTCTTATGGTTAGAAGTTTCCAGTCTTGAGCAGACGGACATCAATAGTCAACTAACATCAAAACCATTAAGTGACTTAAGTATGTGTGGAGAAAAGTTGTGCCACTTCATGCCCGAATACTGTGTGACAATGCATTACTATCCTTTGCAAGAAGAACTGGTGTTATCCCATGCACACAATGGAAAACACTCCTAGGCTCAGACAGCTGTTCACTGTCACTTTTTATCCTCCTCCTTCATTATGGAAGGAAAACAGGACAGAGATGGCTAATTTTGAAGTATGCTTGTGTGTTCAATGGATTGGATGGACTGTCTTAAAAGATCATGGCATTTCTACAGCTCTTCAGGTGCTAAAAGTACTAACTTTCTAATTTTGACGTGCATTTTGAAATGCATGTACTCCTCCACTCTAAGATGGGAAAACTAACACAACGGTGTGACTAAGCAAGAACTTCATTTTCAACCTCAAAAAACTAGCAGAGTTTGGATTAAAATTCAGGGTACCAAACTGAACTAGAAGAACGCTGAAAATCAAACCACCAATCTTTCAGTGCAGATACACAGAAAACAAACAGCATACAATCCATGTCTACTCATGAAAAGACCAGTTTCAGTGGCTTAATCAGACTTTCAGAAGCAATCATGTCAGAGACAGAAACTCGTCTTTGATGACACAGTCTTTCCTTAAAACTCCTTGTCTCATTTCCCTGACAGTGTTCTGCATTTTCCGTGAACAGAAATATTGAAAACATCTGTCCCATTCACCATGGAGCTTTGATTCATTCCCTGCTCACTATCAAACCTGTGTACTGACAGTGAGACATGAACATGCTAGAAAAAACACGACTGAATCTCTCAATGCAAATTAAGGCACATCTGCGAATTAGCTTTATATGAACTATATGGAGATATCCTAATTTTTCACTATTTGATACTTCTACCTCAGCAGACTTTCAGTGTCATTTCTGTGTGTACAATCTCATACCTATATCTTTCTTCTTTTTTAAACAAAGAAAGCAACTAGTCAAATATGTAACTCTGACCCACTTAGGATCAGCCAGGCAAACAAAGTGAGAGCCTTCACCACTGCAGCAGTAAGAACTCACTGTCATAACTGGCAACTGAAGGAGGCTATTAGCCCATTCAGACTAGTCACTAAGAACATGAAATGTACTAAGGTAGCAGACTATGTAAGCAAGACGCTAAGAAACAGTACAAAGAAATGGCTGATTTCAGAGTCTGCTGTATTAAAAATCTAGGCTGAAATTCTACCTTTGTGTGATCTCATAGTCTGGCTTTCCCTGTGCAAGACAAAGAATTAATAGTGAGAGTCGAAAACTATCTTCCAAAACCTTGGTCAAAATACTTTCCCCTAAGGCAAAATGGTATTTCAAAAATTAAACAGACTGAGTGACAGAACAGTGAAGACTAGTCAACAGTGGAAGCGCCCCTGATACTTCTTCAGCTTTTGTTCTACCTAAAGAGTCTGTTTCTACATAGTATACCAAAAAGAGATGTCTGTGCATGCACTGTGGTGTATACATGCACAATGCTCACAGATGATGGATTTTAACATCCTAGCCTCTGGAAAGTAGTAAGGCAAACAGAACTGGGTATAGTAAATGCAAAATTTGACTTTTTTTTTCTATGCAGTGGTTAGTTAACGACAATCTACTAACATCACAGATCTAGTTCCGTCAGTAAATACAATGAATACATGAACAGATAATGAAACCATCCTGAATATCTTAGTACATGTCTTAATGATTATTAATTAAATATATCATACTTAAAATCACAAATATAGAACGTGATATAACAGCTTTCTCAGGATAAACACATATTTTCAGAGTATCTCTTATCACCATACAATTAAAATTAGGTTGACTCACTTGTCATCAATGCTATTTTGATAATATATGTGCAAAAGTTTATCCTTTATCCAGCTCACTTTCTCTGCAGCATCTTTTCCAGCCTCTGCATGAAGACAATACTTCTTGTATAGCTGGGCAAGACCCATCATAGCTTCCTTTCTTACTCGCCACTTGAGGGGGAAGAAATAAAAAGAAGGTGGGGAAGTGGTTTTGGTAAATAAGTATCAAACATATATAAAATACAGTAAAGATGTACAAGTGTGAAAGACAAAAACCGGTCACATTCTGGCCTCCAACATTTAGACACTTCCAAAGCTGAAAAAATGCTGTTTAGAGCCTCTAGATGAGAATTTGTAAAGCTTACATAAGAGCTGTCCTTCCTGTACTATGAAGTATTATCTGTACAAAGGAATCCAGTACTTCTCTGTGCTGAGCAAAGAAAATCTAGGAGTTAGTATAACAAAAGTTAAGTACGGTTTAACATGCATGCCTAATTAAGTGCCTTCCTGAGCCAGGATTTGGAAGGCTTATCTGTTCCGAGACAGGCAGCAACCAGGGGCAGCTCCCCAAAGCCTTACACTGTCTTACAGTACACTTGTCTAGAAACAGGAGATCTGGAGCTGAGGCCTAGCTAAACCTGCCAGGGCTGGAACTCTTTGGCCACTTTCCAGGGCAGTGGAAGAGGCCCTTTTTGCTGAAGCCTTGAAGTAATTGCTGAAAGACTCCAGGCATCCAGGAAAAAGCCAGACTATAACATCCACAGATGGAGCTCCTGGGTTCTCATCCCTGCTTTTGGTGGTCACTACTTTATCCCCTTATATAAGCAGGAAATGTCCCATTATTAAACACTTCAACGGACAAGATCCATAAGCTCTCCTACGCTGACATGTAGGAAGGAATCATATCAGAACAGATTGAGGATTAATTTAGAGAGAATAGTGTCTCCCACTGGATGATTTACACAGAAAGCCTCAGAAGAAACTTGTCTTCCCTCACCATTTAAAAGAAATGCACGAAATTAAAATGGAAAGAAAGAATTTCTTCCAGAACACACAAGATATCAATTTTGGCCTTGAACTCCAAAGACTAACAATGCTCAAATCATTTCACCCTATAAAGCATAACTGTAGACACTATCATTCACACTGTGCATACCTTCTTCAAACTCGTTAAACTGAGGGCTTGTGTTAATAACATTGAGATACTACACATTTAATTTCTTAATAGTTTTACTGAGTGATTTCCTTTTCTTGAAGGGCAAAGAAAAAAATCTTGAAGATAATGTGGCTTAAGTCAGCACAACAGTCTCAGACACCCCTAGCTGTTGCAGTAAGTTGTAACAGGAAAAAGATGGAAAAAAATTTCTATTTTGTTACATATTTCTTAATTATTAAAACCACAAGTAACAGGTCAAGACCGTAATGACATTGACAGTATATAGTATAATACTTTGTTTCCACAAAAGAGAAAAAATTTAGAAATAAACAGATGTTGTTTGACTTCTCTGTAGGAATTTGCTCACACCCATTGCGATCTAAAGCACACTTTAAAGAAAATAAAGGTCTGGAAAAAAACGTTTTCAGAAAAGTATTAATGTTTCTCTGCATTCAGATATACCTTTCCAATGCAACTGATAGCTTCATCAGATTTCCAATATGAGACAGGAAGGATGGCAAAACTATTGCCAGAAGGCAATGGAGAAGGATTGCAAGAAACTAGTCTAGAAAATTTAAGCCTAAAATGAAAGCAGAATATTTAACAAGGGGTTATAAGGAAAGGAGGTTTGGACTGTCAATAGATTTCTGACAATTGAAACTGGTGTAGAGAGTAGAAGTCAGAGCATGCAGAAAGGCAGGTTCAGGCAGAAGACAGGAAGCACTGGACAGAATCCCTTAGAGGATGCTTTGAGACATCATGGAAACAAGCCACTGAACAAGAGATACAGGCAGGAAAACAGTAAGGTGCTGCTGAGAATTAAAGTTCAAACAGCATACAGTTAGGTAAAAGATGAAGGCAAATTAAAATAAAGGGGAACATAATGATCAGTTTCAAAGGGAGCAGATCAATAAACACAGCTACCAGAATTACTACTCTAATTTAATTAAAAGAACTTTTGACAGTCTTAGCTTCCTTGGTTAACCAGCATAATTAAACTCCTTCACTGAAAACTGCTGGGCCGAGTTAAAAAAAAATGTTACTGAAAGTTCAAGACAACCCCTTATCTGTTGGAATAGCTAACCTATTCCTTCCATAGAGTTAAGGATATTAAATTCTTAAAATCTGTCTCCTTCATTTCGAAGAAGCCACAATGGTTTTTAGTATACACAGAGGAGTCAAAACTAACACATGCAGAAAAATGCCTAAAGAGAAATAGAAAATGGGAGTCTGTTCCTATGGCTCCTCATTCTATAGCTTTTGACTTCAAGCTGATGATGTGAAAGTCTTGTTCTCACAAAGGGACTAAGTCTCAAGACCACAAAGGCTATTTGGAGCAATACGAACAGAATCCAGCTGTCAAAACTCTCCTCCGACTTTTCAGGTTCTTAAAGTTACTCTAGTCGAAAGAAAAATTACCTGAACCAATTTCAGAAGCTTTTTTTTTTTTTTTACATGTCTCCTGAAACTACTTATTCTGAAAAGTGAAGACACTGAAAAGACCCCAGGGATGGTGCCCCCGTGGAAAACTCCTCAGAACAATTCCTACCAAAGACTGGATTCCAATTTTGGGGAAGCATCTGTTCCCAGAGTTACTTTTCCAAACTGACCAATAAAAATGGATTCGAAAACTATAGGTGGTGGTGGGGTATGTTTTGCATTTTGCTGTTGTTTCTTAATAGCTGTAATCCTTGTGCAAATACCCATACAGATCAACTTAGCTAAGGACGCTTTTTAAAAAAAACCAAAAAACTACTGACTTTAAGCCAAAAACTTTTACCCTAAAAAAGTCATTAGGCTATCTTTACTAATACTGTGACAAATAAAATATATGGTCAGGAGAAAAAAAGCAGATCACATAAATGGCAAAACCGCACGATTTAAAGTTTTCTAGGTTCCACATTATTTTATTAAGGCAGAACTGAAATGACAGATTAGTGTGTTTAAACAATCCGCATTTTACTTCAGCCTATTTGACAAGTGTTCACTTTATAGTAATATGTATATTCATTTGATACATGATTGCAGGTCTAAAAAGGAATTAGATGAAGTCAAATTGATGAATGATCACTTAGAAGTTTACAGTAGATTTGTCCAACAGAAACCTGGCTACAAGGGGCAAATGCAGTCAGCAGAAGATAAGTGAGTTCTTTAAAGCAAAAGAATAATTAAAATAGGTACAATGCACTATGTCTGGAACTGAAAAAATCCTGCACAGAAAATGCACAGACAGTTACACGGACATATCAAGGTCCCTCTCCCAAACTGGAGAAAAATCCCAAATAAAAAAAAACACTGAAAGTTCAGAAGTCCTTGATATTCACTTTGTAACATTAATAACATTTACAAAGACATGTTATATTGTTAAAGTCTACTTCAAATGCTAAACATTTAATGTAGTAGTTTCTAGTCAATCCTCAATTTTCATTTCTCCTTGGGATATGTTTTCATTAAAGCCCTCTCCAGAGATTTTTCTAAGAGAAATATCATCTAGAGGTGAAGTTATTCTTCAGTGATGAATGCCTGAAAAGGCATCTAACCTTGAAATATAATGTATCATCAAACCTGTGACTGGTGTGAAATCACTGAGTCAAACGTATTAGGAACACTGAGTACCACCATACTGGGTTTAAGGTTACATGAACTGAAAATCCTTAACTCCACAGAAATCCGTATTACAGTGTACAACGGACTGGCTCTTATTGATGGTGACATGCCAAAAGGAGAACAGAGACACTATGCAGAAGACAGAGTAACAATCCTTCCATTCTGACTAAGTGGAAGTCGCAGTGGGAAGTGTTGGTTACTCAAAGTTTTTAGATCTCATAAATGACTTTTTCGGCATGTTTGCTTAATGGCTGAAAAAGAAGGAAGGGGTCTTAATCACCCCTGAGAAACATGCAAGGTCAAGCTGCCGCTACAGCTAATTGAAGAGCTGCTTTGTAATAGTGAACATACTCAAAATGCGTATTTCTCTTTGTGCAAAGATGACATCCTTGTCTCAAAATCCATTACAGTAACATTCTCATTTAAAAAAGGGAACACAAAAATGAGAAAGTTATTTTAAAAGAATGAAACTAACTAGCTAGAATAACATACGTTATAGACAGGATGTAGAGTAAGAGACAAACAATGCTAAAGAATAAGAAAAAAGAAAATTATCATAAAGTATGTACACAACGTGGTGCACACCTTGAATGCCATGGCCGAGTCTGGTCACCTAGGTTCCAACGGGATATAGAATAACCAGACAAGAATGATCAGAAGTATGCAATAATCAATTTACATGGAAGTTAATCAGGTGATTCTTTAGCTTGGAAAGTAGAGGAGTTGAGAAGATATGGTATACTTATTTATTAATCGTAAGTGGGTAAAATAATATTTACTATTTTACATTATGCAAGAACTATGAGAAACCCAGGGAAATTATCAGACAAGTTTAAAATAAACAAGTCAAGTTACTTTTTCCATACGTGCATTAAACTTGAATTTACCGATGCAGATGCCATGGATGCTTATGAAGCATAAGTAAGTTCAAGAAAGAACTTTACAAATTCATGGAATAAAGTTCCACTGAAAGATATGATGAACATGATCAAGCAAATTTAAGAAATCCTTGAATCACAAATTGCTGGAAGCGAAAACTGACCACTATGAGAATTAAACTGGGCTATAGGGACCTTTGGCCTAAACACGTGGCAACTCTTACGTTCTTACAATACAACTGTGTTCCTCACAAGTCAAGGATCTTATTTGTGTGACAACACTTGAGTGGTGCCTCCAGAATATGGAATCTACATTAACATGTTCTGGTAAGAAAATATTTTTTCCCCACAGCATTCTAGTTGATAGTCAACTCTGAGATTCTCTGTTTCTATGGCTTTGTTTTTTTGGTTTTACTTTTACCAAATTATATTAGAAGCAGATATTCCTGAAAATAAAATAGTAACACTTACCCGTTTGTCTAGTGTTCTTTCCCTCACAAAGCCAAGCAGCTGGTCATTGACTAAAGAAAGATCTCTCTTGCCCGCAGTAATAATTGTAACAATAACATCATGTCGAATGGCTTCTTCGGGGTCATGTGATCTGACCTTCAAATATTCTATTACAATCAGAAACAATGAAAAATTTGGCTTTTTTATGTAGATATCATGCATTCTGATTTATTAATAATGTTAAAACAACTAAATGTCAGTCACATATCACAACCATATAATCTATTAAACGTATAACTGTCTACAGCAAACATCTGTTCCATCATTTTCTATGTAAAATACAAAACAATTATATAACTGTAAATATCAGAAGAATATACAAGTGAATAGCTTTTACGATAACCTCATCTGCAACAAGCAATGAAGTGAAATAAAGTTGATTAGAACACACTGCAAGTAAAGGGGGGTGGGGAGATGAGAAGAAATAAAAAGAGCAGACACTCTCATTCCCAACGAGCTAAGAAGGTAAATAATAAATGAAAAATATGGACAATTGCTTGCATCAAAAAACCCCAGTATTTTCAGCTCAGCCTGAAATGCTGCTCATAGTTAAACTGATGATGAAGGAAGAATCTTCAGAGTTTAGATCAGCACAATGGCATCTTCCAAACTCAGTGGAAGAGAGTACTGAGGAACACAACTGTTTTTGAAGATAAATCAAGATGTTGCACCAATACTTGCTTTGACTTTCCGAAAGTTTCATTAGAATCTGAAATAACTTTAAAACTCATTCTGCAATGGGTAGCTTTCTTAAAGACTCACTCTGACAAAGTCCACACAATGTCACATACTCCTCTCTTTCTAATAAGTAGCGCTTATCTTCAGCAGAAAGCAGTTACTCAGTAGTTAGCTCTTCCATCCAGCATCAAGCATCAGTCTTGATACGTTTTAGAACTCTACTGCTATGTACAGAAATAATTAAATCCTTCCCTGTTCATTTCTTAAATTATTCTAAACCCCTGTATGAGCATCTCACCAGTTAGGTCTTTTGCTAAGTCTGGATGGTTCATTAAACAATGACTGGCGAATTTCACACTCTCTAGTCTCACAGGGACATGGATATCATTGAACCTACAGGGACAGAAGATAATGAATGTTAATTTTTAATTAGCCTTGTAAATGAAGATTATGCTTTATGTAGTAACATGTGTTGACAGTATGTTCCATTAACTATTAGAATATTTTTATATGGCAAAATAATACAATAGAAATGTTTTTAATTTATCTCCATTATGTACCTTCTACAAATTCTTATGTTATTTCTTATGAAATTCAGTCAGGACTAAAATTAAAGGATGAATATTCTGTATGCGGATGAAATGTTGACCCAATGGATTTTGTCCATTGACTTTTGAACATAATTCTCCATACGCTGTCAATCGTGTGTGTGCCTGGGTATATATATGAAATTATAAAAATATAAACCATCATACAAAACGTACCATTTGGAAACCTTCACTTTTTAAAAAACAACAGATCTCTATATTTACTTAAAAGGAAATATTTCTTCACTCAAAAAGGTAAATGCCAAATAAAATAGATACAGTTCCAGATATCGCTGAACAGTATGAAATTTCAAATAATGCTGGCATACCTATTGTGTAATTTCTGCTATGTATGTGATGTGCTATCTAACCTATATTCCCATAGCTGACAGCAATATAGCAGCAGTCCTTTCGGCTTCTTCATTCTAAAATATCACTGTATGCAATTCTCCGCTTCAAAGATTTAATAAAAGAACTTGTTCAAGTACAAACAAACAGTTACATCCTCTAAAGACACAATGAACAATGCAATACCATCAGAGAATTAAAAAAGAACAGAAATTCAGAGTTCTATCCCCGTTTCTCTCACCGCCCAAGAAAGCACTGCCAAAGAGGACGGTTTTGTGTGGCCAGATCAGAATCTTTGGAGCCAAAGAGTTTAGCCAGAAGTCGAACAACAGCCAAACGTTCTTCTCCATCATTGCTCTAAAAATCAAAACATGAAAAAGGAACTGTAAATCATTATCTGTTATATTTTAATATTTTCTGGCTTCCTTTTGCTTCTGCTTTTATAAGTTAGATTTAAATGTGAGTCTGATACAATTCCTGGTAATCCTCAGCCTCCCTAACTAGATTATAAAATGATTATAAGTAAAATTATACAAATACCTATTAAGTTAACACATTACAGCCATTGAACAGACGGCTGTGCTTTGAAAATTCCTCCTCTTTCAGGAAGAAAAACCCATGCACAGTAGTTTGAACAACATATAACCCTAACAATTTCAACAATGAATGATCTTATTTTTGTTTTAAAATATACTTTAAGACTATTTTATGTGTGTGGAAAAGGCAACAATTAAGATGTTATAAATAGATGCGCATTAATAAGACATATGTAATTTCACCAGATACCTGTTTCTTCGTTATTTTTGTTTGTTGCCACCATACCCACCACCATATACGTACATGCTCACACATAAAATTATTTCTCTTGTCCACTTGCAATCTTGTGAAAGACAAATAGCTTTTTAATTAAAAAAACCCAAACACCCAAATCACAATAGATTACTTCCAAGAATCCAAAAGAAGCCAGCTGACTTACTAGCCGATTATGACAAATCTGAGAAAACGTTTGGTAATATTTCCTCTACTATTAAAAAATTATTTTGCAAAAGAAAATTCTGCAAATCAATTCTGAAGCTGACACACTTGCATTTCAACAAGCCAACCACAGCCCAGTTACTTTACAATTTCAGATGAAATCCAACGATTAAGTACATGTAACTTTTGTATTAGACATGAATTTATCATTTTAATGATTATATATTTTGTGTGCGTAATACATGTTTGCAAACACAGAAAGTACACAATTGTATACAACTTTCCAGTGTCCTTTCTTTAATATTACATTTATCTTTAAAATAAACGTGATAAATATAAAATTTTTATCCCTATAGCAGAACACTTATTAAATCTCTGAACTCTTAATATTCACACAAATTTTGTAACTTGTCCAAAGCTACACTGTAACCTACCTTCAGCTTGAATTCAAGCTGTGGCATGACAGACAGCAGTAAGTGAGGATCTATGGCAAAAAGCTCTTGTATCAAGTCAAACACGTGTTCTGATAAGTCACTTACTGAAGACTTCCCCAGTACCAGAACCTGGTTAAAAAACTAGAATATAAACAATATTATTTAGCAGATTTTCCTTCATTAATGCAAACATTGTTTTTAATGATGCTACATTAAAATAATTTTTAATACTTTAATTCTAACGGAAGGTACTCCATGCACATTTTTTCATCACATCAAAGCATTTCATACTTACAGTTTTGGTTCGAGCAAATTACAGAAAAACATCCTTCATAATTCAGTTCTATTACTTCCATCAGGATCGATTAATTTATGGTAACTTGATAATTTAAGATATCAGTAACTATCTCCCCAGCAAAATTAACATGTAATAAAAGAACTATTAATTTTAAAAATACATTCATCCAGTAGACCTTGAGAAAAAAATTTAGTGTCTTATTTTTAATCTTCTTCTAACTTAAAACCAATCCAAACTGAAGATCACCAAACTGTGAAAAAGAAGCTTCTTTAATTTTAATCCATTTTAAAGAATGTCAGATGACTTTATGTCTTGCAATATTTGACAGTAGTGTACCACGGTTGTTAGCGATCTAACAGAAAAAACCAAAGCAGCCCAAAATATAAATAATTTCTTTTGGATTTGTTAAATTTTAATATGCTTGATGTACTTCCTATTAGATACTGTGGGTTAATACCAATATTATTTGAGGAGTGAAAATGCTACAAAGCTATTACACATTTGAACAAGAAAGTAGGAAGAGTAATACTGAATCATCTCAAAAAGTCACTCTATGCAGTATCCTGTTTCCAGCTATGACTAATTACAAAAGCTCAACGAAACAAGGGAACTGGAAAATGGTACTTGTTAGTGAGACGCCTCATTTTAAATACTTTCTGATTAGTCTTTTACAAATTTGCCTAATTCCCTTTTTAAACTACTCTAACTTTTAAGAATCCTATTGTCTTCAGCACTAGGGAAAGGGAACAGAATGGACCAGACCACCTCTGCCACAAGACTGTAGCAGCTATTTTAATAGGTAGAACATAGAACGTTGACATTCAGCAAAAGGAATTACAGTAGAAGGAAGCCTTGTAAAAAACTCAGTTCTTTTAGTTTTTATGACTAAAACAAGTTTAGGATGGAAAAAAATAAATGTAATAAAGAGCTGCCAGCTTGAAATGCTTCATCCTAAAGCTCGGTATGAAATGAGGCTGTCTAGTTGCTGGATATTTGAAGTACTACCAACTCCTTTGTTTTAACATGGGTTTTTTTGGTGGTCACCTATTTTCACAACCTAGATTTAGGCTTAACTTTAGACCAAGATAGGCAAAAATAAATTTCCTCTTCACTTATTTGAAACACCTCACATACTCCTTTCTCCACCAAGCTAATAATATCCTATTCAGAAAATGGTATTCCTGTAGCTGCATTACAAAATGTGACATTTATAAACAGTATTTTTAAACAAACAAATCTGGAATAAATCAAGAGACAGTTGCAAGAACACTTGTTACTTGTAGGTAACATGGATTAATTAATTTACATACATTGGCAATACACGGCTCAATGGTCTGGACGGTCCTCTTCAACAGGACTTTTGCAAGATCAAATGCTTGTTTATTAAGGTTCTGAAATAAAGAAAAAAAAAATAGAGGCAAACTATTTCAGATTATTTTTCTCTCCCAACCTTAAAAGACCATGACTTTAAAAGGATGTTTTACCACCGTTCTATTCATTTTCAAAGATATCTAAGTTCAGTTATGTTAATTCCACAACTACAGACTCAGAAAAATCTTAAAACTAATTTTTACATACTTAAATTTAATCCAAAGGCATCACTTCCTGCACAGTCTTCCATGATTTTGTCACTCCAGTTGTTACCTTTAGCATTGCATTCATATCTATAAAAAGTTTTCACATGCAGTCATATTAAAAATTTTGAGGAAACATTACCGCAACCTCCATACTTTGATAATTAACGTGCACCAAGTTTTGCCACTGAAAAATGAACCAGTCTAAGTAACTATTTAAATGTGGTTTTGTTTCCCCCCTCACACACTCATTAAATGTACACCCTGTAGAAAAGTTCAGCCTTGTCTAGAGAGTAAGACTATGCACCAACTTCTCTGTGGACTGTACTGTATACTCTGAGAGCCCACAGACAGCACCTTCGTTTAGGCAGAGTTAACTGCCAGCCTTCCAAGTAAACGTTTGACTGCAACACAACAAATCTGAACATTGCTTTTATTACTCTGGAGCAAGACAAGGAACGCAGCTGCACATCTGAAAAATGTGACTGTCCAAATCTGCACAAAACCCAATATGCAGTATCTTATCCCGTCTAGGATTAATGCAGCTTGGGG
>Ga0065711_1039127_pt1 | contig 18096 bp, 11 predicted proteins | sample Hoacrofraction12_FD_59098 | JGI IMG/M metagenome (GOLD analysis project Ga0065711, IMG submission 59098) | Hoatzin crop microbial communities from Cojedes, Venezuela - Epithelial fraction 12 v2 (version 2) | ecosystem: Host-associated > Birds > Digestive system > Esophagus > Crop | place... | reverse complement strand
GCTCCGGGGCGGAGGCCCGCCGGCGCCGAGCCCGTCGTGGGTCCCGGGCACGGCCGGGGCGGGAGGCGGCGTCCCGTGGGTGCCTGGAGCGAGGGGCCGCTCGCTCGGGCGCCGGGTTTGGCGGCCCGCATACGGTTAAGTACCTGTTACCGGTACCACGCGGCGGGTCGAAACGGGATTGAAGGCGAAACGTCCCTTGCCCGCCCCGGCGCCCGGGGAAGGGCAGCGGCGCGTCCGGGCGCGGAACGGGCGGGGGCTTCCCGCGGAGCGCGGCAGTGACGGCGAGAGGAAGCTCTGCTCGGTGGCCGAGGCCCGAGCGTCCCAGCCCTGACAAGCCTGGAGACAGTAGAAACTCCTCGTCGCGGGTGAAGGGATACACAGAAGGCAGTTTCGAATGCAGCGAAAAATGTCTTATCATAGAATCATGGAATGGTTTGGGTTGGAAGGGACCTTGAAGATCATCGGGTTCCAGCCCCCCTGCCATGAGCAGGGACACCAGGCTGCTCAGAGCTCCATCCAACCTGGCCTTGAACGCTTCCAGGGAGGGGGCAGCCACAGCTTCTCTGGGCAACCTGTGCCAGTGTTTCACCACCCACATGGTGAAGAATTTCTTCCTAATATCTAATCTAAATCTGCCCTCTCTTGGTTTACAGCCGTTCCCCCTTGTCCTATCACTACACACCCTTGTGAAAAGTCCCTCTCCACGCTTCCTGTAGGCCCCTTCAGATACTGGAAGGCTGCTATAAGGTCTCCCTGGAGCCTTCTGTTCTCCAGGCTGGACAGCCCCAACTCCCTCAGCCTTTCCTCATAGGAGAGGTACTCCAGCCCTCTGATCATCTTCGTGGCCCTCCTCCGGACCCGCTCCAACACATCCATGTCCTTCTTATGTTGGGGGCTCCAGAGCTGGCCGCTCATGGCCAAAACTAGGCAATTTTTGGCTCTTTGATTTTTGCGTTGACACAATTCAGTAGTTCTCTGGACACCATAAAATCTTCTAACCTAAAGAGCACCTGAATTTCTAACACACCTAACATACGCGGAAAAAATAGACATTACACTATTTGAGATCATCACATAAATACTAAGAGAAAGGACATGTGACTGATTCTTTACAGGTCACCTTTAATTTAGATGCATTATATATGTTCAGCATTTTTTATTACTGGTTAGATTGCAAAATGTACAATTTAATGCGCAGTAAGTGCAGTGTGGTCAAGCTAATGTTGCTATTCAAACCCTAAAGTGATGCTGGTCTAAACCCCAATCTTCTTCATCTTGGTTAATACTAATAATTTATATTCATTTTGCAGCCCCTCCCATTTTCGTGCTCCTATTTACAGACCTAACACTTCTGTAACATAGGATGTTGCACTTACATTTCACTTTCAAGAAATTGTCACTGAAATTGAACAAGAATTAAAGGAGCTATGAAGCAACAGGAATTTTTCTCAAAATTAGTAATTCAGCATGAGTTAACACAAAATAACTTTATTATCTGTTTATTTACATGAAGAATTAAATATTAATATTCTGTGTACGTATCACTCTTTAGGAAACTAATTTGTTACAACAAACATAGAGGAGCCTAATTTATAACCATGAGGTGATAGCGTCAAAATACACAGATTGCAAAGCTGAAACAGGAAATTGTTTTAGTTGGTTTTTAGGATACTTCTCGATCTAGCCATTCCATTTTCAAAGAATCTATGGAACATTCGTATTTTGTAATATATTTACAACTTACTCCACTCTTAGTCAAACTGAGCCATTTAATCAATCCAATGTCTTTAATGAGATTGCTTCTTACCCAGATTTTGGATGAAAGCAAATTTTCAAATTATGCAGAAAATTACTTTTTAAAACTTTCTTTAATACTTTCAGTAGTTGCTTTCGTCCAAATACTGTGATACATTTGCTGTGTAACTGTCATTCTTTCACAGAAGCAGGCAAGTGCTCCTACAGGTTAAAACCTGCAGTATTTGTACGCTGTTTCCATTAGAGAACCGGTGTGAGGTGCCCATGCTGCTTGGTGCATTGCACAGAGCGTTTCTGAAGGGAAGGATGCTCACCCGGTGAGCTGCTAACAGTTAAACGACAGCTCAGTGCTGAGCATGGTAATCATGGGGAGATTTCTGAGCTCCTTGCAGCTTGGGGAACTCAGGATGGGGCCACAAGAAACATTTTCCTCGGATCCAGAGCCTGGAGCTCCTGTGGATGCGAAAGTTGGCTGTATTCTCTAAGGTGAAAAGGGGACCACGGCTCCTGTTCTCACTGACTCAGTCAAGGGCAAGGGGAAGGGACACACACGCTCAGATTTGCATTTGCCATTTCCAGGCTACCACTCAAGCTAAGATGAGCAGCATCTTCCTGCGCTTCCCGTTGTACCTGTGGCATTGTGCTGCCAGGAAAAAGAGAGAAAAGGAGCACAGCTAAATCCCAGACACATATTGAGGTGAAATCCCAGCCTGCGTTAGTTGTCATTTATGCCTGTATTTCCACAAAAAGGAAAGCTGAAGGCACAGCCCTAAGAAGAGCACTGGTAGGCCCCGACAGTTAACACAGCACACCCTTGCCGACTGAGCAGTGCGGAGAGAACTGAACTGCAGATACGTACGTACACTTTTTCGGAGTGACAAGCTCCTCCGGGGTTAGTATGCAACTGAGCAGGGTGTTTAGGTCATACGTTTAGACTTAGGTACCTCAAATCTGCCTAAGTCAGGCTTAAGGTGCCTGAGTCCTTTATTGGATCTAGCCTGAAGTGACTTGCTAAAGGTCACATTGTGACTTCACAGTTGAGCCAAAAGAAGAGCCTTCATCATATTGGTCATGGATCTGTTCTGCCTCTCATGCAGTGTTTTGCTTTTAAGCAATTTATTAAACTAATTGTCTTTGAATATGCGCTCGCATTTATTTGACTCCTCATTTCTAGTTTTAAAAATAATTTCCTAAAATCGCCTGTATGCTGTCCCTACCAAATTTCTTGCTTCTTTTCTGACTGCAGATTAGACCTCCTGTTCTGTTGCTCTCCATTTCTCCTTCCTGTTCTTCATGATTCCTTCTGATCTGCTGCTGGCCTCTCAGCCTACTCGTACCTGACCAGCTGAATTACCAAATGCTCTAAATCTGACTACATACCGCAGAATCTCACATCCCTGCTGATTTACTTACTGTATCAGTACAGCTCTGCTTGAAACATCCCGCTCATTGTTTAGATAGCATGAGACGTGAAGGTGAATGTGTTAGTGTGCAAAAGATTTACTCTTGTTATGTACAGGTGTATTTTCTGCTGCTTTGCAATCCTTATTGAGTTACCCTGTTTCATAACTGCAGTGAAAATGTTGAGAGACTGGTCCAGGAGCAGCAGCTCACTTCATGGTAATTTCTTTTCTTGAGGCAGTGATGCTCTGTGGTTTAGTCCACCTCAGCTTTGGAAGGTGGGAAGGCAGGATTTAAATTCAGGCCCAAATGAAGTTCTACAGTTAGCACAGGCACAATGGTGATATACTATATATTGATAACGTGGTAGATGTCAGAGGCACTAGAGTTCTAGATTTTAAGATGTTCGACATCTGTTTAGATTCCTGCTTCCTATTACGTTACTGACTACGTACCTTCAGTAGTTCTGACCAAAGTGACTAAACAATTCTTGAAAATAATGTAAGAGTTGACCTGGGCATATGTGAGAAGAGTGTGAGGAGAGGGAAATGACAGAGATTGAAAAGCACTTCATTGTATGCAGCTCATTGCTTGAGAAACTGGTGTATGCGTCGGGTGAAATCGCTCATCCTGTAGTATTCCTGGCTTTTCCCCTACAAATATATGACTTCTTAATTGTGTGTCTCCCTGTATTATATTACTGAAAGGCTAATCAAAAGAACAACAACTTCTCTTTCTTGCGTTTATACCATATATTTAAACTAGTTAATTTGTATTAACAAGCAAAGTTATTCCCTCAGTGGAAGAGATGTTTGTGCTTTGGTCTATTGCAAATAGTATCTTCTCAGATCCTTCTGAATATTGTTTGTGAAAAGAGATACCAATGCTAATTCTGAAGTCTTTGTTTTATGTTAAAAACATTTCACTGCCTGGTGTTTGCGATAGATGTGCTTCATTTGAAAAAGAATGTAATTAACAGTTATTGTGGTGCTATGAAGACTTACCTGCCCAGGACAGTTAACAAATTGAAGGTGAAGCCAAAGGGTGAAGCCAAAGCAAGTAAAATGGCCAGCGTCAAACCACTGTGATGATGATTTCATTAGCAGTAGAGTGGCCCAAAGGACAGAGGATTAAGCACTGGAGACTGAAGATCGCTTCACTTTTGCTTGACATTCTTTGTCTAGAACTGTTTTTTTCCAGAAAGTACATGTGAAAATGAGACATATTTCTGACTCTTTGACCTCTCTGTATCTAACCGCTGGCAATAATGCAGAACTTCTGTTATACTCAAAGCTAAATGCACTGTCATTAGGACAAAATGTAATTCCCACATCCTTGCTAACAAAGGTGACCTTTGTTATGTAGTTTCTTAACAAAATCCTCTAAAAGCGCAGAGTTTGGCTTCTAAGTATCCAACACAATCAAATCAATACATGTCAGTTAAAATAATTTGGCTGCAATCTTCTGCCAGCTCAGGCAGTTCTCTGTAATTACAACCAAGATCTGTTCATCTGCATTACCTGTGTATGTGCAACTCTGTGAATCACAGGGAAATTTTGGTCATTAGCAAATACATCTTTGCAAGAGATCCAGTCCCTGGCTGCTGCAAAATAATCCTTTTCATCAGGAAAGGCACAGCGTTCAGGAAGGTCTTACTGGTGACACAAAACAGTAGAAGGTCCCGTCACGTGGACCATTTGGAAGACTTGCCCCATCACTGTGAAACAGCGTATTAAACTCATTAAAAGGAAACATAGCCTCCACCAGAGGAAGCTTCTCCTGGGATGAAATGCTGTTGGCTGCTATGGTTACTAATGTGATCTTCCATTTACTTCCTTGTTCACTCACCTGCTTTCCCACTCAACCACCACACGCAAGTACCTTCACAGATACTTGTTCTTGGAATGGTGACAAACCTCATTAGTGGCAGCCATGCATAACCAAAGAGAAAAAAACAATACAAATGAGCAGCGAATAAAACAGAAGAAAGGAAAGTGCTGGAATCTATAGGTGTTGTGAGCAATATTCTGTCCTTGCTGCTGTGTGAGCTTGGTGTTCTCTTTGCTTTGGATTTGCGTTAATGTTAGTCTTGCCTTAAGTATCTGTTTTACACTTCAGTGCCTCGATCCGCCAGTGAACTCCCCAGTCAGACTCCTGTGACTGCAGAGCTGAGTGCAGTATAAGGATCTAGACGAGGAAAGTATTGTGATTTATTTTTGGTATCTTAAAGGGACAGAACATTATTTTGCTATTTCATTTTATTTTTGGTAGCAGTTCACAGGTCTGGTTCCCACCTTTACGTACATTTTTTTCATCTATCTCATTGTTCTGATCAGCCTGTCTAACTGTGTAATAGTTCTACACAGCGAAACTGTCAAATTGCATGTCTCGGGGCTACTTTTGTTTTCTCACAACTATCAAGAAAAGAGAAATTATCTTTTTAAAAAGCGCATGAAAATTCCTGTCATGTTCCATGATAATAACCAGATGGACCAGTTAGTACAACTAGTGTTCATCATAACATACTTCCAGGTTAAGAAATACTTTTTGACAGTATTTTCTAGCAATAAAAGCAAGCAGCTGATACTCCAGAAGGATAGTAAATAGAAAGGATATCACTTTCTGGCTACTTTAATGTCACCTGTAAAATTACTTTTGTTCTGATGTAGCATTCAATCGAAGCTGGAAGAGATCTTTTAGTGGTTTGTTCTTTCCCACCAAATAAGACACTAAATATAGCAGTATCAGCATTCTGGGCTTCAAAAAAGCTGCGGTTCAGGTTTCTCAAGAATATCTGCTTTTTCTCCTGACTGTGTTCAATTTGTTTGTAACTGTTTATTTAGGAAGCATGAGTAGTTACAAATCAATACATAAAGTACCAGAAATATTAAACACTACAAAAATGAACCTTTTGCTTAGCTAAAAATGATGCAATGATAGAGTCATCAGATCTTCCAGCTTGAAAGTTACAACCAGCCGGAGGACAAATTCTTAAGAAAGGGACGCGCACTGCAGTCTAGGGCAATCTGACTTGTCCCACAGAGAACGGCCCGCATATCTTTGCATCGTTCTGCTCTTCCCTTCCATCCTGGTTATTCTGAGAAGCTGCATTCTCACGCGCTGGGAGTAGACACAGCATGGGTGGAGTCATGGTGGGAGGAGGGTGTCCTGAGGAAGTCCTTTCTTCACCCCTCCAGGCCTCCTGGTGACCCCCCACAGGCAGTAGGCATGGAAGTAGGATGGATATGGGCCATATTCTTTTCTTTCCTGTAGGTGAATTCCAGATGACAGTGACACAGACTGCACCTTTTTCATTTCCTTTGTCCAAAAGGTATAAGCATTTTCTCTAAGATTAGCAAAACTACCAGTATTCTAAGAAATGTTTTCAAAATAATTTTTGGCAATGTTTTCAATATTAATACTCTATACACACCTTTTTCATCCGCATGGAGCAAGTACTAAAACCTGCTTATTTGATGGAGAAGTGGTTCTTTAAGATGCTGCTATGTTTCCCCTTACTGCAGCTAAGTCTGGCTCATCGTCTTGAGACTGCAGAGGCTTGGTGTGATGAGATTATGTGATGACTGGGAATCTTGCTGTGAGGGAACATGGTGAGACTTAGCGCTTTGTAGACAGACTCAATGAAGCTTTCAACCGTGACAACATTCAATTCCATCATGTCACTTGCTTTTTTTTGCTGTGGGAGTTTGACTGTAATTTCAGTAAAGTTGCTGTTGCAAGTTTGTTCCAACTTGTCATTTGTACGTTACTAGAAATTGTTTTAGTTAAGTAGGCAATAATTCTAGGAAGAATGTTTCCTCCTGACAGAGATGCACTAACATAAACCTTTACATCCTTACAAAAGGGCATATAAAAATAAAAATTAAAGTTGCATAAAAACCCAAAAATAAAAATTGTATTAGCTTTTTCATTGTCTTATCTTTCATCCCATAAAATAAAATGAAATAAAATAAAATAAAATAAAATAAAATAAAATAAAATATATCTATATTATATATCATTACAGAAGTTTGAATTCTGTGTTCTTCTATAACACTCCACTCATTTAAATCCTGCAGAGGGGAGCAGGTAGGGGAGCCAGGCTTGCATAGAGGCTGATATTCTCTGTGGACAGAAGTATTAATTGCCAAATCTAGGAAGCAACAAAGATCTCCTGGTCTCTACAAATGTTATAAGCAAGAGGAAATTCGTGTAGCTTGCTGAGTGCGGAGGTAGATTTGTATGACTATGAAAGCAGCTTGCTCCTACACAGTACGTGTGCTTTTGTTGTACTGGAAGTTTGTTTTTTTCTGTGTCTTATTTTATTTCATGTAATGGGCATATGGATTCCATGCTAATTGAAAAGGATTAGTAAACTGTGGTGACAGCATTCATGCACTGTCATGATACTTCCCAAAGCTGTCAGTTCTGAAAGCAGGAAACCCACCTGACTTACAACTGCTTAGGAAGGAGAGCCAGTCAACAACATCCACACAGTGTGAAAAGCGTGGCGAGCGACAGATTTTATCAAGAGGCTGTGGTCTGCAAAGCACCAGTTTCTTCTGACTGTTCAGTTTGTGCAGACTGAGATGACTTGTTCTGAGGAAGCTCATGTTTCTGTGTAACTGGGCCTAAGCTCTGGTTAGGCAAACCAAAGCTTTTTCTGACTTTGTGTTTACACTGATTCTAACCTGAGACGTCTGTTTGCTGGAGTGGGGAAACCAGATACCACGACGTCAGTGGATGAAAGTCTCCACTGAACCCAGGCAGAGGCTGCTGAAAGAGGGAATTTGACTTTTTAGAGCCCAGAAATTTGGTACAGAATAAAATATCCATAGCTTGGAATTATTCCAGGGGAACTGATGCTTAATAGCAGTGAACTTGCAGTGGAGGTGGATAATACTGCCAGAAATCATTTAAGAGGGATGTATTTGGTAGTAAACTAAGTACTATGATTAAGTGCCACCAACAGTATTTGGTGCTCTGTAAATAGATACATATACTAGGGCAGTCCTGAAGCAGCCATTCAGTGTTGACTGATTTTAAGACAGTCAAGGCTACTGTTGCTTTGCCCCATCTTGATACCACTGCTTCTGCAAAGCTGGCTGGTGCTGGAAAGGAAGGGCTGAAGCGTGACAAGTGCGTGATTTGTATTCTTCATGACTAGTGCTTTAAGATCCCCAGGTGAAAGGGGAGAACACAAACTATCTTACTTCTTGACTATGCCTCTTTCTTTGGCTTCCTAAAATAATTTAGGAATAATAAAATAAAAGTTTACTGGCAGTTTACTGTCTCAAATTAGGCCACCATTACGAACGATCTTCAGTGGTACTGCAGAAAGATGAATGTGGCTGAATTTTCCTATGGACAGAGATGCAGCTGCAATTCAAAGCCACCTGAAGTATGAGTGCTGTCCTGAATCGCACAGGCCTGCCCTGACGCATCTAAGCCGGGAAGTGTATGTGCATGTGTGACATTTCTCGAACTAATCATCCTGGCGGAATGAGTCGTGTAATGGGTATTGATTTACAGCTGGATGTGGGAGGATTTGTTCAGGTTTTCATACTGCTGTTGAAATTGAATTCTATCAATTAGCAACCACTTCGCCTCCGCTATACTGAGAAGTGCATGAGCAAAGAGCACTTTCAAATTTTTGCCTTAGTTTTCCATATTGCTTAGAGAAGGGAGTAAGGGAAATGTCAACTTGTTCCACTCCTCCCTGCTGTGCCCTTCCTCCCCCTTTGGAAAGAGGAGGTGGCTCAGGCTAGTCATCAAAGGCAAGATATTAAGGTAAGAATCCAGTGGCAGGAGAAGTGATTTATGAAGGCTTCTATGCTTTAAGGTCATGAGTCAGGGATTCCTCCTCTGAAAGACTTAGCCCTTAGGCTCCCTTCCCATCTTTGCCTGCTACTGTGTAGCCCCATTGACGTCAGTGGGCTGGCATGGGTGTAACTGAAATGAATTTGCTCCTAACATTTAGCACACATTATCAATCTGAACGGCTTCTTGCATTTCTGAGGAGCTGCTTCGAGGGTGAAGGGTGGTGGCGTTAGAGACAGAAACAAAGCCTTATGAAAAGATTGGACCAAGACTTGGGTTACTGCTAGCCAGAGAGAAGAAGGATGAGGGGAAGGGAGGAGATAGAACAGAGGAGGGATGACTATTTGATAGGTCTTTATTTTATCGGTTAATTCCTGATCTTTTTATTTATAAATGTGTACACACCCACATGCATACAAACTCCTTTTTTCTGTTTAAAATTTTCATTACAGTTGGTCCCTTTAGTACTAGTCATTGTATATACACAGAGATGGTGATACAAAATCATGGCACCTTAATAATAATGCATAACCCAATGGCTTATGCATTACATGCATGTATATATAGCATATATACAGAATGATGCAATGCACACACATATGCATTACACTACTGATAAAGAAGAACATGCTGATAAAAAAGAATTGGAATACAGTAGCTGGAACGGTATTACTACGTTATATTGCATATCCCTTAAGTGTTACAGTTATGGGACATATAAGCTAATTTTAGTCAAGAAGCAGCATATGTTGTCTGAGTTCCATGACTAGACTAGACTGCTGCCAGTACCCAAACTAGTGAGCGTAAAGAGAATTTGAATGGCCCCAATACAGCTCTGTAGTTTTTAGACAAGCCTTTAATGGCACCAAAAGCCTGGATAATAAAAGGATTTGTTAAGTCATAGTATTTTCTATTCAGTCTCATACTTAGTGAGCAAAAGAAGGCTGTGGGAATACTATGTTACACTCAGAAAAATTTAAAAAGCAAACAAACAAAATTTTATCTTACAGCTGTGCATCTGCTGGTATCAGCAGGACATATTTAGCTGTGTTTATAGAGAAAGTAAACAGGTAGTTGGACTTCAACAGGAATCAGTGAAGTACTCTGATGGGATTTTTTTTAAGAAACATTTTATTTTACAGTGAAAGCATGGTTGGGCATTTTTACTGCATGAAATTGGAAACTGCTAGAAATATGAATATTGAGTTGGTTTATTCTTGTCTTCATCACATTAAAAAATACTGTAATAATAACTTTACTGAATAATGCAAGAAAATAACATTTAGTAATAAAACTATAGTCATGTTCAAAGGCCTAAAGAAGTATTAAGGTGCTGTATATGCCTATGATGTTACACAAATACACTAGAAAGCCTAGTCTGAAAGCCCAGATTTTTTCATTTTATATTAATTAGTGGACAAAGAATAGCAAAGAGCAGATAGCATGAGACCACCCTACTTGTATTATGCTTTTAAAGATGCTTTTATTCTAAATACACAAGCATTATTACTTGAAATAGATACTACTTACTGCTGTTTTACTTAAGTGTTATTTTCACTGAGAAAAGTATTACTGTGCTTCCTTTTTGCCCAGCAATTTTCCTCCTTTTGTGATACAGTGATATGGTTCAGCATAACGTCCTGCACTATATACAGTTTCCAGGTAACAAAAACCAAGATGTTGTCTCTTTTTTTATGTAGCCTGCTAAGTTTGCCAGGAAAAGGTGAAGACAACTTTCCTCCGTGATTAAGGTAAAAAAAGTGCTTTCTCAGGAAATATCCTTTAATTTTTCAATGAGCTTGCATGTTATTCTTCATATACTGTTAGGCTGCCAAGACATTTTTATTAAAAGCTAGAAAATTTGGCAAGGCTTCCCTTCAGATCTCAGGGGATTGTTCACACATCTGATGCAGGCACATATGAGGCAACTGATTTATCATGCTTGAATTTTGTGTCCTTGACATTTATATCTTAAAATTAAAACAGCCTTGACTTGCACAGTACTTCATTGCAAACAGCGACATGTGTCCCTGCAGACTTCAGTTACTAAGTATGGGTATAAAGGTAAGGGGCAAATAGCTGTAAAGTGGCATAATAGCACTCTTCTCAGTTACATGTGGCATTTAAAACTCCAGAGATGTATTGCTTCTGAAAGGTAAGTATCAACAATATCATAATCTGATGTCAATCACACTCTGATTACTTTTTTTGTGATCTGTTTCAGGGCAGGATTCAGCACCAAACTGACACGGAGGAGGTAGGGACTCCAGCTGTAGCAGCTGCAGAATATATCAAATACTGTGCTACGTTCTTTCTTAGCTTCCATTCAACAGCTGGAGAAAGTCTTAGTCTGTCCCAAACTACAGTGGTAAACTCAAATGGGAGGGGAAGGGGAAGTAGGGGCAATCAGATATCTCAAAATGCCTTGACTTCCCTAAATCCGTCCAATAAAAGTCATCATTTGTATTAGCAAAACCATCTGAATTATTAGGTAACGATAAAGCAGACTCCAGAAATTCTTCAAAAGACCATTTTGGTCCCATTTGTGAAAATGGATTATAAATAAAAATCTGTCTCTGCAGTAGAAGGAGGAATGGAGTGACTTTCTAGGATGCTCTTAGTTTGAGACCACAGCCCTGAGAAGCATTACAGAGCCAGGAATACAAGCTCAATGAAACTTTAAAGGACTTGCCCAGATTTCTGATGGAAGGAAAGACTAAGAAGGCAAAACAGTCTCCTGGTATCTAGTAGGCATTACAGTCCCCGGAAAAATTGTTCTTTGTGCTAATGTGGTTTATAGGATGCCATCAGAATCAATACTGTATGCTAGAAAATCTGATGCTAAAGTTATGATGATTCTTATGGGACAGGCAGAGGCCAAATTCAGATTAAAAATGCATCTATATATTAGAACCAATGAAAAGAGAAAGAGTCGGTTCTATAGTAATATTCTAAGAAAATAAATGAACTTTATTAATCCTTCATGATGTTGCTGGTGCAGAAAGATCACTGGAAAACACTACTGTGCTTTGTCCAGAATGAATATGCTAGTCCTGTTTAGAAGAGACAGGTGTAATGATAAGCAGTTAAACAGTATTTTGGCTGTCAGACAGGAATATTGTAGCATACAGTTAAGAGACTAAAATTTCCTTGCCTTTACAAGCTTTTACCTTTCTTCCATAAGTGATGCTACCGAGGTTTTGCCAGTGATTGGAGCTAGAGATACAAAGAGCTGAAAGTATCTCGTTTTCTGAAGAGTGATGGTAGTCAGTCTTCCTGAAAAAGACAGGAGGATCAGAAATAGAGATGGTTTTTCAACCTCTGAACTCTACTTTCATTATGGTGAGGTTTTGTCTGCTATCTTATTTGAGCTCCTTTCCTTTATGGAAATCTCTGGATCAGGGAAAATTTCAGCGATAAGAGACGGCAATCATAAAAGCAATTATTTTTCCAGAGGAAATACATAAAAAAAATTAGTTGTTCTACATAAGAACAGAGCAAACGTGTAATTGTAAAGAACAGTTAGTTCTTTTCTTTTCTGTGCAACTTCAGAAAACATGCCTGTTTCTGCTCATCTTAGTTTGTCTGTGAGTGATTCCACTGTTCTGGAAATACTTGTATCCAGTTTTGCTTCCACTACATCTACAGATTTCAGACTAAGTATATAGCTGCAACTTTCACATATTCTGTATTCTCTAATACCCTAGATATTAAGGTTCAAGAAAGGATTATTAAGGGACCATTCCCTTCAAGGTAACATTTTGTAGTGTCTTGTGTTGAATCCATGAACCCAGATGTACCCCCACAAATTCTGGCTGTGTTTAATGTGTATGGCTTGATTTCAACCATGTTTAACTAGAATTAGATCACTGAATTTAGTTTAGAAATTTCTGCTTGTTCAGCCAAACTACAGCTTAGTGAAACCGATTTAAAGATATGCTGGTACTGCCAGCAAAATGAGTGTAATCTTCACTGCTTTGGATACTATTCAGGCTTTTCCTTTTTTTTTCCTATAATTTAAACTTTTGTGACCTTTCCCCATTTCTCTCTCAGATAGTTATGATTTCATATGTTTACCAGGTTTAAATTGATGTCATACCATACAGAGACACTTCAGGAAACTCAGAGTAACAATCCTTGCCTGGAATTTCACCAGATTTGTGTGTCTGTTTGCACCTGGGCTTAAACAAGTAATAATTTAACAAGTATTCTTTACCATAACTAAATATGCCTAGTTTTAATAAAGAAAAACAATAGAGCTACTAATGCAATCACTAACTTTTTTGTGGGTTAATGCTCTTCCAGTGCCCTGTTGGTCTACATTGATAGGGAGGTAATTGGTTTACGTGCTAAGAAAGCTGATTATGTTGCCCAGACCCTTAGTGGTCTGAGCAGGGGGAGGATCTGAAGGATGTAGAAAAGATGTAGACCAGAAAGATCCCCATGTGGGAAGATACCTGTGACCTGTGCAAAATCTTCATTAGTTGAAAATTTACTTTTCTCTCACCTACTTCCTTTCTCACCATGGTCCATTACTTATAAATGCTAAAGATGATGTATACTGCTGTCTTATCTTCCGGAGAAAAACAAACTGGAGGAACCAAATACATGTTAGAAAGGCTGAAGCAGCTGAGGTTGAGAATGGGACACAGCAGCCTGAAGCCCAGACAGAGAGGGAGAATCGTGGACTGTAGCCAGCAAAGGCTACAGGAAATCTGAAGAGATCAGGGTTGTAATTAGCCTAGTATTTGTGAGAGCCAGAGTCTCATTTTCTTGAGCTCTGTCCTCACACACAGAGAATTTGGAAAAGAGTAATTCTGTAAATGATTGCCTGAAAAAGCAGGACTAGGAACTGCTATTCCAAGCAAAGCTCCAATGTAACACAGAAGGAAGTCAGGCATACCTCTGTGTGCTAACTCAGGTAAGGCCCTGCTGGACTGAGTTCTTAAAGCCAATCAGGCCAGACACTCCAAGCACAAAGGAGAAGAGGAGGTCTAATATGTTTATATCCTAACCATTGTCCCGCTGTGACAGATAGACTTTAGTCTGTCAGTTCATATCTAGTTAAGCTATGAAAAAAATTCAAATCTGTTGCTTCAAAGGCAGGGTGAGCTTGATACTGTCTGATATGTTGTTCCAGAATAACTTACATGCAAATCAGGATCCAAAACTTTTGTTCTTTTATGCTCAGCCAGGTGCAGGCAAGATCAAAGAGGCTCCTAAAGTCTTTGAAAAATTTGGGAAATTTGACCAGAGCTTATTGAAGGGCAGAGAGGACCCTGACAAGAAAAATGTTATAAGATGCAGAAATCACAGTGATTAGAAAATCTAGACACCTTTTTCCTCACCCAAATTATTTATCTGATTCAACATTGCATTACTGAAATTCTGAAGAATCTTTGATTGACATCTCTGATGTGGTGATGAGGTCTCTCACAACTTCAACTTTAAAATTATTCACAGAGTATAAAGGACTGGGTTATGAGGGTCTTTGGATACCATAGGCCATAGGCTCTTTCTTTTGCTTGATACTACATGTCCTAGGGGATCAGAATGTGAAGTCTGAAAGTTGCCTGAAAGATTGGGTTTTTAATTAATAGACCACCAGAGAAAGACACAGGGAAGCAAGACAAATGTTCCTGTGTTATAAATTATCCAAATTTTTAACTACCTACTCAATTGTTACGGAGCTCAGAATTTTGATTGCTCTTTCTTCTAAACTAAGAAGATTTTCAGTGTTTTAACAAGCATCCTCTTCAGGAAAACATTTTGAATCATACTCTTGTATTTTGGATTTACAAGTAGAAGAGTTTCAGGGATGAAACTCAATTTCAAACAGGGTTAGACCTTAAAGCATTAAATCTTAAAACCTTAGATGCTAAACCTTGGTGTCTCCCGCGTGGCATTAGAGAAGAAAGCAATAGACAAAAAAGTGCTCTCTCTTCAGTATCTTGTTACAAGAGCGTGGGCAAAAGGACAAAAACAAGGGTTTAACTAGCACTAACACAGGATATTATACTAAAAATGCTTTCAAAAATGCAGCAAAATTTGCTAGACTGCTAGCTTTGTCTCTCCTAGCAGTGATGAGCAAGAACACCATAATATTAGGTTCTGTGGTAGCTACCTAAGAATAGGCTTTTAATGGAAAAATCGATAAATGGTAGCCAATAGTGTTCACCCAAATCTGCATTATATGAGCTTTATGAGAAAATAAACTACAAATTTCTATCACTTATTAAAATGTGTCCCTTTTATATAGAAAGAGCTACTTTAATGGTCCACAATATTTTCATCCTTTTGTATCATTGCCTGGAATGTATTTTTTCTTAGAACAGCACTGTGAGGCAGAGAAAGTACTTTTAACTTGCCAAAGGAAACTGAGAACAAACCTCCATGGTGCATTTCATGGATTGTGCTATGTCTTAATTTTAGCTCAGACTTTCCGTATTATTTAAATGCAAGTGTACACCATGGCATGAAATCTAGGAGTGCAATTTGACTTGCTCTAAGTTTAAGTGCCTGCACTGTGAGAATCTCCACCCGAACAGTGTCTGAACTTCTACTGTAGTCAATGGAGAGCAAGTCAGTGCAGGAAAGGAACTCAGGGAGGCTCTCAGTTGACCAAATGTGTTTCCTTTAGGATGAGATAAATTCTCCTCTGCATGTGTTTGACTGTACTGGCTCGTTGATTTAACTGAACTGTAGACACCTGTCTATATGCAGACGATTCTACTGTAGACACCTGAAATTTGATCAAGCTGAACCCTGCCCCAGGTCAACTGTAGGGCAGACTGGGGGAAAAGGTGGAATGAGGCTAGGCCTTAATGCAAGCCCAAATGCACTGGGATATGCTGGCATCACTGCGTCCTGGCTGAGTCCCTCACAATACTCAGCAACATCCCTATTCAGTGCATCATGCGGCTGATCGAGAGCAGACGTGTCAGCCAACAAGCCTGTAGCTAGTGTGGAAGCTGCAGTGGCCCTACATCATGTGTGGCACAGACAGTTTGGGTCTGTAGGTAGCCGGAGCTCAGGCTGCCTCATCCCTTGAACAAGGTGGTCACAGGCCAAGCACTGAGCTGGGCAGGTAAAGGAATGAAACTGAGCCAGCAAGTATTCTGGCTGTTACCCACCCTCTGCCCTATGGGACAATACAGATGGAAATAGAGTGATTCAGACCAGATCCCATGGGAGGGTACACCTCTGGCTTGGGTTGGGAGGGCCGTGGAAAGATGACTATGAGGGGAATGTGTGAATTCAGTACAGTAGAGGATGACATGGGTGGTTTGTGAGGTTTAGTTTATATATACTGTATCATGTAAGGCAGATGTAAAAAAGTTTCATGCTCATAGACTTAGAATGTGCAGCAATGTGGAGAGAGATTTTGGAAGTGACTTGTGTTATTTTATATGATCTGTGTTCCCTAGTGCTGCACAGTGCCTTAGGTGCCTTCCCCTTTCCATTGCCAAGGCTCTCCCACTGGCCCTTCTGGGTCCCGTCTTTCCCTCCCAGCTGCGTGCTCCTGCCCCCGAGCTGCCCCACAGCCTCTGTCTTTCTCCCTTGGAGCCCCGACACGGTTGCTCCCATGCTGTCATTCCCACAGGCTCACCCTGGCAAACCCACTGCTGCGGTGGTGGCAGGTTTTCCTGGGGAGTGACCAGCACTGGCTGAGACTGACCCCTTCATGCTCCTGTCTCCTACCTTTTGGTTGTAGCGGCTGGCTGACCCGAGGAGACCCATGATTGACTGCATGAAGCTTACCAACCAGTCAGCACACAGCACTCAATGTGTGCCCTAACCAGCGCTGACGACATCGTAGGTAGAAACAACTAACAGGGCCTGGGGCAGGTCCTGAGGTCACCTGGAGCATTGCTGCAGGGAGAGTGGGATGGTGGGCCGTGCCGGCTGCCCAGGGGAGAATCTCATCAGAGGATCTGCCATGCCTTCTTCTCTCAGCTGGCCACTGGGAACTAATTTTCTCCCTCTCCTCCACTCTCCCCAAAAAGTAACATTCAACATGAGAGCTGGTGTGTACCATCAGCTGCAAATGATTGCCCCTGCTAATAACACTTTGTGCCTGTGAACCTGTCTCAGCATCCTCTGTGCAATAAACTTAATCTTTGTCAGTTTAAGGGCATTTTAGGTCAACGTTCTTACAGTCTTTGGCTTTCTCTTTGGTAAATACACTTTATGATATATTGATGCCTTAATTATTGAGAGGGAAAAGTATTGCTTTTAAACCTCTCATGATATCTGTTTTATTTTTCTCTGCACCTTTACATAAACGCATCCCTACTCTCACAACCAAGTCTAACTGATTTCTGATTTTTGTACAGGAGGAAGTACTGTCTTCACTTAGCTCTAGGAACACGGAGTTCCCTGTCTTCAGTTACAGAAGAAAGAGATGTAAAAATGATTGTTTCCTGGGTTGCTTGCCTGGCTGGAATTAGAAGACCAAGTCTATCATATTTGCCCTGGCATTGCCTCGGAAGAAGCTAAATCCAAAAGAGGTGTAAACCTCCAGGGTAAGTACAGGTTAAATCCATTTTCAAAGTAACTTCATGCTGTCAGCACTGATTTTTCTATTTACTTCAGAAGTCAATAGATGTTTAGATCAGTGGAGATTGGATTTAAAATCAGTTTCACACGATAGAAGCTCTATAATACGCATAACAGGGTATTGCTATAAAGTCTTGGACCAAGGCATCTTGATTTTATCTGCCATATTAATCATGAATCTTTTTTTTTATAGAGAGCATTTATACTGTTGCTATAGGAATGTAAAAGTTGGGCTATTCTAAAGGCTGAAACCAGCCACGTTTCAAATAGATAAGCTTATTTTCCTAATATTTAAAAAGGATTATATTTGAAAAGCTATGGTATGTAATAGAGTAGGAAATAATCACTTCTGTTGCCGTGTAATGTGCAATTAGTTTTGTATCTGATATCAAATATAGATCTTTGTTAAAGTCAGGTCAGTCCTATACTATCAAATATCACAGAATCACAGAATCACAGAATGGTAGGGGTTGGAAGGGACCTCTGTGGGTCACCTAGTCCAACCCCCCCGCCGAAGCAGGGTCACCTACAGCAGGCTGCACAGGACCTTGTCCAGGCGGG
>Ga0065711_1039126_pt1 | contig 18096 bp, 4 predicted proteins | sample Hoacrofraction12_FD_59098 | JGI IMG/M metagenome (GOLD analysis project Ga0065711, IMG submission 59098) | Hoatzin crop microbial communities from Cojedes, Venezuela - Epithelial fraction 12 v2 (version 2) | ecosystem: Host-associated > Birds > Digestive system > Esophagus > Crop | place... | reverse complement strand
CAAACTGAAGCACAGGAAGTTCCGTCTGAACATGAGGAAGAACTTCTTCCCTTTGAGGGTGACGGAGCACTGGAACAGGCTGCCCAGGGAGGTTGTGGAGACTCCTTCTCTGGAGATATTCAAGACCCACCTGGACAAGGTCCTCTACAGCCTGCTGTAGGTGACCCTGCTTTGGCAGGGGGGTTGGACTAGATGACCCACAGAAGTCCCTTCCAACCCCTACCATTCTGTGATTCTGTGATAAGGAGGCAGATGTAATTTGGCCCTCACCCTAACTGAAAGAAAATGCTTGCATTAGTTACTAAAGAGTAATATTTAACATAAACTCACAATACCAAAACCATAATGAAAATCTTATTCATTCTGATGACTTACTAGCCTAGCAGAAGCTTTGAGCCCAAATATTTCTTTTTACTATAGGAACAAATTGATTCTAGACATGAATTTCGCATAATCCATCTGCAGTATTACTCAGTATTGAAGATGGAATAATGACTTAGATCTCTCTTGACACCATTTTTTATTTTCATACATAGTAGGAAAGAGCAGAAAGTTTTATTAATGCACAAGCATAAAATCTACCAGGAGATACAGTAATGCTACTCACCATGAAAATAAATCACAATTTTTGTGTTTATGGCTAGTTATATATTCATTAAAGCTACTGTAAACAATATCAGGTGGAGGTGTAATCAACATGAAAAAGCTCTCCATGGGTTTAGGTGTAATCAACATTACAAAGATCTTGATGTGCCATTAAGTGCAGTGATGCAACAGATATAAACCCAACATAACAGCACAGTTAACTAAGTCTTACCTTGTTTAAAGCTCATTCTGGCTCTACCTTGCTACACCTATCCCCATTCTGCCACAATCTAGCTGCCGAGCCTACTAGTTTTCTTTACATGTGCTTGTCCTTTGAAGCCATGATACAGAGTCTTTCTAAAGTCCAGCTCGGTGCTACAACACAAAATTCCCGGAGGACAGAGACATTCCCTGTCTTGGACAAAAAGAAGGTATTCATAGCACTCCCTCAGATAACTCTCAACTCCAAGTTAAAGCTTTGCATTAGATCATAAGGATTGAAAAAAAAATAACAACATAAATGTGAAGTGTCAAAAGCAAGTACCTCATATGGGAAAAAAAAAATCAGCAAAAGAAATTCTGCAAAGCAAAGGTACACTGTTTTTTTTATTGTCTGTTATCTTCCCCAGCCAGAGACATGCCACCCAGTGGATTAACCGTAACAGTTACTGGTTTCTGGACTGTACAGTGGCAAGAAAATTTTGAGAATTTTTCACAAATTATGGTATGCAATGAATTATGGATTTACTGACTGAATAAAGGAGCATCCTAGGCCAAGAAGTCTGTTTCATTTCCAGCATGGCTACTGAACAGTCTCATTACAACCAAGCTTTTCAAGGCACAGACTTCCTAATCTGAACTTGCTCTATATCTTGAATTTGAATTTTTCTCATGGAGGTGAATTTTCACAGTGTTATGTTGAATAAATTTAACATTCTTTAAAGTTTTTAACATCACACTTACTTATCACCTTGAGCTGCACTAGACACAAAATGAACCTGCAGATATAACCCAAAATCACGCTGTTGCTCTTTTTGGCATTTCACACAGTATTACTTCGAGCTTCTCTTTTTGGAAATATCCACCAAACCTTTACAAGGACAGTTTCTAACACAGAACCAGCAAAGGATAAAACTAAAAAGCAACTCATTCTGAGAGAAAAGGGCAGACATTGAAAAGGAATAGAGGTGATGGATGAAAGATGGCAGCACAGGAGGTACAACAGTTTTGTCAGCGGGGCACACCAATAAGAATACCTTGATCCTGTAATCCATTTTTATTTCAGAAGCAAGTCCTAAGGCAAAATACTGGTAATCCTGATGGTTGAAATAGAAAACAAAGCTTCGTCCTCTTCATCCCTCCAAAAAGCTCTGGATGGGATCAAAACCAGAGGAATTCAGAGAACTAATGGAAAGGCCACATGTTCTCTGTTTTGGGTTTTTTTTCTTCATATCTCCAAAGTATATTTGGAAGACATTTCTGTTAAAAAAAGGTATATAAGTAAGCCGAGAAATGTTTATAGCTACAATAATGTATGGAAGGGTAAGACAACTATGTCTAGCTCTTGTGCTTCACCATAATCTGAGATATTAACTTTCACCTTTAGCAAGCAAGAAGAATATCTTGGAAAAAAGATTAAGGACATGAGACAAAGTCCTTGTAAATGATGATGTAGCAGAATTCCTCCAGAAGATGACTAGATGCAACAGAACTGCATTAGTTGTAAAAGTGACATGTATTTTAATACAAGTGTTTAAATCACAAAGTCAGCAAAGCAATAGTGTTTATCTGGGGCAGCAAGAAATGGAGTAGGCGGTGGAACAGAAGTAGCTCACACCGCAAGATCAGGAGAAGCTTCAACTGGGTTTTGTAACCCAGCACGATGGGTAACAAAAAACTGAGGCTTCATGACACCAAACTCTGTATGAGGCATTATGGAGGAGGGAATAAGCATGCAACTGCTAGGTCAGGTTGCTCAGTGAAGACAACTATTGTGAGTTAGTCCTCCTTCAGGGGTATTGGATTGTACCCTGTTTATCCGCTTAGACAAGTTTTTCTTTTCACAGAATCATAGAACACTTTGGGTTAGAAGGGACAATTTAAGGTCATCTAGTCCAACCCCCCTGCCATGGGCAGGGACATCTTCAACTAGGATCAGGTTTCTCAGAGCCTCGTCCAACCTGGCCTTGATTGTTTCTAGGGCTGGGGCATCTACCACGTCTCTGGGCAACATGTTCATGCGTTTCACCACCCCCATCGTAAAAAAATTCTTCCTCATATCTAGTCTAAATCTACCCTCTTTTAGTTTAAAACCATTATCCCTAGTCCTATCGCAACAGGCCCTGCTAAAAAGTCTGTCCCTATCTTTCTTATAAGTCCCCTTTAAGTATTGAAAGGACACAATAAGCTGTCCCTGGAGCCTTCTCTTCTCCAAGCTGAACAGCCCCAACTCTCTCAGCCTTTCTTCATAGGAGAGGTGTTCCATTCCTCTGACCATTTTTCTGGCCCTCCTCTGGATCTGCTCCAACAGGTCCTTGTCTTTCCTGTGCTGAGGATTCCAGAGCTGGGTGCAGTACTCCAGGGGGGGTCTCAGAGTGGAGTAGACTTGCTAATTAAACTGATTTATGCTTGCAGATCATTAAAATTAGCTTACTGAGCACTAGAAAGTTTCTCTGCAATATTTCCAGGTGTGAGGTCAGAGGTCAAATTTACTTTAGTGATCATCACTTACATCTAAGTTTGGACTTTGTTTCTGACAGTCAAATCCTGACAGAGATTTAGAGTATATTGCTTAATTCTCTTCTCTTTCCTATTAAAAAAAAAAACTTAAATCATTGTCATGTATGATGGGTTACTGTTCATGTGCCCTAGGGTCTCTAGGAAGTAATATTATATACAATATTTATCATTTTAAAAACTGCCACTATTACCTTCACACTGTTAGTTAAAAAAGCGTCTACCTTCACCAGTGGATCGTGTATTCTCCTGCCACAATTCAACATTGCTCCTTTGAAAACACTCTAGTAATTCTAGCTTGAACCAGCTCAAAGTCTGCTTTAATCTATTCTTGATCTCTTACCAGTTGTGTAATACAGAGCTCAGATAAAAATTAATCATTAGTCCAAAAGTATTTTTACAGTGGGGAAAAAAACAGTAGTACTTGCACAAGGATTAGCAATTCACGTGCGCTTGCTATAAATACACTCTGAAATCTTGGATATCATGATTCAGCTATAATTTTCAGGGCCACTAAAGCCTAACTTGATTGTAGCTTTCTTCTTTGCAGTTCTCTCCAGTTACTGAAACTTTGGAGTCATGAATAAGAATGTCTGGTCCTATATACCTAGCTAAACCCTTAAGAAAAGCTTAAGTCAACTAGCCAAGTCCGTACTAAAGCTTCAGGTGGAAAAAGATTTGGGTCAATGTGCATCTAAACTGATTGTGGGAAATGTAACCCAGGGCAAAGTCTCCTTCCAACTGCCCACCTCCAAGACAAAATAAAATGTGTCAGAAAGCTTCCTTATATATAAGAACTATATTTCATTTTATATTTTTAATATTTGATAGACATTTGGGGGGAGTTTTGACAATAAATTTTCCAAAAAAGGTAAGAAGTACTTCCCTGGTCAGATTCTACCTGGTAAGGATGCTGGGCAGTTGATCCATGCATAACTGTGTTTCCAACAAAATTTGCTGTAAAATTTGTCCCACCACTGCTGACACTGAAAACTTTTGCTGTAGTTTTCCTACTAGCTGGTTTATTTCGTGGAGCTTATCTTAGGTTTTTACGCCCTTTCGGTTTTCAGAGAAAACCTTAACAATGAGACCCAAAGGTAGCCTACAAGCTCACAAAACAAAAATCAAACAGACCGTGAGTCTGAACATTTCTCTCAAGGTTTCTGAATACTTCAGTTTTGACAATACTGCTTCACATGTAATAGTTTCACCCGCATGTAATGTTGACAGCCAGAGATATTTTTTCCACATTAATGAGACAGAATAGCTCAGAAATGAAGCTTGGGTGAAGTGAAGGAAAAGTCTGTAGTCCAGAAACTCGGTCACCATCCAATCAAAGAAGTTTTCTGCAACAAACCTAGTGCCACTTAAAAAAAAACTAAAAAAATTACACTAAATCAAACCTACAGCATGAGAATCTTAACTGGTGTAAATCATCCCATTCTTACCTCAATCGGTTTAATTATATAGAGGACGTGAACATAGGCATGTAAGTTCAAAAGTAACAACTGCCACAGCTACCTAAAAAAGTCAAAACCAAGCATATATCCTTGTCTTCATTTTTTCAAATCCTCAAAAGAAAAGCAGAGAATTACACTGTGGGTTTGTTAGACTGAGGAGTATACACCACCTTGAAATCACTGTTTTTATGAAAGGATCTATAGATCATTGCCATTATACAAACATGTAGGGTGGGGTTTTTTTTTACATTCTTCTGTCATGGAAGACATCCACCAGATTATCCTCATGCAGCTTGACAGATAATAAAATTAATTTCAAGTACAACAGCAAATCAAGCATTCATGATTCCATAAAAACATCTATCTACACACTAATAGCTGAAATCTAACATAAAATTAATGCAGGCATTTAGGTAGCATTATGATTAACAATTAAGCCATGCAGAGTGTTTTCAGGAACAGCTTGGGGAGGATTTTTTTGTGGTTTTGTTTCAAGAAAGACAACATTAAAATATATTTTTCTTTTTTGCTTGCCTTTTTTTCTTTCAGTGTTCCTATTTAAGGATATGAGCCAATCTTTGAATGCTACCTCTGCATTTTCTGAAGTAAGTTATATACACTGTATTTGAACTAGGCACGAAGTAGTTAAATGGTGAAAACCCGCCTACAACAGCAATGACTTAGGTTCAGATTTGCTTAGAGTACAGGGACAGGAACATTTGGATACCATTATAGATCACTAAGTCATCTGGTTCTGATGCGCAAGCAAGAAAAACTTTCTTGTCCAGTCTATAAAACACAGAGTAATTAACTTCCTCCTGCTTTCTCCTGTATGCTCTATTTCAATCCTAACAGCTCATAAAGCAAGAAAATCCTCCCATCCTTCTACCTCATGCAGCGTTGGCAGTCCAGAACAGAGAGCACTGATATCTGCTCAGCCCACCCCATGCACTACTCCAAGGAAAGTAACCCTACCTAACTGGAGTTGCACTTCTCCACAAACAAAGGCAGTAAGGAAGCAGATTAGGAAGTCTCTGCATCATAAAGTGGATTGATTTAGATTAACTAGCTTGAGATAAGCTATGTTAACACAAAGCTACATACACATAAATTACTGCAGGGTCTACTGTATACATATTACCTTTAGCAATTATTTTATATCTGCTATGAATCAGATCTTCTTATCAGGATGCTATTACATCTTCATAGTACTTTCAAAGCCCCTGCAGTTTTACAGTGGGTTCACACAAGAAGAAATTTTTTTTTCCAGGATAGCATTAATATCTACACCCGAGATCACCTTAAAAAAAAACCAAAACCCCAGCATTTGCAATGCAGCCAGAACTTGTTCTTCATACTGAGCACCTAGAAAAGAGGTCATAAAACATGAACCGGGTAGAAAATGTTGAATTGGGAAACAGGATTTTTAAGACAAGGCAACTATTTGTCTCAAAAAATCAGACTTCTGGAATACAGGAGGACACAGCAAGACAAACATTAATGATTGCTTATCTTATTCTCACTTTTCTTCACCAATTATTTAGCTAATGGCCACTGAGGACAGAAGCCTTTGCTAATATAATTTTTCCTGTGAGACTACTGGTTGTTCTTCTTTAAAGTGATTAAAATCTGTAAGCTTGAACAATTCTGATTTTTATAAAACAAAGCCAGAGCTATTCAATGTCCAGCAGCTCAAGAATGCCTATATAATAATTATGTCTCCTCAAACTCATCACAGGTAAATCACTCTTACTACTTTCACCAGGAATTTAGAGCATATTAATAATGCACAAGTACTGCACCACACCTGCAATGTGTAGTCTCTTCTTGCCAACCTGCCACTGCACAGCAGTCTGCATCCAATGCAACAAGGATACTTCAGGGGCTGTAGATGAGGCTGTGGATATACAATTAGTTTAAATAACCTCTGGATAACCTCACGCTTCTAAATAGTCCTCCATCATGCATATTTGTCTTTGTCTTTTCACCTGTCTGCCACCCTCTATCCCAACACACAATAGTTGAGAGAAGGATCACGACGTTAACATCACACTTGCTGCATTCCATCGATAACCCTATATATATCTTTCACTTGTTTCACTCCTTTTTTACAGTTGGGAAATATAAAGCCCCAAGAGCTTAAAGCAGCTAACCTGATGCCTGTACAGCAGTTAGCATGCTGCTGCCTTGAACCAACTTGACCTAAACCCTAGTGAAGTGAGCATGAATGTGACAGCTGATGCTGCCACTACTGCAGATGCTTCTCTCTACAAGAGCTATACTCTTCACTCACAGTCAATGCTCCCAATTCTTTCCAATACACACAACAGCAGAGTGAATGTGAGCAGAGGAAAAGCTGACAGTATCACACAGTATGTTAAGGTTTCTGTTCCTGTTGACAGATTTTGATTAAGAAAAGGCTCTTTTGCTAAGAACAGTACACAAATAAATAGGCACAGAGTCAACACACACACTTCAGAAGTCTAGAAGAAGCAGCAGGCGAAATAATAATAACCATGGAGTTACAGAATACTTCACACCACTTTATATAACATGGGTTCATATACCATACCCATTAATATAACTGAATTTACTCCTGTCTTGGTCTCTTTTTCACCCTTCTGCTGGCACCATTTTCTGTTTTTTTTTATTGATTTGTCATTTCCATGTAGTCTTCTGCAGGCTATTCAATTTTTAATACAACTCACAAGGATCACACTGAAAAACAACTCAAAGGTTCAGAAGATATTTGTCTGACATTCTACTCCCATATTCTACAGTAACAGTCATGGATATTTTCCGTAAGGTTTGGAGGGGAGCCTGCCAAATACTGAACTAGCCTGCCAGGTGGCACAGAGTTATTTTTTTCCATCAGCAACTGAAAAAACACAGCAGACAAATATTTCATGTGATTGTGGTGGTACAGCTCCCCCCCATCCCCGTCAATCGAGCCACCTGGCAATCTACATTGTGTTCTTGCCTGTACTGCAAGAGCAGGGAACTGGGACAACTTGGCATTTTCCTTGTCTTTATACAAGAGCAATGAGCTGGGCTGATCAGGCACCCCCTGACCGCACCTGGAACTCCTGCTGCCCATATCATACATGCCTGGTAAATGTCAGAACTCTACAGTCTGGGAAGTACTGGAATTGCATAGCTGCTGTCAAGATACCAGAATTACCTCATACAAATTGTGGCCAGGATGGAAATTTACTGATGCCTAAAGTCAGTCATCTTGTGACCCTATAAAGAGCAGTACCAAGTGAGGCCCTTTGAGCTCTTCTGGACCACAGCAGGCTGCGCCCCGTGTGTCCCTCTGACTGGGATGCCTCTCAGAGCACGCTGAAGTTCAAGGCTACCTGGCCTGAACTACGGAGATCCCTCACTCCTCAAGGCTCAACCTTAGCCCATTGAGAAAATCATTTGAAGTGAGTATTTCACTGAACTCAAGGGGAATTTTTAATCTGTATCTCTATCTATGCATATTGTGCACGTGTGAATTGATTCAAATCATAACATCCTGTTGTAACTGTAGTGAATTCTTTTTAACCACTTCATAAATGTTAAGTTAACCAATGATTAATTACTGCTGAATTCCTATGATTTTCTCTCTTTTTCTCTAACTGTGAACAAACCTTAAATTGCTGCTATACATATCCTTTAGACATAAACCATTGTGGTCTGAGGCTAAGTCTGGATCCAGCCACACCTAGGCTCCTCTCTGAGGAGTTCAGAAAGCAAGGGGGTCCATTCCAAACCTGTGACTCAGCGGGAGGGTCTCCCTTACCCCTTACATCTTTCTTCAATCTCTGTATAAATCATTCTACCTCAATACTACCTCGATTTTTGTTTCCTTCATGTAATAAATAACAGAGTGAACCTTGCCAATGAACTTTATTAAATCACATTTTATAAATTCTTATTAAAATAATATCTCACGAATACCTTTGATGGTGATTCTTTAAACTACCTAAACACTCATTCGCAACAGTGATATGTTCACAGGTCACACCTAGCACAGGGAAGTACTAAGCTTATAAAGCAAGTTCATTCCTTTTCAATAAACACAGACTGACATATGACAGACTAAAATTACTTGATCCATCAGTATTTCAAAGTGAAATTGAGCAACTGGAGATCCCCCAAAAAAAGATATCTGCACTTTAATTTTTCATTTTCACTTTTTAAATGAGCAAATAGCTTGACTTTTCCTAGGTCAAACGAGGCTACTGGAAGAATGCAGACACAGATACAGAACAGAGGTATGTCCATGTCTTTACAAGCATTCAGGATAGCAAATCTTCACTTTCCAACCACTAAGTCTAAAAATATATTTTTTAGACTATCAGTCCTAAACATTTAAGAACCATGTCATATGCCCCCAAATTTCCTAGGTATCACTAGGGAATAATCTTGGTGGGAGAATTCTACATTTTTGAAGCTTCAAGCTTTCACATACTCAAGTTTCTTTTTGTTTTTTTTAAGCAGTGAGGATGAAAAGCCTACTTTTTATTAAAAAAAAGCTCATAGTTTCTCATATGTATGTGACACTGAGCCTAGGGCATTAAAAAACCCAAATACAAGAGTCGACAGTGCTACTTTTCAAGATCACTTAATTAAAATACTAATCTTACAGACTGCAGGGATGAGGAAAGATAAACCAAGGATGGAGGGAAAAGGGATATGAATCAGAATGAGAAGTAACAGCATAAAAAATAATGCTATCTCAGTTAAAAAGACAGTGAAAACATCCTGTGAAACAATACCCAGAGGAGACCAAAAAAACCACACACAAGAAATCAACAACAAGAAAAAAATGCAAAGGCAGAAAAATTCCATTTTACAGGCATTTCCAGTGAAGTTTATTAAAATCAAAGGTGAGCAAGTGGTTCCACTGAAAAGTTAATTCAAAGTGAAGATCTCAGCACTTTCTAAAAAAAATCCAGCTGCCTTGAAGAGTGGGGAAGGTAAACAGTTAAAATGTTGACAATTACACTTCTGGAAAACCTTTGTACGTAGTTGATCATGTGACAAATAGCTTTTGGAAATACGCTTAGCATATTTCTCAACAGTTCTCAAGTGGGAAAAATGTTGCTCGTTACATTGCCACCATCAATAAGAGATAAGAAGATTTTACATTTATCATATGCAGCAAATTTACTATAAATAGGCTTTTTCTATTAAAGAAGGCGGAGGAGAAGAACATAGGTTTCTCAGAGAAAACTGTGCTCTGAGCTCCTCTGGTACACATCTGGTATAACTGTACTAAACTCACTGGAGCTATTTTACATTTACTTCACTAGACAGAGTTCAGAATTTCTCTTTGTGCACTTAGCACTTACGCAGGGATGAACACAGCAGAAACCAATGCAAAGTTTCATAAAAGCATGCAACTCTAGTTGCAAGATACAAGCCAAGACTCTCTAAGGAGAAATACTTGAGGATCTTTCTGTAAGTGCTTAAAAAAAAAAAAAGGACTTTATCCCAGGTACTATTTTTATTCTGCACGGATATATCAACGCCTCTCTCACATGATTTCTACCAAAATTACTAACTCACCTTTACAAAAATCTCATCGCCTATAGCACTAACCTTATTTTCATGTTAAACAAAATATCCTAATTTTTTTCATTACCTGATCTTTTTTGTGATGAATATCAGTAAGTATTTCTCCAAATGCTGCTTTTCCTAACCATTTTTAAAAGTTGTTTGATGGTTAATTTGACGGTTATATGCTAAGTTTTAGACCCAATTTCTGGTTTCACATACAAGTTCCACAGTTATAAAGCTTACATTTTCATAAACAGAAATGGCTGAATGCAAAATACGGTTATACATTCAAAGTGATTTGTATACCTTAACAACCAATTAACTGGAGAGAACCTGCACAGAAAGCATAAGCATTTGCACATAAAGGTCCAAAATTTCAAATTGTATTTGCTCCCTGCATGTTTACAGGACTGTATCCTTAATTCATACTTATAGAAAACTTTAAACACATGATAAAGAATTGTATTATATGCCTGAAAACACCTACAGATGTTTTCTGTGGAGCTGTAGCTTCAGAACAAGACCTTGAAATCCTTTATTTCTGTTAAAAACATTTAACAACATTTGAAAACATTTAACTATTTTTGTCTGTTAAAATTGTCCATTGAGAGGAAAACTTCTCAAGCAGGTCTCTACCTATGACATCTGAGTTCTTTTGATTCATATCGTACACTGTTTCTGAAAAACTGCTGTCTACTTGTACTGACTACCCATCCTAAAATCTAAATTGGGATGTACGAAGCTGGAGGCTGTAACTTAGGTCTACACTGAACTCAGAGAGAAAGTATACTGAACAGAGCCATTGATGCATGCTTCAAATACCACACAGCAGTATCAATAGCTACAACATTAAGACAGACACATCTTGGTGACCTGAGGCACACTGCTTGTAGACAGTGACATTATATTCCAAAATTAGCATCGCATATACTACTAAATGTAAAATTGCTAAGAGCGGGGATTATCATCACCCAGCTTCTTAAAAAAGATTTTTCTACATATACAGCAATTTTTCAAATGTTAGTTGTGAGAGGAACTGAACTGCCGTGACTATGGGCTAATTGTACTAACATGTACACAACTCCATAAATATTCCATGCAACTTCTTTTTAACTACTGTTCACTACAGACATGTTAACGAAATCCTTTGTTTGCACAACACTATCAACAAAAACAGCTGTCGGTTTATTTAAAACTCCCATGATCTACAACTAGCAGGTTCCCTATTATGCTCCTAAACACAGAAATTAAAATTAAAAAAAAAAAAGTCACATGATTTTGGGCTTTATCATAACTTCAAAACTCACCCAGACCACTTCACGTAAGAAAGGTTGTCACAGTTTTTAGAGTCCACATATCAAACCAAGATGAAGGCTGTCTTGCTAACAAGAATTGCCTTAAGACAAATGCAATGGGCCTTAAAAGCCATAAGAAGTCAAAAATATCATAGTAGTAATACAAGAAGGTTTTAACTTCTACATCAATGTTTTGCTTCCACTGGATGTCCATAAGTCAAGGACGTGGGCACCAGACTGGGACTCCTCATGCCACAAATCACTATTTATGTCCAGTGTGTGGTTTCACCCCTTGGGAAACCCCTTAGGTTTCAACAGAACACAGATTATTTCAACAGACTAGTAGGCACTGCTTTCTGCTGTTTTCTCTCTCATTCACTTCAGAGCAGCATCAAATTGGTTTATCAACACCTGTTCAATATTTTCAGCAGCTCTACCAAGGATGAAAATGACATGCCATCAGAGCACTCATTTCATTAGTGTTCTATTAGCCATGTATCACTGCTGCCCACCAGTCTGTACATACTATGTGTTTCCATCTCTGCCTGATCTACAAATACAGAATTCTAAACTCCGAACAAAACAGTAGAAACATTTTAGGGACTTGGATCTACACCTTCTTTGTGTTGTAGCACCACAAATAAGATTTGACACTGGCCACTGGTAAAGGCCAAATCACACAGACTACATCTGACAAACATCTAGCTAGCATTAAGGGGGAAAAAAATGAACACAAGCTTGTTTTGAACAGAAAATTGGTTACCTTCAAGAGTTACAAGATTTCACAATAATTCTATTGTGATTACATGGGACATCTGAAAACAATTCTTCATCTCTCAAAGGTACACCAAAGCCATCTTAAAGAAATTATCAGGATCAAAGTTACTTATTTTGTAAGAAATATGCATTGAAATTATTGGCAGACTTACAGGTAGCTAAACTCACAGAGTATTTTTAAAAAGGCTACTTGCTTTTCATCACTAGTGTCTCAATTTATTTTCCTGTCCAAAGATAAAGATATGTACATCAAAAAATTCTGTCAAGATTCCTCACAGTCGTCTTCAGTTATCTCAAAGAAACAGAACAACCTTTCCTCTCCCACACTCCAAATCAGAGAGATGCAAAACATTAATTACAAAAATTGGTGTAAAATAGTGGATATGTCAAGCCCAGAATACTCTATATGTAGGGACTTATTATTTTGCTATCTTCACACTTTCACCATAACCATATTCCCAATGTGCTCCATCTGATCACTACATGTACAATGTGGAAATGACACACTTGAAAAAGGTATTTATAAGAAGACAGCATTATGCTCACATGTACTAAAAATTACTAGAAGTTGTAATTTTTATGTTCCTCCCCCCCCGAAAAAAAATAATCAGCATGCACTTTGGCATCAAGCACGATTTTTTTTGCCAAGTGGTATGATTTAATAAAATACTTTGTTGACTCACCACAGCGCGTGCTATGTCTCATCTATAGGAAATGGTTCAAAGGCATCAAACTTCATGCATGGGTTGCCATAGCTGATATTTGAGTCTGGCCTGATGCTGGTATAGGTTTCTAATACTAGCCCTAAGCACAAAACACAAAAGAGAAAGAAATATTTGGAGTTTATTTTTCAAGTCTGATAGACACAGAAAAAGTTCAGAAAACTAAGCTAACCTGGAATGACAGTATTTGTACATCATAAGATAAGACTTAAGATTTTTCTCTGATAATACCATAATACATCCAGTTACAGACAGTATCTCTACCATAAATTTTCCTTCTTCCATGCAAAGAAGAAAGGCTAAAGATAGAAAGCAATGCAGAATGAAGTGTTATTTAAATGGGAGAGAAGCTTCACTGTTATTTTCCCAAAGACAAAAAAAAAAGATAAAAATCAAGGCGGGCAGTCCCTAGTGCTCAAGAGCTGATGTTCAAGACTGTTCAAATTGTAACAGATGGCACTAAAAATCATAAAACTGTTCTAAAATACTTATTTTTGTTTCTATACTATCTTTCTCAGGTCAGATCTTCAAAATTTTCTTTAGAATAAGGAAGAGCAGAAACTTTCACTGTAACAAGCTGAGATTTGTACAGAGTCATCTGTCACTAACACCTGGGTATTGAAATCAAATTTTATTTTTGACATTATGAACAGCTTTAAAAACTGTCCAATATCGATACACATAGACATAGGAAAAGTCATGTGAATTACTGCTGTTTATAAAATTAGCATCCCCTTAAAAACAAACAACAAAATGTGACAAAATATGTTCAACTGACAAAGTGCTTGCAGTGAAGAAACATACAGAAAACCTCAAGAAATGTGTTAAAAAGCAAATGTTGTGACATTGAGACAGAGAAGGAGAGGAGGAACATTCAAGCACGTACCATTCTGCCTAACCACTGAACAAAATTAGGCAACTAATTCTAAGTGGAAGGTTTGGGCAACATTTTCTTACCACTGTTTCACAATATGTTTTCAAATAGCTCAGAAAATAAATGAGCTAAAGCTTTTATTAAGAATAGAAGATTAAAAATCCTTATCAGAAAACAACTGCTTAACCAGACAGGGCCCACTACAGTTCACTGAACTGAGACAAGAGTTGCACATACTCAGGCTACCTGAAATCCCACTTCAAATAGCAGTTCCTAATTTCCTGGGTTATCTGACCTCTTAGTATAGAATCCTGGTGAAGCAGCTATTGACTTGACTGGAAGGCTCTTCTGGACCTCCAACTTCTACTGTTTATCACAACATAAAAAGCTGACAGCAGTCCTGGGAGACAAAAACACCCCAAATTTCCCATGCCACTACTGTGATGTGAGCAAGGGTCTGCACTCATGTGGTCAGCAACCTTGGACAGCAGAGAAACCTGGAAGCCTAAAAATACAACAGCTGCTTTTTCTTTTTCTTGCTGTAACAAGGGCTGTGACTGTCCTATGCTTCAGGCATTCTCAGGGATATCCTAAAATACACAAAAGCTCACAACGTCACATCCCTTCTGTAGAGATCATGCTGAGGAGAGCATTCCAATGCCACTAGTGATATCACGTGCCAAATGCTTTACTAAAAATCTCTCTATATCTGGAAAGTATCAGGGCTTGAATTTCCTGTCCTTCTCTTCTAACAACTAGCCAAGACTAATTCTAAAGCTAGCCAACAAAGCTATGGCAATCAGGCTAAAACACACTAATAGTAAATCAAGGAAAACTGTGTAACTTTTGCAAACAGTGGGTAGGGGACCATTAAATTCTGTCCCATCTTGTGTACTGCTTTTTGATCTGTACTTTAATCTCTTGAGAGAAAGGAAACATAGCCCAAACACCTGATATTTCACACTAATTAAAGTTGTATGTTGCTTTCAGTTTTAGACGGTTACTTCAGTAGAAAAGATTTTTTGCTTCTGTGATTGTTTTGTCTTTCTCTGTCTGCCTCAGTAGATGGTGGTGCAAGAAAGAAAGAAAAAAAGAACTCATAGAAAATGCAGCATTTTTTCTTTTAACTAGTGTCCTTTTATAAGATTTAATTTTTTTTGCAAGTGGCCTTCAAACAGTAAGCATGCAAGAATCACAGAAAAGTGTAGCAGAATACGAGCATTGGAAGCCAGATTATATTTATATTCAGTATTGTGGTGTAGTAAAGTCTCTGTCCTTTTCTCCTGATGACATAACAGAGCAGCAACGGTGGTAATACTGCAATCACTAGGCTTTTAGGTAATAATTTTTAATAGTGCTATTATAAGCTCAAAATGTAACCAGTGGAATGGGAGGGGCTATAGATAAGGAGTGCTTGCCATAAAAAAAATAGAAACTTACTTTGTTTAGAAAATTTATCAACAAGCTGATGATACTTTCTGTTATTTAGGAATTGTCCAAAAAACTGGGTAGCTTCTACTGAATAACAGTTTAAGAGAGAATAAATTTTAAAGCTTGGGACCTTTCTGTCAACTCAGCTTTTCTGCCTTCCAAATCTTAATAAAACTATCATGTCGTCTGCAAAAGCAATGCTAAACCCCTTCTCCTTTGGGCCTGCTTTAGCTCTCCCTTAAATTGCATGAGTTTTGCAATGGAATGCAAACCAGAAGTAAGCTTTATGACATTCTCCAATACCACGGCAGGGAAATTTTGATAGCTCTCCTTTTGCTTTCACAAGCCAGATCTGGTATTGTAACACCAGTGGAAGATATTTTGTCTTACAATTATTGATCCAGTACTATTAAATCTCTAAATAATGGCTGCAAACGTGCCAACCACTGATAGCAGGGAAAAAAACACAACACACTCCTACAAGAAAACACTCATCCCCAAGGTCTGATCACTAAAAGTCCCTTCAGTGCACACAGATATTTCTAACAATGAGAGGGACATTTTCTAACATCAAGCAGGCAGGAAGGCAGCTGAAGGCACTTATTTTTCATCTTCAGCAATTTTTGCCCTTGTCCTATTTAGGAACATCCCTGTAATCCTAACACTCCTCAACAAAATTATAATTACAACAGGACCCTGACAAATTATGCATAGTCTGAAACAGCAGGAGACAACAGTGCGCAAGAGTGCAGTTTACTGAGAGTCAGGGAGAAAGAATATTGTTTAATGGCTGAGATTAAATTACCTTTGTCATTCACATCTGCGCCCATGTAAGAGAAAGTTGTTAGTGGAGAGAACTGAAAAGGTATTTCTATGCCACCTTTCCTAGCAGGAAGGGTGAGCGCACAGCAGAACCACGACAGAAGACAATACTACTCCAGAGCATTCCTGGCTAGTGACTACAGAGCAATGTTCTGAAAAAGGGTTAAAATACCAGGTTTGATGCACTCTGCTTTCCCCAAGGCACAGGAACCAAAGGCAGTTTACATGGGGGCACACAGCCCTGTGCAGTACCAACACCATCCTATTCTATCTTAACTGGTTGTTTTTTTTCTGAAGCTGGCCTTGCATGACAAGCTCTGTGTCCTCCAGCATGCGGATTTCAAGCTTCTTCTGATCATTTACAATATACTAATTTGCATTTTCCTTCTAAAAAAATTCTACTCTACGCCATCATTTTCTTCAAAATATGTATTTTCATATAATGTTGGTTTGTCTTTAAACAAGTCTCTGGCAAAACTCTCAGTGAACATGATCAGAGGAGGGGAAGGCTGCATTGAGGATATCATGAAGCTATGCAGCAAAAAGAACCCATGTAAACAAGCTTACAGTCACTCACAGATGTGAGTGAAACATGCCCATCGTGATTCACTGGAAGCATGGCCTGCTTATTAAACAATATTGTAACACTTAATTATCCAAGTTAAATTTGTATTATTTCTAATAAGGCTTTTCTGCAGTAAAAAACAAAAACAACATTTCTTCCTGTAGCAATAATTGTTCTGTCAGAGGATTTCCCTGCAAGGCAACATCGATTTCACTGCAGTATCTAGAGATTGTTAATTCTATTCTGCAAAATAACTGGTCTGTACCATGCTGTAAACAATTCTAAAAGCTCTTGGTGGTTCTGTAAGATCCAATGGGCTGAGTTGTTCACTTGCATCTGAGAGTAATGCAGAAGAGTGATGATTACCTTCAAAGACCACTTTCTTAAAACAATCTCCACGTCCCACACAGTTTGTCAAACATTTGATTCTCCCCATACATGCTTTTTTGTTGGGGGTGGGTTGTTTTTTTTTGGCATTCAACCACTTTGCAAAAGGCCAAGACTTTCTGTCCTCTGGATCTTCTAGTTGCTTTTTATTATCCCCTCTTCTTTTTTTATTTTTACAAATTCAAATTTTATATGGCTCTGTATGGACTATATAACCCACATAATGTACTCATTTCTACTGAATTGCAAGCCAAGACACCTCCTTCCCCCAAAAGCTCCCGAGCAGCATTAGAGGTGATGAGGCTTAGTAAAACACTACTGTTTACATGAGCCAGCTTCTAAAACACTATCACACGTATGTCCATGATGTGCCTCTGCACTGCTCTCTCCCATCACTGGTCACCTAAAGTGCCCATACAGAAAAACTCATACATACCCGAACACAGGAAAACGATGGTTCGCTGCCACAAAATGTATAGCTGCAGCCCTCTTGCTTCAGTTAGCAGTTTACTTCATTAACCCCTCTCTCTCCCCTTCTCCCCCATTTTTTTTAAACAGCAATCAATATTCATCACCCCACCCTGCAAAAGCAGTTAGTCATAGAATATTAGAATCAACCACCTACCATTCCGTGCTCGCAAGCTATTCTCCTTGTCCAGAAACCTTTCCCCCAGATTGCGACTTTAGGTCGTATTTTTAAATCACATCCCAAACAATGCCGAGGAAAAGGTGGGCTATTTATAATAATAATGAAGAAAAAAGAAGATGGGCAGTTGGATTCAAGGCAAGTCACCGTTTTCCTTTAAAGAACTAAAAAGCCTGGGGGAGAGGGTAAAGCCGAACAGAAAAAGGGGAGGCAAAATGTCTGATAATAATGAAATAAAAGGGGGGG
>Ga0065711_1039125_pt1 | contig 18096 bp, 5 predicted proteins | sample Hoacrofraction12_FD_59098 | JGI IMG/M metagenome (GOLD analysis project Ga0065711, IMG submission 59098) | Hoatzin crop microbial communities from Cojedes, Venezuela - Epithelial fraction 12 v2 (version 2) | ecosystem: Host-associated > Birds > Digestive system > Esophagus > Crop | place... | reverse complement strand
TGGGTCATCTAGTCCAACCCTCCTGCTGAAGCAGGGTCACCTACAGTAGGTTGTAGAGGACCTTGTCCAGGCGGGTCTTGAATATCTCCAGAGAAGGAGACTCCACCACCTCCCTGGGCAGCCTGTTCCAGTGCTCTGTCATCCTCAGAGTGATTAAAAGTGTCAACATAATATCACTGTAAGCTTCTGCAAAAGAAAACAATGACATGTTAAAAGGAAAAGGTAAAATTGGCAACAGTTTCCTCTTGCCTTACTTGCATGGGCTGTTAAATTCTGTTGCTTGAAAATTGGCTGTGTTATTTTTTTCAATTATCAGACATTTGATAATATTTTAATATGTAACTTCACACATCAGACTGTTACTGTTCGCAGTATATAGTTAACAAATACTTCACACTTCCATTTTCTTTCTATGCACTGATTTTATTTTTCTTTTTTGTTTAGGACACTTTGATGTATACACAAATTTACTAGAAAATCAGTAGTTCCATTATCAGTTTTGTATTTTACCATTGTATTAAACAGTTGGTACTGAAATTTTTGTAGAAGTTTGCACATTAGTTGCACATAGGTAAGTTTAACTTGCTGCTTCTTAATGCTGCAACAGATTTAGAAAGTCAGTACTGATAGATGGCATGTTCTTGGAACAAATACCAATGTTCATATGTGTTTCAAGCACTGAATGTACTAGATCTTTTGGATGTAGATTGTCGATCTCATATTCCCATTTCAGGTTCGTTCATTGGACTTTGAAAATCACGTTTTAACCAAGTTTCCAGAACATTGCTTTGCTCAGCTAAAATTAGTTCAGCTGATTTTGCCAATGATTAAACTTAAAGCAGTAATAACTTTTAATGTTAATTTCTGTTCTATAATCAAAAGTCAGTAGAGCATTCATTTTTCATTAAATGACATGTCTCTAATGCTAGTTTGCGTTTTGGTTAAGCAAACACCTGCAACTGAGGGTTCAGTTGAGAGGTTCAATTATGGGGATACAGTGGCCTATTTATTGTTTTGGCGCTAAGTTTATTTCCGAAGGCAACTAAGCTTGCTTTCTTTTTCAGTCTGTTTGTCTTCTTGCAGAAACATAGAAGTGAGATGTATATTTATGTGCATGATCCTTTTTGCTGTGAGATACTCATTAAATGACTCTCCATACGAGTGAGCAGTTAGAAATGTAACTTAGTATTCCTCATGTAACAGAGCAATTCGATGTGCAAGCGATGCAGGTGCAGGTGAATATTATTGAGGAAACAAAAATCTTCTGTTATACCTGTGATGCAGACCTAAATGTTTTCTGAAGCTTTAAGTTTTGATTTGCAAAAAAGGAAGATATTTTTGTTAGGAAGATGAAAAAAGGTAACTCTGAGTTAAGAATCAAGGCTGTGATGTGAATTACTCCTTTTTTTGCATTTAGGCAATTGGTTGGATGGTTAAAAACTATGCAGTTATAGAGAAAATGTATTAAAATGTTAAAAGTGGGGGTAGAAGGATAGCTACACCAAATTTTAAACCCTTTAATTTTTAAAGGCTGTAAATTAAGTAATATTTTAGTCAACAAAATGAATACATAGTAGTGAAATCAGCTTTGACTAAATCGGTGAGAGCTGTGCTCAGCTATGCCTTCTCTAAATTTACGATGTTAGCCTGAATAGCTTTTGATGTTATTTATAGTGTGAAAATGTGATCTTATCACTGAGTAGGGTGTTCCTGGGGAAGCCTCAGATCTGAGAACATGTTATGGTATGGTGGAGTCTCAGCCTTCTTTAAGCTGTGTGGCTTTTAATGTATATATGCCTGTGTTAAATATGTGAATAATTTGCTGAATACTGGGATACTACTTGGATACTTAAAGTGAACCATGGAGGGTGAATATTCACTTTAGTTTTCCGTGTGAGGGTCAGGGCACTTCTGCAGAGATTAGCTGTGTCAAGGAGGTAGCGTGCAGAGTTTCCAGTGGCAGAATTTACCACCCAGAGCTCTTCCAATAGACAGTAGTGGTTGGTATCTATGGGAAGCAAGTAACACTTTTTGTTTTCTATTTTAATAAACTTTCTAGAATTTACAGTAATACCTAGCATAAGTGCATTGCTGAGGAAGAGGAATCAAGCTCTAAATCTGTAAATTAACATGTCAACAAAATTAGGTAAACCATGTTTAAGGTTGTGTAATTTTGCTACTATGTTAATCTGTAATGTATTAACTTTCCTTACATAACAGAAAGTGCATGAGCTATACTACACTTTTGTTAATATAGACATATTTGTAACAGACTTTCCTGGCTTTTGTGGGAATGATTTAGAAAACTGCTCGTTTTGTTAAGAAACATTATTTACATACTGCAGGGAAATCTAAGGACCGTGAATATCTGTGGAGGAAAATCTGGTTTGAAAGCTCTACTTTCGAAATATGTAGTAATGGATCTAGGACTACACCTCTAGAATACTGGTATGCTGTGATATTATTACAAGATAAGGAATAGTCTTATTCTCACTAAATATTAGAGGCTGTGTAAGGAATGCAAGAAGCTGGAAAGGTGTTTGTTGGGATATATACAGGCAGTCTGTCTTACGGGGAAATCTAAAGCTACACGGAAATGTAAAGATAAAGATGTAGTACTTAAGTACTATGCTAAAGGCAATGACCTGTTAGTGCAGAGCTGGAATATGCTTACCACAAAATCATCCACTATCTTCGAGATCTTGCTCTTTTTTGAAACTCTGAGCTTATGTGACTCAGAGAAGAAGTAAGTCTTGTGATTAGAAGTTGAGTCTTTTCCTGTGTATGTTTGAGCTTCCTGCACCCCGGCTGCATACGCACCAGGGTTCAGGGTCAGATCCCAGTCCCCTGGGCCTGTCGGCCTCTCGGCCTCTGTCACAGGAGGCTGCAGCATTGCTGCACTTCCAGCATGTTTGCTGGTCACTGTCTGGCTGTCTCTTCACAGAAGTGGAGCCCTATCTTTCAACTGTCTGGACCTTGAGGACTCTGGTTTGAAGAGATCATAATAATGTAAATTGCTGGTTCTCGGGCAAGGATGCAGAGGGTCACCTGGAGAGTTTATCCTTGTTGAGAGAGGTGAGAGGGTTGTGGCTTGCCACATCTGTGATATGCTGTGATATAAATGAGTTTGCAGTCAGCTTGGGACTTTGCTCACACATGCAGATGTTTGTCTTGGTAACAGAAAACGTATCTGATAATATACAAAAATAATTCTTTGGGGGTTTCCCTTGTGAGTCCCATGATGTCTGGGATCCTTTCTGGTTCTAGAAATGGGTTCTCCAAAGGCTGACCACTCTATTCCCCTGATGTCTGTGGTCATTTCACATTTCATGTAGCTTTCCCTGGCATTTGTTGCCTCACAATTAAACCAGGCCTGAACTACTGTAAAAGCACAGTCTTTTCTCATTTTTGAAATTTTTGGATGGATTCCTAAGACACATTATCAGCCAGGTTATATAAATTGTTTGTAAAGATTCTTATCAGTTCAGATCTTCAATAAGGAAATACACATTTGACACAATTATGAGATGACACAATTTATGAGATACTCTAACATACATAAGCATGAGGGTGAAATTCACAACAGTTTGACATATTTTTTCAATAATGAAAAATAAAGTAGAGCTAGCTTCTGGAAGACAAGATACTATGGATACTTATTTTATGAAATCTTGTTTATCTTTTAGTCTTACAAACACTCCTAGGGCTAGAACTTGCTTTTGCTCATTTGGTAATGAAACTTACAGTTGTACTAGTTGAGGTCTTTACACAATGTTCGAAGTGCTGCATGAAGCTTTCCAAAAGGCAGAGTATATGTGAGAAGTAAAATGTGAACTAGGCGATTCAAATAAAATATTAATAGAAGGACTCCATGCTTTAGTCATCTTGTTCTTAACTGACATGATTTTTAGACAATACTCATTATTCTGGGTCATCTAATCTCGTGAAAACAAATACTTCTAGGTTGAGTTCTTTGGTCTTTGACTGACTAACACTAATAAAATTAGTTTCATGTTCAGATATACTAGAAGATATCAGAGGAGAAGTTTCTGTCAGTGAGTTAACACCTGCATAGCTTTGAAATTAATTGTTTAGTATGCTCATTACTCTTAGAAAAAATAAATATGTTCTTATTACATTCACTTGGTGAACCTATGTATCTTGCAATACACTTAATGTTACTTGCTGTGAGGGAGATTACAACTCTTTTTAAGCAAATTGGGTAGATTAATGGGATGGAGTGGGTTAAATTGCTCTCCACGTGCATTCCCTAGCGTGCCTAACCTACTCCTGAATTTTAGTTGGTATATAGAGAAGAGTTTAGCTGAGGTTATGCTCTGTGAAGCAACTGGGGTAAAATAGGATATAACCTGTGTGTTGCAGGGGCTGGGCTAGGTAAATGTGCTGTATGCTAGAACAAAGCAAATAATACATGGGATCATGTTTTGTGCCCATAACCATAGTCTGCATGTGAACAGTTGCATTTTCAGCGGCTTCATTGTGGCTGTGTGTGTATTGATCTGTGGTGAACTTCAGCAAGAGTTTTGGGGCTATTCAAAAGAAACTTCACCAATAAGCTAGAGAAAGTGGACAGAATCCATGAAAACAACAAATTGCTTTGTCTTATTAAGAAGCCTATACAGTTTTAATACTACAATGTGTGACAGAGCCTGAAGAGGGTTTTTCTAATCCTTATTCTGGTTTTGATTTACCAGTAACAAAGATGAGGATTACTAAGGACTGAATACTCCTGATGCAGCTCACTGATTTCATTATGAGTTCTTCCAAAAGTAACCTTAACTACTGAATTTTTACCAAATTTGCTGTTTCAAATGAGAGATAAGGTCCATGTAACCAGGACACCTTGCTAAGGTTGTTACTTTGAGAGGGAGGAATAAAAAAGCTGAAGATTTCAAAGTTTAGTAATTTAAAGAAAATCTTTCAAAATTTGCAGTAATGTCATATATTTTACAAAGACAAGGCTAGACCAGCAGAATTTTTTTATGACTGCCTGATGATAGGTAGTCCCACCTATGATGTAAATTGTACTTTTTTTCTTAACACCATCCCCTCTGTGCCCCACACCCTGATTGGTGTTGTAGTGTTCCTAATAAGCATAGTGCTTCCATAACTTTATTTTGCTGAGTATGCGTTTAATTAAAAATCAGATTTAATTGCAATAGCTTCCTGTGATTTCAGCTAAAAGGTGCCTTTATGAGTTGGGAATAAGAGTGTGACACTTTTAATGAAATGAGATTTCTATACCAGAAATTTATGTTGGATCACTGCAGAGCATGTGCCAAACCTTTCTTGATTTACCTGAAAATGCTGTATTGGAAACAGGACTCCCAAATGCAGAATGTGTTCTATCCCAAATGACTGCCTTGAAATCACTTATTTTGGAGTCATATTAATTCAACTTCTTGATAAATTACTCACTGTAGTATAACATGCTGTTTTAAAGCTTTTACAGCCTTTTCATTAATACATGATAGTGAAGATTAGAGCTAGTATTTTTTGTGTAGACTTCTTAATCATAGCCTTTAAAGTAGAAGCTGAGCAATAAACATCTAATGAATAGCTTATGGCAAGTTTATTCTCAGAAGCTATGTTACTGTGTTGGCACAGATCAACATAACCATTTATCACTAAATTAACAGAATTTTAAAAACTGTAGCTATCATGCATGCTAGTCATTCTCAATGTACATTACATATCAGTACTATATAGCATTTTAGGATACTTGCAACCTACATCAATATATGTTAGTCATGATGAATATGTTCCCTTTTAGAAGAGGATGTCTTGGAGAATTAAACCACTCTTTAATATTTTTTAGCTCATAATAAGTTTCATCTTTTAAAAGGCATAAAAGAAATCATTGTCGTGGGTTAGTACTGAAGGAATTCCTTAAGGTAGTTGCATTTGAGGAAGTCATCTGCAGTATGTATTGAGTTGTGTTCAGTAAAAACAGGCCACTTGGCTTTCTTCCCAAAGAGAAGTCTTCAGATTAATCTGTGAAAATAATAAAAGAAAGTATAGTATTTTGATGGTGCCCATAATCATCAGCGTTGTGCAAAGCTGCAAACTTAACTCTACTATGCATGTTGTACAGCTGTGCCACATGTGTGTACTCAACATGGGCTGAATTTACTTCTGTGTACTGACTTATAGCCGTATTTCTTTCTCCATCAACCACAGTACGTAAATATATTTATACAAAAATACAGCAGTGTTCTATTCTGATTGCAGCCATTAATGATAATGGATTTATACCTACTTTATTTTTAATGAAATAAATGTGGCCATGTATGTAAAACAGTAAATATATAATTCATAAGTTCTCCATTATTATACAAATAGCATCTTAATGTGAAATCCAAAGTTCACTAGTGCTCTGAAAAGTGATGTGTTATGTACCCACATCCTCCACTGGGGAACTTGAGTCTTGTCCTTTCAACATCTGGAGAGATCAAACAACAGTTCATCTGGCAAGAATAGAGAATCTATGTAGCAGAATAAGCATGGGATTGGGACAAGCAAGATCACAGATGCCCAAATAATTCCACTTACCAATGAGCTCTTTCCCTGGTCAGATGGCCAGTGTGTCTGAGAGATTGGAGGTCTCAGGATTCCCTTCTTTGTGTCCATGGTGGTTTATTTTTTATTTAACTGGGTGTATACGTGAAGTGTTAGTTGCAACACTCTCTCTAGAACTTTCTTCTCAGCAATTTTCCACTTACTGTCTGACCTATCTGAATTTATTTGTTAAATTTACTAAATGTCTGACTAGCGATAAACTGCACCAAAACAACCAGGGAACTTAAATGAATAGGAAGAAAACACCCTCACTAATTTTCGTTTCTGACAGTTTAACAGACCTAGAAGCATTTACATTACTTTCCCATTTAGGCAGTTAACTTCTGAGCGGTTCTTGAACACCGGGGACCTCTAGCTAGAACAGCCACCTTGGCCAACAATCCAAGATTTAGACAGATAGTATATTATTATGGTAGTGGGAATATAAGCAGCTTTTATATTGTATATATGATTTAGTATGTTCTGTGCCAGTTTTATTTCAGATTTAATTCTGGGACATGCTGCGCTATGTAGTCCTTTTGGATTTCTGCAACTGTTGAGCTTGGAGCCATGCTTCTGCTACAGAATTCCAACAGGACCAAACATATGGGGATTCTTCCGTCCTTGGCTTGCCCCACCATTTGTTCCACATTTTAAACCAACTGGTGCTGTACCCAGTGGAGTACATCTGTTGCAGTTTATTACTAGAAATTTGCAATTCATTTCAGTTTGCTAAAATAATTATAATATTCATGGCCAAGAGTACTGCATTAAGCAATTACAAAAGAGAGTGGGCAAAATTTTGCTAAAGTATATGTCTGATTCAGGACCTACTGCCTGATTTGGGTGAGTTGGGCACTCAACAGCCTATCACCAGTGAGTCAGATGTGCTCTGACAGTTGAGTTTGATCATCTTGAGAAATTAAAGTAGCAACTGAGATGCTGTAACTGACATCCCTTATGTGAATGTCCCTGCTCTGTTTTAATTAAGAATGAAATAAATTAGCATAAACCACCACTGAATGTTTGGTTGTCGCATCTTGCCTGAGGTACTCAGCTGGGGAACACCCAGAAATGGAGCAGAGTCTTTACTGCTGGAATTGCAGGGGCGCGTTTGATTACACCCTGTAACTGTTCCTGAAAGTAACAGCGTGTAGGCTGACAAATAGTCTATACCTTTTTGAATGTTGTAACCCGCTTTTTTTGCCTCTTTGTGCTTCGGGCAGTCTGGTAGTTACTGTCTTGGGCTACGTTGTTATTTGCAGGTAGATTTTTCAGGGAGGTGAGATTTCTGTTTTGTGAGAAAAATAGATGCTGATCAGTCCAGAGTAAGCATTAAATAGTTGGTTAGAAAATGATCCCTTTCCATTTAAAAAAAAAAAAAGTCCCCATAAAGCAACATAATACAACAGTTTACTTTTTCATCATTATCATCCACTCAAGCAGACTTTTAAAATAAGGAAGCATGCTGATATAATATAACTCCATCATACTCATCATGTTCAGTCTCCATTTCTGTAAGTCAGTCTAGCACATCTTTGACATGTAGTAACAGAATAAGCACACCCTGTTCACCACAGTGGAGAAGTATAGTGCTAAAGTCAAGTTTTTTTAAAGGAAAACTTACAAAACCAATTGCAGGAGTTACAACCAACAATATGCCTGTTTTGGTTCTCTGTCACAGACCCGAGTCTGGATCTGTTGCTTGCATGCTGTTCACACTCACTCTTTGAAATGAATGAGGTCAGTTTTGCTACGGAAATCTGTCATTTGCCTGATTTGAAAAAGAGCTGAGGTTCCAAAAAGCTGATTTAATTTTTCGAGTTACACTAGTATAATGAAAGACATTAGAGACTTCGTTCTGCCTGTGTTGTCAGACCATCACTGTCACTTAAAAGTACAGCTATATTCCCAACATTTGTTTGTGTCCTTGCAAATAAAAGCATTGTAAGATAGAGGAAGTTAAATTATCAGCTCACTAGGTGTAGAAGCGGGTTCTTGTGAAGGGGAAGTTGGAATTTATACTGAAATGGTGAAACATCCAGAAATAGCCCAGATCCTTTAAGATATTTCTGCTTACTTTGCTTTAGAAGTGTTACTTGAAGTGATATAATGAAGCAGAATTGTGTGTTTCTGCATGCAGTACATAGCAAACATCCGGGAATGGGAACCATTATCATGGCCACTAAGTATAATTCTGTTTTCTAGCAGTCCTAGAAATGTCTTTGCATACTCTAAGTGGTGTGGACAATACAAATCTAAACAAATCTATATGAAGCTGGGCTATAATACTGAGTAATTGTGTTTTAGTTTTGCGCAGCACTGTAGAAAAGTGTGAGGTGTGACTCAAGAGGCTTTGAACTTTTTTGGAAATTTTATCCATATTTTACTATTTTCTGTTTTCTTTCTACAGAATATTCTGGCTTTAAATCCCCGAAAACAGGTGCATGCAACTCTACATTCAACTGCAGCGAAGAAACAAGTCAAGAAGCAATGGAAAAGAAATTCTGACAAAAGCTGTTCAGTAAGTGCATGTTTATTAGTGCATCTGGAACATGCAATAATTTTTTGAGGCTGAAACCTCAGTTGTGTGAGAAATTAAAATTTTGAGTTTTCAGTGTTGTTCGGTAGCCACATTTGACTCCTAGTTCTGTTCCTGTAGATACAAAGTTACTTTGTGATCAGCTATTTACTTTTCAGAACCAAGTACATACCATACCTTTTTCCTTTTTGGGGATTTTGTAAGTGTTTGATGCAACTTTTTCGCCTTTTGTTGTGGAGTCTGATCAGTTTCAAGTATCAAGCAGTATCACAGCTGGCTCTCCACCTCCCGAGCCTCGCAGAGCCACTCGCTCGCCCTGGGTAGCCAGTGTCAGGTGCCTCCTCTGTACCCCGCAGGGCTACTGCACACTTGCTCCTTTTCTTTCTGTTTTCCAAGAGTAACACTGGGTAAAGCAGGACTTCACCATCCTTTCTGAGACTTTTAAAGATAATTTTATTTCAGTACAGAAATAGGGAAACCCATCATATGCACCTATTTTATATACATATGTATGTGTATATATATAGAGATACCTATATATGTACTATATATACATGACCATATGTGTAATGTTATATATAAACATGGAAAACGTAAATTGAAACATGGCTCTGGATTTTAAACTTTGTGCATTGTATTTTTTTAGGAAATAGGTGGTTTTAGAAGAAATATTTTTTTCATTGAACTGTCTGTATTCTTCAGTATTTCTGCCATTAGATATCATCATTTTCTCTCTAGGTATTTAGATTCCTAGTCTCAGTGTGATATTTCACTAATCCTATCAGACTTTGTTGTCTCTTTGATCTCTCATCTGATTAGAAGGTTTGTAGTGCTTCTACTGTCTTCCTACAGATTCTCCTAGATAATCCTCTAAATTCAGACGTCTTTTAGGTAGAGTACTACTTTATCTGCCAACTATTTCCCTTATGGATACAATGTTATGGTGTCTTTTCATAGTGTTATCAAAGCATCTTGTCCCACTAAATAGGAAAATTCAGGTTTGATGGTTGATACTCACTTATTAAAAAAAACACAAACAAAACAATAAACCACAAACCAAAACAAAAAATGTTCCTCAGGTTCTCAAATCCAGTATGACCAACAAATATTTCCTGGGAGGAGCAACCCAGGGTATCCTTAGCATTTCAACCATACCCTAGTATAGTTTCCTGTTTTACAGCATTGATTATAAGAATCTCACTCTTACTGTAGCTAATATTCTCATTTTCTTTATGTATTGTCTTAGATAATGTTGTAGTAACTGGAAACTAATGTACACAAAAAGCTTCTGTTTGTGAACAGGGATGATTATTTTGGGATGTCTGATGCAGTTATTGCCCACAACTGTCTGTTCCTGCTGCACAGATAGTTGAGCTGCTCAGCATGCAGCTCCTGGGCAGCTGCAGTTTACATCATTACGTTTTCACATGACCTGTAATCAATACTGGGCCGTAAACTCCTCCGTTTCAGAAACTTTGTTAGGAAGCTCAGGTAGCCATGCAGCAGGGCAGCTAAGTATCTGTGTAGTAACTTGATTGGCTGTTCCAGTGTAAATTATCCTGGTTAAACTTGAAACTATAGCATACACATATCTATTTTCCTAATGGGTGTGTTAAGACATATTTTTTAAACTTCTAGGCTTTAAGATCACTGTTGTTTATCTCTGACCTTTCCCCCATGTCAGCCTTGTTTGATTTTGGTATTCAGTTTATCCATAAAATGTTTGATATTTGAGGGTTTTGTTGTTAGTTATGAAAGTGCATAGCTTTCTAGAAATTGTCTCTCTTCCCGTGTTCCTGCTCTTAGCTGTGCATGCGTACCTCGTGGTGCCTCAGATGTTCCTGGATCCCCAAGGCCCGAGCTTGGGCTGTGCAAACAACACCGATTTTGTTTCATCGCTAGCTGGCGTGCCTTGGGTGGATTTTCATTTGAAGGAAATTCTGAATGTTGTCAAATATTTCAGGAGGATGTTTTGGCATAGGTTTTCAATCTAATAAACAACTTGGTTTTGTAGTTCTGCATTACTGCATGGAGATCTGTGCAGTCGTTAGGACCCTGCACCGGCAGAGATCTGCTCATGGGTTGCAACTTACAGGGCTAGAGGTTAGAGATAAGCAAATAGGTGTATCTGTACCTGTACACACCTTCATCACAGATAGTTCTTATACTCTATATTATGAATTATTTGGTAGAAACAACACATCATTTAGTTTGCAAGTCATGATAAGAAATCTAAAATACTTGAAGAAACTGTAAAGGGATGGTTCTTATTTATAGGCCGGTAATGGTCCTAGTTTTCAGCACTGTCAAACTTCTTCTTGCTCAGAAATACGTAGTTTACTTTTACTGTTCAAGACTTACCACACAGACTACTCTTCTGTCAGAAAAAGCCCTACAAAACTAAATACAAATCAAGCCTAAACATTTGTCTGGTATCCTGTTACATAAAAGACATTAGGATAAAAGAAGAGACTTTTTACATTCTCTAGATCATTGTTGTTGAGCGGTTTTAATAAACAGAAAACAAAACCATAGAATCTTTTCCTAGCCTTCGAAAAATAAGAAAGCCAATGTAGGAAAGGATACATTGAGAGCAATTTTCTGTTACATTCTGAAAAGCCATTGGCAGTAACATTTAGGCCTGCTAATGAACAGGTCAAGCTGTATTTGAAGTCCATAGGCAATGTACTTGTTTGCATTTCCTTAAAATCTGAATTTGGCTTCTAGCTTTGGATTCTTTTAAAGGTGTACTGATGCTGCTTTTGCAGACTTACTGTTGGAGCGAAGGTGGGAGTATAAAAATACAAAACTAATTAAATTAACAGCCCTCAAAACTCTGAACAAAACCTGCATCTGCTGAGGCTTGCACACAATGTCTAATACAGTTCCAGATGGCAGACTTATATATTTCCTCAGAATAATTACATAAGCGATATTTTAACTCCTAGGCTGCTATGAGATGCTTTGGGTTGCACATTGAACAATTTCTGAAGTGGAAACTGAGTGTCAATATCTTTCCTCAACACTGGAAATGCGTTCGCCTAGGGAAAGGTTCATTTATGCTTTCAATGAGTGATATTGATTATTTACTGTGTTAGCAACCAAATTTTGCTGTGAAAATGATTTATAGCTGTAGGTGCAAGATCAGTCAGCTTTCCTTCAGAAATTTTAACTCGGAGATTTAGATCAGAGTAGGTAAACTCTTTATTGCCGAGTCACCCTCGGTGGCAGTGATAAATCAAAGCATTAACGCTCTGGTTTCTTCTGAGTCATGCTAAAAGGTGGTCTAAGCAGATGCCACCAGTCTGTCTGGGGAAACAAAGTTTTCTGTTGGTCAGAAGAAATTAAAAGTAGAAGAGTATTCAGGTGGCTATACTAATAATAAATCTTGGAGAAGGAATCAAAATTTAGATTGCATTAGGTCATCAATTTACAGATAAAACTAAAGCAAAGAAATGGACTGTGGATGCTCTGAGGACTTGCTTTGATTTCAGGGTTTTGCTAGTTAGTTCAGGATTATTTAGACATCTGATTTATGTTTTTATTTATACTTTCCAACTGTCTATAATTCTATTTCTGTATGTATTTTATTCTTGCTGACATTTCAATCATAAACTAGACGGTGTGTGTTTTGTGCATTTGCGTTCCACTGAGCACACTGAATTCCATTCCTTACTTTATGAATAGGGTTTCTAAGCATGAGACAAGTTCTGCTTTTACCTTGTACACGTGTGGGTTTGTTATTTTAATGAAATTCACCTCTGCAGTTTTTATAAATTCACGTGTCACTGGAGATTTCAGTGGGACGTTGTAGTCCAGCATTTTTTTTGTAATGAAACCTTGGAGGTACCTACTAAGGATGGGTGAGAAGATGCTATAAACCCACCTATGTATTCAGACTTCAGTTTCTGCATTTAGAAATGATAGTAATAATTGTTCCAGATGGAGGACTTGGAAGTATTTCAGCGAGACAAGAAAAGTGAAAAGGAAATGGAGTTTAGGTTGGTTTGTAGTTAATTGCTATAGCCTGTAACAGTATTGATTTTCTGGCAGTAGTAGCGTTGTTCTTTGTCCTTATGTTTGCTAACCCTGATCAGCGTTGTGCAACAAGAGCTTCTCTTCCTTGAACAAAACATTTTTTAAGCTCAGCTGTTTTTTGCACGGGCATCACTTCTGGGCAAGAGTCTTTAACTGTTCTATAGTTCTTTCTAGCCATTACAGAGAACCAAATTCTTCACCTTGTCTTTTTCTGTGCAACATGAAGTTGCAACTACCAGACTGCTCTGTGCTAATGGCGGAGAATGAGATCTGCAGTTCATTGCAGGATGAACAGATCGCGTTGCTCTTTAAACTCGAAGGACAAGGTTGCCGTATTAAAACAGTAGTAATAAAGAATTTGCTAAAACTTCAAACTGCTTTTCACTTTAATAGTATTTCTGTGGCTGTCACTGCTATATATGAACATCTGTAAAAAGGAATTATTTAAAAAAAAAAGTTTTCTAAGGACCTCTTAGTGTACAAATGTCCAAGCTTGCATAGAAAAACCCATAAATAAGATATTTCTTTCTCAGCTATAATCAGTTTGTTACTCTAAGTATTGCCTTCCAGTGAGATGGAAAAATGCCACGTGATTTTTGTGCCCAATTATGTATAACAGAATAATTAAGTTAGTAGTTCACAAAGAACTGATGGGTTGAAGCAGAAATAGTGCAAATTGCAAACATGTAGATATGAAACCCAGTTCACCCAAGGCCTGAAATGAGGCCTTTTTCAGTGAATAATCTGGCCATCTCTAGATATGTATTGATGAAAGATTATATATTTATAAATAAAAAATAATCCCAAATATTGCAAAACAGAGAACACTGATTAAAGGAAATCAACTCAATTATCTTTATAATCTAAATGTATAGTTTACCTTTGCAAATATTTATTTTTGTCTTCATTGCATATGAATATGCAAGTTTAGCTCTTTACTGAATGAATATACAATGGCAGATGTCTCTCTAATTGCTGCTCTATTCAAACATTAATTGGTAGAACATATGTAGAATTCTACTACTCTGAATAGGTATAGGATAGCAGCAGTCGTTTTAATCACATCACTATTCAGCCACTAATTGGTGTGATGATTAAGGGACATTAGAGGGAGCACTTTGACATCTGATTCTTTGAACTGATGTCTGCTCAGGCTGCACAGTATTCATCATGGCCAGACTGATTTCTTAAATAAAACGCTCTGATTCCCAAATGTGGAAAATATTGCATTAGGATCTATTGAGGTGATTAGGGAATTTGAGAATGATTCTTTTATTTAAATAGTGATTGACTGTATATGCACAAGCTATTCATATGAATAATACATGGGTTACTGAGTATCAGAAAGAGCTGAGAAATAACATCAAGAGATTTTTCTCTTTTCTCATAGAGTCAATAATTAAATATTAACACACATTTTAAAATGTACCAGTTTAATCATTTAGCAGTCAAATTCCTACTCATGCATTTTTTAGATTAACTAATTACTCTGCATTTTCTCATATTGATACCATATGCTGGCATTTATAACCATTTTACTGCAATAAAGTAGTTTACATGTTTATATGTGATATCACTTATACTTGCTGTAAGAATTGCATATTACAATTCTTGAATTTTTTGTTTCATTTTAGCTTCAAAGTCTTAAGTTATTTTCATTAGAATATCTCAATAGCTCCTAACTTGCCTGAGTGCTACAAATTAGTGCTTTTATGTGCATTTTTGGTGCATGAAATTGTAAATACTAGCTGATGGCAAGTTACGCCAAATCCTTGTTTAGTTGTCTGCAAAAGAATTGTTCTTACCTTGTGGCTCTCCTGGAGTGCTGTGCAAAACCACCTCTGACCTCTTAACTTCCTCTGTTCAGAGTTCTTCAGGTTTGGTGTTCTTCAGGTTTGGTGTTGGATGATTCCCCTTTTTATAGAGCAGCACTCGCCAAAGATTTTTAGTTCCAGGTGTATTTCTGATCTTAACCATTTCAAAACTGAAGTGGCTCAGAGTTGCAAATTGTTTGATTTTTACACATACACATATGACAAAATGAATAATGCTTGTCAGCTGCAAATGCTGAATTCAAGGTCTGATCAACTCATTCCCCTTCATTAAAGCTGAGCAGATCAGAGAGTAGAGATAGGACTAGAAACAATCTCCACTGTTAACTTTCATCTTCTGCTTAGCCTGATATTCTTTTAGATGTGGATTTCTATATGTGCACTTCCCTGTGGTTATTGGATGGAGATAAAGGTTCCTTCTTGTGCTGGTGTATTGGAAAACAATGAATAACAAGAAGGCTAGCTTCTCTTTTTTCAGCATCTGTACTTCCACTTTTTCTTTCTTTCATAACCCATTGCCTATACTGAAACCTATACTGCTGTTTCCTGTCCTCTCCTAGACTTTCTACTTGTACAGCAAAAGCCTCATCTTCATTCTGTTTAGAAATCTATAAAATTAAAAATGATCATGAGCTTTAGGTTGAGAAGTGCCTGAACATCATTTCTTGGAGAAACCTGTGCCGTTGTTAGCCTGTTAGTAATGACTCACTTGAGATCTATTTATATTGTCTTAAGTTCTGCTGGCCAGAAGTAAAAGGAGCTGAGAGAGCAGTTTAGCGTGAAGGAAGTAGTATAGCTTGCTGAATGCTGTATTTTAAGCAGGGCTTGTAGCACTGTCCAATATTAAACTGCACTGAAGTGTTCATTACAAGACCCTGCTTGTAATTTGGCTGCAACTTTGCCATGTATTTGGACAAAAATTTTCCAAGTACCAGTCCATCAATTCTTTTATGCATACTAAAAAATCAGTCATATATGCCTATAAATAAGTCGCTTGATTTACCTATGAATGAACAGGTCTGGCAGAAAAGCTTAGTTTTGATCTTTTAACCAATCCTGATAGCATTATTTTAAAAAGAACAGTAGGATACTAATGCTTTGAAGCAAGGATGCGTAACAGACTGGGGATTGGAAAGGTATGTTGGTACAACAGAACTGTCCAGAATCTTTGAAAACCTTATCTTGACCAACTTCTGTTGCATTTTTATCACAACGTACAGTACTCGGATGGACAGCTATTAACTACCTCATCACTCACTGCTTCCTTGCTTACAATATTTAGTATTCTTTGCTTACAGTAGTGTCCTGGTTTCAGGAACTCTTAAAATTTTCGTGGTGCATCTCAGGAATGATCTGACACTTTCATAACGATTTCTTTGCTATTTTATAAACTGATACGTTATTTGAATATAGTGTTGAAAGTAAACATGATATTCTATCCAGAACTGATATCAGAAATAATGTTTCTGGGATTCCTTAGTCTGCAAAGATCCTAGGTACTCCTTGGTACAAGAACCTTCCTTTTGGCGTGTGCGGTTCATATTGGTGAAATAGGAATTGGTGGGCAGTCCAGTCTCTGGAGCTGTGGTGTTGCTATGTCAAAGCATATTCCCTGTTAGTCTTTCTGGCTGTGTGCCTGTTCCAGCAGTTCCAGCTGTCTTCAGAAAGCTACGTTTGTGTTTTCTGCAGTCACATTTTCCATCTTCCAGTCTGTCCTGTTTCTTCAGCAAGTATCTGGAACAATCACTCAGCAAAACTTTCTGTTGTCCTCTAATTCTGAGAACAAGACAAGAACCTACTGTTGCTTAATTACTGACTCAAGTGGAAGAGGTTTTCTGCTGTAGAGGTAAAGATCCTACTGTGTGCATTCTATTTGAAGATTACCAAGTTGTAATTCCTGTCTTTTTGTATTTTCCTTTAAAATATAAGTTGAAGATTTCTTGTTCATGTACCATGTGAGAGGAATGTTATTAACATTGCTGTATCAAGTAAACAAATTAAGAAACATCCAAATGACTGCCTATATATTTGCCTTAAAGGATATGCACTATTCAGGAAGGACAAATATAAAGGTAAAGCATTTTATGTTAATAATACAGTAGACGGTAAAAAGATAGCAAGGGTGTAAAACTGAACCTTTAAGCATCAAAGTCACTTCAGGGAAGGGCAGTAAACTTGTTTCTAGTGTGCTGAGAATATGCTATAGAGTCTCCACACAGCAGGTTTAAATTTGGCTATGGCTGTAAATAGAAATTAATCTAATCATAGAATCATAAAAATGTAGGTTTGAGAGAGATAGTCAGAGAATTCCTGGATTGGGACACAATGAAATGTAGATATTTCTTGACAGATTTTCATATAGCCCACTTCTAAAGGCATACGATGTTGGAGACTTCCCATTCTTGTTAGTGTTTAATCAATGCAACAACAAGATTTTCCTAAAATTTCCTCCATGCTCAGGAGCGGTGCATCCCCCTGAGCAGGAAATCCAGAAAAGGATGCAGGATACCAGCATGGTTGAACAAGGTGCTTCTAGCGGAGCTCAGGTGGAAGAGAAAGGTCCATGGAATGTGCAAAGAGGGACAGGCCGCTTGGGAAGAATACAGAGATGCAACAAGGAATGCCAAGGCCCACATGGAATTGAAGCTGGCAAGGGATGTCAGAAAAAACAACAAGAAGGGCTTCTTCAACTACATCAGTAGAAAATGGAAGACTAGGGACAATGTGGGGCCGCTGCTGAATGAGGTTGGTGTCCTGGTGACAGAGGGTGAAGAGAAGGCAGAGCTACTGAATGCCGCCTTTGCTTCACTCTTCCGTGCTAAGGCAGGCCCTCAGGAATCCCAGGCCCTGGAGGCTAGAGAGGAAGCCGATAGAGAGGATGACTTTCCCTTGGTCGAGGAGCACTGCATGAGGGATCGCTTAAGCAATCTGGACACCCACAAATCCATGGGCACCGATTGAATGCACCCACAAGTGCTGGGGGAGCTGGTGGACATCATTGCTGAGCCACTCTCCATCATCTTTGAAAGGTCCTGGAGGACAGGAGAGGTGCTCGAGGACTGGAGAAAAGCCAGTGTCACTCCAATCTTCAAAAAGGGCAAGAAG
>Ga0065711_1039124_pt1 | contig 18097 bp, 11 predicted proteins | sample Hoacrofraction12_FD_59098 | JGI IMG/M metagenome (GOLD analysis project Ga0065711, IMG submission 59098) | Hoatzin crop microbial communities from Cojedes, Venezuela - Epithelial fraction 12 v2 (version 2) | ecosystem: Host-associated > Birds > Digestive system > Esophagus > Crop | place... | reverse complement strand
GAGCCGGGACGGGGCGGGGGGCGGCGGTCCGGCCGGGAGCCGGGCGGGTCGGGTGCCGGTCCCCCCAGCCGCCGCCGGAGCGAGGGGGTGTGTCTGGCGAGGAGCAGTGGCTGGGAGCAGCTCCGGGCTCGCTTCCTGCTCCTCCCCGGGGCGCCGCCGGCTGCGCGCAGCCCCGGCCGAGGAACCCCGCTCGGCTCTGCCGAGGTTCTGCCGCTCCCCGTGGGCTCTCGGCGGCGGGGATCCCTGCGTGGCGCGGGAGCTTTTCCGGCGGGGAAGAGGGTGGGTGTGCGCGGGTGATGCTGCCTGGCTGAAGGTGTGCCGCGCCGGTCTGCGGGTGTGGGTCCCGGCGGCCCTGCCTGGCCGCTCCGGGTGGCGTTTAACAGCCGGTGGCTGCAGCGAGGCCTTTCGCCACCGGCAGCTTCCCGGTCGCACGGCAGCGCATTCTAAACTGGGAGCCTGCAGGAGCGGGGAGGACAGTAGGTCGTGGACGTCGAGATAGAGTGGTGATCTGGAGAGGCAGGGGTCTGTGTGAGCTGTTTGTGCCTCCTGTGTCTCAGATGTCGAGGAGTAGTTCAGGCTGGAGCGCTAAGCAAAAGAGTTCGGAAAAGCTGTTGCAAAATAAATTACTCTGAGCCCTGGAAAAATCTACTTTGTCATCAGTATTAATGCCCTTATGCAAGGTTCTTATGGGTGGTATTGGAATGCTTAAAACCTCCCAGAAATCCTTTCAGATGAGTGTCAGAGTTGAGATTTGTTTGCTGAAACTTCTAGTCTCCTCAGGTTGATTACAATGGTCTGTCTAATCCTTATAAGACAGGTTACAAAAAAAAAAAGTCATCCATCCATTCATTCTTTCGTTGAGTCCAAAGCTCTTTGCTGACCTGGTGCGTACCTCAGGAAGGACGCCTACGAAATGGGAGCCCTTCCTGTTGTAGGCACTAGTTCTTGCCTCTCTTCTGTGTCTGCATATGACATTTCTGTTGAAGTAATGTTTTCTGGACTTCAGGAGTCTCCAGGGGAGCCTGTCCATGGGATTTGGGCACAGACATCTACCTGTGTAGGCACTGATCAAGAGTCATTGTTTATTTTTGGGCTAGGTGAGCCAAAACTAAGGGAGGATCTCCCTTGTTCTCCTGACATTTAGGTGAAAGAAAACAGTATGCTTTAACAGTCAAATCCTGGCAAAAGAGCCCAGCTTTGAGCAGTTCACATTTCTCTGTTATTTCAGAGTGCCTGCAGATTAAGACAGACAAACATTGGCACCATTAACTTCAAAAAAAATGTGAGCAATCTCTGTAACAACTGGGTTTTTTTTAGATGAGAGCCTAAATTACATGGAAGTCTATGTAAGCCTTCAAGCTTACATAGGAGCAAGTTAGTATGCAAGGTGTGTTTTATCTTTAGTTCAGTGTAACTGGGTAAACAGAAGAGCAAATACTACTCTTAACTTACTTTGTAGGTCCTGTATATCATGTGTTAGTGAAAACTTTACAGTGATTTTTCTGGTCACTCTAAATTAGCAACATTGTATGTATTTTCATGGGGAGAGTTAAAACCCAAACAGTTCATCACATCACCTCTATGCAACAAGGAGAGCTCTACCCATTACCTGCTCATCCAATAGTAGGTGGTCTTCACGAGTTACTAGTGATAAGTAGTCATACTACCTCATACTTTATGCAATTTCAATTTCAGAATTTTATTTCTGGAGTCTTTTCTCCCTACATTTCTCTATGCTTCTAAAAGCAGACTTGAGAATCTCCTTCCTAATTGCCTTTAATGTAATTCTGAAATTATAATAGTAGCATGTGCTTGGTCTCTGAAGGATCTCTTCTTGCATTTTTTTTTGTGTTGTGTTGTTTTTTAGTACTCGGAGACACTGACTGGCAAGTACATTACCCTGACAAAATCAGAGTTGACAATTTGCTAAATAGAAGTAAAAAAAAGCAACAAATCATCTGTAATTTCTCAGTACAAATTGAATTATAACTTGGGCATGAAAAAGCAAAGGTAAAAAATGCATCCTTGGTTATATACTTACAGCTTATTAAAGCCTCTTGTCTTCACAGTGCAGTGCACCCACCTCCATATAAAGAAGAAGAAGCAAAGCTATCTATTATTTCAGAATGTTGTGTTGTCCTTTTTTTTGTCTTTTTTTTTACTCTGCCATTTCTCACGTTTACTAGAATTCTACAAAGCTAGTTTCCATTTTGTCTAAATAAGCAAACAGCACTAGAATTGCTGTTGCATAGACTTAAGTGCTTTGTCTGTAGATACTAAAATAGAATTGCATACTGATTTTGTTGGTAGAGGAAAATGCACATGGAGTGTCCTTCTGAAAGCTATATGATTATGTTGCACAAGGTGGATAAGGCTCAGAAAGCAAGCCTTTGCTATTGTAATATGATCTTAAGTTACCATCTTCTGTTAGAAGTGTTGAAGGAAAACAGAGGCGTCCTTGAGACACTCGCATGTTTGTTGATAGAAGTTACACAGGCTTGATTTTAATAAGCTGATTTCTTTTGAGAATTCATTTGCCTTGCTGATGTTAGCAAGCCTTGAGTTTCAATGAGCAATTGTAAAAGGCAAGCCAGTGTATTATCTGACTTGCTTATAACTGGTACCATTGTTATCGTTTTGTTTCATTTCTCACAATGGTTCCCCTCTTTTCTGAAGATGAGCCAGTGGAGAAGTGACAATATGCTTCAAAACTGCAAGCTAACATGTTTCTGAAGAAGTTACTGCTTTTGCACTTTGACAAATATGCATTTTTTAAGTAGGGATGCATCACAACAAATTTTTTGCAGTCACTAAGGAATCACTGGGGTAAAGTTTGGTCAGCATCATGTCATGTAAAGGGTTTGATTCCCCCCAACCTTGGTGAAAAACTGTAACTCTTGAGATTAATCAAAGCTGAATCTTGGCTTCTTTTTTAATTTCTGCATTTGTTGAATTACTTTTACTTATAAATATGGTGGCTGGCTTTTGTAGGTACTTCTGCACTGTCGCTCATGTCGTATCATAGTCCCAGAGCATGCCAGTGTAGTTATGCCAAGCATTTGCCGTGTTGAAAATGGTTCAACTTAAATTCTTTTAAGTTGGCACTGAAGTGCATTTTTTTGTTTTCTTTCTACAACAATTCTAACTTTTTTATTGTGTGACTAGTACTTACCTTTTCCTATTTTTGGGATATTACTAATCTAATGTGATTTCTAATAGGAATATTTATATTTTTTCTCCTTTTTCATCTCCTTTTCATTCTTTTTTACTTCCTTCCCTTCTCCTTGCACCCTCTCTGTTGTCAATGAGTAAATAAAGAAGGGAAGCATTAATCATAAATGCCGTGGCAGATTTGGTATTTTGCGACTACAGGATACTCTTTTTTTTCCTCTGTGGATCCTACGGTAGTATTATAGGTCATATATTTTAAAATGGTCTAATAAGGTTTAACAAATGAATATGTGGGGGGGGGGGTTGTGTGTGAAAAATAATTGTATTTTTTTAATTAAGGTGATTGGCCTTGTCCACACTGAGTGAATGTGTCAACTAAATTAGCTAATCATTAATAAGTTGTTTCAGACTACTTTAAGGCAGCCATAGAGACAGACAAAACCTGTCCAGTGGTTCCTAAAAATACATGTCATTCCTCAGGTTAGCCTATAAACTTTGTCTTCATGAAAAAAAACTTTAAGTGAGAACAAAACACACTAGGGTGTAATGTGTTCACTTAGGAGTGTATCTCATTAGCATAAGACTCATGTTTTTCTGAAGTTTTACTTCTGTTTCTTGTCCAAATGTATTAGTTTAATCTTAATTACCTTACACAGCAGGGTAAAATCCAAAAGCTGAAACAGCTCTCAAGTGTGTCAGGGTTCTGCATGTTCGAGACAAGCACTTAGAAGTACAGAAATTAGTTTTTTTTGTAAGATACGAATTTCTCCTACTAGCCTGTTACAACATGGGGATGGGGAAAAAAATTTTGGTTTAATCTCTTGCTCTTGGTTCTGTTGCCCGGTAGGCCAAACTTTATAGGATTTTTCTCTACGCATCTTTTAGGTGGCTGGATCATGTTGTATCAGTTGCATATATGCCTGTATGTTCCATATAGTGCATGTATGCTGATGTCTGGCAAGCCTGATGGACAGGCTTGTAAAACCAGATTTATTGATTCTTAGGGGACTAAACATGATTTATCAAACATCTGCTATGTGATGTTTGTTTGTTTGTTTCCAGTTGCTTGTAGCAGCCAAGTAGGTGTAATTTTTACTGTGATAAAAATCTCTTCCCCTTTTTTGCACTGAGTTATTACCTTTGTAGTCATGCAGAGCTGTATTTATAAAGTAAGCATTTTCTATGCAGCATGATCCTCAGTTATAGATGGTTTTGTATGTAGTCTGGAAAGATGAGTTACAGGACTCCGTACTTTTCTCTGGAAATCCTGTATTGAGTACTAGTGGAAAAAATGTCCTGAGGTATCTATAATGGTATTTTGTGAAATATTTTGCTGTGTATTCACTAAAATGTTTCATTTCTCCTTCCATACACTTGTTAAGGCTGTTCAGGCTTAGAATCACACAAACTGGTATTTGTCCTGATATTAGTTACTGTATCACAGAAACTGATAGAAACATTTCTAGGTGGTAGTTTGATTCCTTAAAAGAAAGATTTGTTGAAACTGTAAAGAAATGGGTAATAACTTTATTAAAAGGCTTTTCAAATCCAGAAAATCAGGAAGAATTTACAGGACCCTGCCTGATGATAATAAGTAGCCTGAGTGGGTGAGTGGTTCAGACATTCGTGTGGGAAGTATCGTTCTGAAGTCAGTTGCTTTATGGTCTCTTCCTCTCTCATGTTTTTCATGACAAACCTTGTGAGAGCTCAAGTTCTTCCTGATGTGAAACAGGAAACATTTTGAAATAGTGGCATTTTTCACAGGACAGGAAAACTTTGCTACTGAACTCTACACGATAAGTTAGCAGTTGTTACTCCTTTTTGTTAAATATAACTGGTTTACTGTAGAAATAAACCCAAGTTTTCAAGATCTCCATTTGTCTTTCCCTGCTTGCCTTAATTTCTTGGAAGAGGGAGACATTTTGTAATACTATTACATTTTCAAGCAGAAGAAACTAAATGGCATTTCATTAAAATTAAAACTGATGCTATTTTATGACGTTGGGCATTAAGATAGGATTGCCCTTACTGTTGGCACACCAGAGTTTTGCAGTGAAACTTTCAATAGAAATCCCATAATGTTTTACAGTTTGGGGGATTTAATCATTGGTATCATTTAGTTGGCCCACAGATTTTGAAAACAACCTGTCTGTGGCACAGACTTGTGTCCACTGAACAAACAGCTGTACGTAAACTACTCCCTTGTTTCTTTGCTGCCTTGGCGGGGATGATTGTGTTCCTATTGCAGGGTCAGCATAATGAAATCTGTAACTGTGCCTCAGCTACTTCCGATTTTTGCTCCTGCATTTGCACAAATTACCAAAATGAGTAGTTTCTGTAATGTGATCATCTCTGCGTTGGTGGTGTTAAGGTGCGGCGCGTAGTCCATCCCACAAAGTCGGCTTTGAGGGAGAGAAGGGTGATCATTTCCCATAGAGTAGACCCAACACCTGGGGGCAGTAATTGCTTAAATTATCACAGATAGGGTCCCCACTGTTTGTGTGACAGCCATTAAAGATTTATAGCAGATCGGAGACATAGATTATTCTTCAGGGTGATATAAGCTGACCTGAATAGATGCCTTAACTAGCAAATGAATTCTATATCCTGGGAGTCTGTTTTAGGGTAAACAGATAGATAGGAAGTTTACCTGACAGGTCAGATGCAGAAATCCGCATTTGGTCAAATGAATCCTTTCTGTGTGACTGGAAAGGAGGAACATTGATACTGAGATAGAAAAAGTTAGGTTCTTGCACGTTTTAAAGATTTTATTGTGAAATATTTCAGGTAAATCCTAAGAAATGTAAAGCAAACACAAGTCAGACAAGAGGAGAAAAATATTAGCTCTGATTGCTTGAACTTTGTCCTTGTTGAAGTTCATGTTCTGTATTTAGACTTGCAAAACTGGGAAACAGTGAAGCCAAAAATACCTAATGTTTTCCACAAAAATAACAGATACGCTGTTTTAGTAAGACTGATCTTCAGTAAGTTTGTAGTTTATCTTGTATACACTGAAGGTTGTAAATAGCATAGTATTAGCAGATATTCCTCATGTAACTGATTTTATTAATGGTTGCCACAGTATCCAGACATTCAGTAGGACAGCTAAATTTCAACTGACAAGTCATTGTTAATGACAAAATTTTGTTGAATATTCATAGGAATTTGTGGACAGTGTGGGGTTGCTTTTCCCATTTACTGCTTAGCATGTTGTAGAAGCTAATTTACTGTTTTCAGCAAGTAAGTGAGAGGTGGTATTAAGAGGCTAAAAATTAGATGGGTAATTTTCATTCTGCAGTCCATTGCTGTCAACAACGAAAAAGAAAGCTCAGAGATTTTGCTAGGTGTTGCTATGGCCAGCACCCTGTCACATGAAGTTATCTAGCATTGTCATGGACGCTTGTTAATTGTAGGGATAAGTTTACTTTGTACAGTGAGCAATTCAAAGAGTTTTATTAATGCTATTGTACAAATACAAACATGTCTCTTTTGGTTCTGTCTTTCAGTATTAGTCAATGTGTTAAGCTTGTTTTCTCTTCTACCAGAGCCATCAAAGGTGTGCAGAGGAAGGCAATATGCTGTTAAATAAAGTAGTTGAAAAGGGGGTGGTAGATTGAATCTGGTTTTTACATTACCAATTTTTATTAGCACGTAGGTAGCCATGACTTCAAACCGTTGTTTGAGCTTTTTTTTTTTTCCTTCCTTTATTACAGTTGCTTTGAATTCGGAATATTGCATTCCAAAAGGAAATATTGGTTGTTCTAATTCCAGTTTTCCTTAAGTCTTAAAAAAAGTATTCTTCTGGGGGGAGTTCTTGCTAAGATCTAAAATCGCACTGCATCTACCTGAAGTGCATGAGGTCAGTTAAATTTCTGGATGCAAGATCTTGTTTGGTGAAGTGCCTTGTACTTGGTTTTGAGATTGTCAGAGATGACTTGCACTGTTTTTTCTAAAGAACACCAAGGAATTAAGAAAAATGGTAATTATAAAACTTGTGGGTGCAGATAGTACATTTAACTTTGTGATTTAACCATTTTATTGCTTGATAAAACAGAATTATTGAAATCAGTTGTTTGGGTTTTTAGCCCATTCTAAAATGAAAAATACTGCCTTTAGCAAAACTGAGCTGTTTATTTTGTATACAGAGGGTTGTATTTTGTGTAAAATAAGAATTGATATGATTTGTTGAAGAATTCACTTAGCTGATTTTTCTATTTATTTCATAAACAAGCCTTAAATGACAATTCCATTTAACAGTCTATAATGAAATGTCTTAAAACTAAAGAAAGGACAAACAAAATCTAGGATGGAAAAAAGGTGGATTCTGTTTTTAAAGATAGACTGCCTGGAGAGAGGAGTTACGGTATTGGGGTTGTCCCACCAAGAATGGCAAGCCTGGTGCTGTGCTGGGGAACTTTGATGACATCTTGTAAATAAATGTGGAATGAATGGAGTTCTTACTGAGCTTGTGTGATACTTTCTTCTTTATTAAAAATGTTTGCAGTTGTTGAAACATACAGCTAACATTAGGTCTCTATTGCTGTTACCCACAATGAAAACTATCTTGTAATTGGGATCATTTAAAAATAACGTCTACGTGCCTGACCTGTTCTCTCTGTGACAGGATTCGGTAACTGCTGATTACTTTGTGGTTGAGTTTGGGGGTGTGATTTGGCTATTTTATGGGAGATGTCAGTGTGGGTGGAAATTAGAGGGATTCATCTGTCCTAGGTAAAGAGCACTGGATTTTTGTTACTGCATTAGAAAAGGTTGTGCTATGAAGAACGTACAAGTTGGCCAGTCATTTGTTTACTGACAGACTGCTAGAAAGAGGTGGGCTTTGGGCTTTTTGTTTTTAAAGGAATAGTTAATCTTCAAGGTGAAGACTAGGTTATTTATTTTCTAGGCAGTTCTGGATAGGGACGAGAACAAACAAATCACTTCAAAATAATGTTACTCTAGTGATCTGAGAGATGTGTGAAACTCCTGTTATGAGCCGGTCTTGCCAATCACACTTTTCAGCTAGATGTTGGCATAATTGGTTCCTTGATGGAGATCTGAGGTGTACGAAGATCTGTTCAGAGCCCTGACCCTTCAGAGGTGTTAAATCACATAAAAGGTGATCTCCAAGCGCATAGTAAGAGTGTCAGGTGGCCTTAAAGTTTATATTATGGTATGCGTGAGTACGTGAGATGAAAAGTTTAATGCGCAAAATCAAATATTAACTTTAAGATGTAATTGAAGATGCAAGACTTTTTTTTATTATGCCTTTAGATTAGCCTACCACAAACGTCTATTTAATTTATAGCACTATTGATAGCTTAACAGAAGACTTTATTTATCTTCTTTCTGTAGTAACCGTTAGTTTTGCAGTGAACAGTCCTACGTATTTTACTGCCTTTTTGGCTACACAAACAATGATTCATAAATAAATGTTTAACTCCACTAGAGTTAATGCAGTATTTGCACATGGATTATAATATAATGTTTGAAAAATTAATACACAGTGGATTATAATGTATTGTTTGAAAAATGTAATGAATAGCTCTACTCTGTTCTGGGTGTCAGTTTGAACTTGGATGCTGCAAGACTTTTTGTCACTACCTCAAAATCTCAACAGATAGGAAGCATTATTAGCATTTTCAACTCAATATTGGAGTGTGATTCTGGAATTAAAGTTCCTGTAAATCTAATGTGTCGGTCTGTGCCTTCTCAAAGCTCACCCTGGATAAGAAGGCGGGGGGGGACACGACACCCAAAACAACTCACTGCCATGGTACTTGCTCAAGGGAAACTGGACCTCAGATGCTTCTTTAAAAGTCTCTGCCCAGTGGTGCCAGTGTCTTAAGAAGACCCTTAATCTGCAGTTGTTTTGGAGTTTACATTAATGAAAAGGCAGACAAATGGGCATCGTATCAAACCCAGTATTGACAGTGGATCAACAGAATATAGACAAGAATATATGAGAAGTGCTGCTGGAGTATTACTGTATGCCTACTTAACATTCTGTCCTTCAGTGATTTCATGGTCTAGGAGCTCCTGAGTTAGAAATTGCATCTTTGAATATGGAGTTTGTCATGGATTTTCTTCCCTTAGCTTGCCCAGCTACAGGAACTTTAAGCTTAATTACATATTTTGTGAAGAAGTAACTTTTTTTTTTTTGCTTTGAAGCTGCTCCTCTATGCTTTTTCTGAATGTCTCCTGCTCTTAGAACAATCAGAAGTTGTTCCATATTTACCTTTCCTGCGTCACTTGTGATCTTGTAGAAGTCTGTCCTCTCCCACTTTCATCCATCTTTTTCTTGCCTCTATTTAGGTGTTCTTCATACAGAAGCTGAGCTGTATCTGTCCCATGTTGCCGTTGTCTGTATCCCTAGACCTGCTGTATTGGTAGATGAAAACAAACCAGAAGTGCACACAGAATTAACTTGATACAGGATGTGTGACAAATTACTTTGAGAAGAATTTTTCACTGTTGTTCTGCAAGTCTCTCCTAATAGCCTGTATTATTCTGTTTTATTTTCTTGTTAGCTCAGTGCCAAGAAGCTGTTGCAGTCATAGGCAGCTCTGTTGTAACCCAAAGTTCATGCCGCAGAGTGCTGGTAGTCAGCTCCAGGTCTGTTGCTGTGTTTCTGAACTTAAGATCCTTATCTGTAGACTCTTTTGCCCCTCATCTGACTTGCAGAGAGAAGTGCAAATCTCTGCCTTGTTCAGAAAGAAAGAATAAGGGCTGCTATGAAAGCAGGATTCAGTGGTAGGAGGCATTGCTACTTTGCTGTAAGAAAGGATGGGCTAGTTAAGAACATCTGTTTTTTGCATATTTCTTCTTCCCCATCTGCCTTATTTCTTAAGTTTTAAGGAAAAGTGGTATTTGGAACTAGAATAATTGCTTAAGAATAGACCAAATGAAGTAATGGACTAAAAGAACAACAGTATTAAACTTAGGATTTTGTATTTGTGATGTTTTCCCTCAGTAAGTGTTCACTTGTTTACTTTTTTCCTTTCTAATTAGACGTATATTTTTCAAACAAAACTTTAGCAACTGCGTGTCATTTGAGCATTTTACAGTTGTCTGGAGCATGCAGAGTATTGTGGCAGAAAAACTATGAAACTTTATCTAAATTGCACCAGAATTACTTGGCTTTAAGAATACACTTTGAACTTGGGTAGTGCTTTCTGGCTTGGTGCTGTATAGGTTCTGCACTTTGACATGAGAAGGATTTGTGAGAGTATTGCTTGTTTTGCCCCCTTTGCTGGTAGGACACTGTCTATACTGTTTCTTGCTCTCTTTGTCCGTAGAGTATGTTCTGTCCTGCATGATTGTTTCTGCATGAGGCTCTCCTGAAAGCTCTGGGAAGGTGACCCACGGGTTTTAGCAGAACCCCCTGCGGGTGCCTGCCTGCAGCTTGGTTGTTTCTCTGGTCCAGTGGTCAGCTGGCAGCCACACTAGGGCCTTTTCTTATAAAGCATATCTCTCTGAACTTGGATCATTTGGGAAATAATGAGGGATATCACTCTAATACTATATTTTTTTGTCCAGTCTAATAACTTTCTCTTATATGCTTGTTGAATAGCAAGCAGAATATGTGATTTCTTGCATAGCTTCCCTATTTTGTTAAAACTAAGTCATGTCCACTCCCTTCCATCTCAACTGGCATCTCACGCAAGGGAGTATAAACACCTAATTTTAAACATGACTCATTTTTATGATTGTACAAGTGTGCTAGATGATTATTTTTTAAGAGACCATTGCTGTGACATCCCTAAACCAAACTGAAATAGGGAGTAACCTGGATGGTTGGTTTAAATCTTCTAAATATGCAACTATCTGTACTTGTCCATCATACACAGTCTTGCTGTAAGTGTAGGACAGGTGAGGTGAGGGACTGTGACTGTTCTGCACACTTGGAGCGGGGGAAAGGTTGCCCCTGGAAAAAATCTGTTATTACTGCTAATTAAACCGTATCAAAGAAATTGCCTTAAGTGGGTTAGAAACAGAAATCTCTTACAGGAGGACAGGTCATACTGTAAGCTACTTTCAGGCTTTAGCAGACATTAATAGTTAGCTTATGCTTGTTACACTTTTTAAATATTTCTCTGCAATATGAAGGTGCTACAAAACCTGGTTCTGGAATCATGTTGTAAAAAGTGTCTTGGTTGTCTGAGTAAAAGCTTGAAGTATAGCTCTGCTCTTGAACAGTTGTTTTTAGCTGCATCAGCTTGTAGGTGCAAAATCAGTAGATACTTTTATTCTGCTGATTTATATGTATTTATACTAGATGTGTGCATGCATTTGTGACTAAGAAGCACAAAAGGGATTAGTAAAGGTCATACCAGCAAGCATGTATTTTTCTTTCTTAGGGCAAAAATATCCTTTTAGTAAGCTATACCAAGGGTTTGCGTGCTGTAGAAACCACGGTAGGAATTGTGGCTAGCCATGACTAGAATTTATCTTGTTCTTATTTAGCAGTACATTATATAAAGCAAGCTAGGAGAAGTGGATACGTAGCAGCAAAAGAGGGAAAATAATCATGTTTAATTACCTTGAAGTACCAGAATTTAACCTGTAAAACTGCATTTTAGCAGGGTGAAGAGCATGAAAATAAATCTATCCCTGGAGATCAGCAGACAAATTTATTTGTGATTTTCTGACCATAGTTGATTTGATTCTTCCATACTGTCGCTAGAAGCTGACTCACTGAGACTGGCTAGATCAGGCAGACGTCAGTGAAGGCTTGAATTCCAGTATATCCAAAGAAATCTATAGTCTGGGTTAAACTGCCATTTCTGCATTTTTGCATGTTATGTCATCCACAGTATTTGCTATGAACATGAATGCTACTAGGAAACCTTTTAGTCTTTCATTTCTAAAATGTTTGTCATGTTAATGCTCATGCATAGAAACCTGAAAGCAAAACGTCCCAGGGACTTGAATTTCACAGAACAAACTGAACAAAATCAGTATACTGAGAATGTTGCTAGTTTCTCCTTCCTTCTCCAAAATGTGGAATTTTGTGTTTGACTAGAGACAGGGGACCTTGTTTTCGTTACGTGCAGGTAAAGTAATCTCTTGATGTGTTATGTAACTTCTTTTAATTGGAAGATGGGGATTTTGCCATGGAGATAATGAGACGCTTTGTGTCTAACATGCAGTTTTTTCTGTTGTTTTGTTTAGTGGGAGACTTTGATAAGATCTGGCGTGAGCACTGTGAGGATGAGGAAACTCTGTGTGAATATGCTGTGGCAATGAAAAACCTTGCAGATAATCACTGGGCAAAAACTTGTGAAGGGGAAGGCCGAATTGAATGGTGTTGCAGGTAAATTTTAATGTATTTGAAAGATGCAATTGCACACTTCTGCTTGCAATTATCTATAATACAAGGCTTAAGCATTTTTTGCTTCTTTGCCCATTTTTAAGATTCGTTCTATAATGTGTTAATGATTTATTGCTTGCTAAAACAAGTACCTTCTTACTGTTCCAATTTAATAAGGAAATATAGCTTATGAAGTGTTTTGTTGCAAGGTGACCGTTTAAAGTATCTTCAATAAACATGTGGTTTTTTTTCTCAAATACTGAAACTGTTTGGAAGTAAACTAATGAAGTAATTTTCTGTACATTTTAACCTAAACTTGAGCAAATGCAGTGACTGCAGCTCAAGTGTAATTTTCAGGGTGCTGGTTTAATTCAGTGTGTATAATAGTGTTTGATCTCTAAATGCAAATCTCTGCTGCGTAATTTTCAAGTCTTAATCTTGACTTTAACCGCTATGAAACTTATTTTAAATGGATTTTAAACTTTAAAATTCTTATGTCATCAACATCCAATTTATATTGGGTTGTTGTAATAGTAAAGTCATGAAGTGAATTCAGCTAAACTATTTCAATCCTTGAGGAAAATAAACTCCTAAAAGAGAAATGTTGGTCATCCAGGATGCCTGCGTACAGTTGGCATCCAAGGCATACCGTGGAATCTGTACAGCAGAACAAAACAAAATATTGTTGAAGTCTAACTGGGAAGAGAATTTATCAGTGATCCTGCCGATGGGAATGACTTTAGACAGGCAAAAAGTAATGTCGTGTGCCAGTCTGTAGGTCCTGCAGGTGAGTGTTGCAGTGTGATGAGCAAAAGGCAGCAAAGAAAAGCAAGCATGGTATCACTAAATGTAAATTCATTCCGTAAGTCCTTTGCGCCCATAAAACAAACAAAAGGAGGGGGGAACAACTGGGAAACAGTTGATCTAGAGTCCGTCTTGGTGGCAACTTGGGCTGTTCTGTGGCTTCTGGAAATGAAGCAGATAATAACAAGCTGGTTTCATTTCTCCCTAAAACAGGCTCTTAAATATTTGAAAACCATTCCTTTACGTATCAGTCTTTTATCCTTTAGTTTAAAAAAAAAACCAATAAACCCCTTAACTGTTTCTCTATAGACACTTTTCTGGACATGTATCATGTGTCCTTATCCCAGAAGTGAATCAGTTGGAAAAAGCTGTGCTCAAAAATAGACACACCATTCTCCTGGCTTTGTCAGGGACAAATAAAATGAAGAAATATTATTAAGGTTGTAGTAAACTCTTGTTTATGCTACTGATCTTGTTTGGTGTGTTTTTTTGGTTTGTGGTTTGGTTTTTTTTGTATTGATGTGGCATTGATTTATGTTCACTTGTGACCCCCAACTGCGCATTTCTTTTTTACAGGCTTCCTCAGTTGCTAGTTGTTTTCTTGTATTTGTGCTGTTCATTACTTCTGTGGAAGTGCTGATATTTGTACCTCTTTACTAAATTACACTTCATTGAATCATATTGAATTGTAATACTGCGATTTCTTGCAGCATCTACCATCTGTCCCCTGCTTGGCATCGTTCACAGATCAGTTGAGTACTGACTGTTCCAATGTTCAGGTTACCTGTGAAAATACTAATTGTACCAGACCCAGGACAGATTCCCATGTAACATTGCTCCATATTTTATTATAATTTGATTGTTAGCTAATATGTGAAACTTTTTTCAATACAGCTGTGTGCATTTATTTTAATTTCAGGTAAATGGTATTCTCTTAGCTTGTGGCAGACTTGTCTGATACCGCTGTAGGACAGGATAATGTTCCTTGTGGACAGGGAAGGAACAGTTCATGGCCTGTGTATGGAAGTTCTTTTTTCTCTGTGTCTCACTTGTTTTATGTTTGTAGTTGCCACAAGATTTACAAAGAAAACATTTAAATAAAGTGTCCAGTTTGGGCCGTGCAGCATGAACTCGCATTGAAAAGAGAATCCACCCAGGAAGGGAGGCTAAAATGCTCTGTCTCAGTATAAAGCTTCAATTAAAGCATGTACCTTTTCAGCTTGCGAAGTCAAGGGGTCAGGAGTTTTACATTAGTAGAAAAAGAGGGGTACTTTTCACTTTTGTGTGCCTCAGAGTAGACTGAGGCCTGGATGGCTAGATACCAGAACATAGCAGATTGACTTCATGTTCTGCAACTTTTTGTTCCTTGTCAAAGGGCAAAGAGGTGTGCTAGACTGCTGGCAGGTCCCATTGTTGTTACTCCTCCTTGTGTCTCGTTGCATAATTGCACACTTGAAGTGTGTGAGATGTCAACTGAAAGCTTTTGCTCAATACTTTAACTGTGTCACCATGACAGCAGGAACGTAGCTGAAGTTTAATTTGGGAGTGGAATGCTGGAAATACTGAGGAACCACGGTTGTATCCTTGCTGAAGAAAGAATAGTCTGAGCTTTTTTGTTTTTCTTTGAAGGAAGATCCTTGCAGAGGTCTGAAACTGAGAAGTGTTTTTTCCAGTAGTTTAAAAAACCAAAACAACCTACTTTTTTCATTCCTTCATTTTCCTTGTATTCTCTTATAAACAAGCACCAGATAAAGTAAATCAGAGAATGCAGAATAACCACTAGAGAAGCCATGTGTGCTTCTCAGGATAAAGAATAACAATTTTCTTGAAGGGTTCTCCTTTCAAAAGTCTTTCTAGCCATTTACTTGAAGACACTGGAAAAATGCGTATTCTGACATTAATTCTTAAAGCAGATGACATAAAACTTACTATTTTACTTCTTCATAAGCTGTTGATTTACACAAGCACATTTCCAGACTTTAGAAACCATAAAAGATGGAAAGCAGTTCGTGATCGGCTATGCTGATGACCATATGCTGCATTGTATAGGGGCAGTTCTATTTGTTGTTTCAGGGCAATGTCATACAGCTGTTAGTTGGGGAGATGGGCGGGGGGGAGTGTGATTAAAACTTTGTCCCCTTCCAGATGCAGGTTAATGATCGCCTGAGCAATGTTGTAAAAAGCCTGGGCAACACTCCGCTGTCCTTCCCTTGCTTTCTGCTTATAGCTTTAGAAAACTGAATACAGAGTAGAAAATGGTGTTTGGAAATTAACACTTCTGCTTCTCTTTCATTTCATTTATATTACAAAGCTTAAACCTTAAACCAAAATAGGGTAAGATGATGTTTACCCTAAATAACTGTCCCAGCCTTTGCATGGATAATGAATGCCAGCCTGTTCTGGTTCTAGTTAGAACAAAAATAAGCTAGACTAGCAGGTGTGCTTTTTTCTGTTGCTTTTGCATCAGTGTTAAGACTTGTGTTGACTTGGCTATTTTTTAAATAGAAAAAAACAAATTCTGCACTTCTAACTACCATGACACAGCACTATCTAGACCTGTATTTTTTAAAAAAACATCTTTTGACTGTTTCATGAGCAAACTGAACAAATATGGTCTTGATGAAGTAAGTGTTAGGTGAGTGCAGAACTGTTTGGAAAAACTTGCAGAGAATAGATGTTAGAAGCTTACCTTAAAGTTATTTTACGGAGAAGGACTCTGTCGGTATCTGTCCCTGCATCCATTACCAGTCAATATTTTAATCAGCAATCTGCTAGAATAAAGTTCGTTCATTAAATGTGAAGTGGGACCAAACAGAAAAGAACTGTTACTCTGAGAGCAGGATTAAAATTAACAGTGTTGTTAACTATGCCAAATATTATCAACTATACAAATACAGACCAGGGGGTAATTGGTTGTGTCAGTGTTTCAGAAAAACATTTGGATTCTGTAGCAGGCCCCAAGCTGAATTTGAAATAGTCAATGGGATGCTTTTGCAATAAAGGCAAATACATATTGGGGTGTGTTACTGAGATTGTCCACAAGATATGTAAAGTACTTCACTGACTTTACTTAGCATTGCTCTTAGCCAAAATATTACCTTATCCACTGCAATTAAAAAAATAACAAACAGCTCAACTCCAAGAAAGATAAATGATCAAAAATATTCTAATTTTTTCCACAAAAGCCTTGTTGTTTTTTTTTCTAGAATCTGGAGCTGTGTAGTCAAAAAAAGAGAAGGTTAAGTACTCTTACAAGATGTTTGAGAATAACGAATGCCTTCTAGAACTGTAAAGCTGATCTTGTTTGGGTTTGGAAGATAGAATGAATAAACGTTTGAAGTCCCTTCAGCACTGTTTTGCAGCTCTTTTGATGAATGCAGTTAGTTGCACAATTCACTTTCAGGAGAATGGAATTAAGAGGGAGGTGACATAAACAGGAGGAGGGAAACCATTTAAAATAGAAAAAAGACTTAGTGTTCATTGCTTGTGTTTGTATGACAGTCTTCATTTTTGCTCTTAAATAATACTTTATTGTGACAAAACCATACCTGTTTCTTTGAACACTATAACTAATTAGAGCAGTGATCATATGATAACTGCTGCCTATTTTTAAGTTCTTGGAATCTTCCAGTAATGAAGGATATTGCCTCCAAAAGCTGGCTTGGGGTGGAGGGGTGGACATGACACCAGAAAAACAAATGATTACAGGCACAGTTGTGTTTCTCAAAAGGAAAGTGTCTCAAAACCGTAAAACTGAGACCACATATGAAAAATAAAATGGAAAAATGTATTGTGTAAAAGTTTCTCAAGTTGAAATTTAACAAAAAATAATTATGATAGTAAAAAATTATAATACTTTACATTGAGAAATGTGTGCTTATCTATACTGAATATAGGTTTTCCTTAACCTAAAGCTGGGTGTGCATGCCAGTAGCAAAATGTTTCCCAGTCCAGAGGAAACTGTTCCTCTCTTCTAGGTGTGACTAATGTGTACAGGGGAAATTGAGAATTCTACTTTCCTTGATTTTTGTTGGAGGTTGCGGAGTGGGTGGGTTAAACCTGTAGAATAGTTTACACTTTTTTCAGGCCAGCAGCTCTGTCAGTTGACATTCATAAACTTATTCCTCAGTGTGTGGGAGGAAGGGAGAAACATTCTGCAGACAGAAACCGTGATAAGAAGTCCAGATTTTCCTTCAGCTCTGTAGGAAAGTATGTTGTTTCTCTGTACCCTCACTGAACGTCATCTTCAATATTAGGTTTTGGTTAATAAATATTCTAAGAAACACAAGTTAAGCTCACATTTTCCTCATCATAAAGCAGAATGAAAAAGATGGGCTGTGTCAGTTCTTAATCTGTAAAACTCACTACTTGAAACCCTTGAGCATTGATAACAGCTATCAGAAACAGAATTTTTGACATGATAAAAGCTGACCACACCAGCTTTAATTTAGTTGTTCGTTATTACTTGGTGAGAAGAACTACCCACTGATTATTTCATGGCTTTTATATTTCATATGGTGTTTCTTCAGCAATTCCCACCTTCTTTATTTTAATTATATATTCTATTGAATGAAACCCTTGGGTTTGGCCATGGTATTCAAAAAATAAGCTTCTCTTTCATCACTGGAGAGTATTAACAAATGAATATGTACTCATGTTGGCTTTTACTGAAACTTCCTATACATGTCCAGCCCAAACGGCGGAATGGGTGGGTCAACTTGAACAGGTGGTTTACCATTTGAGATTTGAAGTATGGAAAAGAGGTTTCACTGAGGAAGTCTGTAAAGATTTTTTTTTTTTTTTTTTTTT
>Ga0065711_1039122_pt1 | contig 18098 bp, 9 predicted proteins | sample Hoacrofraction12_FD_59098 | JGI IMG/M metagenome (GOLD analysis project Ga0065711, IMG submission 59098) | Hoatzin crop microbial communities from Cojedes, Venezuela - Epithelial fraction 12 v2 (version 2) | ecosystem: Host-associated > Birds > Digestive system > Esophagus > Crop | place... | reverse complement strand
GCACAGGACAGAGCTGGAGCTGTGGGAGCGGGGCCAGAGGAGGCCCCAGCAATGATGCGAGGGCTGGAACCCCTCTGCTGGGAGGAAAGGCTGGGAGAGCTGGGGCTGCTCAGCCTGGGGAAGAGTACTTAAAGGGGTCTACAGGAAAGAAGGGGAGGGACTCTTTATCAGAGAGTATAGTAACAGGACAAGGGGCAATAGTTTTAAAGTGAAAGAGGGTAGATTTAGGTCAGATATTCGGAATAAATTCTTTACTATGAAGGTGGTGAGACACTGGAACAAGTTGTCCATGCCGCACGATTGGAAGTGTTTGAGGCCAGGTTGGATGGGACTCTGAGCAACCTGGTCTAGTGAAAAGTGTCCCTGCCCATGTCAGGGAGGATGGAAATAGATGATCTATAAGGTGCTTTCAAATCCAAACCGCTTTATGATTCTTTGACTCTATGTCACTGTTCTATTTACTTGCAGCTTCAGGGCAATTGGACACCACAAGAATTTTTATAGTGATAGTACAGACGCAAAGACTAGGAATCTAAACATCAGGCATCTAAACACCTAGATGTTGCCAGCACAAGAGAAAAACAGGACTGTTGTTCTGCTGTTGCAAGTGGGGAACTGGGAAAAGTAAAACTGGGTCTATGGAGGAGACAGAAAAACAACGTAAACGTGATGAAGCCCTGTCCCATCATTAGGGACCAGACCATCCCCTTCTTTTTTCTTCCCAGACCGCACCAGACATTTGTTACCAAAGCATGGCTTGATGTGCAGGGATCTCCCCACAGACAAATATATCTGCCAAGAAAGCAGACTGTATGCTACTGAGGTAACTTTGGCAAAGATCCTGCCTTCAAGGAAGGGAGAGATTTGACCTCTGTAACGGAAAGCAGAGGTTACCTGTCCCGACAGCGACCTCCCAGGCCTTTTCATCTCCCTCCTGCATGTCTAGCAACATATGCATAAACTGTGCAAGGTACTGGAGGGGGTAGGATCATGTTTAGGAAACAAGTAATAGTAATTCCTGTGTCCAGCTGGCTGCAAATCCTGTGACTCTGTACAGCAACAGGTCTTTCTGTAGTGCAGGTACAGTTTAGATACACGCGTTTTCGGGCCAGCCTCTCTCCTGGCAGTAGCAATGCTCCCATTTCCCACGCTTCTGCAGGCTGCGCAGGGGAACCCGGGCTTGGCAGCCTCAGGGGAGCTGGATGGGAGGCTGCCCTGCAGATGGCAATCCTGCACTGTGGCAGCCTGGCAGAGCAGCGCTCCGAGCTCTGCCTTTACGGCACGGGGGACACTTGGCTTTCACCTTAGGCTTGCTGTGAAGCAGACTGTGTAGCAGCATTTATGGCTTCAGTAAAACATGCTGCAGAGGAGATTCATAGCTGTTATTTAATTTTGTAAAACACTTTAACAGATAAAGCAAAAGCTGCGTGTGAAAGCAAAGCAAAATCAGATACTCATCTACTGCTTCCCGTTGCAGGCCACTGTTCAGCCATTCCCAGGACAGCAGGGCTCCATCATGCACAACGGTGACTTGAGAAGAGAAACACCATCACCCTGAACATCCTCCCTTCCTCCTCCTTCCCCAGCTTTCATTGCTGAGTACAACGTCCTCTGGTCTGGGACATCCCTGGGTCAGCTGGGGCCAGCTGTCCTGGCTGTGCCCCCTCCCAGCTCCTTGTGCCCCCCCAGCCCGCTCGCTGACGGGGCCGGGTGACGCTGTGCGAGCACTGCTCAGCAGAGAGTGAAACACCCCTGTGTTATCAGTGCTGTTCTCAGCACAGATCCCAAACACAGCACCATGCAAGCTACTGGGAAGAAATCAACTCTATCCCAGACAAAACCAGTACAAAGATCCAGATAAATAACTGGAACAGAAATACCGTGTTAGATGTGGAAGCTCCCTGTATGAGGGAAAGGTGCACATACAAAAGCCAATGTGACTCACATGAAGGACCCACCATCCCAGCCTCCTGCTTCTCTATCCTATCACTGCGTCACACTGAACTCTGCTGTAGGTTGCTGCGGACTACATGTGTTACGGAGCAGTGATTTCAACCTGATATTAATGCTGGCAATGATTCCTGACTGCATCAAGCTTGCTTTGAAAGTGTGTTTTAGCAATATTTAAAGATTGCTAACAAAGGATTTGTTCAGCTGGTTAGAGAACTGAGCATCTGTTTCCTGTGTATTATCTTATTAATGTTTGTTTGCATAATACCTTGTCTCTTCAGTGTGTTACATGGCTGGAGTCTAATGCTACTCACTGTTTACTGTAGGCTTAACACCACACATATTTGCAGAGGTTTGCCTACTAGCATGTGTTCCTTTCTGTCAATCTTTGCAGAATGCAAAAAGGTACTTCTCAAAAAATTTCCTAAAAAGTCTGGAGCAACACTATGACAATAAACCCCAAAGGACACACAGTTTTGTCCTAAAATGAGATTGTTTTCAGCTGTATAGACATCTCTGTGCAGGAACTTAAAACTGGGAAACGGAGAATAAGCACAGTCCGCAATTTCCTTTTGGTGGATCTCTGCTAGCTGTTATTCTGACAAAGTTATGCCCTAATTCTGAGTTAAATAAATAAAACAAAACCTAGAATGGATTCTTTGCTTTGGTGAGCGTCCCTCACCTCAAAAATCAGCCTAGTCTTTCTGTTGCTTCTCTCCCTCAGGCGAAGTAATTTGTATATTCACCTTGCATGACAGACATTATCCACAAGTTCACAGACGAACCCCAACTCTCTTTCTCTAGGCATCATTAACTTGTTCATATGCTTATCTTTGAAAACTGCGGTCATAGTAAGTAGATATAACAGTCAAGCAATGATGTTTAAACACAAGAATAATCCACTGTTCAGTGGTAGTGCTCAGACTGCTAATAATAGACTGCACAGCTATCCTGATCAGGTCTTTACTAATTGAAACAGAATAAACTGACCTTTAAAATGACCTAAGCAGTAACGGAAATAAAAAGAAGGAAAGGTGACCTCTCAGATGACTGTTGATGCAGAGCTGAGGAGAGAGTGATACTGCACAAGGAATGAGGCACAAGGAATGAGACACCAAGTAGTGCAGGAATGAGCACAGGGAAAAGGAGAAGGATGCTGGCATAGGGCCAGCCCAGGTGCAGGTGAGTTAGCAGGTGATAACAGAACATTAAATATTCTTCCCTCTGCTCCTGTAAGGAAGGAACCAGACAAGGAACTTCTTACAGCTTCTTCATGAAAACTTCCTCATTTTTATTTGCCTGGGAACAGTGCCCTTCAAGACTTTCCTAACTGAAACAGATTTTTATCACGCATATGTCACACAGAATGCAGTGGTATGTGACTGCTCTTCTGGAATCCTTTTTATCCCTAGCATCTGATCTGCTTACCTCGTGGAAGCTCGTTGTGCTCAATTCAGGAGTAATGCAGTTTTACATTATTTTCCTAGGCAGGGCTGGAGAAGGCATGGTGAATTGCAAGTTACGCTTACAGTGGTGAGTTGGTTGTTTGATTTGTTAAGATTTCTTTGAACCTCAGAATTAAAAATTATGCAGTTGTTTTCTGAACCCAACAAACATGCTTCAAAGTTAAGAAGATTTTAATATTGTTCTCTGATGAAACAATTAATTATACCTGATGATACAATTAGTAGTAATATTAAAATGAGATGAATAGGAAGAGCTGAACCCTAAAGAAAACTGGATTGTGAGAACGAGAACATACTTTCTATTTTCTAAGGAAAGTGCATAAAGACAAAGGGAAGAGACTGGAAAATGCAACACCGGAGAGAGAAACACTACTGTGAGAAAGATAACATAGTATAAGACACGCAACAGCATGTTGCGTTAAACTTTAACCAGCGAAAGCTGCAAGTTTAGAATACGTGACACAAATTCTCCTAACATTGATTCTTTGAGGGTTGACTAACTCACAGCAACTCCTCACAGTCAAAACTGCAGGGTTATTTTTCATTGTAAGTCTCCGGTATTTGGCAATTAGTCTAAGAAACTGCACTGCAATGCAGCTGCTTCTCTCTCCCCACAACTGTAGCTGAATAGCTCAGAAGCTGAACATTCACCTGACATGTGAGGCTGCTGCAGACTTGCTTGGATCCAAGCACTCCCCTGTGTGGTACTGAGGAGAAATATTCACTGATTCAGTGTTTGAACTTGATCTTGATCTAAGCCTGGACCTTGTCTAAGTTCAATGATGCAGAATCCTATGTGTGAGATGCAACAACCCCATGTGTGAAGGTAGGCTAGGGCTTGCTGCTAAGAAGGCAGCTTTTCAGTAAAGGATTTGTGAATGGTGGTGGACAAGTCAAATGGGACACATCAGTGTGTCTTGCAGAAAAATCCAGCTGTGCCAGTGAGAGAACAGCCAGCCAGGTGACGGGGTAATGCTTCCCCCTGTCTGGCACTGGTGAGGCCCCGTACAGACACTGTGTCCAGTTCGGGGTTCTCCAGCACAGGACAGACCTGGGTGCACTGGAGTGAGCTTAGTGGATACCATTGAGCTGGCTGGGGCTGGAGCCCAGGATGGGAGAGAAGAGACTGGTAAGGGGGTTGTGCCATGACACTTCAATGTCACAGTGTCACATTCTTATCCCTGCCTTGGTTTTATTCTCCTTTGTGATGCCGTACCATGTTGGACAATTTCCCAAGCACATGGCAGGAAGTGTGCAGTGGTGGTTCCTGAAGGTTTGACCATGCCTAAATTTAAGTTGAAGACTGTGAACCAGTTCTTTCTGCTTACAGTCCCCTTTTTTCCTAATTAAGGAAGGACATTACTACTAAGTAGTCTTGAATTGAGGACCCTACTGACCAGACAAGTCAGCCCAAGGACCACAGTAATGCACAAGACAAAGAAAGAACAAATTGAAGAAGCAAAGAGATTATTGATTGATTCAGTCAGCCAAAGGATGAAACCGCCTTTGCACTGATCCTAGCTGATTTTGCGTCCAAGGTAGATTTCCAGTTGGTACTGTATATAACTGTGACATTTGTTCACTGACAAGTACCAGAGTAATCCAAGCCTTACAGTTGACTAAGAGAGAGATAGACAGGTATAGTGTTAGACTTTCAAGAGACAGAAGGATATTTTCTGGGTATTAACATGCCAAACTTCATGAAAATAAAAGTACTGAAGATTTTATCTTTGAGATAGCAGAGCTGAGATGTCAGGAAGCTGGAATTTCCTGTCTCTGAGTTTTAGGTTTAAATGCTTTATCATAACTGAGCAGCAAAAATTCAAACCTGTGATCATATAACACTTGCCTGTGAACATTATGTGAGGAAATAGGAAAGTAGATTTGCTTGGCTGAGGTGGTTTAGAAGTACTCGAATAGCCTACACTGCAACCATATTAAGGAAAGTTAAAAGACAAGGCAAAACATGAAAAAAAGCCACGCAATAGTACAGCAAAGTTCAGAATAGAAAGTCCCCATGAAATCTTAATTTATCTCAAGGCAACATCACTTCCAATGACTGTTTTGGCTTTAAAAGCAACTGTGCAAATGAAAATATTTTTTCCTTCTTGTTGTCCTGAGAAAAGCAAGAACTAAAGAAAGGAAAATAACCACAGCTGTGAATTTTCTACTAGCATTCAGTTAACTTAGTCTTTTTGCCCACTAGAGTTGCAAGCCTTCTGTGCCAAGATAAAAATCTTGGTCCTTGCCTAAAAGGATATATCTTCTTTGCTGACACATTGTTAGCTCAGGTAAGGGAGCTGCAGTTGCCTGCTGTGCTGTCTGTTATCCCTAGAAATGCAGCCCAAAGTAGAATGCACGTGCTAAGGAAGAGATTTAGACCAAGATTAAGGAGTAGTTAAGAGTTAAGAAACGTGCCAGCAGGAAAACCAAGGCTTTGTTTTGAACTTTGAACTTCTGCTCAGGACCGCCAAAGGACAGAGCCCACACGCTCGCTCTTGCTGTCTGTATGAGCATCTCTGCGTCAACATGTCAAAGCCACGGGGACCTTCAGCTGACTCTGTGGTACTATGTTAGATACGACTGGAACTGTCCTCAGGTACCGAGGCGCAAGATTAGCTTTTCTGTAATACTGCATTCACCCATCTCCAGGACGGCTGCTGCAGGTGAGGCTCCCTGATCCATGCTAACTCCTGAACCCTGCCCAGGAATTATTTGGGACAGTGCTAAATCTCCCAGATGACAAATATGTAAAAGCCCTGTGGTATTCTGGCAGTATGGACGACTGAGTTCCTGGGAATGCTCCCTGGCACGCTTTAACTGGCTTGCACAGATGAAGCCTTTGGGGTTTTAGTCTAACCTGCTATAGTGGATGTGTAAGAACATAGTAGCCTGGCTACTGCAGAGGAATAGGACCAGAAAACTGTCCACCTTTACATGAACAATATGATTTGCTAATACCAGGACAGACAGAAATGTTAACACTTCAGTTTAGTGCTGCTTTGTCCCTCCCTTGTTCCAAGAATATTCTTCTTAAGCATATCTATGAACAACACTTGGAAATATTTTTAACTTCTTGTCCCTGATACTTTTTTTGCTAACACTTTACAAAGCAGCACTATGACCTAATTCTACAGTCTGAGTCACAGAAGCAGGAGCCCAGTGATTATTCATCCAAATGAATTACAGAATCACTGCCATTTATGTTTTATGCTCTGTATTTTAGTCGAAAGGATTCCCTAATAGAATAACCAGCTTCTTTTGAAGAAATAAGATTTACAGTATACCACTCCCTTCATGGGCACTTTGAATTTCCTTGAGTATAGTCTATGGCTTTACAGACATTGAGTAATTGCTTTCATTATGATTAATATAGTTTGCAATATAATCATTACCAAACCTTCATAAAGAGGGATGTTGTTAGCTCCATTTCAGATAATGTATTTTTATAATAGCTTAAAAAATGTAAAGGCTTGTGTTTTCTTTAAAAATTTAAATTAATCCCACTACTATTCTTGTGGAAAGTTACTGATCATTTTGTGGTAATCAAAATCTTTCTAATTATCAAATTCATAGCTTCATTAAGGAAAATACAAACACATAAAGTAGGGATATTACAAGTTCTTGGTGACAGCCATTTAGTCATGAAACTATTCTGATTTTTAAAAAATTAATTAGAAAATACACATTACGGGCACATTGTGGTCTACTCCAACAGCCGGCAACTAGGACCAGACAGCAGCTTGCTCGCCCCTCCCCTTCTCCCGCAGCGGGGTGGGGAGGAGAAACAGGCAAAAGGTAAAATTGGTGGGTTGAGATAAAGACAGTTTAATAAGACAACAATGAAAATACTAATAACAATAACAATAATAATAGAACATGCAAAATAAGCAATACACGGTACAATTTTTTTTCTCACCACCTGACAACCAATTGACAACCAGTCTCGGATCTGGCAGCGATCTTGGAACCCGCAGATTTCATGGAACTCCTGGAAAAGATTGAACTCATGGAAAAAAGAGAGGATTTCTGCCTCTCAGCCAACCCCCATTTATAAACTGAGCATGCCGTCTATGGTGTGGAATATTTCCACTGGTGAGCTTGGGCTGTCTGCGTGGCCGTGCTCCCTCCCAGCTCCTGCATACCTGCTCCTCAGCTGAACGTGGGAGACTGGAAAAAGTCCTTGGCTTCTTAGCAACAACTAAAAACGGCAGTGTTATCAACATTCTTCTCATACTAAATCCAAATCATAGCAGCTACTGAGTGGAAAATTGACTCCATCCCAGCCGAAACCAGGACAGTGTAACAACAAGGAGCTACAAAACAAAACCTAGATAATATGTGACCGGAGAGATGAGCTTATACACTTCGCTTCATTGTGAGATCACTTGTAATTAAACCCATACCAAATTTACAGGCTCATTCTCTAAAATTTTGTGTCATTAAGCAATATTAGTCATTCTGTGACATGTTTTTCTTGGTGATCTATTCATTGCGTCCCTTCCAGGGCTGAAAATTGTCAGTCATTGTATTGATACATAATGATAATGGGCTGTCATTGTATTGATACATTGCAAGTACGTCAAACTAAACCCAGCTATTCCAGCCCTATTTCTCTCACAGAAAATTACTTCTCACTGAATTTCTGCAGCCTCACTAGATAATTTTCTAGAGTAGCAATTTTGACATGGTGCTTTATGTGCTACTTCTACTTGTTCTTTGGAAGGTAGCTATGACAAGCAAGCCTTTTGTCCTCAGGTTAAATGGGCTATACAGAACCTTATCACTTTACTGGAAAATGCATTGTGTTGGTCCATAAATCTAAAATGATGACAAAGAACCCAACTGGGGCTCTTGTACTCCCTTTTCCTCGGTCCCCTGTGTGTCACCCCCGCCCCTACTTTGTCAGAGTCTGTTCAAAGGTGCTACAAGTTGTAGTCCGTTTTTGCTCCACTGACGTTTCCAATAAGTGGTGTTTATAACATCATATGTATCATGTAATCATTCTATGATTCTATGATTCTGTATTACAGGATTCTGATGAAGTGCCCACCTAGCAGCTCGCACATCACAGGCCTGTCTAAAATAGCCCTAAAGGAAGACTGAGAATTTATGGCTAAGCATGTCAGTTCAGGATTCAAAGTGGCTTGTTGCAGCTGTGTGGAAAGACTGAAGTTCACAGCGTGCAAACCTTTCAGTTTGTCCATCAGCTCAACAACTGTAAAATTGCTTCAAATAACAGCAAAAAAAGCCGGCTTTCTGTGAGCAGAAAAAATTCCCCATCCAAACAGAAGGTCAATACATGTATAGCTATCCGACAGGTTCATACTGCACGCTTTTCTTTGCAAATGTATTTAAAAATTCTTTCATGTCATTACATATATAAATTTTAAGAAGTCATAGAATCACTACTCAGTTCTGAACGTGAGAATAAAGAGTGGTGCAAATGGTCCCCTTGATTTAAAGATCTTCAACAAATATAGCTGAGAAAGTCTGTAAAAGTCAGGGAACTACTTTTTAAAATTTGTATCTGGTAGTGGTGCATTAAAACTAATATCTAAAAGTTAATATGGTCTGCTTCTCGAACACTTGCAAAATAATAGAATTAGAGTTTTAAATGTGTTTCTTGACTATTCCACTAGCCTCAAGAACCAGCAGAGTGGATAAACTTTCTCACATAAATACAACTTCCTACTAGTGCCAGGTGACACTCACAGTGTTTGGACGATGACGGTAATTAATGTAGATTTCCATGTCAGCCACATGAATAAATATGCACTCGATCCCGCTGTCTGTGTCATTGATGAAGCTATTAAATGGTACTTGTCCCAGTATGGACCCCTGAGGGACACCGGTTGTCACCGATGTCCCTCTGGACTTTGGCTACTACCCACTGGATCCGACCATCCAGCCAATTCCTCATCCACTCCACAGTCCACCCATCAAATCCGTATCTTGCCAATTTAGAGAGAAGGATGTTGTGGGGGACTGTGTCAAAGGCCTTACAGATGTCGAGGTAGATGACATCCGTAGCTCTTCCCTAGTCCACTGATGCAGCCACTCCACCATAGAACGCCACTAGGTTGGTCAGGCAGGACTTGCCCTTGGTGAAGCCATGCTGGCTGTCTCGAGTGACCTCCCTGTCCTCCGTGTGCCTCAACGCAGCTTCTAGGAAGATCTGTTCCATGATCTTCCCAGGCACAGAGGTGAGGCTGACAGGTCGGTAATGCCCAGGGTCCTCCTTTCTACGCTTTTTCAAAATGGGTGCAACGTTTCCCTTCTTCCTGTCACCAGAGACTTCACCCGACTGCCATAACTTTTCAGATCTCATGGAGAGTGTCTTGCCAACTTCATCAGCCAATTCCCTCAGGACTCTGGGATACACCTTGTCAGGTCCCATGGACTCTTTTATATTCAGGTTCCTTAGGTGGTCATGAACCTGATCTTGTGTTACAGTCGGAGGGACTTTGCTCCCCCAGTCCCTGCCTTGCAGTTCATCCACTCGAGAAGTGTGGAAAGAAAGGTTGCCAGTGAAGGCAAAGAGGTTGTTGAGTACCACATCCTTCTCCTTGTCCGTTGTTACCAGTTTGCCAGCCTTGCTTATCACGAGGGCTACACTTTCTTTGACCTTCATAATTTGGCCTATAATTCACATAACTTGAGGTGGGCTTTCAAACAGCCAGGCCACACACAAACAATTAATTCAGCAGGCAGAGTCACTCTAAAAAGGAGTATGTGCCAAAATTGTGATCCACATACTGATTCCCATATGTTTCAAATATGTACATGCCCTGTATCTTATTAGCAAACATTTAATATGCTCTAGAAGGGTTTGTGATAAACACAAAGGAAATCAGACTTAATAACTTTGGATTCTAGTTAAAAGTAAATCTGAGATTCTAGCATGGGTTATATTTTGTCCAGCAATATATCAACAGTGTGCAGCTTTATTGCCTGACAAACTGCTTGAGTAAAGGGAATCAGAATGATAATACAGGTATGGAGTCAAGTGTATGGCTAAGAAGATCAAGGGGTTTATTGCTGCAAAAGGAGATCTTGAAGGAAATTTATTGTCATACATGCTTTTTAAGGCACTTTTTGAAGATATCCAACCCCAAAATTCAGAGTTCAGGACTTTATCATACCATATATACTTTACTGTAGGGCCTGGAAAGTGGCACAGAATGGGACTCGTGGACTAGAGTAAGACAGAGAACAAGGGTGATTTGTCTTTTTGTGATTCTTCATTGCCTCTTACCTTGGCGAAAGGAGAGTCTGAACTCTGCAAATAACTTGTGAGCTGCCCGTTGATATGCTGTAGATTTGTTGATTGTTAACTTATATGCAGGAAATTGATTTTATGAAAGGTAACAATTAGACCTTTCGAGTGGAGGTCAGCATTTATAATGTTCAGAGAGACATCATCTCTCATCCAGAATTCTTTGGCTTTTTTTGTAAAGCACGTTCAGCTAATGAGCTCCTGGTACTACGACATGGAGAGGTCTTCTCCCTGTACAGGTTTATGAGTCTTAAAAGCACTCCCTGCTCAAAGTGGCGTGGCAATATTTGCTACAGCAACTATCTAGTATATCTACTAGACTTTTAGTCTCCTAAAAAGATATGTTCTTCAGACTAACCTTCAATTCTGCAACAATTCATGTCATTTCATGAAAAACAGTTTTTGACACTTTTATTTTGATTCCCTTAAAGCAAAATATATGCGACAGAAGACACTAATCACATTTTTAAACAGAAGTGACAGCAGGAAAGGCTTGATGCTTGTAAAATGTGATAATTCAAAGCAAAAATCACATCAGAAAGATCTTTTGTGTTTACTCAACAATTATTGTAGCTAAATACTACCTGGAAGTCAATGGGAGATTCAGCCTGCATACAATATGCATAGCACATGTCAAAGCTATATGCACTAGACACCAAAAGCTACAACTAAAATGGCAACACTAATGTACTGCATGTGGTAATTATGTCTTTTCTGATGGGCAAAACAGAATGAAACTAATTAATGCAGAACCTAAATGAGGGAGGATTCCCAATGTAATGGACCTAGATTCTTGCACTGTTCTGGCTATAGCTTGTACTGGTCAAAGTTATCCAAGGCTGATGTAATTCTGAGATAACTTTATTCCAAAATGCCATGAATATAAATATTTTCAAGGTTATTAATAAACGGGGATTTTTCCAAGTGAACACATTTTGAGGTTATATGTTCTAATGCTTTGTAAACTTTTACAGTCAAGTTTAGTCCTGGTATAAATCTCAAAAGAACATTGATTTTGCATTAAAAAAATAAAGTATTTTTTAATATAAATATGAGAAAAATTAAGTTATGAGTGATAAAAGTTTATTCATGGTCCTTGGGAATATGCTTTTTTTTTATAGATGCTATGGCTGCAGCAGTTTGCTGCTGTTGCTACAATCGGATACATGCGGAGACTTCTTACAATGCTTTTGGATTGAAATATTGCATAAATATCATAACACTTTTTATAAGATTGCACTCAGTTCTCCAGAGACACTGTAGAAGGGCTGGTCTATGGGGAAAATAGGAGACATGATTTAAACAACTCAGCTGTTTAAGGAGAGTGGGGGAACCTCATAAGGTAGTGAGTACATTTTCTTGGTCTAAATCTTTGAAGCCGCAGTAAGAGTGATGAGTTGTCACAGTAGATTTCTACACTGCACTTGTGAAATGAAAGCTTCCAAAAACCTTAGAGGGCTCTCATTTCTGTAATCTGTTTGCTGGAGAAACAAGAGAAACTAGTAAGGAGATGTACTTGAAGTGTACTGCAAATACAACTTTACAATTGTGAATGAACAGAACAGCTTCAAGGACAAGTTATTGAGGCCAGTATAAAAATTCCTCCCTTGCCAGACAAAACAGAGTAGAACCTACGTGTGGCAGAAGCATGAGATGTGCTTCAGCATGTAATACAAGGGTCATTACCTGCAGCAAATCCCAATGAACTAGTGGGTCAAACAAGACATGGCCTCTGTGCCAGTGTTTTAGAAGTGCTGTAGCCACTGCCATGTACAGAAGAAATCTATCTGTAATACCAGGCATGGCAAAAGGGAAAGGTCCATTTAACAATTCCAAGTGAAAGCTTTTGCTGGACCCTACTGCAAAGCTGACTGTGAGGATGTAGGATACCTGGATCATACACGGGTGAATGTTTCCTCGGCTGCAGCACCTCTTAAACTAATTTACGAGCCACGGTGGCCTGGCAGCTCAACATAGCAGTGACTGTATGAAGATCCAAACCATCATGCAGCTGCTCACTCTGCAACACTTGAGATGGCCCTGAAAGTTATTCTTCTCTGTGCCTCGTCCCCGCTTCACAACAAGCATGTTCACAGACTAGCAGGGCCATGCCTAGCGCTACACAGTCAGTCGGAAAGGGGACAGAGATGGCCAGGTCCCTGCAGAGAGCCCATCTGGAGGGAGGTCATCTCGTGGCTGCACTGCTGCTGTGCTGACCACACAGAGCTTGGTGTCACCAGTGCAGATGGGCTTACGCATATCACTGCCCTGCATTGCTCTGGTCTTGGGTTAGGGCCTTCAGTGTCCAGAAAGGTTGCTTTTACTGGGAAGGTAATACAAACCTCTCCTGCAGTCTCACACCTCACCTCCATTACAAGCACTGTCTCCAAGAAACACACTCTATGAGTGCTGCGCTTTTCAGAGCTTTCTCGTGCTAGCAGAGTCTGCAGGGGAACAGGGAGCACGCTTTTCTTAGTGGAGTCTTTTTCCTGCTGCTGGCTTCACACCAAGCTGAGTGACTGCAGTTCCTATCACAAAAACTTGTTATGAGTTGCAGAGTCTTACTCCTTTCCTAGAGAGAGACTTCATCTTGTTGACAGAATATTTGATATCTGTCTGCTACAGCTGACCACGTGCTTTCTGCAAGCTTGGGGATTCTACGCACATTGCTAAAGAAGTCTGGTTTTCCAGATTAAGACACGAGTAATAAAACTGAAAAAAAATATTTACATAAATATATACTTTCTTAAGTAACCCTGGATGGTCGCGGAGTCATGCCAAAGAATGAGTCACTGGTGTTGACTTCCCGTTTTGACTCCCGCTTTAGCAGCCATGCAGCCAATGAGCGTAATTTGAGGGCCCTGCCCCAGGACTGTGCCGCAAGCACGGCTTGGGTGATTGTCCTCTGGTAGTCTGTAGGAGCTCAAAGCAAGAGGTATGTGACAAAGTTGATCCCTAGGATGCTGCATGCTTTTTCAGTGTACTCCAAACAAATACTGCTCTCCTGTCTACGTTTTGGCAGTAAATACATCTCATAGACGGCAAATCATTGCAAGGTCTGTAGACTCATGGTCATCATTGCTGCTGAAAGTAATTTCCTTCTTCCACACTTCACCCTTCACCGCTCCTCACCCTGCTGCTATGCAGAGCCTTGTGTATATCCGCCACACGGCCCTGCCATCTGAGCTAAACCTGAGAGAAAATGCAAACTCTATTTTTGGAGGATGTCAGTTTAAGTATCTGCTAACCCTGTTCGTACTGAGATACTTTTATTGTACATTAAGTGTTAGCAAATACACTGTTCTCTCATTTCTGTGTTTAAAATGGGAAAAAAAATATCTATGAAACGGCAAATATTTCCTCCTGAAGGTCACTAACCTCACTTAGAATTTCATTTGTACTGAATAAAATCTGGTAATTCCATTTAGCCACACTGTACAGAGAAACTAAAAATGCATTATAAAACACATTTTCAAAAGGTCAAAAGTTTTAGGAGAAAATTTGACTTTGAAACAGTGAATGAGACAGTGAAACACGAAACCACAGATAGGACAGGAACAAGAAAGGCAAAACAGATAACGCTGATTATTTCATCTACCTTGTAGTATAATCCACTGTGGTGAAGAAGTAAAAAGTTGGTGATGTTGCCTTCCAGCATACCTTCTGGTATGAAGCCAGATGGAAATAAAGTGTTACAATACCAAGAAAAACAGAAATAAAATCTGATATTTACACAGTTTGTAGCACAGAGCTATGACAAACTCTGCTTAATCTGCATCTACTTTTCACAACTTTTTCCTAGCAGCTGAATTTAGCCCAATATTTGAAAAGTTGGGGGCTTTTTTCCTGAATAATGCCAACATTGTTAAAGTATTGCTGTAGAAAGGAGGCTTTTATTTTCAAATGTTTCGACTTGTATGATTAAAATGTATTAACACGAAATTATTTATACCTACCAAAATACTTGAATTATTCTTTGAAAACTCTGCAACAAACCCTGTTGCATTTGGTCAGGCCTGACACTCCGATGACAACTGCTCTGGCAGACTATGGCCGAACCACCTTCCTTCTGCAAGCTTCCAGTGTGAGTGAATGGTTTTCCCAGCTCCTTGCAAGCTCCTAGTCTATGTCTGTATAAAGGGTTTGAAAGCTACTGAATGACCCAAGAAGTATCTGGAAGATGCTCTTAGCCATATGGTTTAGTTTTAGATAGTCCTGTGAGAAGCAGGGAGCTGGACTTGATGACCCTTATGGGTCCCTTCCAACTCAAGATATTCTATGATTCTGTGCTGCTGTGACCGATGTTCTCCACAGAGGAGCAATTCATTAAAAAGCAGGTCCAGATTCCTAAGCTTGAGCAGGAAGACTCATTAACATCAAGACAGCTATGCTGTGCTGCGTGGACAAAGGAAGTGAAGAACAAAGCATGAATAGTTTTCAGACTCAGTAAAAAGCACAGTCAGGTTCTTATCTGAAAGTAATGCTTATTATTAAGATTGAAAATCCACATTAAATTAACTACAGGATTATATTTGACTTTGAAAATAAATGAAAGGCACAAAGAAGGCTTAATTTTTCTCTCTAGCTCAAGATGGTATCAAAGGAGAGAACATGCTTAGCAACAATGAAAAGTCAGGTCTACATTTTATTTGACGGGACAGTCGCTAACAGCATATGCTGCACTACACTGATGTTTTGTGTAAAACCACGGACAGTAGATGTTCACTAAGCGAGTTGCTCTTCAGTACGCTGTATCAAACCACAAACGTACGTCCTGCCCTGGTTCCAGATGATAAGCTGCCAAAGCTTAGGTTTCAGGTTTAATAGCCTCTGAATGAGTCCTTCTGACCAGGGAATATTTTCCCATTCATTTCTCTGACATGCAGGGTGTAGGCATTGCGAACTCTCTGGCCAATGGACAATGCATATCTCATATCCATATTTTAGTTGATTTCACCCTCCAGACAACGCTGATTGAACCCTGTCTCAGAGCCTGGCTGGAATTCAACAGCCACGGGCCATTCGAAGCAGAGCAGTCACTGACTTGGCAAACGAAGGCCGAGAGCCCGGCCGCTGCCCGGGCAGGCTCAGATGGCTCCGTGGGGTGCTCGTGTCGGAGCAGCCTTCACTGCCTGGTCCGAAGCATGGCCCGGAGGGGCAGAGGCCGGGCCCCTGCTCGGGCGCCGAAGCTGCCTGAAACCGCCGCTCCTGGCCACGCCGGGTGGGAGGGCGCGCAGGTCTGCGGCAGCCCCACGGCTGCCCGGGACGTGCGACGGGCTCGGAGAGCAGCCAGGGCTGGGCAGGCCTCGCCCCGTGCCCTGCAGCCCAGGTGAATTTGTCCCACATCACTGTAGCAAGCAGCAGTGCCTGGGGAGCGAGGGCAGCGCCCAGCTGCTGCAGCTCGGGCCCGCGTCTGGCCATGACAGCCAAGGAAGCCCTGCACCAGGCAGGCCAGCGTCGAGACTGGTGAGTGTGGCAGGGCCAGTAAGGTCCCCACCAACTCCAAACACTCGGATCTGCGCTCAACCTTGGACGCAGGTATGGAAGGCCTCAGCGCCGTGGTGTTAGTGGGGGAGCAGGAAGGGGCAGGGGCACCACGGACACGCCGGGGTGGGGACGGCAGGCTCGAGGTGGGCGCCCATCGCTGCTGGCGGCGGCTCTGCCTCGGATCCCCAGCAGCCCTGGCCTGGTGCGCACAGCGCGGTTCTTGCTGGAAAGGGACCAGTGGCTCTGTCCCTCGTGGGTCAGCATGGGGCAGGGGTCAGTGGCTGTCCCACACCCCGCACCCGGTGTGCCACGGGCTCAGCTCATGCACGGGGGAGAGGAACGAGAGCTCCGGCGGCGTCCAACATGTGAGATATACGGAGGCCCACTCTCCTGAATACAGATTTTTTTTCCAGTATACGCCAAAATGTAGCTGCTCACATCCCATAGTGGTCACTTTGAATTTCAGAATCCAGTTGCTTGTCTGAATAGTTCTTTAGCCAGAGAAATATTTCAGTTTCTCAGATAAATGCATTCCATCAGTTTCTTATCTGTGTTTCTGCCCAGTGTCAGATTTCTAGATGTGGTATTTATTTTTTGTATTCATTATTGGAGTAATCATTAGGCCTTTTGCTTGAAAATAAAGTGTAACCTTAGACAAGACTTGAAAACAGAGTGAGGACAGATTTATAAGTCTACAAACATGCCAGCACAATGATCTGCCACCACTGCTGCTCAGGGGCAAAACCTGAGCTCACCACACAGAGACCTCCTGAAGTGCAAGAGCCTTCCTCAGTGCTGCATACAAAATCTCTGCGAAATCCCACCATGTCTTGCAGCCACAGTGTAAATTTGGAAACTCCAGTAGTGGGAATTTGCAGAGATGAGAAACAGCAGCAACTCAATGCAGAATTGTAGGACTCCTTCCAGCCACAGACTTCAAATTACATGTCTCGAGCATGCTTGAGCTTAAGGGAGTTTGCAGTTACACCTTAGCAAAATCAATGCAGAAGAAACAAGAAAGACTCAGAATTCAAAAGGGAACAAGGACTTCACAACAATAAACCTAAACCACAACAATTTTCAAAAGGGAAAAAACCCCAAACAGCCCAACCCAGAAGCCCACAAAAACCACAAACTGGAGTTTATGCTGAACATATTAATAAGAACAAGCATTTGCATTTCTGGTCTAAATTTAGGTTGTTACTGAAACTTTCACTCTCTGGTTTCTATCCCAATAACTTGTTCTCATTTTTCCTTCGATCTTTTTAGAGTTGAAGGAAGAATGACATCAAATACGCTTTACACCTAACAAAAAGACTCATTCTGGACTTCTTTTGAGAAACCTGTAAATGGCTGGAAAATTTTAAATGCAACCAGCCTTCAGTGTGTCACAGTCCCCTGCTTTGCTCCCGAGAGAGATGACTTTTGTTTTCTGAGCCAGCGGTTCTTTACTGCATAAATCATCTTTCATTCTCACAGGAATGGCAATCTGATAAGGAAGCATCTTATCTCTGTTTACATAGCTACAGCTGAGGGGTAGTAGCAAAAATCTGTCACTGAGGCTTCCAAAGACCCAGTCCATTTGATGCCTTTAACAAAGGCTTTGCTATCATGTTATTCTTTGCAGAATGTTGGCAAGGCACTGTCTTGTCCCCCGCTTTAGGAATACTGTCTCACCTATGAGATAATATTACGTATAAACTTCCTTACACCTAAACTGGGGATCTTCTGGCAGTGTTCTGACTCATGTCCACATTAAAAGATTCAGAATATTCTATGACATCATTATTATTATTATTATTTCCCCGGTTGTCTTATTAAATTGTCTTTATCTCAGCCCACGAGTTTTACTTTTTGTTCATTCTTCTCCCCATCCCACTGAGGGGGGCAGGGGGACGAGTGAGTGAGCAGCTGCA
>Ga0065711_1006179_pt1 | contig 18100 bp, 13 predicted proteins | sample Hoacrofraction12_FD_59098 | JGI IMG/M metagenome (GOLD analysis project Ga0065711, IMG submission 59098) | Hoatzin crop microbial communities from Cojedes, Venezuela - Epithelial fraction 12 v2 (version 2) | ecosystem: Host-associated > Birds > Digestive system > Esophagus > Crop | place... | reverse complement strand
CCACAACCTCCCTGGGCAGCCTGTTCCAGGGCTCCGTCACCCTCAGAGGGAAGAAGTTCTTCCTCATGTTCAGACAGAACTTCCTGTGCTTCAGTTTGTGCCCGTTGCCCATAATGCAACAGTTGGAACAGGAAAGACTGAAGGAGAGAGGGCATGTGCCTGATCCTGGGTTTTCACATCCCAATGGAATAAGTAGCCATTTGTAGCTTATGGGATTGGTTCTTTCATTCATTCTTCCATGGATTTGGGGGGAGGAAAGAAAAGTCAAGCCTCGGCTCTGCTTTTCATTTTTCTTCTAAGGGAATGTTTTTGTTCAGCCAACCATAGCGAGCGATAGTGACAGAAGCCTGAAACAGGAGATACACATTCAGCAGACAAGTGCATATCACACTTATTTTGACCTTTTTCCAAACCTTTTCTGTGTCAGGTGAATTATCTCTTACCAGCACTCTCAGTTTAATAAGACAATGCTTCATTAACGTTGTGAAAACATAAATAAAATACATCTCAAACACTTGCTCGTTGAAAAGAGAATGAAATCATGCACTTATAAAGGGTTCATTCAGTACTTTGTCGCCAAATATCTAGACTGTTCCCGTCCATTTGAATATACTGCCATACTGGCAAAGAAGTAGGCAGGAGTCATTAGATCTTAACTGAGTTATCCAAAGGGAAACCTTTATTTCACTCAAAGTGTTTGTTACTACATTTACCATGAGACCTTGCTGCTTAGTCTGTATTTTGAACTAAGCAGCTTTGCAACATCTCATCAGTTCAAACCACATTTTATCTGAGAACGCACTGAATCAGAGAACATGGTTTTTCAGCCCGTATAAGGGAAATAAAAGATCCAGCCAAGGGACTTAACAGAGATTTAAACTGATTAGAGGGACAACTTATATTCAAACACATGGGCAAAACAGCTCTGTGGCCTGCATATTAACTTTGAGAAGGAAGACTCATCATTTATGTTGTACTAAGTGCAGTCCTACTGCACTAGAGAAAATGGAATTTCTGTATAAAGTATCACACAGGTTAACATACAGCAGGTCGAGGGAGGTCATCCTCCCCCTCTACTCTGCCCTAGTGAGGCCCCATCTGGAGTGCTGCGTCCAGTTCTGGGCTCCCCACTTCAAGAAAGATGAGGAACTACTGGAGAGTCCAGCAGAGGATTACAAAGGTCATTACAGGACTGGAGCATCTCACCTACAAGGAAAGACTGAGGGAGCTGAGCTTGTTTAGCCTGAAGAAGAGAAGGCTGAGAGGGGATCTTATAAATGCTTATAAATATCTGAAGGGTGGGTGTCAAGAGGATGGGGCCAGACTATTTTCAGTGGTGCCCAGTGACAGGGCAAGGGGCATTGAGCACAGACTGAAGCACAGGAAGTTCCATCTGAAGAAGAGGAAGAACTTCTTCACTGTGAGGGTGACGGAGCCCTGGAACAGGCTGCCCAGGGAGGTTGTGGATTCTCCTTCTCTGGAGATATTCAAGACCCACCTGGACAAGGCCCTGTGCAACCTGCTGTAGGTGACCCTGCTTTAGCAGAGGAGTTGGACTAGATGACCCACAGAGGTTCCTTCCAACCTGTACCATTCTGTCATTCTGTAATATCCCTAATAAGTTTTCCATATAGATTAAAGACTGACATTTTACTATTTGCATCACTCAAGATAAAAATAATCCTGATAGTTCCTTTGGATCACAATTTTACCCACAAACCTGTGTAGAACTCTTTCCAGAAAATGACTCTAAGATGCAGGGAGACTCTATTGCAGCCCTTCGGTACTGAAAGGCAGCCTATAGGAAAGAGGTGGGCAATCTTTTTAGCAAGGCCTGTTATGACAGGACAAGGAGTGATGGTTTTAAACTAAAAGAGGGTAGATTTACAGTAGATATAAGGAAGAAATTTTTTTCAGTGAGGGTGGTGAAACACTAGCACAGATTGCCCAGAGAGGTAGCAGACGTCCCATCCCTAGAAACATTCAAGGCCAGGTTGGACAGGGCTCTGCAAAACCTGGTCTAGTTGAAGATATCCCTGCTCACTGCAGGGCACTTGGGCTAGATGACCTCTAAAGGTCCCTTCCAACCCAAAGCATGCTATGATTCTATGAAATAACAGATATGCATTTCAGCCCTTCCAGGATTTCCCCTGAGTGCAAAGAGTGCACAAAGAATAAAACAAAAAGGGTTAGATCTACATTGCTGTAACATCCACCATATTAATTTTAGAAGGTGGAAATCCAGCCTCTCTCCAGTTTGCAAATTAACAGCATAGGTAAGTTTAAGAAATACAGTTGAATTAGCTTATCAATGCCAATGATATTTTTAATGTCTGAGAAGGTGAAGTTGGCTTGACTGGTTGTCTCCGAGCAGCTGTTTCCTGAGGCTGTTACTATGTAACTGGTTTCACAACAAGAAGTTCCAACAGCCACATAGGTGTTGTCTCCTCCAAATGACCCTTATAGGACAACTGTGTACAAGACAATGAAGGAAGTTCAACAAGTGAGAAAGTGGCTATGGGACACAGTGTGTTGCCTGCTAGGAATCACACCCAATGCAAGGTTGGGGATAGTGTAAAGCAAACGGACTCCATTTTAGTCCCAGGATAGAATAAGTACTAAAGACAGTGGAAAAACCTCATGCTCTCACTGGATCCGGCCTATAGATTGCAAAATGTTTTTCTTATCTACCCCACAGAATAGTGCTTTTATGTCTGATAAAGCTTCAGGCATTAATGCACGGTAATCATCAGTCATCACCATCAATCAATCATTTAAATGGTATACAAGACATTGGTTAGTACTTTTGTACTTGAGTGATTTTGTTCCTACACAAGTGCCCTTGCAATCAAATCTGAGGCATCTTTTGTGACGGCAAGTATGATACTTCTTTTCTGACAGATGTTCCGTATTTTGAACAGAAGTGGATTTCTCAGTCTGAGGGGAGAGAAAAGCCGTATAATGGTTGCAGGAAAATCAAATATCAAATCATCAAGAGGTGCTGTCATATCTTCCTGAGGCTCAGAGGAACAGCTGGAACCTAGAGCAAAGCAAACCTGTGTTCATCAAGAACTTCAGTGAGAAACCAGAGAGAAATACATTGAGACTTATACTCCCTCTTTCTTCACCATTCTGAATACTCCTGGGTTTTGTATTACTCTGCTTCTAGCAGTGCAGAAGATTTGTATCATGATTTGTGTCACTTGAAAGGTTTTCTTTTCCATCTTGGTGGGAACCAGCACAGCATCAAGAGTACGAGCAAGGTAATTTTCATATTTTTGTACTTGCTACTGTTTACCTGGAGAAAGAAATTGCAAGGAAAGTGCCCTTCCACTCTGTAGCCTTTAGCTTAAAGGTGTTTGGTGTGGAGTCGGGCAACTTGTTTGCCAGAGTAAAACGTATCTTCAATGAGCACATAGAAACAGTTTGCAACAGCTAAACATCAGCATCCCAACAAGAAGTCTAGAAAGTAACATGATCTGTGCATACTCAACCATGCCAAATTTAGCCTCTGAGTCCAAGGTCACTGCTTACTTTTCCAGCAAGGAGCATCACAAGACCCTGTCATAGAGGACAGGTCCTACAAATGCCAGGTGAAGGTGACATCTCTGCCTGGAGACTGGAGTCAAACAGAAGTAGTACGACAGCAGCTATCTATAAATATAGAGAGAGGATTTGGAACTTGCTGACTTTGAGATTATTTTCAGGACTGTTATCCTCCACAAAGATAAGGGCTTAAGCTGTACATTCATACAGCTCTGTCTGTGCCAAAGGAGGAGAAGTGCTGATTTAGCCCTCTGCATAAGGAAAGCAGCTCTCAGGACGGTCCAAGAAAGACCAAGTCTAGAGACTCGAACACTGTGATGGTCCCCATAAAATCAATAGGGGTGGCAGCAATACAATATATATCAATATCTTAATCACATAATATTCTACCTTACAGCAAAATTACTGTATGTAGACATTCATATATGACTTTCAACTGTTCCTCAAAGTAGTTAGTGTTAAAGCTTGTGTTCTTTTTAACCTTGTATTTTTTTCTCAGGTAGGAAGACCTGTAAAGACGAAGAAGCAGAATCAATATTACGACCTGAAGAAAAAATTAGTTTTTAGGAGGGTGGTTTGGGTCCAGGATATTAGCAGTGTTGTAGGTAGCGTAGAAGGGAAAGGAGCGGATGCATAAAATAGATCTCATTTGACTGGCAAGGAGCTGGAGTTTCCCTCCCACTCCACAGTTAATATGAGTTTCTGCAGCAGGGTCCTTGTCTCGCACCCTGTGCAAGCATGTCTCACCTCCTGTCTGAGGGTAGAGAAGGAATCAAAGCCGCCATGTGCTGCGTGTTTTAAAATCTCATCGTTCTGAGAGCAGCCAATGATTTTTGTGATTCAATTTATGACATTTAAATACCTCGGGCAAGAAAAATACAAACCCCTTTGTTTCAGAATATTGCTAAACTGTCTGAAGGAAACAATTGCTCTTTTTTTTTACCACCCTAGGTCAAGTGAAGTAGCTCATTCTGCTGAACTGCTTTAAGTAGAGATTACAAATAAACAAATACATGAATTGTTCCAAGACCAAACCACCATGGGATGTTTTCAACACTAGTGTTTAAAGACTCACAAAGTCAGTAGCTAATGAAACAGTAGGTCACCGGGCTACCAGGTTTATTATAGTAATATTAGGTTATGTATGTACACACACACTTTCCCATTTGCATACACGTCACCTACACATATATGTGGGTGTGTAAATACAGTTGCAGATACAGATCTATCTGCACAAAATGACAAAACCATCCAACATATTCTTCAAAAAGCAACTAAGAAGAATTCTATAAAACTGATACAATATACTTTACAGGTAAGTACACTGAACTACAAGGGATAAAACTCTTGAGTGATGAGGGACTTCCTCAAAAAATTAAGAAAAACATAGAGAAAATACTATCTTTAACTATGAAAATTTTCTCTGCAGGATTTCTCAGACAGAAGGAGCCTACATGCATGACGTGTCCTTTGTAAGTAGGGAAATAAGAGAAGTTTGAGATTTTTTAAGTAACATGCAATTAGAAAAGCTTGATTTTACATTACCAAGTGGACATAGATTTTGGGTATTATCAACCTTATGCAGCAAGGGGTGGGAGACATTATAGCTTTTGAAAGAGCTCTGAAGATGTAATTGGAATGCATAACAACACATTTATCGAACCTAAAGATTTATGTACAGAATCTATTATTCTATTCTTACACAACAATGTATTCTATATAGAGAGCATACATACCTATCTATCCATTTATCATTCTTACCTGTCATATTAGATGTTCAATTTTACGAAACTGTCATACAGCACCAAGTAATTCATATCCTACATTTCACATTTCCTGGTCAAGTAGAAACATACACTGCAACAAGAGGCATATTTTTAATGTTTTTGTGTTATCTATCTATCTATCTATCTGTCTATCTATCTATCTATCTGCCTATCTATCTGCTATTTGTGCAAATATTGTTGAACAGTAAGTTTTACCCACAACCGTGATTGCATCTTCTCCATGTATTTAACTAAGGATTTGACAAAGCTTGGAGACTAAAACTAAACTTGCTCATTGTTATTTATTACTATTATTCATATCTTAGCTGTGCTCATTTTTTAAGTTTTTCAAGTTAAAGGGCATCCTCATTTGAGAATAAGTGAAGATCTAAATATGTGATAATACAAATTGATTTTTGTTTATCTCTAAAAATGACAATAAAATCTTCCGTAATAGATGGCATAGGTAGACTTGATATTTTAAACTTCAGAGGGTTGCAGGATTTAATTACCAGCAAGACAACTCCTGAGTATTTTACAGTAATTAGAATTACTTTTACAAGCAAGAAGAACACTAAAAATAGTTATTTTTCAAATACTCCTCCAGCAACAGAAGAAGGAGGGTACAACAGGTTCCAAAGATTTCGACAGAAAAAATTTATGCAAAACAAAAAAATTTATAAATTATATTTTCTCAAATAATGGCTGAGTGTATTTAAGGATTCTTGTTTATACCTGGAAAATAGTAAGCACAACTGGCCTATTTCTCTCCATCAGTTGTGAAGGGTATTCAGATGATTGGCTCATATGTCATTTGATAGGATGCCACAATCCATTGTGCTTAGTAACCCTACAGGTATAAGGTTCTGTCTTTCTCAATACAGGCAAAACTACAGTTTCCATAATTTCTATAGCAGAGAATTTCACAGTTTAATGAAAGACTGTGTAATAAGGACTTCCTTTTACTTGTTTATCATTTTGCCTCAGGTAGAGGAACACAGGAGGAAAATGAGATAATACTAAATAATAATGATTTCAGCATACCAATAATCTGCTCATCAAGGGTTGTAGTCATCATCGAAAAAAAAGTTTGAAGTTTCTTGGAACAAGACAGTGATACATAAACTGAAGAGCCATAGGAGAGATGAAACTGAAAGATAAATGCTAACTGAATGTTAATTATCAATGTTAATTTTATTCTATACATTACTAATTATTATCATGTAACCACTTTTTTATCCATTCTCATCTAAGAATAAAGGCTGTTTCAAGGAGTTCATACTTACATACAAAATACTAATTAATGTCTAGTTTTAATCAGTGGATTTCTTGTTTCTTGTCCCTCCCTTACTTGTTTATTAAAGGAAAAAATATTTTCTAATACTTTGATATACTCACAAACAAATCCCCAAAATAAACAGTGGGTATAAAGAAAAAAGAGTGGCAGGGAAATAGAAAAATATTTCCAGTATGCTTCCAGGTCATCTTTATTAGGTAACAAGACCGCATATTTGAATGGCTGTATAAAGAAGAATGAAATATGGGAGAAGTTGAAGTGTTGCAAAAGACTATGGCCAGCTTGTCCCGTGGTGAGGGAGCCATTTAAAAGCTAGCACATGAGGCGCTGAAATTGAAATTCAGAAGAATTAAGGCTCTTATGGGTTTTTTTCCCCTCTGGATTGAAGAAGGAGATGTTGCTGCACTGTTTTATTTCTTTTCACACATCCTATTCCATATGCTTTATCTGGTTTGAATGTGGTAGTTGTCGTATCGACCTACACAGTTACGCAGTTGTTTGAGACATTGGCTGTTTTTGTATGAGTTCATACTGATATAGATTCAGGCCTGTGGCATAGCTGATTTTACCAATAAAAATTTCATTTAAAATTCAGCAAAGATCAGTTTTATTCTACTTTGCACTGAAAATATCAATCAGTTTTCATTATAGCTACATAGTTTTTATCCATTTGGGTCATAGTAGACTAAAATGTTTACTAGGTAAACAAAATGTAGATTGATAATAATACTCTTGTTTTGTGACATACTGCCAAACCTGTCATATACTTTAAACGTTACCTGCAAAATAGCTGATTTTCTTTTGCTATTTTGAGTAACTTTCACATCTCATGCCCATGCTTTAACACGTGTCTTCTTTAACCGGCTTGCCAGCTTTCTGCTCTATCATCACAAGTGCTCACCCACTTCACCATAGCCTTAGAATCAGCTGGGATAAGTCATAATTGTTTGGGGACAACGAGAATCGCCTGCATGATTTGTTCTTTGGTTTATTCTTTAATGTCTTTGTATCTGACAGTAAGATCCTGGGCCTGATGCTAATACACTTTGAAGGAAATGCCTGCAAGGAAATCTTTTGAGGGGATGGTGTAGACTCTTTGGATATAGGATTGCTGAGCTCAGAGAATGTCTTCCCTAAATTTGTCTAGTCTCACCTTTAATCTTATTTTCATTCCCAGCATTTCAATTAGGCTTTTCCAAGCCCTCATTACTTGGCAGTAACAAAGGTTCTCAATTTCAGGCTAATATTAAAAACAGACAGCTAACACCCGTTTGTTCTTGTGCTATACTCTTTGTTACTTTAAATCCTCACATCTCCTCCTGGGAGAATTCTGATTGGTTTTGCTTTTTGTTCTATTTTGCTGTGAATTTACTGCCATGCAAGCAAGGAGAAGACTGTGCCTGATAAATACACTGAACTCATATCTGTGAGCACAAAGTATATCTGAAAATCTTTGAATGTACTGGACAGACGCTTCTGCAGTGATGATGCACTGATAAACAGTGGTGGGTCCCATTACTGGCTAGAAGTGCAGACTCAGGTTGTAATTAAGACGCAGATTTAACTGTGCAGTGTCTTGATTGCTTGATTCGCTTACTGACTAGACATAGACGTTTGGTGGCATCTAAGATGCCCTAGGGAGGTGAGGATGGGAGGTATCATTACAGATTTCTCCAGTGTGACATCTGATGAAATAAATGAGGGCATCTCACATGGCACCAGGCAGCTCCAATGTCCTAGTAAGTACAGAGTCTAGAGAGTTATTCAGTAAGCAGGTAAAAACATATATATTAGGGCAAGATAATTGCTTGCTAAGCTCTATGGCTTGATCTCTGTACACAAGCTTATAACCAGACACTAAATATTAAGCTTAAAGCTTCTTCTACTATTTCTAATTCAATGTCACTCTATGTGATTTGGACCTGCCTCTCTGCGCTACCAAAAATCAAGCAGGTGAGAAATATTTTAAGCTTAGTACTATGTTCTAAATCACATATATACACTGAATTTTACTAATTGCAGATCAGTTTTCTGATGATAAGCTGAATTATACTGTCTTTTTGAGAGATGGTGTTTCCCCATTTGAAAAGCTTAGAAAGGCCACAGTGATACAAATAAGCATCCTAAGGGATGAAAGCGAGGTAGGAATATTTGTCCTTTCTACAACACATTACCTGCAACTCAAAATGCCATGTGTCTGTTTTCCTCTGCAGGCCCCAGTTTCTGAAGAGCTACTAGGGCGTAGGTGTATGTGGAATGGGAGAAGATCAAGTGGTTCTGTAGTCAAATATGTTTAAATCATGCCTGGAGACATGTAGAAAGCAGAGTAGAAGTGCAACAGGTAGGAAGAACACATCTGGGAAATACAGGGTGGGGATGGAAAGGGATTCAATAACAAGAGCTGGGGTGAGTAGGGTAGCACCATTGTATGGATAATTTAGGTATGTCATATCAAATGTAACTTTTTTTTCAACCTTTTCTCTAATCTATTTTCAGTAGTATTTTTAAGTTAAAATTAACCAGCATCACTTGAGTTACATAACTCAAGGTAAAACTCTAGGAAAGAAATAGCACTTATAATCTCTCACATGACTTCAAAGTCATAATTAAGTTTATAGAAGTTCTAGTTAAACAACACTAAGAACAGACATTTATTTTGTTTGCTTCTTTAATGAGTTTAAAGACTAAAATCTTAGTGTTAGTTGTTAGCTGATTGCAACCAACCAACATCACTTTCTTGCTTGAGGAGACATACTCTCCATACACTCTTCTACTTCCTCCTGCTCTGTGAAATGCTATCCAGCCTGCAGGAGCATCTCTGTTCACATATGGCCTGCTTAAACTCAGAAATGCAATGTTCAGAACTCAAAAAGGTTTTGGTTAGTGCTGTGTTGTAGTGGTTAGACATTTATCTCATGTCCAAATCAGCAGGCTGTTCCAGATCTGATTACCAGCCTCCACATTCTCCTCTCAACAGCTATTCATACTACTTTTTCTAATGCATAATCATGTAAGTCTGTAATAAAACCTGAGATGTTGCGTATTTATTCCTATTTTTCATGGTTTATTATCCTCATATTTGAAATTGCTCTGCTTAAACTTTGATAAGTATTGTCTGGTAGAGAAATCAAACTTTTACATACGAAATTGCTTCAATTAATGTCAAAATAGACATAAAAAACTAATTATAAAGCCATCTACGCTTCTTTCTAAATACCCTGTGCAGAGCCTAACTCATGAAGGAAAGTCCGGCTCAGCATCTCCGCCTTACATTTGAATCTTATTTTTTAACACTGATATTCGCTGCAGTATTTCAGCATTTACCATATGCTGGATTTGATTTGTAAGACCTACAAATACCTTTGCCTTTTTTTTCCAGTGTCAAAGGTTATTTAAATATATAACAGAGTGTCTAAATCAAGTCTTGCAGGATGCCATCTGTAAACATATTTTCTTTATCTGTTCCTTTTTCCCTTGCTCTTTTATAACTCCATTCTTTTCCCCTTAAGTTCTCTGGCTTGTGTCCACATATAAACTGCCTGTCTCCCAGTATAACCATCTTAAATATTTATTACCTGTGTAATCTTTTTCACTTCTGTGTCTTAATTAATTCTGCATATTTGAATTATTAATATAATTATTGCTATAGGTCTCCTTTTACCATATTTCTCTTTTCTATGAAATTCCTTTGATCTTCTTTCTTTTCATGCATCTTTTTCCTGAGTTTGTCTCCTCTGGCTAATGGCACCTTCCCTCACAATGCAGTACTCCTCTGGCTGATTTCTTTCCCCTGAAGCTCATTCCCAGGACTTTTCTCCTTTTCGATCTCCTTTGTTCCTATTCTCTTCTAATCCCTTGATCCCCTGCTTGTACTCACCACCACATGTTCTTCAGTCCCTGGCTGTTTTAGCACATCTCCTTCAGCAAACCGATAATACTATTTTAAGTGAAACTAAGAAACTTTAATGTCACTCTGATCCTTCTTGGATTTAGGTTTGTGAACAGAGCCAGAAACAAGACGGGAAGGGGAAGGAAGGCGAAGAGAGATGGAAAGTGAACGGCTGAGGAGAGACAGAAATGCAAACTGAATAGAACTTCACAATCTATTTATTTCCCAAAGACTGTCCGCTCAGCTGGGTAGCAGAGCAATGTGAGACACCAGATGTGCAATTGTAACACTGGTGTCAGCAAGAGCTGCTCTTGTGGCTTTTGGCCAGCACATGATGTGGATGTCACTGCCTTTCTCTGCAGCCAGGCTGCACCCCACCAACTTAGTAATACAAGGAACTAGAAAACAAAGCAGGATAAGTAAACCAAGAGTACAACAATCTTTTATGAGAACAAGAGCATTAAGGAAAAACCCACCAAAGTCAGTATCAAAGTAACAGAAAGATGATTGTCTAGATTGCTTAAGGAAAGCCATGTGTTTATTGACAAGCAAAGGCTAGTCCGTAATGCAGACTTGATACCTGCTGGCTGAAAGACCTTAACTAGAAAGTCCGGTACTGCATGGTCCTACTTCTCCTGTGCCCTAGCTGCGCTCTTGGCACTGAAGACAAAAAGCCAGGCAGCTCAGGGCCAACATCCTACACTTCTGTCCTTCTAGACTTGGGTTTACCATGGGTGGAGTATCACCTCAGGTGTCCCTTAATCATGTTCTAAGACAAGCATGGAATTGATTTGCAGATATGCACTTCTGAGTTTCTAGATCTTGTGGTATGTATATTTTCAAGAATCTGTAAGATTAAAAATATGTTTATTGTTCTACGAAACCCTACTCAGTACTGGTGGTAAAATTGGTCCCTCTGAAAATAAAATGCGTAGCAAGAAAGGAAGGATATATCCATTTCATTTATGCTACTGAGGAGCACAGATGAGAATGTGGCCCAGAAAGGTGCTTAACCTCTGTGCAAGCACTACTAAGATTAGGTATTACATTTATTTAGCAAAATTCAGACAGGAAGATTGTTCACCTGTTATTCCTTTCAAAAATGTGACCTGCTGTGTTACATGTGACATAATTAACAAAACATTACAGCATGTTTCAACGAACCCAGCTATGTGCAATTTTCTCTGAAGTGTGATTAAAGAAACGATTGGAGGGCAAATGGAACAGCTTTTACTAAGACAGCTAACAATGAGACACATTGGATTCTTATTATCTGCTATTAGCCTTGGCTTTCAAACAGGAGAAAAATACATTTTAGGAATCATTCAGTGTCCTATTTTAATAATTCCTGAAACATGCCAGTTAGTGAGAAAGTTGACTATTTGGTTTATTTTACTTAATATTTTCACAAAAATACAGAGCCTGTGGAAAGCTGCTCCAAAAGATTTGTTTAAGAGGTCAGCTCAGAAGAAACCTCTGCATATTCCACAAAGGAGTACAGACATTAGCATTACATGGAGCTGGAGTTAACGCTTTGATTTAGGGTTTGAAAACTGGGCTCTGTTTTTTTGGGGGGACACTTGTACAACCTTTGGCAACTCTTATACAGCTTTCAAAATCCCTGGCAGCTAGACACCTACTTACTTAGTAGTTCTGGGCCTTTGTGTCTTTCTGCCTAAGTTTACAGAGTCCATTTTGAATGAAGTGTGAGTTTATCATTGTGCTGAGAGCACTGATGACGCAACTAACATTACGGACTGTGGAACAGGTGCCTTGGGTCATGGACCCAGCCCAACCTCCTCTGTGGCAGTTTGCTTTGTATTTTAAGTCAATCAGCAAACTATTACAATTTTCAGGTGGCTGGCATGCAAGGCTGTCTTTTTCTTGCTTGAATAAGAATCTGAGCATGTTGCGACAAGTTCATTGAGAGCAAAGAGATGCTGCCTATTAAAAAGGCAGGCCTCTGTTGAGCAGCCACCCTTAACTTCTGCCAAACCTGAACCTTGAGGAGGGAACCTCTGTCTTCCTGGTCTTTCACTTTATGTCACCCAGATCCTAGCTCTGGACTGACAGCCTCACACCATTCAAAATGCACCAGCTCATGGCACCATGCACCAGAGTTCATCTATTCCTGCTCTAGATACTATCGTAACACAAGGATTAATGAATGCGCCATGTAAGTTGTGGTGTGATACCTCCCTGGAGTGCTAAAAGCCTTTTGCTTCTCCCCATTATGCTTGGAGGTGAGGAAGCCCAAAGTACTGTTCTAGACAATCGACTCCCAATTGCACTGTACTTGTGTAAGGACACTTGTTCCTTTCTGCTTTCAAATTTCAGCTTTCTATTTTTCCTTCCACTTACTGACTGTACAGTACTTTCTGCTTAACTGAAAGCTTTTGTAGCTGAGTAACTCTCTGTATCCTTTATAGGCCTGGAGGGTTAAGACCACTTTCCTCAGGGAAGTACTGAATATTATTTCCTGCCACAAGAGAAATTGAAATTGTCTTTAGGAAATTAAAACAAATCAATATGTGGCATTACAAAATGCATCATGCGAGGACAATCAAGATTCAAAAAAAACCTCTTACGGGTTTCCGTGGTAAGGTTTTGGTAGCAGAGGGGCTACAGAGGTGGCTTCTGTGAGAAGCTGCCAGAAGCTTCCCCCATGTTTGATAAAGCCATTGCTAGCTGGCTCTAAGGCAGACCCACCACTGCCCAAGGCCAAGCCAATCAGCAACGGTGGTAGCGCCTCTGTGATAACATATTTAGGAAGAGGGAAAAAACCTGCTGTGAAACAACAGTCAAGAGAGGGGAGTGAGATAATGTAAGATAAAACACCTCTGCAGACAGCAAGGTCAGTGAAGAAGGGAGCAAGGAGGAGGTGTCTTAAATGTTGGAGCAGAGTGCCTTCCCTTGCAGCTCATGATGAAGACCATGGTGAGGCAGGTTGTTCACCTGCAGTCCATGGAGGTCCATGGTATAGCAGATCTCCACCTGTAGCCCGTGGAAGGGACCCCACACCAGAGCAGGTGGATGCCTGAAGGAGGGTGTGACCTCTTGGGGAGCCCCGTGCTGGAGCACATTCCTGTCAGCAGCTGTGAACCTGCGGAGAGAGGAGCCTATGCCAGAACTTGTTTGCTGGCAGGTCTTGTGACTCTGTGGGGGACCCACGCTCGAACAGCCTGTTCCTGAAGGACTGCACCCCGTGAGAGGGACCCACTCTGGGGCAGTTCATGAAGAGCTCATGTTGAAGAAGTTTGTGGAGAACTGTCTCCCATGAGAGGAACCTTCATGCTGGAGCAAGGGAAGAGTGTGAGGAGTCTTCCCCCTGAGGAGGAAGGAATGTCAGAGATGTGTGATGAACTGACCATAACCCACATTCCCTGTCCCCCTGTGCCGCTCGGGGGGGAGAAGGTGGAGAAACTGAAACAAAGTTGAGCCCAGGAAGAAGGGAGGGGTGGGGGGAAGGTGTTTTAAGATCTGGATTTATTTCTCACTATCCTACTCTAATTTGATTGGTGATAAATTAAACTCCCTTTTCTCTCCAAGTCCAGTCTGTTTTCTCCGCGATGGTAATTTGTGAGTGATCTCTCCCTGTCCCTGTTTTGACCCTCGAGCCTTTCATCATATTTCTTCTCTCCTGTGTGCAGTTGAGGAGGGGGAGTGATAGAGAGGTTTTGATGGGTACTTGGCATTTATCCAGGCTAACCCAAAACAGAACCACTTTCCTCTGTCTAACATCTCAGCCCTTCTACTGGAAAACAACTTAATCTCCTCATTCCTTTGACCTTTTAAAGAGCCTGGCCTCATTGAGAACACTGTATGCAAGACTAGGACCAGGAGTGTTTTTTCAGTCTCTGTTGGTTCTTCTGAGCTTCTGTTTAGCCACTGTTTGGTTTTCCACTGCAGATTTCAGCATAAGAAATAGTGTACAGATTCTCCACAGAAATCCAGAGTGTTTTAGCAAAGAGCTATATAGCAAAAATGAGACAGATGTAAGTGTGCTGACTTCCTAGGAGTGTGTTAGCTTTCACCTGCTGAGTTGAACAGCTTTTGATGGTTGTTAAGAACTTGCTTAGAAAGAGGAGTCTGCAGATCAGATCTGCAGTGTGACTTCCAGACAGAATTAGGGAAGGAAGATTATTAACGCATGAGTTTACAAGGAAGGTGGGTGTTTTGGTTTCACTGCAGCTAATTTCACCACTCTGCACCTATGGACCACGTTCATGCCACCTGCATTTGAGATTTTAGTTTTATTTACATTATCCTCACCATTTTCCCCACAGTTAGAGATCCCTAAGAAAAACGTGGGAACAATGAAGACCAGAAAAAAACCTTCCCGAACAGGTCAAAACCATTGCCCGTCTCCTGGGTCAGGAATGACATCTTCTATGTAGATGGTTCACTACCACTTTTCCTGCCATTTCAATGCCTTATGATCATTTTTAAAACCGACTGCTTTTTGTTGAAATAGCCAGCAGCTGTAGAGCCACTGGGCTTTGATTTCTGCTTGCAGGGAAGGCTCAGGTCTCAGTTGCTACCTTTGATGTTTCCTGTACTACTAATGACTACTGTGGGGCTTCTCTCTGTGGGAGCTATGACAGAGACAGCCATTTCACTACTGCTGTTAGACACATTTAGATGAGTTCCTTCAGTATATATACTACTAAAAGAGTAGACTCAGATAAAACAAGGCACATATTCCTATATAGATTTCAGAACATATTTTCTACTAACCTGCATTAAAAAATGCATCTGAAAGAAACCCTGGTTTAAGGAGGGAAAGTAGCAGGAGTCATTTAATGTACTAGCCTACTACCAAGAGAGCCAGAAAGTACTGCAGAACTATTCTCTAAGACTTATCCATAAATTAAAATAAATGAAGACATGTATTACAGCATCTGATCCAGATTCATGTTCTCAAGAATCAGTTATGAAAGCTTTTCAGGATAACTCCTTTTTTATATAGGTAATCTCATAGTTATCTACTTTTTGTAATCTCCAACTGTTAAGAAAAATTTACAAGAGTAGTCTGAAAAAACAGTCAATGACTCCAGGCAGGAGCATATGCAGTTCTAAATGCACAAAAAGGTCAAACATTTTACTACCTGGCGCAACATTCATTATCATGGAAATCCTTTTTCAGTATCAGAAAGGCACTAGAGGTGCTGAGTAGTCACAAATGAGTAAGAACCAGACATTCCTTACACAAGCATTTGGAGCTGGATTTAGGTGCCCAACTGTAGACGCATGTGACAACTTGAACCACCACTTCTTCATACTGGTTATTTTAGACCCATCATCTCTCTTGGACACTGTCGACCGTGTGGTTCTGCTGACACATCATGAGAATGTTCTTGCAATAGATAGATACTCTCTTAAATCATTATTTTCCTTTCATTCCATAAGGTCTAGGTGCCCTCGACATAATTTAAAAATACAGTGCAGCAGCACAATTCAAGATAAACCCCTACCAATAAGCCAAGCAATTTAAAATCTCATATCCCCTTCACCTTCCAACAAATCCCCCCAACTTTCAATTCCTCTCAACCTTCCCGGAAGAAAAAAAAAAATATATATATATGAACTCAGCAATGTGCCTCAAAAAATCATTTGAAATTATACTGTTGCTCAGTAGTAAAACTGTTGGCTGAGATATTTGATCTATAACATCGCTGTATCATAGAAAACAAGTTGTAGGGACCACAATCTTTCAAATGCAGACGATGAATTAAAGATATGATTTTGGATAAATAAACAATGATGTCATTCTGGAGGACTGCCTGTTCCCTGTGCCTCGCAGTTCCCCTCCTTTGCAATGGACCTACATATAGTGCTTCTTAAATCCCAGTATTGTCCCTGTAAGAAGTTCTCTAGGAGACTACTTTGTCATTTTTTTAAATCTTCAGCTTTACGTGAATTGTGTCCTTATCAAAAGTCACTGGAGCGGTTAAGAGTCTGTTCACACGATGGGCTCAAATCAAGCCCTTCATGGCAAGTTACTCACTGCAGTGCCCATATCCTTCCGATAAAGGCTTTATATCACTGTTTCAAATGATCCAAACATAGCACTCAATCTGTTAGCATTTTACACTTACTTTTCCTGGGTGCAAACAGTGAAGAATTAGGCCTTCCATCACTTCCAGCTTTTATAAGGCTTCAACAAACTAGGCAACATTTTGCCCCTTGTTTCACCCCTGAAACTATATCCTTGCCACGGGCTCACAGCAGCATAACTGAGCACAGCATCTGGCAGAAAGCCCAGATTTTGACCTGGCAGGTTTATGGCATACGGAGATGATATTAACTCACATCATGAGCCAAATCTGCACTCTGGCTGCTTAATAAAAATGCTACCACCTCCATCGTTATATTTAACCTCTGATATTAACAATAAAGCAGGCCAAACTGTTCACTAAGAACATGCTAGCCCACAAAATTTACTATTTATCAGACACAAGCAATTTGCATTTTGTAACCTTTTTTTACTATTCATAATTTTATGAACAACAGGAACTGAGCAGTAACAGGTGGATCAGCAACGTTTCACCACACATTTAGAGTATTTATAAAATTTAATGTGTGGTTGCAGATGCACTTGAAAAATATAATCACAAGGGGTTTACGTAAGTATAGACATCATAGTAAACAACTGGTTTTCAATGTCATAACTAACCCATATTTTTTGGCAGAGAAATCTTTGTGAACTGATCTTTTTTTCTTACCTAAAAGACTAAAATAATAAATAAAATTAATAAAATATTATTAAAAAAAGTCAAGCAGAGCATTCTGTTCGTACTGAAAGAAAATAATTCCTTTTCCTTGGGACTTCTTAGCTGTTCGTGTCATTAAATCTAAGTATTTTAACAAGGAACGTCAAGGTATTTTGAGACATGGAAGAATTTCAGGCAATATAAAAGATCAAAAATATCACTCATCAGATGAGTAGTCAGCATGCAGTGGCAGAATGGTCACAATTCATTTTCTTGCCTGTATTCAGCTCATTCTAATTACCCAGAAGGTGTAATAATATGTGAAGTGAAACAAACATGTACCATACATTCAATTGCTTCTGGCTTGACGTATACTATCCTCCCAAGACCCTTACAACTATTCCTTCAGCCAGCTTACTGTGTTTGACTAACACTTGAACACAACAGTACTAGTGCTGGGCTGAATTAACATCAATTAGCATTTAAATTGCATGCTTAAATGAGTGCATTAATGGGTGCATTCAATTTATAACTCTCTCCCCTACACTTCCAGCCTTATCTAGTGCTGGAGATTTGTCAGACAGCTGGTATCAATCTGTCTAATCTCAGACTTAGAATGACTGCTCGCCTGCATACATTTAACTGGCACCCACTGATTAAAGGAAAATTCTTATAGGTTGGCTTTAAATTTACAGTGTGATTTGACATACAGTTTATCAACTGCATCTGATTTTACAGCTACCTTCCAGGGGCCAAATATTACCTAATTTACAACCACTTCCCATTACAGAATCAGAATCACAGAATCACAGAATAGTAGGGGTTGGAAGGGACCTCTGTGGGTCATCTAGTCCAACCCCCCCGCCGAAGCAGGGTCACCTACAGCAGG
>Ga0065711_1006473_pt1 | contig 18105 bp, 16 predicted proteins | sample Hoacrofraction12_FD_59098 | JGI IMG/M metagenome (GOLD analysis project Ga0065711, IMG submission 59098) | Hoatzin crop microbial communities from Cojedes, Venezuela - Epithelial fraction 12 v2 (version 2) | ecosystem: Host-associated > Birds > Digestive system > Esophagus > Crop | place... | reverse complement strand
GCTTTGACAAAATAGATTTTTTTTTTTTTTTTTGTAATGTTTTGAAATACAGTGTGCTGGCAGATTCAAGGAGCATGGTGGTGATGAGCAAGGAGCATTAATAATATCTTTGTCCCGCTCAGCTGCATCTAAAACTTAAGTGTTTCTTGTTTAATTACTCCTGGTAATGAGCAGATAGTAGTAACCATCATTGATTAGTATTACTCTTAAGCTCTTACCTATAGATCTGTTCAGCCCTTGCTGCTGGCAGGCATCATTAATTACCTCTAATTGAGCACCTGAACTGCTGTTATGGAGTAAAATAGCAGAAGCAGCAGAAAACAGTGGTTGATGCAGGCCATTCATAAGCCTGAGAGCTGGGGAGAGTGGTGTGAAAGCCGACTTGGCTGTTTCTGGCTTAGAAATGCTGACTGGCTGTGTGTGTGTGCTGACAAATGGCATGTGTGAAGCTCTCAAGAAAGAGGAAACTTTGGTCTTCTACGACCTGAACTGGGGTACAGGGTAAGACAAAACACAACAGCACCCCCAAATCTGGGGTTTTGGCATATTCCCTTACCTTCTCTCTTTTTGTTTTTTTAATTGTTTCCTGGGAAATGTAAGAGGCAGTGTGCTTTCTCGATGTAGCTAAATAGTGGATTCTTTATTTAGCTGAGGCAGCAATTTTTTCTGGTTTGGTAGTTTATTCTGATGCTCCCATGTAAAAATTTTGTCTTTCATATTAACATCATCTTTTAACGCATCTTCCTCTAGATGCTGTATAGAGTCGCTCTGAGCCATATTCAGTGTCTTTAAATCTCTGGGAGCTTCACTTTGTAACTAAAGTGGCTGGTATCTCCACTACCCTAAGGTGATATTTTGTGCAACGGATGCTCCATACAAAATGTTTGTATTTTTAGTACTCTCTCAGCTTTTACCTGATTCTGTATTTTAGTTGCTTTTTTCTCCTACTCTCTTGAGCAGGAAGATGCAAGCACAAAAGCAATTCCTGTACTCTGGCCCCCAAAACCGGTGTCTGACATAAGTTTTAGGCTTTTTTTTTTTTTGGTAGTTCTTTAATGAGCTTCAGGCTGCGTGAAAAACTGTGCTTTCTGCTTCTGGTTTTGATTAGCAATATTCCTGGAGGAGCAAGTTTCTAGGAAGGAGAGGATATTGAAGTTAAGGGGGAAAGATGGGGTTGGGGAAAGACCTATTAAGGAAGCAGTGATTTGAAGTTTTTCTAGAAACATCTGGAGAACTATATTACTGCTTTGAGTAATAGGGACTGCTGTATACGTTTATATCATGGCGCTTAGTTTGTGCTTGGTTGTCTCTGGTGGATGTTGGACTAACGTTTCCAGCTCAGTAACTTGAACAGTTATCACCACTTGAAGAGGTGGAAAAACAAATTGCATGTTTGAAGCCTTAACTTATTTTTCTTGTTAGGCACTCGGATGAGGCATGTCTTATATGAAGGTAATACCTTGAGTGGTATCAGGCCTCCAAAATAGAGCAACAGGAGGAAGAACATCCCTTGGCAGTGATGCAAGATTTGAGTTCTTTAGTGACTCAAGTTGCAGAGCATCTCCCACAAGACTGTTCCTTATTACCTAGCACTTGTATATGTTCTTGATATATGGATCTTAGAGTGCTCTGTAGATGATAACCCTGTCTGCATTCTCCTTGGACAAAGTTGGGAAAATGAAAGAGAGCAAAATGAAGCAACTCACCCACAATTCTGGAGTAGGTGAATAATTGCTTTGCATTGGCAGGTGCTGGTACTTTTTGGATCTCGCTAAGAAAGGCACGTGATGCTTAAGATAAATAGCTGGTTACTATGAAAAGTTATAATGAGAAGAAATCTTATGTGTCCTGTCCGATGTCGTGGGCACCAATGGCAATACAGCATCAGACAGACCTCTGTAGTAGGGCTATGGCTTGCTGTGCAGAATTCCCATCCATGGTGAGGTTCAGCACCCTTGCTGTTCTTCACATTTATAGCATTTTTCTTGGGGGGCGTATGACACACCAAACATGAAACCCCCAAAAGCCCCCCAAAGCTATTGGTCTTCTGTCCATACAAAGCTGAATGTTCTAGGTGGTACACCGAGGTCCACTGAGAGCATTGTGCTCTTATGCATCTCTATAGGAAGAAGCTCTAACAAACAGTACACACAGGTTGTGTTGTTCAAGGCGCTCCGTGCTAATGGCATGGTATGTGCTCTCATTATGTGGCTGTCACTAATGATAACATACAGGCCTCTGCAACCAAGGCCTACAGGTAAACTGCCTATATTTGATAGAAGTCGTGATCTCCTCATTATAACGTCTTCCACAGTGGCCCTCTGCATTAGCTGAAAATGGGTCCAAAATTCATCTTCCAAAATTTATTTTCGCCAGTACAAGAGAGTGATGGAACTACTGGAAGAGGGAATTCAGCGAAGCGCCACTATGATGATGAAGAGACTGGAGCATCTCTCACATGAATGCAGGCTGAGAGAGCTGGTTCTCTGTAGCCTGGAGAAGTGAAGGCTCAGGGGCATCTCATCAATGTTTATAAACACCTGAAGGGGAGGGTGTGAAGATGACAGATCCAGGCTCTTTTCAGTGGTGCCCAGGACAAGAGGTGATGGGGACAAACTGAAACACAGGAGGTTCCCTCTGAACGTCAGGAAGTGCTTTTTTACTGTGAAGGTGACTGAGCACTGGCACAGGTTGCCCAGAGAGGTTGTGGAGTCTCCCACTTTGGAGATGCTCAGAAGCCATCTGGACATGGTCCCGGGCAACCAGCTGCAGGTGGCCCTGCAGGGGAATCTCTGCTCGGGTGCCTGGAGCATCTCCTCTTCTTTCTCACCTTGGTGTCTGCAGGGCTGTTTCTCACACTTTCCCCACCACCCCCCTCGCTACTGTGCAGTGTTTTGCCCTTTCATAAATATGTTTTCCCGGAGGTGCCACCAGCTTGGCTGACAGGCTCGGCTGTGTCCTGCAGTGGGTCTGCTGGAGATAGCTGTGTCTGGCACGAGGCAGACCCTGGCTTCTTCTCACAGAGGCCAACCCTGCTGCCAGCACCTTGCATGGCCATCCAACAGATTGTAACACCAATAGCATTTTGTGATGCAGCTAAGCTTAAATATATGAATAATAGCCATAACTGCAAGGGGGTAAATGGAAAGTTGCAATCTAGCTGCACACAGGAAATGTGTAGAAGTAAAATCTACAAGATATCTGGTAAAACTAAAATCTCACAGAGCAGGCAGGAAGGGTGTGTGATGGAAGCAGAGTAATCCAGTAGAACAAGCAAAACCAGAACAAGTCCAGATCCCCAAAATACATCAAAAGCAAGTCAGAGCATTCTTTGGGGTGTTATGTTAGGGGTAGAAGAGTATAAAACATCCACAATGACAGAGGGATGATGGGGAAGAGAGAAGACAACCACCTTTGGTTTCTGCTTCTGTCAGAGGCTAAGAACCATTGAGGACAGCAGCCATCAGGGCTCACGGAAATTACATCGGTTCCATGGCTTTGTATGCTCCCACATAATTTAGAGCAACTTTGTGAAGGCTAATTGTTGTGTACATGACACTGACAGGGATGAGGAACTTGCCTTTGGCGATGGGTATTGTTAATGAGTTATGAGTTAATGAGTATGAACCCAGTAAAGAGTTGTTTTGCCGTTGAAACTGGGCTGATTTATCAGTCTTTTAAACAGTGCTGTCCCAGCAATCTCTAATTCCCTATTTGATATATAAATCTATATATATTCAGTTGCAACACAGCATAAAAACTGTCTCTGTTGCTTAGAACAGAGGTTGGGAGGAGATCTGTGACAGTTCTGGTGTGATGTTGGAGCTGTCTGCTAGACAGCTGTGTGCCCTCATCAAAGCAGCTTTCTTGTTACGGGCTGCTCCTCTGTGCTGCGTGAGCGTTGCTCTGATGCTTGGTGGGCAATATGAAGGAGTTTTTGGTGTGGGACTTGTTCCCTGGGTTCAGTTCGCTGCCTATCTCTCTTTTTTGGTGAGCAGAGGAATAAAGAAATGTGCTGCTGTTTCCATATGTACTCTAATCTCAAGGCATGCTTATCATTTTTAGGCATCCAAATCTTCAATGCAGAATAAGCTTTACAAATAGGAAGTGCACATGCAGTTTCAGCTCCATGAAATAATATCTGATTTGACACAGTATAGATGTTTTTATGGAGACATTTGTTCTTTGTTCCGGTTTTGTTTAGGTTTGTTTTATTTTTAATAGAATAACTGTAAAACTGTTGTTACGCAACTGTCTTCCTTAGGAATGCCAAAAATGAATGCTTATTGGATTGGCCTTTCTTTTTCTTGGAGAAAAAACTGTGCACAACTTCAAAACTGAAAAATGCATGAGTCACCTGAAAAGGTCTGCTCTTCTGTGCGAGAAATCTGTCTAGATTAAAGAAGTCACAATGAACATGTGCATTTAGTCACTGTTTTTCTGCTGTTAAAGCTGCATGCTGGTAGAAGAAAGAAAAAATTACTGATTCTAATGTGCTTTTGCTTTTCATGTTGTATCTATCCTCCCCAATTCTAGGTCTGCTGGTATTACAACAAAAAGGATGGTACCTGCAGCCAGCAAAACAACTGCAGCAAGCTTCATATTTGTCAGCACTTTCTCCGAGGGGAATGTAGATTTCTTCCGTGCAAGAGGTCCCATAACCTCTTGGATGCCCATTCATTGAGGCTGTTGGAAACTGAAGGCATTGATGTGAAAATAGCTTCAAACATCCAGACTATATGTGATCACAAGCATACGGAATTCAACAAGGAACTGAAGAAGGGGAAAAGTGGTAAGCAGCACTGGGTTTAAATAGGATTCTGAGTCTGACAGAGGTAGAAGCCATTCTTGCCTTGCTTTAAGGCTAAACCCCGTTGTCCTTTTTGTGCTTTCAGTTCACAACTACAAACCAAGAGAAAACATGTTGAAAAAACCGGCAGCTACAAGGAGTAAAGAACAGAAGATATCTCTGCAAACAGTGGACTCCTCACTGCATGTGCCACCTTCAGAAGGTAAATATCCAGAGAAGTGCCAACTGCTTTCAAGTGGAATCAGCTTTCCTGTTTCCCCTCTTACAACATGTACGTACTTTTTTCCCTTCTGCCATTGATCTGCTTTCAGCAATGGAGTAAGTCAAGGCTGAGTTGTGCTGTATTACTGTTGCCTAAAATACTGCATGCAAAATTGCTGTCGAGTGGCTGCTGATAAGTGTGAGTAGCTGGGCTTTGTAGCTGTTATTGCTGATCTGTGGTATCAGCAGTGGAGTGCCGGTGTGTGATGGACATAATCCTCAACACATGAATTGGGATGTTGGCAGCTTGCTGAGGTTCCGGTCCGGCAGTGCTGTTCATTCGGTCTTCTCGTGCAGGTCCCAGTAGCAGTGTACCTGGTAAGAGCCAAGATCAGTTGCCAACAGGAGCTGGAGGTAAAGATGAAGGTATGGATTGTGTCTAACCCTCCAGTCTTGAGATCGGTGGTTCTCACTGGGGTTTTGTGTCGCACAGCCCTACAGCTCCCTCTGGTAGTCGGAGTGCAGCTCGTGTGCTTACCCTACCATGTGCTGAAAGCCAGACTACCAGGCGGCCTGTGGAGGAATGCTGAGATTTCTGCCCAAGCAGCACACAGTGTGTCTGTGTGCGGTCTGGGGAGCAGTATGGGATTGATCTGTGCTGTTCTGGACCCACTGCTTCCTTCCCGGAAAGGAGACAGAGTTGTATCTGTGCATGTTATCTTTCCTTGCCTTCTGTCCCAAAGGAATGGATGTGGCTTTGTCAGTAGAGCAGTTGTCTGGATATACCTTCCGGTGAGCGAATAGGAACTCGTAAATCTCCTGTCCTCCTGGGCAGAAGGGCTTGGCTTTAAAGCCTATCAGGTTCTTTTAGATGTCCCAGGCATGAGAGGTTGTAATTTTCAATATCAGATTTACTTATTTGAAGATAGTTGATGATACGTGGGTGTTGTGGGTTAACCCTTGTGGGCAGCTGCTTGCTCACTTCCCTGCCCCAACCCTCAGTGGGACAGGGGAAGAGGAAAGAAAGAATAAAAGCAAGAAAACTTGGGGATCAAGACAGGGGGGAGGACAGGAAGGGTAAGTGGAGGAAGAAAGAAGATGACAAAGCAAAGCAAGTGATGCAAAGGCAATCACTCACCACCTCCCACAGATGGGCTGATGCCCAGCCAGGTGCAAGCAAACAATGGTTAACCCTCCTAAAACTCCATTTTTTCCCTTTTCTTGCTGAGCATAATGTTACATGGTATGGAATATTTGTGTGGTTAGTTTGGGTCCTCTGCCCAGCTGTGTCCCCTACCAACCTATTGTGTCCCTGCCAGTCTGTTCACTGGGGGACAGTACCAGTGTGATTCCTGTTACTGGTCTTTATCATGTGCATCACAACACTGGGTGTCCCCGTTCCCTGGGAAGGAATACGTGGGTTGCAGCCAGCTCAAGCCTGTTCCTCTCTTCAAAATCCTTTTGTTAGTTGTTTAATTTTTATACTCTGTTTTGGGCTGAGCCACATATTCAGTTGATCCACTCAACTGACATCGCCATTTATCTACAGCAAAGGCCACCCTCTGGTCCCCCTTTGTGTTGAGACAAAAAGCTTCTTTGCAAGGGCCGTGGTCTGTCACACCCCGTGTTACTCCGAGCTTTATGACATTGCCCTTGGCCGTCTCCACTGAGCCTTCTTCCATTTTAGGGGTTTATTGGTCAGTCACAAAGCCCTAACTCGCACAGTGGGCTGTATGGGGGTTAGTCAGATTCTGAAAGTGCTTGACTTGGCTACTGCATTCAACTCGTTGTTATTTCTGGGACGAAATACCAAATGCGATGTCTTTCTCTTAGACTTGTATTTTGGTAGGGCAAATAAGGACTGCTCTGTTCTTCCCTGTAGATAAAAAAGATGATTCCTCTGCTAAAGCTTCGAAGGATGAAGAAGAAGAGAATTGTGATGAGATATGCTTGTTCTATGTCTGGAAGTACTGCAAACATAAAGGTAAGCTTTATAAAAAGGAATGTTATCTTCAGAGGCACTTCCTGCTCGAAGGCTCTGAGTAGTGGTGGCGTATGGAGTGGCAGTGATATTTGTGCCTTCTCACTCATTCGCTTTGTTTCCAAGTCACTAATAAACACTGTCACAACTGCAGACATAATCAGAGGAAAGTCAAGAGGATACACTTAAACCCTTTCTCCTTTAGATGATCTGTGTATGGCCTGTTTCACTCCTGTTGATGGGGGCAGGCTTTGGATATGTTTCTGTGGCAAAAACCCTTGAAGTGTTAAATGTTACACTTTCTTTAACTATTAAACCAATTTAAGAGCTGGCCTTGTGCTGTCATCATTGACAACTGGTAACGATAAGTCATCCTTTACTCCTGCTGTATCCTATGTACATCAGATAATAGCCATATTCTCTCCCATTAAGTCCTTTAAAAAGTGATCAGAGTTGTTAAAACATCTTAAGAAAACACAGTAGCTGTACCAGCTAAGCTAAAGATAAATCTAGTCCATCCCCTGTCTGGCAGTGGCCAATAACAGAGGTCTGGGGGAAAATATAAGTATAAATAATTGTGTTTTTGGGGGCTGTCCCTGAAGAGTCACTTAACCCTTGAGTTAGGCCCTTCCTTGGTTATGAGGAGTTACCATGAGATTTTCTTTCAGTGAACTTGGCCAGCCACTTTCTGAAGGACTACTCCTTTTCTGACCACCTGGTCTTGGTAAAGGATCCACTTGAATTAGATCAGACTATGTTTGCTTTTGCTTGAAGTATGGACAATAAGTTGCCCGATAACTGTTTGGTCTGAGATATTTGTGTGTATTTAGCATCTCTGTAGTGGGTTTGTGTTCTGGTAAAGGTGCAGTTCTCTTGTCAGAAGCTGCTTTTCTGAGGGGCAGATGAATAAGTTACTTTAGGGCTTGATAATACCTCTTCTTCACCATTACTTTGAAGATAGACAGTACTTTAAATAATAAATTATATCTTTTATGTGTATTTTATGGACAATAGAAATGATATCTGTCCAAGAGATACTATGTCTGGTTTTGTCTGCAGCTTTTCAAGTTAATTTAAGCACAGTGCTTTCGAGACAGGGTGCACTCCAGCCCTGTTAGCAAAAAGAAGGAAGAAAGGAGTGAATGATTCTGTTGTCTTCATAACTGGGTTTAATTTCTGTATGTTCTGTGGCCATCAGGGCTCAGGAATGGTGAAACTCCTTTTGGGTCTGTCCATGCAGCAGCTGCTCCAGTCTTGTATCGCATTTCTCAGACTCTAATTCTTTAAGACCAGGCTTGAGGCTTAAGTTTATGAACTTTTGGAGCTGCATAATGTGAATGGTGTACCCATGTGCTAGCTATGGAGGTCAGGCTCAAAGCAGCTCTAGTGTGACCACCAAATAGCTGAACTCAAATAACAGTTGGAGAGGTAATGTGCTTTGCCATGCCTTGTTTGGCTCAAAAGTTCTAAATAAGAGGTTTGGTCCATACTTGGAGGTGGAGTGTACATCACCTTCCCCCAGCAGGAGGTCTGGAGGTCAGCCTCTGCCTGTATCCAGCAACATGTGCTCATGCAGGGATGTTAAGGAGGTCCAAACTCAAACATGCAGACATATATACACTGAAAACATAGATGAAATATGTTTAGCAGTAGGAGAAGCTTATGTTGCTTTTCTAGATAAGACTGGAGAAACACACCCCCCTATTGTTTAAACATATTTCTATTTTCAGCAGTCTGTCTTTATTGCTCATACCAAAGGCCAGAAGATAAAGCCAGACTGTAAAAAATGCTTGTTCCTTTTTTTTTCCTTGTCTTGTTCTCCGTGCTATAATTGCAGAGCTCTTGACTATGTCTGATCTCGTTACAGATAAATGCAGATTTGTTCATTACCATTTGCCGTATCAATGGCAGGTATTTAATGGGGTCACCTGGAATGACCTTCCAGCAATGGAGGAAATTGAGAAGGCCTATTGTAACCCAAAAAACAGCAGGTATGGTGATGCTGGACTGCTTGCTTAGAGTACTGGGGTTGAGTCCTTGAGGAGAAACTCCTCTTTCCTTCCTAAATACGTCTGACTCCAATAACTTCTGATTGCTGAGCTTCTCGGAATCTGGGAGGATGTACAAATGAGAATTTTTCTTTTTAAAAAGAAAAGTAAAAGTGATTGCATGGAAATACCACCCCATTTTTGTCTTCTAAAAATAACGCAACAATACTTTGCATTTAAAACTCTACAGGGTAAAAAGAAGTGGGTGGAATTTAGTACTTAGAATATTAGTATTTCAGATAATGAATCCTAATTTATTTATAATAATTAAGTGGGGCCTTTTAACTACAATTTTGAGCCGGTCCTTCTTTATGGCTATTGCTTTCCTAATACAGCTAGTATCTATAATAGTAATATAGTAAAAGAATATCTGTAATGTGCCTAGAGGAATTTTATGAAGTGCCCTTTGTGTAAGCAGTCCATCTATTTTTTTTTTTTTTTAGAGAGTGCCTTTTCCCTTTAACTCCTTTCTGAAAGCTCGACTGTGAACCACTTGGATTTGTAGGGGACCCCAAGTTTGACCTCAGTAAAATGGTATAATCATTTTGGCCTGTGCCTCTTCAGACAGCAGATGATTTCGATTTTAGCTTGACTAGGCTGCTGGATGGTGCAAATCACAAGCAAGATTTTGAAGAGGAGGATGCTTTCAAAGTCTTTCTGCCTGAGAGTTAATTTTTTGAGCCTCCCAGGACTAAGAGCCTAGGTGGCTCCAGTGATGAATGCTGTGTACAGAACTCACAGCTGTGATTGTTCTTTTCCTGTGGTTACAGAGGGTGCAAAGTTGATCAGCTGCAGGTGTTTGCTGGCAAACTCAGTCACCTACTTGCCAACTTCTATTTTTGTACTGAGAAAAACTGTGATCATGCTTGTTTATTGCAGAAATACGCTTTGCCACATTGTACATGTAGCCCCAGACTCTCTGTGAAGCTGGTAGTGCAACATCTGGCTAGCAATTGAGATGGCATTCAGTGTCTCACAGGCCATAGTTTGCTTCTGAAGACTGGAACCAGTTTCCAGAGCTGCCGTGCGTGCTCTGGGAAATATTCTTTATTTCAGGCCTAATTAAGTTCAGACAGTCACGTTATATTAAAGAAAATTGCACCAGCTTAAGCTGGGGATTAGAGGATAAAATACGTACTGTTAACTGTAATAAACCTGAATTTGTCCTTGCAGCATAGCAGATAAGAACATTAATTTCCAGACAATGACCTGCTCTTCTTCTTCACTTCGACGACTCTCTACACCATCATCCATCGCAAAACCCACATTTGTACTGACTACACAGTGGCTTTGGTATTGGAAGAATGACCTAGGCCAGTGGACTGAATACGGAGGGCAGGTGAGTCCACATCCTGTGCTTTGAATCCCTTCTGAAGAAACGTGTGGAGCTTCTTCCCCCATTCCCCTTTACTCAGCAAGGTTAATTAAGCAAATACTTGTGCTTGAATTTTACAGTGTCAAGTGAGGCAGTGAAGCTACAGATGTGATACAATGATGACAGGCTGGAGGGGAGCGAACACACCTTATCTCTTTCCAGTGAGGTTTAGTACGAAGGATTGTCTGTCTTTGTGTCTGGATGTTATAACTGCTTTCCTGACAAACACCTGGCTGGGAAATGCAGGAAAGCAAAACTTTTTTTCAGGTTGTGTTGATCAGACTGGTTTTGATGACGCATGCTGGCTTCTCTAGTCAGATTCCTTTTTGGAGTTGTCCACAGCTTCTGCATAGATTTAACATTTACATGCGATGTACTGCCTTTTGAGTTACTCAGGAAGCAGTCTTGCCTCTCTTGAGCATTGTCCTGCTTCCTTGGACATGCAAGGGTTGCTCTGCTCTCTCAGATCAAATGTTCCCTTTTTCCTTGGGTGGCCAAATTGTCTTTGAGAGAGTGATCCATCTGAAAAATGCAGGGAAATAAATAAGGAAGGAATCTCTTCTTCCCCCAAGGCAGATGAGTTTTCCCCATCTAGTTTACAGTACAGCTGCACAAATGGCAGAACACAAAGGTGATCCAGGAACGTGGAAAAGTAGGCAGGGAAAGATGATGGAGATAGTGACTTGTCATGGCAGGCCTTGATTTCAGTAGGCAGCTTAAATGGCAAGCATCTCGATCAGCATACCCTCATATTTTACATTGTTTTGTACATCAGAGAATTCTCCTTGCGTCATGGTTTAACCTTGGTGTCGCAGAGCAGATTTAGAATCTGCCAACCATGCAGATAGACTCCAGGGGGTGATTTTAGACTGCTGAAAGAACCACCGCCAAAGGTAGCAGCAAAAGCAGTGTTACTGAAGTAGGACCTTGTAAAAGTGAGACTTCACAAGGTCCAATGGCAAGGTTCACTCTGTTCCCTAACGCACAGAGGACATAATAATAATTCAGAGTTACCAGTACAAAATCTTAGTACGCTATAATACGAGGTTATGCGTGAAATTGGTTGCTTACTAAAGATCTGCAGTTGGTAAGGGATCTCTCGGCCTCAAGGAGTAATCCTGAGAGACGTCCGAGCTCAAGGGGAGATCACCGCTGTGCAGCCTGGTCCTTAGCAGGGAAAGCTCAAAAAAAACTCACTCAGGCTGTCATATTTATGTCATATTTATGGAATAAAGTGGTTAGCTTGTAGTCAAATTACATGCGATGGAAAAGGTACGCATGAGACTCCCTGTACCCACAACTTTCTTTGTTTCTTGACAAACTGGTCTTGGAAGAACCACCTGCTATTCAAGTGTTAATCGTGTGATCAGTGTTCCAGTTTCCGAGCCCGTACGCATCAATGCTCGCCATGTCACCCTGTTCCTGCATGCGTTTTCAGAGAACAGGTTGGTGCGAGAGAAGTTCATGGCCCGATCATGGCCTAGGCCTTTACCTCCCTGTGGAGCCTGAACCAAACTAACACTGTTTTGGTCAAGGAGTCAAGTGCGTTTGTCACACCCAGCCAGCAACTAAGCCCCACACAGCCACTTGCTCGCTCCCACTGGTGGGATGGGGGAGAGAATCAGAAGGGTAAAAGTGAGAAGACTCGTGGGTTGAGATGAAGACAGTTTAATAGGTAAAGCAAAAGCAAAATAAGGAATTCATTCACCGCTTCCCATCAGCAGGCAGAAGTTCAGCCATTTCCAGGAGAGCAGGACCATCACTCCAAACGCCCCCCTCTCCTCCTGCTTCCCCCAGCTTTTATTGCTGAGCGTGATGTTATATGGCATGGGAAGTTTAACTCTATCCCAGCCGAAACCAGTACAACTTGTTACAGAAATTTAAATGGGAAACATGTGTGTCTGTCATTAGTAATTACGTATTTGTGTGTATGTTATGAATGTTTGGTAATCACACTTTAGGCCACAGTAGTTCTGGGTAGATTCCTCTTCAGCCTGCTCTTTGCCTCTTCTTTCCCTCTACCCCAACTAGTCATCCAGGTTTTAGTCCTGACTGTGTTTACTCATTGCTCTCCTCCCTCTCTTTTTTCCTCTTCCTCCCACACAGGGAGAAGGGAATAGTATGAACTCGCCATCTTCTGCTGTTATTGAGAATTTGTATCTAGCAGATCCAGATGCCACCATATCTTTCCAGGCTGGCTTGTATCATTACGAGCTCAGTTTCAAAGGTACTCGCTTTAAAGGTTTTCATTTACAACTACGCAGTACTTCACAAAGACGAACTTGCAATCTATCCCAGCTCTTAGAAGCTATGATTTCTTTTACCAACATTACCAGATTTACTCATTGGAAGGATAAGTGAGGCGGTGATGGCCCAGAGAAAATTCCTTACAAAAGTAACCTTCCCCCTTGATACTATCCAGATTCACATAGGACCAGAAATAAAAAGATACGTAGCCTTCACATAAAGTCATGGTAAAATTTAAGTGAGTTAATCCTGTGGATGGTAAAAATAAAAAATCAAGTGTCTTTCTGTGCTGTTGGAGCAACATTTAAAGAGTATGAATGACTCTGGGGAATAAGCAAGATGGGTGCAGGTTAACAGTGCAATGGGAAGCTTACGTAGGCTTTGTGCAACTAATCTGGAGCGTATAGCATTGACAGTGAAAGTGCCACTCTTCATTAACGAATGACTGTCATTCATTAATGACCTCATTTTGTAGACTCGTTTATGACTTTTTCCTTGTCTTTTCTCCTCAAGAAATGACCCAGACAAACATCACTTTTAAAACTCGAAGACGGGTCTGCAGGAGACCAAAGTTTGTGTCTTCTGAAGATGTGCAGAAGATAAAGAAAGGGTAAGCGATGCTCTTGAAGTTGCTGGTTTTTCATATTTCGGCAGTAATTGTAAGGCAAAATGGCTGCCGGTGCTGGCAGTAATTGTGCGAAGAACGCAGCTGTTGCTAGAAGAAAACGTGTCCCTGTGACTGAACAGAAGCTGTATCACAAGCTGCTGGCTTGGTGCATCACCTGGTGTCTGGAATACATGTTACTCCAGGTACTGCATCTGCAGGACCGGTGATGGACAGTTGTTTCTTACAGAAGCAAATGAAAAAGGACTATGACAATTGAATGGCAGCATGCAAAGCCCAGCTCACAGAATGAGGTCATTTCCCAGTCTCTTTGTGGTTTATTTTGATTATTTTTAAATGTAGGAATTGGCCAAAGGGGATGCTGCCAATTGGAATGCTCAGAGCAGGTCTAGGATTACTAACACCTGATCTTCTTCTGTCTGCAAACAGGCAGAGGGATTCTTCTATTCCAGATCAAACCTGTCCTATCCACTGGGATAAGTCTGCACTGCCTGACTTGGGATACAAGGTATCTTTTTATTTATTTTTTTTTTCTCTCTTCCTCCCTCTTTTAATTCTGATGGAAAGGCACAATTCAAAGGAAGATGCTGCTTAACTGAAGCGATCGTAACTGGGTAGATGCTAAAACGGGACAGGAGTGATTTCTTGGGTGGGTGTGCTGAAGATCTAGGTGATCTCCCGAGAGCTCCTGGAAAAGATGCCAAATTCCCATGAACTTCATCTGCATTTTAGGCACCTATCTACATGCAAAAACAAAACTCACCAAATCCAAGACAAAAAGATTCACTGTTAAAAATGTACTAATGGCTTACCTCGGTGACTTGGTGGAGCAGTTAAGCAAAGGGCTTCTATGGAGTGTGTATTTCTTCACCAGAAGCTGGGCTGAGACCAAACCCTTTCTGTGTAGGCCATTAAAAAGCCATCCGATAATAATACCATATTGGTTGTTGGAGGATTAACATCTGGATTGGAGACCTAGGGAAGGAAGTCTCTGTATGCTCTTTGAAGTCATCCAGTACTGTCACATACATCACAGATCTGAGCACAGACCACAGCCTCAAGGAGTGGCAGAAATCAAGAGCTACAGCCAATAATATCTAAAAACATTTGCAGTGATCTCAACAAAACAAAGTGAACCCCTGCCAGCCCAAAATCCATGCTCCTGTTTGGTCTACCAAGACCAAAAATGTGCAGATATTTTTTAAATTACTAGTTCTAATGGTATTAAGAAGCAGTCCTTCTGGAAGAGCAACACAGTGAAAGTACTATGTTATGCTAGAAAAAAGGCGTTTCAGTGTTAGACTTGTCCTTTTTTGTAGTGGTTGTGACCCCAATGAAGGAACAGCACATAATGTGGAGCAGAAGAGGTTTTGCTTGTTGACTGTGTCAGGAAATCGTGTGTGGTGGTGACCACATTGTACTGGCACACGTACCTTGATGGCTAGGGACAGGACAGAAGTAATACCGTATTTCCAGAATTCTTTCTGACTGCTTTCGGTTGACAGAGAGCTCCATTGCTCTTCTCAGTCTTTGTATTTTATTTTCCCTGGCGTAGCAACATTGGCAGTGGCTTCAGAACAAGAAGTATCGTATCTCTTGGCTTCCTTCAGCTGGTTTCTGTTCTGCTTTGTGCTGAGTATTTCTTTTTACCCTGACTAACCTCTTGTGTTGGATTATGCCTTACTCAATATAATACCAGTATCTGGCCGTGTGTATATATTAAATTCTTCTAAATACAGTTCTGATGAAAAATCAATGGGTAAAATTGATTCAGGTCAGCTGCTTTGTACATTAGCTCCCTTCAAATAGCTTTCACCATTAGCAAATAACCCTGATTTTTCAAGATTGTAAAAGTGTCAAGTGTCCAGCGTCTGCTGAATGAACTAGCAATGAATTTGTGTGGGAATCTGGCAGCCAGCCCTTTTGAAGATTTGGGCCTGTCACATTTTGAGCTCTGTCAGAATAATAAAGGATATGGCTAATCAGCTCTTCCTTTGGCTTACCAGCACTTAATAGATTAACATAAGCTTGAATTTTTTGAAAGAATGGCGGGAAGACACGTAGCTCAGCTCCTTTTAGGTCTCCGAGTTGTGTGTACTTGGCTACTTCCCTTACTTTGAAAATTTCAGTCTGAATTGTAGTTGAGCCTGTTTGTTGGGGTGTTTCTGGAGTCACTGAGGTGAGCGTGAGAGGCCTGGGGATGTGGTGTGCAGATCCATTGTGGTGCTGGTGGTACTTATGGGTGGATGCATGAAGTAGAAGGGTCATCTTGCTTCCCAGCTCAGTTCGCTTGCTGAGTTGGCACCTGGGAAAACCGTCTGCTAACGTGCAAACTGAATGCCTTTCGTAGGAAAGGAAAAGTTAATTCTGTACCTAAAAAGTGACAAAGCTCACAGTACCTGTTGGTGTTACAAAAAGGAAGCCTGGGCTAGATTAAATATTTCTGTGGGACCCTAAGCTTGTTTTTTTGCAGTAAGTGATATTGGAACTGGCTGGGATTCTCCATGCATGTGGTGACCATCGTAAGATCTGACAATTACGACTTGATGAATTCCCCTCTCTTCAGACATTGACAAATAATCCTGGCAAAATTTGCTACACTGGAAGTGATCCGTTTTAAAAAGGAACATCTATATGAGCTAGGGAGAAGTCATCTTTGCTTAAAAAGAGCAGCTCTGTTTTGGTAACATTGCTTATTATTTGAGTGTTGCGGTGTCTTAATCTGTAAGTCAATTAGAATCATAGTTCTATAGAAAGTAGCGTACGAAATGCACAGTGGAAACTGGTAACACCAATTTGAAAGTTGGTGTGAATTTCTTCTGTCTTTGTTTAATATACAGGGGGGAATTAGCAGTTGGTAAACTTTTTAAAGGGAAAAAAAACCAGAATCTGTATTGTCTTGGAACTTTATACTGGGTTTTAAATTGTATCTTTAATGTACAACTGAGAAATGTGTGCTGCGAATGTGTGGGTTGATGTCAGAGGATTAGTCTTTGTGTGGCTCCTGGCACGCACGCAGAAGATTGCTGTGCTGCGGCAGACTCTGCACGTGGCATCAGCTCCCAGTCCTGTCTGTGTACTTCATAGACATTACTTCTAGCTGGGTCACTGCCACTAACACGAGCTGTGCTGCTTCAAACACCCAGGTTAAGCAGAGTTTGAGGTCTGATGTCGCGGAGTACTGTTCTTGTGCAGTCATACACTAAGAGAAATTATTGTCAGGGCAGTGACTCTTTCTCTGCCTCAGAAACTCCACTCCTTGATAGCGGGCTAGCAAAGCTTATGCTCTCTAGGATTTTCTTTTCTAGGTCTGCAGGTGAAAAGCGCTAAAGAAGTCATGTTGTTATGAAGTATGAACCTGTGGTGTTACCCTTTATTAGCAGGTGAAGCATCTTTGGGGAAATAAGGACAACCCCGTGAAGTTTTCATGCAAAGGAGAACTGGCTTCGTTGCTTGGAGGCCATCATATGATGAACTGATTGAAGTGTCTTTCTTGGAGGATCAGGCCTTGTACCACATGGCCGAGCCTCTGTTTTACCCAGAAAGGTTACAGTTCCTCGGTAAAAGATGCAACATAGCAAAAGCATATTGGTAGTCTAAATAAGAATTGTTGGTGTATAAATAAAAGATGTAACACTGAAATACAGTGACATAATTTTCATCTGGTAGATGATGGTGAGCAGCTTGAGCTGTGGTGTCACAGAGCATGCAGATAATAAACACCCATCCAAATTGTTTTGTGTCTTGTAAAGAAGCTTGGAAAATACTCTTGTATTAAACCATGGGAAATTTCATTCAACCTTGTAAAAGCTTTTTAATAAATTCAGAGAAATAATTCTTCCTTGTGCAGCTGACTTTATTCTTAATCCTTAGAAGAAGACTTTCCTATGATAGGCCTCTTTGCCAGTAAGTACTTAATGGACAAGCTGGATGTGGTGTCCGGAAAATTCCTTCTTTATTTCTATGCAGCAGCTGTGAAATAAAAGTCCTATTTCATCTCCTCTCTGAAATCAGCCTTCTAAAATGCGGAGCTTCTCCCTGACAGGTTAAGATGTTGATTTCATCTTATCTCCTAGGATGACCGCAGCTTTCCTGCGTAAAACGTAGCTTTGATAGGTGGGATGTTGGGTGTTTAAGTCGTCTTGAGTCCCCGCTTGGCTTAGGCAGCAGTAAAGTGGAAAGTATTACCCAGTGGCATTGGTCTGCCAGCGTTATGCATTTTCAGTCAAGTTTGTGGAAGATGAGTGTTTATATTCTAGAATATTAAAGACACAGATTGCTTTGGAGGGAAAATGGAAAATTTATGCATGACATAGGCAAGAAGAAGAGCTTGAATTATGTTTTGTGTTAACTTCTCTTTGGGCAAAAATGTGCATTTGTTGATGGATTTTTAAACATGAAAAGTATGGATAAATAGACTTTGTTTCCTTTAGGAAAGGAGGAGACGTATTTGCTTAAGCAGGTATTTAGTGTAACATTCCTGTTAGAATCTTCATTGTTCTCTTATGTTTAGAAAAGTAGATTTTTTTCTGAAGTCTATATGTAAGTGCAACTTTCCAAGTTTTAATTTTGAAAAGTTAAGGAGCTATGATGCTGGGAGGTTGTATGTATTTTGTTTGTTTCATTTCTAATAGCTGAAACTCCCTTAAATGTCTGGTTACAAATGATACAGCTATCTAACATCTTTTGTTCTTAATCAGCTTTATACAGAAAACTGGAATAATCAGTCGCGTTTTCTTTTTGAGATTTGTTTCGCTGCAATTTAAAGTTACAAGTGTCAACCCTTACTTGGAGATGATAAACATTTAATTGATCCTT
>Ga0065711_1006176_pt1 | contig 18106 bp, 7 predicted proteins | sample Hoacrofraction12_FD_59098 | JGI IMG/M metagenome (GOLD analysis project Ga0065711, IMG submission 59098) | Hoatzin crop microbial communities from Cojedes, Venezuela - Epithelial fraction 12 v2 (version 2) | ecosystem: Host-associated > Birds > Digestive system > Esophagus > Crop | place... | reverse complement strand
TCCAGGCGGGTCTTGAATATCTCCAGAGAAGGAGACTCCACAACCTCCCTGGGCAGCCTGTTCCAGTGCTCCGTCACCCTCAGAGGGAAGAAGCTCTTCCTCATGTTCAGATGGAACTTCCTGTGCTTCAGTTTGTGCCCATTGCCCCTTGTCATATCGGTGGGCACTACTGAAAAGAGCTTGGCCCCATCCTCCTGACACCCACCCTTCAGATATTTATAAGCATTTATTAGGTCCCCTCGCAGTCTTCTCTTCTTCAGGCTAAACAAGCCCAGCTCCCTCAGCCTCTCCTCATAGGAGAGATGTTCCTGTCCCCTCACCATCCTCGTAGCCCTCCGCTGGACTCTCTCAAGTAGCTCTTCATCTTTTTTGAACTGGGGAGCCCAGAACTGGACACAGTACTCCAGATGAAGCCTCACTAGGGCAGAGTAGAGGGGAAGGAGAACCTCCCTTGACCTGCTGGCCACACTCTTCCTAATGCACCCCAGGATGCCACTGGCCTTCTTGGCAGCCAGGGCACACTGCTGGCTCATGGTAAACTTGTCGTTCACCAGGATACCCAGGTCCCTCTCCGCAGAGCTGCTCTCCAGCAGGTCCACCCCAAGCCTGTACTGATGCATGAGGTTGTTCCTCCCGAGGTGTAGGACCTTGCATTTGCCTTTGTTGAACCTCATCAGGTTCCTCTCTGCCCAACTTTCCAGTCTGCTGAGGTCATGCTGAATGGCAGCACAGCCTTCTGGTATATCTACCACTCCTCCCAGTTTGGTGTCCTCAGCAAACTTGCTGATGGTACATTCTAACTCTTCATCCAGGTCGTTGATGAAAAATTTAAACAAGACTGCGTAGCGTGTCAAGAATAACCAGCAATAAACTACAACCAAATCTTGCTATGGAACCACAATCTCCACGAAGCATGCAAAATTTCAACGAAGTCAGAAAGCCAAATTTACCATCTTAACACGCAATAATTTCACTCTTCAACCCCTTGAAAACCACCCCTAAGTATATAAAATAAGAACAGATATGTTTAGGGACAGAAAGATCAAATAAGAAGTTGCCCATAAATATTTATTGTTGATAACTTTATCTATTAACAGTGTAACTTGAGGCATTTTTTACTTCTTCTCTAGTCATAACTCAAAAATATTATGTTCCATACCATGTAGACTTTAATATTTAAAGCAGTATTAGTTATGAAAATAACAAGAGAATTGAAGCTGATAATACTGCATGATTTTAAGAAGAGTTTGAGGGAATTTCACTACAAATTTCTGAGATATTCCACAGAATCTAAATACAGAATTGACAAATCCAGTTGCCTTCGTGGACAGCTATCTGAAACATATTATGTCCACACCAGCTTTCTTTAGTGAAATATGTTGACATGCTTTCTGTTTTACTAACTAGCTAATAGCTGGTAAGAGAAACAGCAAAAAGCAACAAATGAGATTCAAGAAATTTCTACATTTACAAAGGAACAAAAGGCATCAAACTCTGGCAAAAGCTGTAATCAAATGTAGCATGAAGACACAACTTGAAAGTGAAAAATTTTCTTATATTCAATAATCAAAGAAAAAATAAGCCATCATTAAAATTCAAATATTCTTTCTGCATCTGCATGTATAAGAATGGATATTAGTCATTCATCATTAAAAGTACAGATGGGCAGACCATCATTAAGCAGTTCTGTGAAACTTTGCAAAATATATCCCAGCAACCATTAACAATAACTAGTAGAAATATTTACTTGAGATCATTGGGTCACAAAGGGCTGGATAAATATGGTGACATGTTCTTGGCATGACTGAAAAATGAGTTATGGCCTGGAGGAGGTCTCACATTTACATCCTGCAAGTCCAGCTAATGAGGCAGGACAATCATTAAACTTGGCTGAATTAATATGGCATGAATAAGAGAATCCGCAGATCCAGTGACAGAGATGAAAGTAGGTCGCATTCTCACAATTTAAATAGAAACTATCTAGACAGCATTAGCATGAGCCTCACAAGTCTTGTACTAAAACCCACAACACAAATCTGTAACATCTGTTATGACTGATAATAAATGTAACAATAGAAAAAACAAAAACAAAAAAGATCATCGATATATGTAAAATGAGAACAAAGAAAAATTGCTTTAGTTTTAGCTGACATTCAGTGAAGTAAAAATGTTTAGAGCATACCCAGTAAATAATACGGTTTCTAATACGATCAAAAACAACTGATTTAACAATCATTTTGAGATCTTGTCTTTCATTTCAAATGCTGGTGACTGTAACAAAAAGCATATCTGTCTCTGTTATTATATACAAAATAGTAAAAAATATTGCATCACAATGAGAACAGACTAACAATATTTTACTAGGCTGTTTTTCTCTAAAGCTCTTGGTAGAATGCACAACTTAAAAAAAAAAGCACCAAATAACCCAACAAAAATATGTTGGTGTAAAGGAGTAAGAGGTCCTTGTCCATTCTTCTCCCTCACCTTCACTCTTTTCTTTTTTGAAAAAGATGCTAATGTGACGTTGAGTGGACATGGGTAGCAGCAACGACATGATGAAGACGAACAACTGAAATATGAAATTGCTAATATGAAATGCTGAAATATGAAAAATAGTTGTGTTTTTTCAAAAAAACATTTTCTAATACAGAAATGTTCTCAATTTAAATAAATGGAAGAATAATGTTTGCGCAGAGCTGTACGTTGTGATTATTGTTCAATACCCATATAATACATGGTCTGACCAGTTCTCAGGTGAAGTTTCTCTTAGAAATCTTTTGGTACCACAGAAACTGTCTTTTTCTGTGTGCCATTGTCCACATGCCCCTGCCCCGAAATGGAATAATGTGACAATGAAATAATTTTCAAAGTCATGAATATTATATAGTGTGTTGCAATGAGAAGACATTATTGCAGTAATTAGAAGGTTGCCTTTTTTGTGCTTATTTGATCTGTGTCCCAACATAAGGAGCACTGTACTGCTAATGGTAGTTTCTGAAACTGCAGTACCTTTTAAAAAAAGGTGTTAAGGTTCATTGTGTGGTCACATTGCCACTTTGGGTAGTTACATTCCACCAAAAACTTGTATTAGTTAAAGGCTACCTCACCTTTCTCAGCTTTCTGTTTTGTTTTTCTTTCCCTTCCAAACCTCCTTTGTAGAACAAATCAGATAGAATGTAATGGTGAATATTTGCATTCATTAAATTTGGGTTTTTTTATTACGTCATCAAGAGACGTAAGTCAGAGTTATCTGTGCACCGTATGTGTAATAAGTGAGTAGAGAATTACCATAGGACTTAAATCTGAAGCATATAAGCAACGGAATGGGCTGGGATCATACAACATTGTCTAATCTAGTCTAAAGCCACACACAGTTCAAACGTCCAAGTGTTTTGTTTTGATTTACTGTTGCACCCATTGGTATTTACTTGCTATTGATTGTGCATGCAGGAGCACTGTCAAGTAATGGTCAAAAACACATGAAGGACAGACATTGTAGTCTTGAGACAGATGTTCAGACCTGTTACAAAGAACTTACTGTGGGATTTCAGATACAATTAATTATGTTTCTGAACTTCACTTGTTTTGATCATATAACAACAAATGTCTAAATTATTTGTTTATTCAACAAATATTTGTTTATTTTTGCTGGGAAGAGACTTGCTCTATAAGGGGATAAGCAGAATTTCAAGTTTTTTAAAAAAAATCTTTTTTTTTTTCAAAAAATGAAAATCAGTGTTGTGAAAGAAATGTTTTAGCAAAACTTTCATTTTACTTTGGGGAAAGGAACAAAGGCAGAGAATAACTAAGAGGGAAAAAACTAAAAGCTATTTAGTTTTAGAAATGGAAATCAACGTACTAAAAAATTGATTTACTAACTTCAGCAAATAAATTTGAAATTGAAAAGTTGAAATTAAATGAAAGAGATAACTAAAATTCAAACGTTTTCAAATAAAACCCCTTTTTTGTATAAAAAGTATTCATTTTTCTCTCAATTAAGTTCTGTAGTTTTTTTAAATGATCTATTTTCCAGGCATTCCCAAACAAATAGTTACGCTGTTTTCAGTGAGGTAGAAGACCCTTTGCAACACAGTTAGGAAAACTATAAAGATTATTCTAAAAAGGCAAAGTGAAATTTTATAATCTAAAACCAAGGTAAATGCCTCAGCTTTAATGATTTTTTTAAGAACTACCTTTAGAAACGTAACAATAATACTAGATATTGACTAATTTTTTCCTATGCTCATATAATTTCTGAGCAGCTTAAAGTATTACTGATTTATCCACTGGATTTAGTCAAATGTACATATACTAGATTTTCACAGCTTTTTTCAACTATCCTTTCAAGACACATGTATAGTTTTGGTCCCCACAGCCACGATAGTTGAAACAGCAAGACCCTCAAACGTGAAAGAATTGATGCCGTAAATTTTGTCTTGAAGATATGAGGATGAAACCACAGAAATAAGCAATACCTTCAAACTCTTCTTGAGGTCAAAAAGCGAACCAAATATTTTATATATTTAAACCACAAGCTTGTTTCCAGTTCAGATTCAGGGGGAAAAAAAATAATCAAAAATTTACTTGGAGAGTTCTGAGAAGTAGACTAATTACCTTATACACCCCAATATCAAAAGCTACACAAGTTGAAAGACATCTGTCTTGGACACATTTTTATATGATTGTTAATCATGGATTTAAACCAAGATTCTTCCAGGCAGATTAAACAGCTTAACAGCCAGATGCTGCAGAGCAGTATCTGGCATATGTAGAGTTGATAAAGTTACCAACCTTGAAGTGAACAGGAGAGACTGCAAATATTCCAAATTGTTACAATCAAAACAGCAGAATGCATAGGTAAAAAATTTTAGTTGAGTAGTGTATGGCTTAAAGCAGAAGTAAATACCAACTGGTACATAGACATTTAGACTATATGGGTTTTTCTGATACCCAGCTCTTCTACTGCCAATTGTTCAAAATGATAACAAATGTAGTCAGGAAAAGAGACTTCTTCAGTCCAGTTAGGAAGATTTGTGATTTCTTTTTGTCCTGAAAATCTGGAGATGTCTCTAGATGGGCCAATAACGAAAGTTTCAGTTTTACTGAAAAGTATTTAGTATTTACTGAAGAGTATCGGAAGTTGATTCTTCTATTCTCATAGACTGACTTTATTCAGGGCTAAAAAGAAGGACTATATTGCTACTGATGTCAATAGATTTTTCAAAAATATAACATTTACTGAAAAACATTCAATTTTATGAATTCTAATGAGATCTACCTGATATATGCCTCAGAAAGAAGGATCTCCCCAGATTTCTAGGGTCAGTGGCTGCAGGATGAACAGGCAAACTACTTCTCAGACACTGTTACATTAGTTTTGCAGATAACAAAAATATTTCCGTTTTCCTTGTAAGGTAGCATTCTGGACCCAACTTTGCTACGGATAAGTGACATACATAATGTCCTGATCTCCTTCATCAAAATACCTCATTTTGTACTCAGTAGTGCAGCCTGTAAAAATACATCCTTCCCTGTTTTCGGAAGCAGAAAATTTCAGCAAAGCAATGCCAGCTGATATTTTCAAAATTTCCAGCCTGCTTTTGAAAAATCTCACCTGTGGTATCTGGTAAATACTGCTAACTATTTTGTTCAGCTGTGCAGAATTTAATTAAAACAGCTCCACAAAAAATGTTCCTGGGAGAACATTCCCAATACCTTTAACAAAATTTAAGGCAACTGAAAACTACCTGCTGGCAAAGATCTATACTTTATTCTATTATTTTCTTACAAGTCACCTACAACAATCAGGACAGCACCCATTCTTCCCCTTACAATTGCAACAACACTAGTGCTTTTCTTCCAAGCAATTTACAATATGGACTGGCAGGCCAACAATTATATTTTTATAGATGGGGGTATGCTATATGCCTTGCTGCAGTGCCAACAGTATAGAAAACCCCTTACTAGTAAGCCAGTGGGAAGAAATGCTTCATCTATCCCAGCAAGCAGACAGGGTTACTTATCACCTATTTGAAATAGATTAGCAGGTTTACCTTACCTCTCAAGGGAAAGATGCCATTGTCATAGGCAACATCAAGTTTAGAGCACTGGCTAGCATTTTTTGCAGTGAGACAAAGACTGTGACGCCCACAGAGAAAAAGGTTACAGTTCAGCTCCTAGAAGCAGTCCCTCTGGAGACCTCTTACAGGGCTTATTGAATGTCAGAAGACTTTGCTGTTGCTGTCGGCTAGACTTGTACTGCAGATAGACAGCAGGATTTCAGCATACAGTTTGCCTCTTTCTATCTGCTCCTAAATTCAATTAAAAGTGCCTATGGCACTTTTCTGCTAGGAAACATTTAGCGCTGCCACAGATACTCTTTCCGAGAAGAAGTCATTTCAAGGCACCAGAGGTGCTTTTTAAAACCTTCGCTGTGTATGCATGAATGTCAGAGTCCACAAGTATCTGCACACAGTCATTATCAGAAAGAAGTTACCAATGGCCTCCATACACTGACTTAGAGGTGACAATAGAAATGAAACAATGTCCACGGCTGCTTTTGATTACAATTCTGTTATTTTGACAAAGCACCTCTGCCCATGTTCACAGCTGACACAAGACACACTTTTCCTTCTAAGTTTTATTTTTTCCCTATATATACTACAGTAGCTCAAAAGGGAACAGTGCATTGATATGTTCCACTCTGGCCAGTGAGATGTCCCATGAACATAAAACTAAAACCTATCTGATATACCATTTCAATTTCAAAGACCCGCCTTGTCACTTCATTTACTAACATTCAAGCAAATCCATGGTCACACCAACATATATTTTTTGTGATACCGTAAAGACCTCCAATCACTGGCATAACAGGGCCATTCTCCTTCGCCCACATATCCACTACAATTCATTTTGCAGAAGAAAACCAGCATTTTAGGTCATCTACAGACTTCCCCATGCAAGTTAATTACAAGAGCTTTGTGAGTCACAGCAAGGCAATGAGAACAAAGGTTTGAAATTCAGCTGAAGCTCAAATCTTTACCCTGAGCGAATAATTAGTATATTATTCAAACACAAATACTAAGATTCCAAGGAAGTGCATATTTTATTTTGATGAATATCGTTGTCATTGCCCCATATTATTCTTATGTGAAAACAGTAACTTAAATTCCTTTCCTAAGTCAAGCACAAACTATCTCCAGTAGATTCAATTTTCATCAGAGCTCCATGTTGACATGATAGTAGTAAAACTGCAATTCTGATGTATAAATGGGAGCTGTACAAGTTTTATCCAAATTCTACTTTCACTTGCACTCAGAGAACTTCATAGGAACTAAATTGTTTTCACAGAATCACAGAATGGTAGGGGTTGGAAGGGACCTCTGTGGGTCATCTACTCCAACCCTCCTGCCAAAGCAGGGTCACCTACAGCAGGCTGCATAGGACCTTGTCCAGGCAGGTCTTGAATATCTCCAGAGATTTTCATTTCTCGTATTTTCATTTTTTTCACATTTTTCATCACGAAAATGTTTTAATTTGCAACAGAAGCTATAACTCAGTCTTTGCTTAAAGACAAAGAAATAACAAAAATTACCATAAACTCTTCATCCTTCGAAACCTAATCAAGCAGTAAAGCCAAGTAGGATGAGACAGTAGACGTGAAAAACATAAACATTCATGTAGTTAACCCACTTGAAGGTGATTTCCCTGTTACATTTATAACCATCAGTCAGGAAATTATGGAAGATAAAATACTATCTGCTGGTGGCTGTTTAGTAGCTTAGATGAAAACAGGTGGTGATCTCAGCTTCGTGATTTCAAAACATTTTTGAGAAGTATCTTCTATTTAGCTGATTCAGAAAAGAAGCCAGTGACAGGTTGGGTCACAGCTCACCCACTGAAAGTGATTCCTTCTGACTCAGTTATTTCAGAAGAGAGAGCAGCTTTCTTGAGTTTCAAATTTGCCAGTCCAATAGGTTTTAAAAAACTCCAATGATTCATATAAACAAAGAGAACACAGAGAAGAACTGCAATGAAAGATGCAGAATTGCTTGAAAACACTGAGATTATTGAAAGGGAAAGTGGTAGCACACAATACCCCCCCCTTTTTTTTTCATTTTTAAAGAAAAACGTATTTATGGTTGGAGTGGCATTCAATAAGGTTCTAACAGAAAAATCTAACCAATTGACATATTCAAATAGCATACTGAAAAATCTTACAGAATTTCCTGACAGACAAACATCTTCCGACTATTTTTCTATAATGGTTAACTACACAATTCATATTTAATCACAGAATGGCTTGGGTTGGAAGAGACCTTATAGATCATCTAGTTTCAACCCCCTTGTCACGGGCAGGGACATCTTCCCCTAGACCAGGTTGTATAAAGCCCCATCCAACTTGGCCTGGAACACTTCCAGGGAGCGGGCACCCACAGCTTCCCTGGGCAATCTGTGCCAGTGTCTCACCACTGCCATAGAAAATAATTTCTTTCTTATTTCTAAATCTAAATCTACCCTCTTTCAGTTTGAAACCAATACCCCTTGTCCTATCACTACATGCCTTTGCTAAAAGTTCCTCTCCAGCTCTCTTGTAGGCCCCCTTCACATAATGGAAGGCTGCTATAAGGTCTCTCTGGAGCCTTCTCTTCTCCAGGCTGAACAGCCCCAGCTGTCGCACCCTTTCCTCACAGGAGAGGTATTCCATCCCTCTGATCACTGCTGTGGCCTTCCTTGGGACCTGCTCCAGCAGGTCCATGTCTTTCCTAGGCTCAGGGCTCTAGACCTGGATGCAGGACTCAACATGAGGTCTCCCCGGACCAGAGGGGCAGAATCCCCTCCCTCCACCTGCTGGCCATGCTTCTTTTGATACAGCCTAGGATATGGCTGGTCTTCTGGGCTGCAAGCTCACATTGCTGGGTCATGTCGAGCTTCTTGTCAGCCAACACCCCCAAGTCCTTCTCCTCAGGGCTGCTCTCAATCCATTCTCCTCCCAGCCTGTATTTGTGCATGGTCAGGACCTCGTACTTGGCCTTGTTGAACTTCATGAGGTTCGCACAGGCCTACCTCTCAAGCACATGAAGGTCCCTCCGGATGGCATCCCTTTCCTCCAGCATGTCAACCACACCACACAGCTTGGTGTCATCAGCAATGTTGCTGAGGGTGCACTTGATCCCACTGTCCATGTCACCGACAAAGATGTTAAACAGCGCTGGTCCAAAAGCATGATTAAGAGGATAAATGCATTTTCAGACCATGACATCATCCTAGTCAATAGATTAATTTTACTTAGAAGACAATTTATCCCCAGGTGAAAAGTGTTTACCTCGCAGTAGTTTTAAGTCAATTCCATTATATCTCTTGGAAAAAAACAAACTAGTAACAAAGTAAGGTTATTACGCAGAGACAAGTCTTAAAAGATAACTGACTTTTGGCAGTCTTTCTAATTAGTCTATCCTTCTTTAGATACACAATCTTAGAAGTAGGATGCTCAACTACATGAAAGCTACTGTGTTTACAAGAAGTTCAAGGGGAATCTCAGCAGCTCTTTATCATTTAGTGTGTAATCACCACTTGTGCAAGCAAGCACTGTAGGCTGTGGCTATGCTGAAGGCACCTAAGTATGTTCCTAACTGCACTCAGATGAAACAAGGCAGAGATAAGCATTACTCAAAGTAAAACTACTACTATATTCTTCCAGGGTGTTATTCTGGTTTCTGCCATAAATCAAAGCTAAAAAGCTTCTCTGTTCCAGTGGTTGCCAACAGAAGCAATTAGATACTCCTATCAGGGTGGGTGTCTGAAACGTAATAGGATGCTATTAAGAATATTCTTTTTCCTAGAAATATGATGGCATCAAGGGGAGAAGAAAGAAAGAATTAGTTTCTGCTCTGAACACTCATTCTAATGTAAATACACAACTTTGTTTAAAAGAAGAGTGGGGGCAAACTTTTAGACCCAGGGCCTGAGACCTCCAGATCTTCCTGTCCTGCTGCAATTATGCAGGAGGCTCACATTAGAGCTCCAGTTGTTTGTAGTGACTGCACATACACCTGCTACCAGGTCTGGGAAATATAGGCCTAAAGAAAAGAGGAATCAGTTAACTCATTTATATGAATCCCTTTCTGCTACCCACTCAGATTCTGAACACCACCAGCCACAGAGCTGAGAGGCAGTCTGCTGTTCAGGCTACCACAACTGCCTGACCTTCCCTTTAAGCATATTAGCCTACAGCAGATCCAGCCTTGGCAGCCTTCTGGGGCCATGGACTTTGTTGAGTTCTATCCAACCATCACTGTTCTGAGCCCCAGGCAAATCCTTCAGTGCTGCTCTTCTTATTACACAGTAATTACCTGGCCTTTCTTCAGACTGGTTTGAATTCATGGGTGGAACTCACCAAAAAGGTTAAGGAGTCAAAAACTCAAATTAGAACTTGTTTTCAGTCAGTTTTCCTGACTTCATACCAGATGGAGTCAGCAACTTGAGTAGTCTGACAGGCAACTTAACTATCAAGTGGTCAACTGATCACTTTCATGTTTGCCAAAAAGTTTAGGGATAAAAAACAGAAGTATATTCTATTGACATTAAAATACAAAGACTAGAGACAGATTTCTGAACTGACACAGTAAAATACTCTTGAGTGGGAGGATTTTTTACATAAGAACTAGAAGAGACTTTTCTCTCTAAGCAGAGTGACTGGTGACTATAAATGTTAAACAGTTTCATGTGGAGTTTTAGTCAGGGGAAGCACTCTGTAAACCAGAAAAGAAAACATTCATTTCTCTGAAGAGCTGGTTTATATTCTCTCCAAGAGACACTATTTGACTAATTAGCTGGAGAAGAATGGCCTAAGTAGTCCTGTAATACCTATATGCTATGCTCTTTCTTGTTCCAAGCACGCTTTTGTTCAGATCGCGTTGGATAAACACTGAAATCTGTGACATTTGCAGGTCACAACTCGATCATCAAACTAGTACAAATTGCTGAGCTACGTGAATTTATTCATTTGAGATGCTGTCATACTCAATGCAGATCCAATAGGATCCTTCAGTAGCCTTTCACTGAGGCGTGCCCTGCCCCCCGTCTCCTTACATTAGACAAGAGGCTTAGAAAGAACATATACTAAGACAAATATTGCCAACAATCTTTTTTTTTTAAAATATACTGCATCTCTCTAACCTTTCCAAATAACACAGTAAGAAGCTACCTAGTAAAGGATAAAGATGATAAATACTACGTTGGATGCTTTGATATTCATCTCATTTCACATGAAATTGATTTAAATTTAAAAATCAATGGCAATCCCTCCTGTCCATAAGTTGATATCTCAAATTATGAGATGTAGAAAAAGATCAAAATCTCACATTTCTGTTCTTAGGGAAAAAGAAAGCCTATTTAGATTGTTTGTGTAGAACCTTCTTTGAGAATATTTTGGTCAAATTTATAGTAATTCCTGTTATCGGATTAAGACAATGTGAAAATAATTAAAGAAATATGTAGCTATTTATTTCATCTTCATCTATATCTTTTTTGTATCAAGAACTAATCAAGACTATTACTTATAAAGTATTTTCATTTCTATGCTTCATAATGGACTCTTTGTCAGCTTGATACTCTAAGATTTAAAATTTTATAAAAATACTTAAGTTATACTTGTGACTGAGGGAAGCAGATTCACTTCTGAAAGCAAAAGCCTGCCAGAAGAAAACATTCAACTATATACAGTTGCTTTTTTTAATTCTTCCATCATTTCTTATAGCCCATCTGTTGTAATTCACACACAGACTCTGTGTGTGTGTGTATGTACGTACTCTATATGTTGTGATTCATATAGTTACCAGCATAATACATTAGTCTTCCATGTATGCAAAAAGTAGCAGATGTGACTACTGATGTTAGTACACTGAAGAGTTTACTATTCTCAGACATTCCTTTTTTTTTCCAGATTTTTTTTTAAATGAGCTATTTCAATGTCATGTTTTTATAAATTAAACCATAGTTCTCTTCCTCCTCCTCTGTAGTACGCACTTTATTGGACTAATTCATGTAGATTTAATAGTGTGCCTGTGCTATCTAAGTAAATAACTTCAATTTGGCGATCTACCCTAGAAAATACTTCAGTATAATACATCTCCAAGGCCACACTCAGGCTTGCAGTCAGAGACGTGAGGGAAGATATCTAGTGGAAGTTTATGAGCTCAGCAGATGTTCATTCCTGCTGTTTGACGTTGGTGACATCTGAAACTGGTCTTTTACCACTAACAAATCCAATAGAAGTCACAAAAGTAGCACACAAACTTCCTGCAATCACACTATTAATAAGACCATTATTAAAAGAAACTGGTAGGAATTTATGTGCAGGCAATTCTAAGAGCTTCTTTAGTAGTTTACTCCTCTTTGGTACATTCTCTTCCCTTCAAAACAGAACTCAGAATTGATCTATTGGTCAGGCTCATTTTAGGAAAGCTAAATATTTGACACTGTGTAACGCTTTTGGGTCTGAGAGTTCTCTACATAATCAGAAGGTTCTTGTGATGAAGTATCTCCAACTAGATCATAGGTATTTACTCCCATTGGACCTAAAATTTACTGAGTAAAATGGCTATTGTTTTCATTCCTGTAAAGTTTATTTTTCTGAAATATTTATATATATATATTCCTCTCAGATTCAATAGCAGATACCAGAAAATTTTATGCCTGTTTTGTAGCAAATCTGTAACATAAATACATTCAAGTAACTAAATTATTTATAAGCCTAAGCTCTGTTTTCCGAAGTGACAGTGGCACTTACAGACTTAAAACTAATTGATTGTCAATGGGGCTCTGGTTTCTACTTATGTAATTAATTTATGATTATGAGACTTAGGCTCCTAAGTCACATAAGAACCGTTAGCAAGTTTCTATTAAAGATTAATGAATAATTAAATCTACGAAGATTAAATGAACAACTACTTGACAGATACACTGAGGGATGAAAAGTTATTAGCATGATTGCTTGTAGTTGTCTGCTGATGCAACATCATTTTAGTTTCCGGACCATCACTTCCACAGAACATTCCTAAGTATTAACCTTTCTAGAAATAAATATGATTTCATCATATCAATGGAATTTAAGACTATCTATTACTGATCTTATAAGTAGGGCTTTTTTTTGGAGGGGACAAGACGAATACAGGAATGGCAGTTACCATGACGATTTCAATGAAGTGAAAGTAAGTTCCAGGTTTCAATGAAGGAAACTAGAGATGTAACATCTGCGAAGATTCATGCAGGTCAAAATATACAGCGAGAACAATTATCAACAGGTGAAATCTTTTGGTCACTAGATTTATACCACATACATAAAAAAGTCTCACTAGCTTCCATTACTCAAGTGACTGTATATATAACGTGGGAGGGAAGATGAAAGGGAAAAAAAATACCCCTGCAGCTTTCCAGCTTTATTTTTTTTTGTTAACAGCCACTACTAAATTAAATTCTGCAGTAGCAGATCCTTTCAACTGACTTCACTGCACTTTAGATTAAGTTTTTAGTGACCAATGGGTAACAGAAAGAAATACAATGTATTATGTTAAGAATTCAGGCTCCTGTAACGATTATTAAGTGTGAAAATACATTCACACGGTATTTGCAAAACTTCCTTCTTTACAGTTCACTTCCCAGTACATGTACATATGTACATTTTAAAGGGTTACATCAACTGGAAAATAGAGACAAGACAGAAAAAAAACCTTCTTGTTCATATTGTTCTAAGCAAATACTGAACTCCTTCCCCAGCCCACAGCACCCAATCAGGATACTGTTCTCTGCAAAGAGCAAGTGAAAGGCACAGCAGAAGAAAATTCTTCATTACTTTACTAGAGGTGACAATAATAATTACAGAAGTCAAAATTCTTCTCCCTTTATGTATTCCCCTCTTCTATGCATTTACATCTCATTTTTAAGATAATTTGGTTTCTAGCCCAATACTTTTGTTTTGGTAGTTGCAAGTTTTCATTTTTGTTGTTGTTATGACTTACTGTGGGCAATGCAGCAGTAAAACAAAGTCAACAACCAATCTCCAAACAAATATGTGCAAAATCAACCTCATTTCCATGGAGTCATTTCTTTTTGCCTTAGCAATTTTCCACCTTATTTGAGCTCTTATGTTTAGTGTTTTGTACAGCATCACTGAATGGCCAAATCGCTGCAGCCCAGCAATGTTCTTTCACACATCCAGTTCCTAACTAGCCCCCTTAATCTTACTTCTTTTTCAATATGAAAGAAAAAGATCCTTATATGAGTAAAAACAGAATCTCTCCAGGACATTATTCTATCTGGGTTTGTTGTTGTCTCTCAGCTCCCTTAACCTTTATTCAGTAATATAGTTTTTGAAAACTGTTTTGCTGTGTTCTGTAAAATAATGGGGCCACAGACACTGTTAACCAGTCATGCCTCCTCATTTTTCTTGAGGAATTACATTCTGATTCCTTGCCCTGACTTTATTAGACTCCAAATGCACACAAATAGCCTTAATGGCCTAATAAAGTATTATTGGCTAAATAAATGTAACGAACAACTAACTAGGCCCAAGAAATTGACTCTTTTAATTCACACATTTGAGCCCTAGTCTTTTAATCTTCTAGATAAATCCTCACAGCTGGTTGGTACAATCTCCAAAACAACCCTTTTGAAATTTTCTCTGAAAAATACCATAATGCAATACATCTGCCTTTTGGCTAAACCGCTACTAAACTTCTAAACCACAGCACAAGGAGGAACGTACCTCAAAAAAACATCTTCCAGGATAAACTATGTGTCTGTGCTTTGGTACTTAGTGACTAAAAATAAAAGTTAAATGGATGGATCAGATAAAACTATATTAAGGATAAATTAAGTATTGATAAACTTGATAAATCATGATATTACTCTGGTGTGCCACAACACAGAATGACAAACAGCAGAACCAAATGTCATTTAGAATGCTGTAATGTGCCACAGACTTGAAACAGCCTAGTGATATCACAGGAATCCTAAATAACAAAATAAAAATCTGGAAGAGTTATCCCTAGTAGTGAAAGCTTTCAGCTTTTAATTCTACTTTAACCAAATATAAGAATACAGACAAAAACCCCAAACCAAATCCACAACCCAGTAAATGCTATTATAACCTTTCTTCTTTATCCTTAGAGCAATAAAAATACCTCTCAATTTACATAATTGAACACTTGCTAGGAATGAGGATGAGGACAAATTTCAAAGTGAGGCTAGTAACTGACATTCAGATTGTTATTTTCTGCAATTAAGATCAATGTCACTGATTGAGGCAGGAAGACCATTTATCATGCAAGCTTACATATGAACACACAGAAAAACAGTAAGAAAAGTTTTCTGCTTTGGATACTACATAGTACTAAGAACATATTACTGAGACTTTAAAATCCTGTATGCATAAGTACTGTCTTGGTTCATTAACAAATCCTGTTTTCTAAAATACTGGATGTTTGTGTATGAACAATTATAAGAATAGTCCTCCAGTCTTTTAAGGAGATTTCTTTCTATTGAAAAGTCATAAAACTTTCTTTTCTTAAATATTCTTCATCTCAAAAGAGATATTTAGTCAAAACTGGCTTCATATTTCTGAGTTATGTGTATGATTTCTCTACTTCTAGCAGAAAAATAAGTATCATCAGAAATATGGTAGAAGCAGATATGATGTAATGGTTAACAGAGTAACACAACTCTTCAATAAATCATATGAGGTAGTTGTCACACACATTTTCACTTTCATGAGATCAGGGCTATACCTTCTGTACCAAAATCTACAGTCCTCACAAGTTGTCAGGATTTGACAAGGGACTCATCCAGGAAAGCATCGGAAAACAAAAATGAATTATTTGCTCCATGTAAGTACTTGATATCTGGATCTGAACTGAAACATGACCCTAAGAAATGAACAAATCTGCATTACAGAGATAATCTCAGTTTTCATTTCACACAGAGCAAAGAGCAAGTAGGTGAAAATGCATGTTTAAAAAGAAATAAAAATAAAATATTTCAGAAGCTTGACTTCTAAAGCAAAACAGTGGTGGTTAGTGTATTTAACGTTATATAGACTGGCAGCCCTGGAGACTGATATAATTTTCTTTAGCCAGAAAGCAAGCAGTGTCTCACAAGCTTTCAAATGAACTAAAGCTTGCAAGAACCATTTACACAGATGACAGGACATTAATTAATTCAAAAGGCCCTGAAAAGACTGTTAGGAAGAACAATATATTAACATAATTTTTATTTTATAAGCTATCATAGATCTTTTACATTATTTCTCCTATTTACCCAGTTCTCTCAACAATCACTTGCAATCACTTGCAAGAATTTCATTGCATGACCCGAGAGAGAGGTCCAGGCTCTGTACTACAGAATGTTACACAAAACCAACTAATCAACCAACCGAAAAAGTCCTTAGCATTCTAATAGTGGGCTAAAATTCCTCTCTAACCTCAGTCACTAACTAGTGATTGCTATAGCCCTGACATAGTTGATCTCAAATTTCTAACTATCAGACGCAATACTGTTTCCAGCCATTTAATTTCAGACAAAGCCATTTCTTTAAATTTCAAAGGAAGGAAAACACACTAGCTCCCGTGTTCTTCTCACCCAAGAAATCAGGTTAAAGCGCATATCTGTAGGGATATAATATATATAATTTACACTTAGAATGAAATAAATATAATGAAAACACTGTGAACAGACAATGATCAAGTCTTATTGAGGATATCAGCAGATAAGACTTTCATCAACTTAGTATGTCATCAGAAGACAGGAACAAATTAAAAGACTACAATTGAAAAAAGGGTCAAAAATATTAAAAAAAAAGTTGTTATCAGAAACAGGCTCTGTGAGGTTTCATATGACCTACTTGTCAGCTGAGGGATCCGGTGAAGTCTAGGAGGGGCTTTAAAGAATGGGTTAGATAAATACATGTCAGGAGTTAGTTGTATTTCATCTTAGTTTTGAAAAGACAGATGGCCTAACTGACCTCTTTAAGTCTCGTTCAACAGAGTTCCACTTGTCGTGGATGACTGCCACACTACCCGTAGTGAGTTTCCTTGCTGTATAACACAGCGAAAACCTGTTAAGTAATTGTCATTGTCCGTTAAATATTATTAAATGATGAAGTAGCTAAGGGAAAATGTTATTCTAAATCAATGGAAATAAACATCTTCAATAGTCACCATTGAGTTTAATATTTCAGATGAGACTGACATTCTATGCAGTCAATCCTTGGCTACTACATATGAAATGGAACGTCAGATTGGCCATCTCCTAGTACACCACTTGTAGTGACGCACAGTGATGCCACAGCAGAGAACAAAAAGTTTCACAGTGTATTTAGCTAACAAAGTAAGATGCAGCCCTGCTTTGATGTCAATTTACACTATTGGTTTTAGGGTAAATTGAATAAAATTCTGGGCAAAAGAAGAACAATTTCTTCTTAATATTTTCCATGGGAGTCAACAGAAGCTTGAGATCCATTTGCCGTATGTTAATATGAATATTAAATTCAAATTGCTGTAGTCACAGTATATCCAATCTCCTTAAAAATATTTCCACAATTTTGACATTATAGTAAAAATGTTTGACCTAGACAAGAAGCAACATGAGAGATGTTATTATTTCCATCTGAACAACAGACAAAGTTGGTGACAAGCAAATGTAGACAAACTACCAGCTATGTGTCTGTTTTCCTTTAAATGGCAGTGCAAAAGAATGGATTGGCTCAAAATAGATACTGGGCAACTAGAATATAGAAAAACACGGAGACCTGCTACCAGCCAGTTGGAATAATTTTTTTCTTGACTTGAGGTAGTAACATGTTTTTAAGTATTGAAGCTGCAAACATGTTGAAGTAACCTGAAGATAATTTCACAATTTTACGTATACAGAGAGAAAAAGCTGAGGTAAGAGCAATCTATGTGGTGCCCAGGAGGATGATCCACCTAAGTTACAACATTTTCAAATCACAGAATCACAGAATCACAGAATAGTAGGGGTTGGAAGGGACCTCTGTGGGTCATCTAGTCCAAACCCCCTGCCGAAGCAGGGTCACCTACAGTAGGCTGCACAG
>Ga0065711_1039120_pt1 | contig 18107 bp, 13 predicted proteins | sample Hoacrofraction12_FD_59098 | JGI IMG/M metagenome (GOLD analysis project Ga0065711, IMG submission 59098) | Hoatzin crop microbial communities from Cojedes, Venezuela - Epithelial fraction 12 v2 (version 2) | ecosystem: Host-associated > Birds > Digestive system > Esophagus > Crop | place... | reverse complement strand
CACCAACAAAGCAAGAGAAGTGGTTAAAATATTGTTAGAAGAAATAATACCAAGGTTTGGAGTACCAATAGGCATGTCTTCTGATAGGGGACCACATTTTGTAGCAGAAATAGTTCAACAAGTAAGTAAAATTTTAGGAATAAATTGGGATTTACACACCCCCTGGAGGCCGCAATCAAGTGGGAAAATTGAAAGGATGAACCAAACATTAAAAAGACAAGTAAGTTAGATTTGTCAAGAAGTATCTTTAAAATGGCCACAAGATTTACCATTAGCACTTCTGAGAATCAGAATCCAACCAAGACCTAAAGATGGTGTAAGTCCATATGAAATCTTGTATGGCAGACCTTATCAAACTCCTCTAATCCCAGGGGATATAAAAATAGCAGAGGAAACAGATTTAAAAATGTATTTGATTTCTTTAGGAAGAACCCTCGAAGCACTCCGAAAATACATTGTGCTGACTAGATCGCTTGCTTTGGATATATCTGTGCATCAATATCAATCAGGTGATTTCGTGTGCATAAGGACTTGGAACTCTGAACCACTGCAGGAGAAGTGGAAGGGACCGTTCCAGGTACTGTTAACAACTTACACTGCGATCAAAGTAGAAGGAGTGGAACCATGGATACACTACACTTGAGTGAAGAAGGCCCCTTCTTGGAGAATCATCAATAGAGATCCAGAGACTGCAAAACTAATTTTAAAATATGTCTAAAAGGGGGGCTATCATTGTAAAATATGGAAAGAATGAAGTCTGACCTGGAGATTGATGATGATGGGAGCATTGTTTAAAGTATTAAAAGTGAAAACAAGAAGTAAGGATCCACTGTCAATAAAAGTGGAACAGTTAATATACTTCCCTAGAACTCTGGAAGAAAATTGGCTGGACAAAATTTTTAATGGATAGGGGTGGAATCTGAGTTCCTGTGTAAAATCCTTAATTAGCACGGGGCTACATTTGTTAATCATATTTTTAGTGATATTATTTATTATTGTTTAAAAAAGGAACTCGCCAACAAAACAGCTTTCAATCAAATGATTATTCAGGCAGTAACCAAAAGACAAGATTTAAGTGATTCGGTCACGACGCTCCCACCACCATATAGTGGACAGCGGATAATTGAATTGTTATAGAATCATTATTGACAGTAGAGTATTGAATCAGTGTATAACTAAAATATAATTTAATTTAGGATGGAAGTATTGAAAAAATGGTGATTTCAAAACTTCCAAAGGGGGGAAATGTAACCAGGGTAATAGAATCAGTTAACCATAAACATGAACAATGTTGCTATGTCCCTTGCACAGCCCTATCCACCTGGACATTAGGTCTGGGAACGGAGGGTCTATTCTCTAGGTAACCATTAACGCTAACCGTAGTGGGTAATTGTGTTTCTGTCAAGAGAAATGATGGAGTGTGGTTCTGTGAAGCGGACTGAAGAAACTGACCAGGACTGCCAAGCTTGCGAGCCAGCAGGTAAAAGGTAATTCCGACAGGGGGAGATCGCAACCACCGACTCACAGACCCCCTACTCAAGTAATACCACCTACTCAAAAAGGAACAATAGAAGAGAGTAACTGAGTCTGCGCAACCATTTACGTAAGAAGCGAGAAAAGTTTACACCAATCGCCAAAGAGAATAATACTGAATATGCATGAATAAAATAAATATGTATATTTCTGATCTATATAAACTGCATGAAAAAGGTATGAGGTATGCATATGCATACCTCATGGAATTATCCCCCGTGCATCCAGCGCTGCAATAAAGAATGCCTGCCTTTTAACACTACATTGGTGTTACGAGGTTTTATTCACAGATTTTCGGTGACAATAAGCTTTTAAATGACCTTATCAGCAACTAAGATTCTTGTTAATCAGTAGAGATTACATTCCTTCCATAACTGCTAAGTGACTTAATAAGTTTTTTTACAGCAAAGCTGTGTTTAGGAAGGGCTGTGTTCATTTTGTCATGAAACAACTTTCTGAGTACATTATGCAGTCCTTGAATGTAATTACGACCTGCCCAGACAAAACTCCAAAACATTCTGCTTTTTCCATCTACTCACTTCCTTTTGCTTTTTGCCTCTTGCCACACTGTTCAATGTGCTGTTTTCTCGCAGAGAGTCCACTGTGTCTCCGTACAGGAGTTTGATGGCCCGAACAAGGCGGGCACAGGACCGGCTGTGGTGGAGGTAGCAGTGTGGGTGACAGTAGTCAATGTGGGTACATATGAAACTTTGCTGGTTGCATAATAGGATCATAACCTTGAAAAGAAAAAGAAATAAATTATCTATAGAATATGAGTTATACAGAGAATGGCATAGGGCAGGCAGTGACGGGACCAGTCAAACTAACTTTTCCACAGCCTAGCTGGAGAGGCATGAAGCTCAATATAGCTTTTTGAAAAGGTGTATGTGTCTGTGCAGAGCTCCATACTTGCAAATGATTTACAAACTAGCTAGGCGTGGCTAAAGAAACATCAGTGTTAACAAAGCAAAGAGACAGAGCTGCTGTAGATGTGTATGTTTGGCAAGATTAAGTCTGAGGAAAACGGTATTCTCTCAGTTTGCAGAAAAGCTGTTGCACTGCCACTCTGAGATGAGGGGGGGCTTAGACTAAAAATTGTCAGCTACTCAATCATCATTAAAGCTGCAAACCCACCAGGTTCAGGAGTTAGTTTCCTTCAAGGAAGGGGAAAGGAAATGTCTCAGTATGCTCTCAAGTAGGAATAAACTGTGCCAGTTGTTCTGCATATGCTTCCCTCACTGTTCTTGTGTAGGCCCAAACTAGCTTTATGTTAGCTGGTTCAGTTACTGTTTCTAGCAGTGCTGCCACATGACGGCAAAGAGCTGTAAAATCCATCTAAGAAATAGAGTAAATATTTGGGCATTTAGCTATTCTGAGCCATTCTTTGCTGTATCAACACTGCTATTAGTCCCTAAACTAATTAATTAAAGACAGCCTTGGGTAATTCTACACTTCAGTGACTGCTCTCTGGTGTAACTCAGATGGTTTCTTTCTGGAGTAGCAGAGCTCAGTCCAGCAGCTCTTTGTACATTGGTCTTCATGTCACACACAAACACTTAGCAGCACTCTCAGAAAAACACACAGGCATCCCCATCCACTGTAGGTCATAACTGGCCCTTATGAATCCTTCTCTTCATCCCATAACCTAGTGCAGAAATACCCAGAGCTACCAGAAAGAGGTTATCCCACCTTTTCCATCCATTTATTGTCTGTGCAGCTACAGTCTGCTGGCTCTCTCAAGTAAGGCAGCCACATCACTCTCAACCTTCAAATATTTAGGTTTCCAAGAAGTCAGGACTTTAATTTAAAGCAAACCTGCACTGCATATGTGGGATTCTTGTCTTTGCTTGCCTGTTCTGGCCTCACGTTATTTTGGGTCAACCAGGTATAACTCAAGCCACTACTGTTGTATCAATGTACAAATGGTATAACTCTGATCAGCATTGTATAGCCTCTACCCAGCCTCTGGTCCACTGTTGTTACTTGTAGTAATGGTACACTGACATAGAGTGAGGACATAATGCGTCAGGCTGCCGTAAACGACAGGCAAAGGAAATGCTGCTGCATGCATAGAAGTAACTGGAACCAGAGATCCTGTTGAGTGGTTTTCTCATGATCATTAAATAAAGCAGGTTTTTGGTTTGCCTGTAGTTTTAGTGACCATCCACCCACACTTTCTTTCCAACAAACAAAAAGAGAAAGTTCTCATGTGATATTGATACTTATGTGGCATTAACTGGAACAGGTAATTTTTCGAATCTTCCTTTCTCCTATGCAGGCCAATCACATGTAAAGTGAGACAAACATCTCAAGTTCCCGTCAGTCTTTGACTTGTATTTATGAGTCCATGCGTCCTCCCACACTGAGCAAACGCACCATAATTTATCCTAAGCTGCTAGCTGGGGAGATGTGTTTTTCCTCTAAAAGTTCATCACCTCGTACATGCTCTCATGTCTAACACACTAACTTTAGTACACTGGAATTTCCAAATCTGACAGAGAAGTGGGGTAGTCCAGGTAGACCAGATTAAGGTACTAGCTTGGAAGACATGACATTCAAGTTCCCTGCCCTGCCACCCTCTTCCAAAGACGACTGGTTTTCAAATCAAGAACTGCTTCTGACATTGCAGTATTTTAGATTAATCTTGTTCTTGCCTACACCCCATAGGAATGGGGCAGTTGAGAGCAGACTGTGTGAAATACCTGGGGGAAAGAGGGGAATATCAGCTTGTTATTGGCAGCTGTCTATCCCAAAGGCAACTCAGAAGTCGAAAAGCATCTGTCCTCATACACATGTACAGGATACAATCAGTCTGCACACAGGCAGTCAACCCAGCTTTTCTGCAAAGCATGTGCACACGGGCGCACTGACCATACTGCACCATCACAGTGTGACATGAGGCAACAGAGGTAGAGGTGTACAGTCCTTGGATACAGGTGGACTGAACGGGGTAGACTTGCCCAACTGACTTTTGGCATGTCTAAGTCACGGGTACAGAGATCACTAAAACGGATGTCTTAGGCTCTGCATGACCAAATCACATTCACACTGTTGTACTCCCCAGCTGTTGGACAGAGTTGAAACTACCCACTGGGTTAGACATTGTGACAGAATGCTTCTAATGGAATCAAAGAAAATGTTCGAAAAGTATTTTCCTCCCCCAAAGGTACGTAACTAAGCTCATTGCCATAGAGTTAATGGAGACAAAAACATGTAAACTGGCTAAAAAAGGGGTTGGAAAAACTCCCTTAGGAAAAATCTTCTGGTAATTAATAAACATAGTGGTCACAACAGAACCTCCAGCTCAAGTAGCTTCTAAAATGCGATTTCCCAGAAGCTGGGAGCCCAGCTCCCATTGTAGACCATTATGTTACTCTTCCTGAACTACCCACTGCTAGCCATGCTGGAGATAAGATACTGAGCTAACGGATTTTTCAGCTAAGGTGGCATGGTTGTCCCTGCATGCCTGGAGAGAAACTTACAAACTAAATATATGAAATGGACAGAGGGAGCAAGACAAAAACTTCCTGGTTTTAGTCCTTTTTTGAAATGGCAAACAGATGATTTCCAAAAGTTGCAGCTTGCTTACACTTCAGATCCTTGATGCTACGTGGAAAAAGCACAGATTGTGATCTGGTTATTGTCACACAAAGGTTTTCCTAATGAAAATGCCATGCTTGAAAGTGCTGCCGGCAACTCATACTTACATGCAGCCATGACATGTTCTGATGATAGTTCTCCTCCATGCCTGTGTTGCTCAGCACCTCGGGCTCAATGCTAGGTTCACTCGTGCTCCAAGGGCTCCCTTCTTAAAAAGAAAAATACCCAGAAGGTGGTTGTCTTTATGGCTCCCTATGTGCTTAAAGACTAGGGACAGCACTTGTAAGCCAGGCCAGCCTTGTGGGAACAGACCAGAATACACGGAATATGCCCCACTGTGTTTGCACACCCCTCCCCAGTCCTTGTATCAAGCTGGCTTGACAATTACAAGAACCATTTAGACTAGGCTTACGGGCCATCTTGTCAGTAGCAAACACTGCTCCCTCCCCACTTTTTTTTTAATGGAAGGGGAGAAGGTAAACAAAAAACATCAGAAACAAATTCTTTGCACCATTCAGATGCTGCAAATGGTTGGTGTAGTGATCTGCATTGACTGGGCTCTGTGGTTAAAAATGTCAATAAAAATCCAACCAGAAGTGGCATCCAACTGGAAATGCCAATGGGCAAAGTCACTGCTAATTGCCCATGGAAACTGCTAATGTCATGGGGATGAAAGGGGAAAAAAATCCTGGTTCTAGCACACTAGTTCTAAAGAACTCAGGTGAGGGAGAGATTGCTCTGGGAATGTCACTGATTCCTGTGTTTCCTCTAGCCATTCCATAACTATGGGCATCCTGTAATACTAATATTAATGCTGTTAAGAGATGGCTGGGGATGAACTCCAGTTAATACTTTCTTTCTCCTCTTTAAGTGAATTGTGACTGGCCAAAACAAACAGAACAGGCAATCTCACTCTCCATGTTCACCTACTGAAGCATCTTTTGGGCAACATAAAAATGACCATTAAGCTTGGGAATTTATTTCAGCTCCAAATGTACCCAAACCATAGTTTTTGGTTAACACCCCTTGCAGAGGGAGCCCCTTTAGTTCAACTGTGACGGAGATCTCTCATGGCAGGATGCACATTTGTTTTCCATAAGATAAATATATGAGGATCCATCTTTCAAAGACTAAGGCAGGCATCTGTAAACTGTAAAAATACATGTGTATGCCAATATGCAGAAACATAGTGTGTAGCATGTACATGTTATGTTCTACATATAGGAATATACATATTACATGTCACAACATGCCTGTGGCATCATAAGCTACATAGAATATGAAGTGCATGTCCATACATATATATATCTCCTATCTGTTAATATGGACAATAAAATATCATATATGCATATGTCCTCACGTATTCATTGTATCATGTGATTTAGTGGTGCGTGTGTATGTGCATATACACACATGCATGTGCTCCCCTAAAGACAGCATGCATTTAGCTGGCAGGCACCAGCATTCCAAGAGCTCATGCTCTAACACAGAACTCTGAATTGATAACCAGTGTGCGGAGCCAACTCTGCACCCAGGATTTGAACCATGTTCCTCCCATGCCCTAGCTCAGGTAGTCCCTGAAGAGGACTCTAGGTTTTTCCTAGCCTGCTGGGGTGGGGTCCTCTTGTCATTTCTAGCTCTGCTGCAATCACATGCAGAGTTTAGGTCCTGCCTATTGCTCCCTCCCTTTCCACCCACTCATCTAAGTTACCTATATCAGTGACAGTGTCCCTGCTGTGGGACAGCTGCAGCTCCTCATTCTCAGACTCTGAGTCCTGCCGTGATAACTTGGTGCTCTTTAGGCTGCCGGCCCGGCGAATGCTGGAAAGGGAACCCCCCTTCTTCACCCGGAAACTGCGGGTTCCTTTAATCTGGAGCAAGCGGGAGCCTCCTATCCTGATCTTCCTGCTGGGAACTGTATTAAAAGAATAAAAGAGGACTTTTTTCCCCTTAATTTTTCCCCATTTAAAAAAGAAATATATCCTGGCCCTCCCCTCCCTCCCAACCCTTTGCTGCCAGCCTGTATTGCAGCATCTTTTCTTCTACCAAGAAATGTGGGGCCAGAGGCTCCATCCAAAGCCACCGCCAATGCAGTTCTGTCAATCAGGCAGTAAAGATGCTTTATGGAAATACGTTCAGCACCTCCTTTCCTGGAGACCTGGTACATCACCTCAGGCCTTGCTAGTATTTGGAATTGGCCCTTGTTCAATCACCAGCAAGTAGAGTCAGCTGCTCTAACAGAAACCCAAAATGTGGACAAGGAAAACCTACGTTTCACACCAATTTGAATAAATTCCTACCAGGAAACAGGATCTGCCCATTGGATGTAAATTGCGTTTTTCTTTGCCAGCCCCTGGGGTCTGCATTAGTGCAGAATCACCTCTTGCTAGGAAGAGATGGCTGAATCCCTAGCATGAACAAGGCACCATCAACAAACTTATTTTCCTGTGAGTCTGGTTCTGTAAACCTCACTGAGCTCTGCAGTAGGATCAATTATTTACTCATGCAGCACATGTGACTGCAGAAGGGTAGTCTGCTTCATGAGGTTAGCACACAAGGCTTCTTTGAAGTAACATTTGCATAAATCCGTGTCTCTGCATGTTACTCTTCATCATTAGAATGCTTTGGAGGAAACCGGAGCATGTAGATCCTCTCCTTCAGACAAATCAGCAGCTTTCAGGCATTAACAACATCCATTGACACTCTGCATTTTTGATGAGCACAGACATGAAATGGTTCAATGTTCAAAGCACTGTCTGCGCTTTCATTCTCCTCTTAGTTCAAAGGCAGTACATGGCAGTATGTCAGTCCAAATGTTGCAACACTCAGTCATTTTACTGCAGATCTAATCAGGCAAGGCCATGTGTGATAGATTACCTTTTGGTGTGTTGTTGAAAATGAACAGGATACAGCTTTTTAGATACCATGGGTAAGCAGAAATAATTTAATCGAATTGTATTTTGGCTTCAGGAAAAAAAATCAAACACACCTTTACTCCTGAGAATGCCCCTAATTCCTCCAGAACCCAATTCCCACTCCCACTTCCAGTGGCTAACATCCTGGCCAAAGACTGCTGGATAGGTTTTGAGAGCTACTTCTCAGTCCTCACAAATCATCTGGGCAAATCACTGTTGAGTGACCAGAGAATCTCCCTCCAAGCGACTATGCTGAGTACCTTAGCAATCACTACTTATAACTGCATTTCATGAAGTCTGCAGAATCCCATTTTAGCACTCAAATAGTACATATGATCCTCTGAGAACCTGCGTCTGTCTAGCTTTAGTGTCTGTATTTCAGACCTACCTGGAGTAGATTCTATACAGTAAACTCGTAGCTTTTGGATAGCTGTTAAGCCACACCTGGGGTGAGCAATGAGAGCAAAGTTTTTAACACTCAGGAAAAAAATGAAAGGAAACAGATTAGTACTCATCAAAGAGGTTGAGATACAGAAACCTGTCACTGCAGGCGAGAACAATTTAGTTATATTCACAGAACAGCATTTTCTTATCTAGAAAGTGTAGATTACAAAAGATGCCTTTGCATCTGTTATGTATGGCCCAGGTGGATCCCCAGAAGAATATGCTGTGGCCAGAGAAAATAACATAATCATTTCAATTTTAACACATAACATTATCTTGCATTTATTTAGCTTCCAAAATACTGCAAATACAATTTTGATAGGGTATATTGTGATTTAGCCTTCCTACCATATCACTTTTCCCATCTCTAAACGTAGTAAAGAGGCAGCATTAGCAAAAGAATACTACATGACAGCTTAGGGGAAAGGGAGAAACGGGAAAAAAACCCCAACTGAAAATGCAGGGAAAAATGTAGTTTAACAGAGTCAAGGACGCAGACAGTTAATACTGTCTTTGCAAAAATAACTCAGTTCTACATTATTCCTGTAGCATAGCAACACATGAAAGAAAACCTAAGTCAGCATTGTCTCTATAGTTAGAGACTGGCCACCAGCATTTTCCAGCAGAACTGCATGCCTGTAGGCATTCTCTGACTCAGGTTGCATCCCAGTGGATAGGACTGTTGCCTGAGAGGCTGAAAAGTGGTTTTGCATAATTGTCATAACTATCTTCAAAAAAAAAACCCCACACCAAAACCAAGTTTTCCTCATCTAAATAGTTAGAGACATCTTACCCCACTGATCCTAGACTCTCAGACAGACCATAAGGCTGTGTGCTTCTATGGGCTGCCAATATGCCAAGAGTACAAAAAAACGAGGTGAAGCACGAATTTATTCACCTCACCTTTCTTAGGTGGATACTTAGCTATCTTCACAGAAGTAACTGTCCCACCTGACACACAATTTTGGAGGTGGTTTTATACCATGTAAGTCTTGGAAATAGGTCTAATATTTTCTCTAGTAACTGTGGCAGGGTCACAGCTGAAGACAACACAGACTTTATCCAAAGCCCCCTGAAGTCAATAAAAGCTCCTCTGAATCATTAATACACATTACAGTTCCTACAGGATAACAGCCAGAGACTCCATCCTTTTTAAACAATCATCAAACATTTATCCTTTTCAAACAATCATGAAAATTATCATTCAAACATCTGCACTTCTATATGGCTATTATGAGACAGAATGTAAACAGTTCTAGAAAACTTATTAGAGGGAGAATCATTTACAGGTAACTGGCAGTTTAGCCTCTAATTGCAAATACGCATGATGACTGTACATTGTATTGCAACACTTGTACCATCAGACAGTATGTGAGTTTTGCATGAGATGGCTCAAAAATGGAAACAATCTGCTGTTCTCAGCAAACACAGTGAGCTTGAAGTTTGCTTCTACAGTATATTGGTAACATTAATCTGCTAGCCATCAAAAGCCACATAGGTGTGTGTTTTTCATGTGGTAGCAAAGAATTCAAGAGATCAAGTGATCAACCACTAATTCTGTGAGATGCCATGACTTCCAAACCAGTACAGATTTTCACAGAAAGATCCTGGTCTTCCCCGCTATCTGTGGTTTTCCCAAAATGAGAAATTGTAATCAGAATAAAAAACAAACAAGAACACTTTTGATCTTTATTTTTTAAGTAAATCAAATAGTGATGCTTCTCTCAGCATACCACTGAGACACAGTTTCAAACAAGGCATTCTCCTTTTTAGATATCTTGCAATGCTCTGAATTGTTTTCAGTCTTAGCAGTGTTTTATAAAATTTAACATCTTTGCTTCTCACATTTGTTATATTGAACCTCAGAGGCCAGAAGCATCTCAGAAATGATTCAAAGCCACGTGACTCCATGGCCGCCTGCTTTTCAACACAGTCTATGCAAATGAAAACATAAAATCAAGCGCCACTTCACAAGCCCTGAGAACACAAAAGCCTGATACTGCTGACAAACCTTTTTTCTCCTCGAAACCAGCCTCAGATTTGAGGGTGTGGCTGCTGCTGTGCAGGGAATCCTTTGAATCTTCATTTTCATCCAGAACCCCAGCAAAGCTGATTTTTCTTTCATACCTGTGCCGGTCCATCTCAGGGTCCAAACGCAGCCTGCAGCTCTCCAGATCCTGTAGCAGAATGTAGACCACACAGATGTGCCAGCAGTATGGCCCCCCATGCTTTTCACTGCAACCGTAAAGGCTTCAGGAAGAACTGCTTCAGATGGGAATTTATTTCTATCACACAGTTCTCCATCAGCCCTGACACTTTCTAATCCAACTACTCTATGGGCTTGTAGCACACTGACCCACACTGTAAATGCCTCCCGGATGAAAGAGTACCAGGTGTTAACACACATTTCTTGTTAACACTGCTGAGTAAGTTGGTACCATGTCTGCAGGCTCATGAGGGGGAAAACACGTAAATGGTGCCTAATGGATAGGTGACAATATAACGTGGCTGTTGCCCAAGGTGCTGGGTGGATGGTTAGGTCTCTACTCCAAAAGGCTCCCTGTATGCACTGCCACTGTACTCATCAGAGGAAGAAAAGCTGAGAGAAAGCTAGCTGACAGTGTGACAGTCATGACAGCATGGCCCAGAGCAAGCTTTCTGTGTGTAGATCAGGCTGAAAGGACACAGCAGAAAACAAGAAGTAATAAAGATGTTGGTTGTACTGAAGTTCTGGAAAATAAACAACATTGCACCAGAGAAAAAGCTAGTTTGCACCATCATTTTCTCCTATGGCACCATTTGTGCCACGTACTAGCTACCAATTTGGGCCAAAAAAGCAAAAGTCCTAAGATTCCACATGCAATTATCATCCACTTTCACTAACTACAACTAGAAAAAGGAAAGGAAGACTGTGAACACCCACACTGGCAAACACAGTTAAAATGCTGGGCTCTTTAAGAATATCATCTGTGCCTTTTGAAATCATCAGCTTTAAGATCTCTCAACTCAAATGTAACTAGCTGAAATCTAAGATGACACAAAGCTCCTTGCTGTGAGTTAACAGCTGATAGATGTGAATGATAACATTACTGAAATTATCCAAAGTAGTAATTCCGGATAAAATTCTGTAGGCTTAAGAGATCTCATACTTGAATTTGCATACAAAACTCCTGTAGAAGTTACTGGGAGCTACCTGGGTAGTGACAAAGTCTGCTACTCTAAGAGCTGGTTTGGGGAGCAAAAAAAAAAGGTCTTCTCAAACACATGTTCTAGACTGAGCTGTGCTGAAACAGATTAACTAGCCTATCTAACACCAGCCAAAGGTCCCAAACCATCTGCAGTCAGCTTTGCATCTGCAGGGGAAATTATCATAAATGATTGTCAGAAAAGCTAACAGTTGATTACCATAAGGGAAATATTTTGACTTTGCTCAGTAACAAAACCTGAGATATAAAAAGGTGGGTTCCTAAAGTAATGATTTGTAGTATCTCTAGCATTGAAAACTTCCATGTAAAAAGTTTAAAACATATCTAACACAGTTTAGGATATGAAACAAAGGCTAAAGCATTTCAGGATAAAAATCGGTGATGAAATCTGTCTGAATTACAGCAGCTTCACAAACTAGCATGCATAAGCTGAGTCACAATAGCAGTACAGGTATATTCTTAGGGCATGGTCAGAGTTCCCCTCCCTGGAGTATTTAAACACAGTATTCCTCCCAGCTGTTTGCCAACATGCTTACACTGGAAATTGCTGCCCCCACAAAATAGCCAACAGAATGAAATACATACTCTTAGCACACAGTTAATCTGACTTTATCTATCTTCAGCAACTGTCAAGCCAAAACAAATGACTTTCCACCACAGCAAATTACAAGTTCCAGTTCTCTGGCTCTACTGTGTCAGTAGCAGGCTCCAGGTGAATGTATTCATCACTCTCAGGCATTTGCAAAGCGAGCTTGTATCTACTCCACCAGCTTCAGTAAAAGGCTTTGATTGAAACTTCAGGCAGGAATGCCTGTCTCACTCAAACATAGGTAAGGGTGCTTGTGCCCTCAGCCTGGCAAGTCTGGATGGACTGTGGTTAGTTAAACTGGTTCACCACAACTAGTTCAGCTGCAAATGCTTCAGTTCTTCAAGGCTGCTGAGCCTGTACTCATATCTATGGCACAGGTATGCCTGCAAACACCAATGGAAGTGCGATTTCTTCTGCTGGAATTTCAGCTTTATGGACCATAACATTAGGTACCTGAATATCTTGGAAAGGAAGTATCACTCCATAAATACAGAGACTTCATATTTTGATCTAGAGTGCTGTTAGCTCCTCCTCCTCTCCCCCATACAAAGTTAAAACTAGCACTCTATGGCCATTTTCTCTAAAAGGCTCTTGCATAACATGACCTTAAGGTTTCTTCTGCCTATGCATTGCAGAATAATTCCTCCTCTTTCTCTCCCATATACAAGTCTGAAAAGCTATTAATCAATTGCATTGCTATCTGGCACAAAAGCACAAATTTCCGTTGACCTTCATTATCCAACATATTCTTAGTTCCAAGCCTAACTACTTTATTGAGATGAGTTCTAAACCCTGGTATTATCCTGCTTTTGGATGCAGTAATTTATTATGTAGTAAAAATATCAACAAAGTGTTTAGGAAGACTCCTGCTGAATTTAACCCCGTTTTTTTAAAATTACGCTTCTTGCATACCTGAGGGCTGAGTCACTTCATCACAGGTCATCTACAGCCTTTGAAACCAATTTCAGAACCTAATTACAATAATGGCCAGCTAAATTAGCCTGTCAAGCACAACTGTCATCAGTAAAATTTGATTTCAGTCTGTCATTAACAAAAAACAGAATAGTAGGGCTAAGTCCTTCATGTTCACTTGGAAACTTCTCATTCTTTCTTTACAATTTTTATCCTGATTTCCTAAAAAAATTAGGCTTAAAAGATGAAACTGCCATTCAATTCTCATCTCATTCCATGCTAATCACCTCTGAAGCTTATGGTCACCTTCAACCCAATTTGACAAATAACTCAGTACCTGTGTATTTTGTGAAACAACAGTCTGAAGGCAAAATTGAACCACATTATTAGACATTAGGAAATCCACACAAGCATGAACCACTGGAAATCGGGTTTCATGGGTTCTGCTGTTCACAAGATTAGTTGTCACCTAATCAGTCATTTAGTTTACTATTCATGCCAGGATTTGCCTGTGCCTCTCTCAGTCTCATTGAGGTTTCTTTCTTTCTTTGCTCATTTGTCTCTGTTTCTTTCCTTTCTTTCCCCAGTCCCTTCAATTCTGTTGTCTAACCCAAGCCAAAAATCCACAGCTTTTAAGCTCCAGCAAATTCTCTGTAAACCATCCTCTTCATTTTCTCATAACTGCTCAGTTGTCTGTCAACTGGCCCTCCTAATCAGCTAGGTAGCATGTGTGCTGTCACCTCCTACGGTCCATCTTCCACACCTCTCAGGCCACCGCACTCCTCCACCTGCTGCCCTCTTCTCTATTTTGAAACTTTCTTGAACTTCCAGTACATGTGCTTCCACAGCCTTCTCTTCATCAACCCGTTTGATGTGCGCTGACCATGGCTCCCTCTTCAATGTGTATTGTCCACTTACCACAAGAGGCTCAGTACGTGGCCTGGGCATGTAGGGAAAGGTCTCTCGAAGAAAAGTGGTTATCTCCAGAAGAAGCTGACAGGCTGCCATTTTCAGTGCAAAAGGACAACAACATTTGGTAGGATTCACAGTGCCTAGGAAACAAGATTTCTGTGGTGAGCAAGGACATTATTCAAAATCTGGAACCAAGAGGTGATGGACATTTCCACATGTGGTGCACAATGCAAGCTAACGAGAAGGAAAACCCAGAGTTCTACCTATGCTACTTTTCCTACACTAAAAGGAATCTAGTCAAACAAATATCAATCCATGTATTTACCAGCACATGCAATGACACTAACGCACTACAGTGTACAATATATTAAATTAGATTACATTATATTATAGTGAAGAAACACTAATGTTCTATAGCATATATTATAGTATATTATGGTGAAGTACCTACTAAACATCATCTTATAGCATTTTGTATACTTTTCATTTAAAGTTAAGAAGTAGGTACCCCTATTCCACTTTACAGTTTTGCATTCAGCCAAATCTTCTGCAGTTCCAGAAAAGATCCACTTTAAAATACAGGAAAATTTCTCAAAATACATGGAGTTATGACTAGCCAGCAAAGAAGTGCTGTGCGTCTTATTAGTTACTTCCCTGAAAACTGGAAAAGACAGCCTCCTTTGAAGTTAGGCTTCTTTATTTGCGCACAGAATCCAAGCACTATTTAAAGATAATAAAGAAAAAAATCTCAAACTGTTTCATCAAATTATACATTCAAATGCTTAACCTGACAAAGGGAAAGGGAAGAGAGATTATCGAAATACTTGAAGTTTTGTCTTCACTGAGTCTAAACAATCAGCTTCAAAAGCCCTATGCTTTGTAACCCAGTTAATGCCATTCAAAGCTTGAGAAGTATGAAGGATTCTTTAGTGCATGATCAATTTGAAAAATATTCTTTAGGATAATGGGCAGCAAAAAAAGGAAACAAAAAAATTAGCTGTGACAACAACTAACCACACCCATTGTTTAATAATACCTGATATTACCATCTTAAAGACACTTCAGAGAGTTTTCCATTTTCAGTTGCTTTCCCCCATGTGATCTAATTAATTTTTGCAAAGAAACAGTCCAAACCAAACAACTGAGAGGATGCCACAGTGACCAGATAAAACCAGATTAATTCTATGATGCTTGCTAATTCCTCTGTACACATTACCAGTAATGAATTATGGACTTTGTAGAAACTAAAATAATCTGAACTATCAAATACAGATGAGGCATACAGCGTAATGGAATATCCAACTGCGTATTTTATGCTCTTCAGTCTACTCTCTACAGCATACAGGGCAGTTTTTGAAAAACCTCTGCCTTGAGCAAGAATATAGATCAATTATTTTCAGACCCTGGCTTTTATGAGAGTACTTGAGCTTTTACATGGCTTTCTAGGCCACAACCTCTTCTCTCTGTTTGCTTGTCTTAGACCACCGTTTTAAAGCAGCTCACATCCCCTTATGAATGCCTTATCAGTGGCTAAACAGGGACAAAAAATGCGATTCTGTCACTTGGTCATGGGAATGCAGTTGTTCTTCACCTTTCAAAAGTCATTCCTGGTGCAGAAGAGGGAAAATTTTATGTGCACTCTCCTGCTTTGGATATATCCCTTAGAGGGCCAATAAAATATCCAGGGCAGCTACATACATTCCTGTAGCTGCTAGCGCTGGCACGCCACATAATGGCACATGGGAAGGTCTAGCTTAGGGCCAATACCTTCTCTTGAGATCATTTCCCACAAATGCCATTTCACTGCTCCCAGCTACTCCTCTCTACTCCAAAGTTGGCCTAGAACCACAGAAAAAGAAATGAGAAGATACATAAATGGTGCTAGCACATTACATCCAATAGCAAATAACAGTACATATACACAGGAACTACTACATTACAGCACATATGTATATACAAATGGTGCCTGGAGAGGTCATAATGTTTGTTACCACCTTCACCTACGCCTACAACAGTATGTGTTCTGACTTAATTTATTTTGATTGACAGGCTGTGTTATAATTTGCATGCCTGTCGAGACTTTCAGTATCAGTGATCTGTGACTCTCCCCTCCCACCATTATGTACACACACACATAAATGTGTGTTTTAATCATCTTCTTGTTACACAGGTTTTAAATAATTTTTATACTGCTGTGCTATTTCTGCCTGAGAATCAGGCAAATATACTGATGTCAAGATTCAAAAGCCTTTGTTAGAGCCGTGCCAGTTCACATCAGGTGGGGAGACTAATGTTAAGAAACAGAAAAGCAGCTGCTCTTACACAAATATTTTGGCAGAAAATAGCTGGGAACAATGGGAGTCTGAATGACTTTTGGCACTCAGGTGACAGCAAGACTCCAGAAATAAATTATTATCCTGCTTATAATTGCAGTTGCCACTATATAGAAATTGCAACTCACTGCCTGGTTTCCCCTCCCCCGCTTCCTTTCCTTCGAAGTCTTTCAGTGCTGCTACCTATCTGCCATGTTGTACATCAAAGCACAGAAAGAACAGGGGAGGAAGCTGTGGTGAAGGTGAGGGAGTGGGAAATACAGCTGGGTGGCAAGAGGATGTAAAGAGAAGAAAAATTAAGTGCTCCTAAAGCAGAGGTTCTTACAAGCGGGGGTTCTTGTAGTAAAGGGAGTCTCCTTACTGTCATCTAAAAAGTCTTCTTCCTCATCCTCCTTTCTCAGATGCCTCTTGGTCTCCTCATCATAAATGAGGCCCAGCAGGTTGGCAGGGCTCTCACTCTCAGCATGGCACAGCTCGTTGAGGCGAACACCGATTGCCTGCAGAGAGGGAGAAAGAGAAAGCAAAGGAAGTGAGAATTTCAGCCCAACTCACTGGTGGTCAAGGGCTTTATCCTGTGCAGGCTGTGGAGATGTACTAGCCAGAATAGAACGTCCTGACTCTATTTTTATTGTCTGTGAAGTGCAGTAATGTAGAGAAAGGGATTGTAATAAATGTATACATATAAAATTTGTTCTCAAACCGGCTGATGGAGAAAGAGGAGAAGCCCTGTGATGAATGAGTTAACTTTGTTCATGAAATCGCACATGGGTGTTAGAGTTTCTTTTGCAACTTAAGCTGGAGCTGCAGACATCCCGAGGAGTGAACAACCATTTGCTGATAAGTAAGGGAATGGCCTATCTGCTGATAAGCAAAAGAATGGCTTGGGGGATGAACGAGCAGACAGCAGGACACCTGAGAAAGACTTCGGCCTTCATCCCAACGACCACCGAAAGGCAAAAAATGACCACCTAGCAACTAGTCACGCAAGCGCAAACACAACGCAGAGACTACCAGAAGTCACGTATGCAGGAAATAGGAACTCCATAAAAATGGGGGTTGCATCCACTATTGGTGCGCACCGTTGGTAGAGCAAGAGACTCCCCGGTCGCCCAGCACTGTTCTTGCCTGCTTTGCTTGCTTAAATAAATTTGGCTTTAATAAATATAACTGGCTTTTAGCCTTTATAACAATTTGGTGCCGTGACTCGGATACAGCTTAACTTGGTTCGGGAATCCAAACTCTGGGGAGGCGCCCCATCCCATCTTCGGATGGCCCCTGGGTGGATGATTCCCTCTTCCAACATCTGTACCTCCGAACCCTAAATTAAGGAAGCAGGCAAGAAGAAACTGCAGTACCCCGTAATTTTTGTGCACGAAGAGTCGAACGAAGACTCCAGGACGCATGAGTATTATTAAAGATTTCTGTTTGGTTGGGGTGGGTTTCCTGAGGTGCGATTGGTACGGAGGCATCTCGGAAGATGGGACAGGGGAAAAGCAAGCCCTCTGGACCCATGGGGAGGGGGAGGAATACCCCCCAGGATGCCCTCTAGAGCTGATGATGAGGTATTGGGATAGCTCGCTGAGGAAGAAAAATAAGTCTAAAGAAAAGATGATGAAGTATTGGGCTAGCTCGCCGAGGAGGAAGGATAGGGCTACCCAGTATA
>Ga0065711_1006177_pt1 | contig 18108 bp, 10 predicted proteins | sample Hoacrofraction12_FD_59098 | JGI IMG/M metagenome (GOLD analysis project Ga0065711, IMG submission 59098) | Hoatzin crop microbial communities from Cojedes, Venezuela - Epithelial fraction 12 v2 (version 2) | ecosystem: Host-associated > Birds > Digestive system > Esophagus > Crop | place... | reverse complement strand
CTGGGACCTCCCCAGTTAGCCAGGACTGCTGATAGATGGTGGGAAGTGGCTTGGTGAGCACTTCTGCCAGCTCCCTCAGTACTCTCGGGTGGATCCCAGCTGGCCCCATAGACTTGTGTGTGTCTAAGTGGTGTAGCAGGTCGCTAACCATTTCCCCTTGGATTATGAGGGCTTCATTTTGCTCCCCTTCCCTGTCTTCCAGCTCAGGGGGCTGGGTACCTGGAGAACAACTGGTCTTACTGTTAAAGACTGAGGCAAAGAAGGCGTTAAGTACCTCAGCCTTTTCCTCATCCTTTGTCACTATGTTTCCCCCCTCATCCAATAAGGGATGGAGATTCTCCTTAGCCCTTCTTTTGTTGCTAATGTATTTATAGAAACATTTTTTATTGTCTTTTGTGGCAGTAGCCAGATAAAGTTCTAGCTGGGCTTTGGCCCTTCGAATTTTCTCCCTGCATAACCTCATGACACTCATGTAGGCCTCCTGAGTTGCCTGCCCCTTATTCCAAAGGTCATAATTTTTCCTGAGTTCCAGCCTGTTCAGCAGGCCAGTCTTCTTCCGCTCTGGCTCATCTTTTGGCACATGGGTACGGCCTGCTCCTGTGTCTTTAAGATTTCCTTCTTAAAGAATGTCCAGCGTTCCTGGACTCCTTTGCCCTTTGAGGTATGGGCCTCTTCAATGTAGAAGAAGAACTCATGGGCTATACTGTAGATTATAAAATAAGGAAGGTTGTGTTTACAGAGAAAATATTGATGCATTTTAAATATTGCTTTTTCTAATAGGAAAGGTTACTTCCAAAACATAGGCCATATAACTGCGGAAGAGACTTCATGATTCAAGGAAATAAGGAAACTAAAGTCCAAACGTGGACAGTTCTGCACATGCAGTGCTTTCTGATTGCAGAGTGAGAAGCAGCCTTGCCAGATTCATTGGGATCTGAATGTGGGTATCACCCGCTCTTTCAGTTCCAGGCATGTTGCTGTCTGTGGTGGAAGCCTGGCTCCTACCAAGTCATTAGTAGGGACATATCAGTTTTGCATCCACAAGGCTGAGGTCAAAGTGCTTATGTGTGTAGCGTGCCACACTGAGTTGTGCTACAGGTAGTGCAGGTTGAGCATACGTGAACACTTAATGGTCTGGGTTGCACTCCTCATTCAGACATCTGATAAACAGCCTGAAGCTAGTACTGTCTTGGTCAAACCAGGGTGTCTGGCAAAGCTACAGAGAAATCAAGAAGACAGTCTGAGGAATTTGGATCCAAACTGTGGAATAAAACCAAGTTCCTTCCCACAAAATTACATCGATATAATCAAATTGATTTAGAGATAAATTCAGTTAAAATGGTATCCTCTTTTTTACTTACATGAAGTTTTAGTCTTACATAAATGTGTACTGTGCTGTTGGGGTACTTTACTGTAGTGTAGCTAATACCACTTAGCTGCAACATGAACAACAGCAAGCAAGAATTTGCTGTTTGGTGGTTTCTTTGCAGCCAGACATTGAAGGAAATCTCTGTATGTTTGGAGGAAATAGTGATGTTTCCCCTGGACATGATACATACCAGATATGCTACCTGAGAAGATAGCGGAGAAAAATTTCTTTTGAAAAATGTCTGTAGACCCTACTTGGAGAGTTCACTGACTACAGAATTCTAGCTGTAGACAATGGAAATTCAGCAAGTTCGTTCAGTGTAGATCTATTATGAGTGCTTTACAATTGCTACTTAGTTTCACACGAAGGCATCAGAAGCCATTTAAAATCTGAGAAATGTAATATATAAGGTAAAAATTAAATTAATGAAGGGTCAAAACCAGTAAAAGACCCAAACCATAAAGCTGGTGAGAATGACGTCAGAGTCAGGACATTGTGGTTTTTAGAGATCCTTGGGTTTTTCACTCCTAATTAAAAAAAATAAACTTGAATTTCATGGATTTATAAGAGTTCTTATGCAGGAATTACCAGATCTTGTCATGGTTACATTATAGGTGAATTTTGAGTCAATATAAGTTCGAGAGTAGAGCAGAATTAAAACACATTTGGAAAGAGGTTACTACAGTGTATTTGCATCTGTGTTTCCTGTCTAAAATAATAGAATGAAACTCTTTTGTAATGCACCTTCACATGGAAATGATTTAGGGTGAATCAGCAGTACTAGTACCATACAGGATATCCTGTCCATCTAAGGCATGCTAAATAAACTGCTAAAAGGTCTTGGTTCTACATAGTAAACTTGTAGTACGATTTTGATAATGCCTGTGTGAAAAAAATGCCTGAGCAAATCTATAACCTAAACTTTCTCTTTGCAGTCTGGTGTTGCAATTCACTAATCACAGCAACTAATGTATAAACTGATATAAAAATCAAAGATTCAAACCTGTTTTACAAATATTATGCATTTGAATACTGTACTTTCTATGACTGTAAATTTGACATACTTTCACTGATGAAATATGGTCATCCCAGATGAAAGAAACAATAAAAACATAATAGCATCCTGCAATGCATAAATTAGGCTATAGGAAGCTTAGACAGTGTTAAGAATGTTTGGAGGCCGTTAGGTATTTTTATTTTAAATAATAGAGTTTCATTCTTTGCCCATTTCAGAAATCATGAGAAATCAATTACATGAGAAAATCCAGATAACCTTTAGGGGTCCTCACTACATGCGAAAGACCAAAAATCCCTTTTCTTTAGCTAAACTTGTTATTTGTATCTAAAGACCTGCAAAGAATGAAAGTAAATTTTGTGCCCCATAACAAAGGAAGAAAACTGTTCTGTAGTGCATAGTGTTCCCATTTCTAGTCTTGCAATCATAAGATTTGAGCTTTAGGGAGGCTAACTCTTATTTAAGCATTTGTATTGAATTTGAGTTTCAATCTGAATCAAGAAGTTCAGTGTCGAGAATTACTCTCTATTTCTGTCCTTTGTTGTACAAAATGATATGTGTACTTATACTTATTTTCAGATTCTTCGTCATTTGGGTTTGAGAAAGACTTCATTCTTGCTCTTTGCCTTCCTCCCTCCCATTCTTATTGCTATATTCTGCTGCTTCTATCTTCTGAGGACCTTTTTTGACCATGTTACAGACGTTAGAAATACAATCTAAAACTGATGATTCATTTTCCTCAATTTTGATTGTAATTTTTTCCAGAAGAGTGATAATGTAGCATGATCTTCCTTTGAAAATATCAAAACATCTGGAATTTTGCCTGCATTTTTGCCATCTTGGCTCTAGGCTTTTTTTTCTTGATCAGTGACTATAGAGTGTCTCCCTTTTCTTAGACAGATCTTTTTATGTATATAGATATTTAGTTAACCTTTCTCAAACCATGCAGTTCTTTCATTCTTCAGTCTGGAAGAATTCCTAGGACTCTGTTTCATAATTCTACTACTTCTCACTTCCTTTTTTTCAGAAAACACTTAATTGTTCTCTGCCTCTGTATATTAAATAATTTTAAAATGCTAGCTCACATCTTGAACAGTTCTGTATATATTTACAAGCTTTTCGTATGACATTTCTACAACATTTCATGCTAACCAGATCATTTTTGTACTATCTTATTAGGCTTTTCTGTAATGTTGATCCCTTTATTTTTTCCCTCTAAACCAGCTGGTTTTCAGTTTGAAGCAGGAAGGCTTTCTTCTTCACAGCATGAGTGCAGAGCAGAAGTACACAGTATTTGTACCGCTGTGCTGTCTGCGTGATTTTACTGAAAGAAGTATAGGTCACTGATAAATCCCAGAAAATGGGAAGTGTTGTGCCACTGAAGTAACAAGTCTCGTAATGTCTTTTGTATGATTTCTCTCTCTTTTTTTTTTTTTTTTTACATCTGTCATCTTTCTGAGTGACTTTTCTCATCACTTAAAATTCAAGGACTGTCTTACTTTCAAAAATTCAGCAAACTCATAGTAGGGCTTTTGCTTATTTTTTTTTTCCAAAATAACAGTTGATTGATGACTTTGATCAGCCTCTCTTAACATTGATAAGAAGCAAAATCTCACTGAAGATTTAAGTCACACTGATTGATTTCTTGCAACACCAACTGCTGTGGCCAAATAAATAACCATTTCCAAAGACTGATTTGTATAATTCTTAAATGTTATTGAGTTTCTAGCCATGCAAATGCATGATGATAGCGTTATTCCTCCATCAAACTAAAGGCTGGTGAACTGCAGTGTCATAACTTACTCTCTAAGCACTATGTCCCAACTGCCAGCGTATACTGTTATAAGCATTAGTTAATATAATATTCTAGAACTTTTTTCCTATTACTTGCAGAAGCCAAGTTTGCTATAATTTGTGTTATGTGTTATGCACTCATAAGTTAATATAGCAAAAATCATTGTTTGAGAAGGTTCTCAAAGCTTAATTTCCAAACTACTCATTTTTCACAATAGCTTAAGTCAGTTATTTCAGGGTGGGAAATACATAGACAAATTATAGGTTTTCGTGTCATGATTTTTAAAAGGCAAAAGTGTATACTGTAATTTAAATTGGACGGTGTATTTTATGTCTAATTGGTTGTGTTATATGAATGCATTATGAATTATTCTTGGGACGAATGCTGTCATCTTCTAATAGGACGTGTGTAACTATTGTTGGTGTGGGGCACTACAGTCTTCTGTGCACATCCTGTAGGAGATGTTAATGTACAGTATCTCTTATAAACAGGCCTCTTTTTGTCTCTGTTAGAAGAAGGAGCCGACTCAAAGAATCTGATAGTCTTCCAAAGAAAACATCTGTTTTAAATATATTTGTTTGCATTCCAGTCAGCACACCTAAGATTCGCATAATTAGCTTAGAGTACAGAGTTCCCTTTTCAAAAGATATATTTATATAAATAAGCCATGCATTTTTCATTAAGCAAATACTCCGTCCTTTTTTTTTTTTTAGTTAGAAATTCAGGCTTGTATTTTAACATATACTTTTGCAAAGCAAAGATTAATTGAGAAATTTTTTAAACACAATTTTTTACACACCATTCATTTTACTGTATTTTGTATTGTAGAGAAGTGTCTTGCAACTGTCTTTTCAGTATTTCAGTAAACGAGTGCATATATTTATAAAGATGCTTTTTATGCCAGTAATTGATCATTTACTAAATAAAATATGAATTTTGTACCTTTTACTACTTTTGGTACTGAATGTGCTTTTAAATGTGCATAGTAGACTTTTTAAAAATGAATTATGGTAGTAATTGTCTTTAAGTTTACCCTTCCTGAGGTTCTGATTAACTAAAAATACATAAAACGCAGTGTTTATTTCATCTTAAGCAGCTCCTTAGAGGAGAGCAGAAGACATGGCAGCTGTTAGTGGTCCTTTCTCCATTCAGCTTGTGCCATACCACACCACATGACTCCACTGAAGCAGACTCACTTATCATACAGCTGTGCAACATTAAAAGAATTCTTTTCTAAAATTGGATTAATGATTATGCATACCTTTGGTATTCAAAGATCAAACCTCTCGAATGTTCAGACATTCACAGCTGGGAATGAAATCTTTCACTCTGGGACAAATTCAGCCTGGAGTGACAATTTCATAATGTATATTGCAGGTGTGGCTTTTCTGTACAACAGTGCTGAGACTGTAAGGTTGACTTCCTTTCAATGTAACTGATGTGATAATAATACAGATTTTGTTTGTTTGATGTTCCGTAGGTGTTTACTCTGTTATGGATTGCTGACTGGATGGTGCATCACTTCTGGAAAAAAGGAAAAGATCCTGACAGTTTTTCTATCCCTTATCTTACTGCACTGGGAGATCTGCTTGGAACTGCCTTATTAGCTGTAGGTTTTCATTTTCTGTGGCTCATAGGCGACAGAGATGGCGATGTTGGAGATTAATTATTCCGATGGATGCAGTGACTTTTCCTGGATTATTGACAAGACCGATCATTCCACTTGAAGGTCCTCAAAGGGATCGTTCCATTTGGTATAAGTAAATCAAGTTGACACAGATATAAAACAGCCTTAATGATTTTAGTTTGGTTTGGTTTTTAAAAAATTGAATTTTTTAAAAGGATGGAATTAGAAGGATACTTGAGACCTTTACTCTGAAACTGAGATGGATTGCTGCTAGTTGAAAACGTCTGAGTAGACACAATCAAAGGCAAATCAATCCTTTATCAAGTTTTAAATTTTTAAAACATCTGGTCTTTTAAAAAAACCAGTTCCTTACCTATATTGCAAAGCAGAACAATCTCTAATTGCTCATTCAATGGTGATGAAGAAGAGGTTAAGACTCGGTCGGTGGCTTGCTTTGTCTTTCCCTCCCAGGAATGAAGTGGGTATGTATTTTCATCTTACCACAGAAGTGGTTAGTAGACCTCAGATGAGTTCAGTTTCATAGATGTTACCTGATTAGCTGATGATATGTTCTTGTCTTGCAATTTCAGTGCTGTAGCTCTCTGACCATTGCAGACTTGATATCAGTAATAACTGTTATGGTGATTTGAACCCTGATTGTCTAAACATTTTGTCACTTTATTTTACGTATGACAAAATGACCATCAGCATTTATAAAATTAGGCACTTGAAAAGTACTTTTTGCTAAAAAGAGCAACCCAATTATTTTGCTGTTGTGATTTGTTAGAACAAGAGCAGAGTAAAGACAAATAATGTGACACTGACTTGATCAATAATAATGGATGAATGATTAAAACTCCTTGTGTTGGAAAGTGTATTTTCATTTAGCAACTGAAAAGATGCTTAACTAACTGCTATTAATGGTGTTGTGATGGCCAGTATCCTGATTTTAATGAAATTTTTTAAAGGTGTTGAGTCAAATGTAAATATTGATCCCTAATTAAAACTAGGGGTATAAAAGAGTATGATTCTTTTTTAAGCACTTAGGAAGTTACATAAACTTCTAAAACTCCAGACCTATCTATGTCATACATTTCCAAGCAGAAATCTCTGCTAACAGGATTTCTGCTTTCAGACTGTGGAAGCAGTGCGGACAAGAAGGAAAATGACTGCTTCTGAATCATTTCTCTTATTTGGATACCTCAATATTTCAAATAATACATTGGTCATGAGGACTCTGGTTGCCACTTTGAAAAAATATACTAATTGCTCTGTTTTAAAATCTAGTGGGAGTTCCTCACGGCATATGTTCTTAAAGACTATAGTATATATCCTAAATGCATAATTAAATAATCAACTAGTATTTTAAATGTTGTGATTGAAAGTTTTAAATTTTGAGACTGAAATTAGACAGCTAAATCCATATATCAGCATATGTTGTAATCTTGTAAACATTAGTCATGTGATTTATGCATATAAATCCTCCCTTTTAATTTGATGGATCTACTCAGATGAATTAAATTAATTATGTGGATAAGTGTTAATGGGACTTCTATAGATGTCAATTTAAACTCTATGGAAGTTGAAAGTGTTTGCAATTCTGAAAATTAAACCAGCTATTCAGTGCCTACACATGGATTTAGATGCTTGACTTTTAGCTCCCTCATTTAAACACTTTTATTTAAGCTTTTTCTTACAGTTAGGAGAATATAGTTGTTTGAATGAATCATATGTATTATGTCTTTTATTATGTGAGAGAAAGATGAAATCTTTCTAACTTCAGGTTCTCTGACTTTTCTTAGTTTGTATTAATGTTATTTAAAATAGTTTCTTGTACGTAGCATTGCAGGAAATACTCCTATTAAATTGTTAAAAATGGACCAGATGTAACGTTTTTTTCCAAAAATGTTTATTTATTTTTGGTACAGATGTAGGTGCAAATTTTTTTTCATTCTGGTAGAACTGCCATCTGAGTCAAATAAGCTGCCATTTCAATCACTTTCTCATTAGAGTTACTGGATTTTAAAGTCCTTTTTTAATTAATTGCAAGAATCTTAAAAATTAAAATTTCTTGCGATACTTGTGATCTGTGCTTATCTGATGCGTGAGGGCGTTGTAGTATTTAGTTATGGAAGTGTCCTTAGTGTGTTAAATATTTGCCCAGTAAACAGGCAGCAACTGTTTATTTACTGTTTTATTATTTATTTACAGCAAGAGTCTGCTGACAAATGGGTGAGTGTTTAAATTGCGGAACTGGGGAAGAAATGTTAAATGGGACAAGTTCAGTGAAATTTGAAAAGGGGAAATAAGTTGACAGACTGGAATAATCTGGGCATGGAAACAGTAAATTATGGAAAAGTGTAAGGCAAAAATTCGGTACTTCAAGAAGAGGAAAGTTCATTGCATGGTTGAGAGAGCAAAATCCATACTGTGGGAAAGAAAGGGGTGCAGACTTTCACACAGCCTTCATTATGAGAGGCAGGAGCAAACAGAAGGAAGTTATTTGGAGAAGAGAATAAAAAGGCACAGCCAAACTTAGCTTTCATGAGGGAAGAAAAATATAACTGGTGTTGAAAGGAGTTGGTGAGGAGGTGGGAAAAGAGATACTTTGGGGAATGGTGGAAGTGAGAAAAAAATGAATGCTTTCAGTAAGATATGGTTAAAGAGGAGTTTGAGTGTGGAAAGAAGTATGACATTGACAAAGCAGAGAACACCTTCACATCTGGAAGTGCAAGAAGTAAATAATCTACGATGTGGAAGGGGCCTTGATTCCTATGTGGAAGGGGCATTTTTAAAACTTACAGGGTTTTTAACTCTGCTGCCTAGTGTTCTGAAAGTAAAAAGCTCTTACCATCAAGTTTCGGGAGTAGAATTATTCCCCTACACGAAGATAATATGGGGGAAGGCACAAAAGAGTACTTGGATACCAGAGAATCTATCATCATCTCAAAGGCTGTACTCACTAAACCAATTTTAACTCTAGTCAAGTCAACCTCTCCACTGTATTCCACCAACTTGATTTTCTGAACGCATCTCTGCAGTAGTCAGTTAGTTCACTGTAGGTGTGGGTAAAAAATGTTACTAAAAGTTCTATCAGAGACAAATTGTGCACTCTTTGGACTGCTCAAAGCATACAATTGAAAGCGACGTCCTGAGATGTTACTCTGTCTCTTCTTATCAAAGCAGCCATATTTTATGGTCTTGCAGATAACGTGATCGCTCTCTCTTAGAATTCATCAAGTGTTTTCCTCCCCTCCACGTACTAGAAGATTCTTTCATACCTCCCTTTGTAATTTCTACCCTGATTAGGGCTATGGCTGATTCACATCTATTTGCTTTTATGTCAGCGTGTAGCATTTTTTTATTGGACTTTTGCTCATATCGTCTCATTCACTTCATTTCAGCTGCAGCTCATCTTAAAGCTCCTCCTGCAACTTCTTGTACCGTTTTCATTCTGCTGATGAGCTAGACCAGCCGGAAGCTCCAGCTGCTTTGCCTTTGGGAGTTACTGTCTGTTACCTGACACTGAGTAGCTGTTGGAGTGCTCTTGCTTGGTCATACGTACTGTCTACTCTTTCTTTCTCTACTTCAGAAATATCTCTAGGGTAAGCAGAAGCAGGAACAGGTTATTTGGAATGTGTGTCATTTGCCATTCTGAAGGATTTTGTGACCATCTCAATTGTTCTATGAGCATGCATGAAGGGGGACAATTTCTTTAGTTAAACTACAACAAAATTCAGCTTAAAATGTGGAGTCAGAATCATTTCATAGCATAGGTGTTTTATGTTCTTTTTCTGTATAATGCTTCAAAAATATCTTTGCATTCTAGTGAGTTACTGAATGACTCCAGCGTATTTTTAGAGTGATTATATACCCAGGATAGTTCCATAGCTTTATTACGCTGTTTGATATAGGAGAATATTAATATTCTTCTTTTAGTGTATTTAGATCAATATTTTGGGGTTTATAGCATCACTGTACATCTCGCCTTTATCTGTGATGTTTAAATTTGCAGTATCCTCTTGCACTACCATGTTTAGTATGTTAATTTCATTGAGGCTTTTAGAATGCTGATGAGAAAGAGGTGAGCAGCAAATTAATTTCACTTCTTCTTACAATTTGCCAACTAAATTCGACTTTTCTTATGCAAAGATTAAAACAGCCTGAGGATTAAGGCTTTATAAATGCAGAATAGTTTGCAGAATCAGGATTCAAAATAAGACCTATCCTTTTTTTTAATGGATTTGCTATTTCACTTCAGTTCTGAGCATCACAAAAAACTCTCTTAAGTCCAAGAATAACCCAGAATATACACACTGGGAAACAGTAGTATAAGTACTCTGTGAAAAGAAGTGTTGGAAATTCCTTATTATTATTATTATTATTATTAAAATTGCTATTGCAAAGGAGATAGTCTCTTTAGAGGTGCAGAAAATGGCCATAGAATATGGTAATTGAATTATAACCTGCTTTAAAAAGAGTAAGACGATGTCTGAAAACAGTACTGAAGGTACTGGAAGCAGTGTGAAGTCTCTTAGTAGGATTTTTCTTTTCTTTTTGGCTAGGTTTTCTGTGATACAGTCATTGTTTTAATTATGTTCTCTAATCCATTCCTAATCAAGTCAGTCTGTTGTGCAGTTATCTTTTGGATTATCATTTTTCCATATGTGCTGAAAGTTAAATAATCAGCTTTCTGTATATAAAGATGGTGAGGAAGAACTAGTAAAGAGGCGTGTTTTGTCATTAAAGCCTTGTTCTGATAGTCATGAAGGAAAGTCTTTCTGTTAAATTAAATGAAAATTTCAGCATCATGCTTGCTGTGCATGGATGCTCTAGGGAATCTAGTATTGACCAAACATGAATAATTCACGGTTAAAGCCAAGAACCAACATGTTTAGTAAATATACACGACTGCCATATTCTGGGTGGGTACCCACGAGCAGCAGCGTACCCCTTAGTCATTTAGCATTGGCAGGGCTGGATGGGCTTTACTGTCTCTGCAGCTAAAAATTGAATTTGATTTCAGGTCCTGCTAGTTGTTTATTTAATATGCAGGATAGTTCATCGTATGCTCTATTTATGCTTTAATTTCTGAGTTCAAAATATACTTCAAATTTGTTTCTTCCTTTACCTAGCATTCTTCAGCTTGCTCTTTTGGGAGATTGTTTCCTCTGCAAGAGTTGGTAAAAGTCTTGAGAGTTCAAGGAAGTGCTTTCCTTGAATAATTTTAAGTCTGCTTTTTGCAAGTGAAATAGGGTCCTGAAGGAATTATATGGTAGACATCTTTGGGAATAATTGACTTCTGAATAGTGCCTTGAGATCTGATATCTCTAAGTTCTCAGATTTACATTCCAAGTTCTACTCTGAACAGGATCTAAAAGGGATTTTGTCTGTTTATGAATTTTTTCTGTCATCTCCTGGTTTTGATTAATGAAGTTGTTGCCATGTTCTGTCTACAGTAGAACAGCATTTTTATAAATCTGGCATTCTAAATGGTTTTCCAAAAGTTCCAAGCAGTAATACTTGTTTTATACTGGGGAAGCAATCATTTGCTACTTTCCTATGAATCCTCATCCTATGGTTAGCTTTAGATTATCCGAAGCCCTTTTTTCCCTGTTTGTTTTTGAAGCAGGTGGTTTTCACTGTGCTGACACAAGCAATTATTTTATTCTCTTTTAGTATTGAAGACTCTGGAGTAACATTAGAACGTGCTTCCTCTCAATTGTTTTGAAGACTGAACCAATTTTTACTCATTACATCACAGGAAAATTTAGGCATGTCTGATTAATTCTAGTTCTAGGGAGCTGAGTGGTAGCTTTCACTTAAAACAGAAGGGTACCTCTGGAGGTTGGAGCCTTTTCAAAATAAAAGTTAGTTCATTAAGCTTGACCACATCAGGTGACTGAGATCAGCTCAGGTACCAAGATCACCTGAATTTGTGGACAAAAGCGTAGATGATTCGGAGGTATAAGCTCACTCTGTGTTTATTGAACACCTGACGACTGGCTGATTACTCCTCACTGTTTCATTCATTTCATCTTCATGCTTTGCCATTGCTGCTTCTTTAGAGCGAGTCCATTCAGGCCACCAAGTGCTGTGGTAGCCTGAGTCTGTCACATGTGTATGGAAACTGTGGTCTCCCTCTGCAGCAGAAGACATTAAGGCCTTTGACAAAAGCCCTTACAGAGCCCGCATATCGTTTGCGCGAAATGTAAGATCTAAACCGCTGCAAATTCAGATACAAAAAAACATTCCTAGGTTTCATTCCTGGCTGGCCTTTGCTCCGTTCCCCCGTTAGAAAGCTGACTGATTTTTTTTAAAGACCTTTTTGAAGCGCTGTGAGGTTTCCATGCCAAAGCGCATGAAATCCAGCTCTGTTAGACACCATGTCTGGCTGTGTGCTCTGTGCGAGAGACTGACACGAGCTGCGACTGCGCTCGCCCCTTAGAGAGAGCCAGAGCCCTCCCTTGGAGCAAAGCCTTGGCAGTCCTGGCGTTAAACAGGCCGTGGCACTGCGTGCGATTGGCACCGGGCTGAATGTGCAGTACTGCCTGTGCGGGGTCCTTCGCCTCCGACAGCTCCGCAGCTGGAAGAGCCGTCACCGAGACGCCCACTGTGTTGCTGGAACATGGCGAGGCTTGGCTGAAAACTGGGAAAGAAAAGCTGTCCGTGCAGCAGTTCCTCTAACCCATCCGAAGGCGTTTACTGGGCTACCGCCCTTCTGCTCCACGGGCCTTCGCTGTGCCCCGTGCAAGGTGTCTCAGCCATCTGCTCAGGTTCTCCTTCACCTTGTCGACTTCATATGGGATGGGACCTTGCAGATACCTTTGCAATCCGTGTTCTCCATATTTTCATGTCTTACTGGAGACACAGGGAGGTGCAGAAATGTCCATCAGTTTAAAGGAAGACCAGTTCTGCTGTTTGCTACAAAAATGGCTTTTTAAACATTTATTAAGGCCTGTAAATATTTTAAAGTCCGTCTGATCTGAGATTATTGCATTACATAAATGTTTAATAGATACAGAAGCTGCACTTAAAGCCCTGATTAATGCATATATGCCTCTGGAATATGTATAGCTTTCAGACTGGCACTAAGAGAAACAAACCTGAACATTTTTAGCACTCATTACAAGAAGCGGGAAAATGTCCTGTTACCATAGGAAGCCTCTCACAACTCGTGTCCATGAGACAGAACTAATAACTGTTCGCTTTCCTGATTGTTGATTCTCATTCAACTCAAACAACGTTGCACCCAGTTTTCTGGCTTATTATGGAACTGAGGTGTTCAATGTAAGCTCATTTTTAGTTGTCTGATTTTTTTTAGAGCCACATCATGCCTGCAGATGCCCTGCTACTGCGACCACGCCATGGTTGTGTGTATCCTTCATGCCTGCTCACGGTCAAGTCTGCTGCCAGATAAGCACCAAGTCTTGTAATGCATTTAGTCCGGCTCATACCTACACAGAAATCTCCTGCCACACACAGGAGAAGGAGATTTTTTTTTTTTTCCATTTCTCCTGTTTTTAGGAGGGTATGGCTCACAGCCCTCAAGACCCATGCGTCTTCTGTACGCTCTGCTGGCAGCCATCTCCTGTCCGCAGGCAGCCTCTGCAAGCCCCTAGATAACCTGGGGTCCCTTTTTCCCCGCGAGCCCCCGGGGCCGGGAGCAGGAAGGCTGCGCGGCCGAGGGCAGCCGTGCGAGCTCGGCAGCCAGCCCCGTTTGCCCGCGGAGTTAGGAGGGGGTCTGGGGTCTTCCCTCTCAGCGCTATGGGGGATTGGTTGCCAATGGCTGTAGAGAGGAGCCAGCTTAGTCAAGAACCCACAGCAAATTTAGTGGTTTTCATACAGCATTTTCAAGTTCAGGCCAAAAAATACAGGGAGTCCCAATAGCTCTGCATGGCAGACTGATGGTCACTTGATAGAACTGAACCACTGTGAGTGACGGGCGGGTCGGACGCCCGGGTTTAGGATGATTCTCCGCTGTCTGACAGCCCCTGAAAAGGGGGGGGGAGGCCTTGGGCCATGCAGCAGCGTGCAGTTCACATCTACAGTGACCTACATCCGTGTCGCATCAGCAAGATCTCTGATGCCGAAGGAAACCATTGGCTATCGCCGTCATCTCTTCAGCTGATTATCCCGAGGCTTTTTGTCGGATCAAAGGAAAAACTGTGAGCGTGTTGGTTTGCTTGGATGCAGGAGCTCAGCTGGTTGCATACAACTACTGCAATGCGCTGCTGGAGGGAAAGCCAACATCTCCGTCTCCAGCTGGAAACCTCTGCACACCTCAGAAGCTCGCTTTGCGTGGTAGTTTGATAATAAAGGAGGAGTGAACGTTAGTGCCCATCGCAGGGACTATGAGAGCACCCGTGAGCAAGAGGCTGCTCGCAGCCATCTCCCGGTTTGAGGTATGGAGGACGCACCGGTCCTAAGGGCTTCAGGTGGAGCCTCTGTCATCCAAAACCAAGAACAAAATGTCTGAGCCCTGAAACCAGTGAACTGCTTTAGAAGTGTTGACCTGAATGCTTTCCCTCCAACGTCTTCACACTTTCGAAAAACAGGACTGAAGCCCAGACACTTCAAACTTCCGAAGTGTGGAACACCTTGCTCAGGAACTGGGACGGAGCCGACGTACTCTCCTCCGGCTGCATTTCCCAGCATGGAAATACTCTTTAACATTATATATGAGTCATTCATAGTTTTTAAACGGCTTCCAATAGCCTTGGCAAAGATTTGCCAGGCAACCTGAAACATGCTACAATAAGCAAAGCAGGATGACTCAGCTCACTGTATTCTTACATGCTTTCCTCTAAGTTAATTCTCGGTATCTTGGACTCAATGATCTTAAAGGTCTTTTCCAACCCAAATGATTCTACCTTTCTGTGTGGAGACTCCCCAGACAGAGACTTTCCATCTTAAATTTCCTCCCATCTTGCATCCATTTTCCATAGTTATACAGACTTAATTTTTCACCTGGGTTGCACTCAGCTGTCCCTCCTTCTAATCCTTGTGCTGTTCAAGGGGTTTTTTTCCTAAAAAACTAATTGTAGATTTAACTTTTGAAATTTTCCAAAGTGAAAAAGGGAAGCTTAAAACCATTTGCTGTAGGAATGATACATACTGTGCGTAAAATCATATTGCATACGCAGCAGTAACATTTTAATGATAAAATAGCAAAGTACATTGTAAAATTAATGCAGAATAGCTGAATCGTTATGTCTTTCCATATAACTGAAGGCAAATCTCTGAATAAATCATGTATAGCTATAATTCCAGGAAGGAAAATATTTTGTTTTTCTTGAATGGATGTCTCAGCATTTACTTGGTTGCCTCTGCAAACAGCGCTTGCCTCTCCGTAGCATGGCTGCTTGCTCTGCTGTGACCTTTTTCTCCCACATCCATCTCTTTCAAGTTCAAAAAAAGGTAAAAAAAATACTCCGTGATTGATTGCATTAAGGAAGCAAACAATCACTTTAAAAAAACCCTAACCAACACCTCTACTTTAAACATAAAACTAAACCTGTTTTAGCTAGGCTAGTTGTCTGCTAAGAGAAGTCTGACTAAGCGGAGCCTAAGCAAGGCTTCGGCAATGCCCAAACCCCGTCTCTGCAGAAGTTTTTACGGGAAATTGGGGCCGGTTGTGGGCTGCAGGTTTTGACCTGATGTGGGGCTGCAAACACCTGCTGACAGCATGGAGACCTCTTGATCGCTAAAAAGTCATGAATTGCCACAGTATAATTCTAGTTTTTAGAATAAGCCGAAGCTTAATGGCTTAACATTTATTATTCAGCTGTATGTCACCCTGACAGCTTTATGTATGAGTGAAAAAATAGAAACGAGGGCATAAACTTTTGGATTGATTTTTCTCTTACTGAGGAAAACAGCTTTGCTGGTTGTTTGTTTTTTAATTAAAAACCCTGACTGAAATGATATTTTCAAACCCATATAATTTTACTTGAAATGCTGTGTCTTGTTTTCCAAAATACTCTGTCCATTTGTTGCATACTGATAGGATGTAGACTGCTAAACACCTCAAGAAATGTTATCTCAGGTCTGCATTTCCTTGAGAAATAGGGACACAGGAACATAATTTCAATGTGAAAGTCAGTAACATTTTTTAAAATATTGGCAAATATAATTTTAACAACTTATAAATGAATACAAGTATTTTCTATATTTTTCCTCCATGCAGAATTCCCTATTTTCAGTCCTAAATGCCTCTGACTTAGCCAACAGAAGTGATTTAGAGCCAGTCAGTTGAATCTCACACTCGGGAGGCTTGAGCATTCCTGTAGCTTGACATTTCAAGTGACGGAGGAATAGGTCTGCTCTTCATTGTATCCATAGGGAAAATAAAGTTCATTTTTCTTCTTTTAAAACAGATTTTGTTTTAAAACTGATTTGCATGCAATTTGGGGACGTGGCTTTTGGATATGTTGTCCTTTAGTGCAACAAAGAATAAAACTGAACTCTTAATTTTTCAAAATTTTGAACCTGTGGCAAAGTTGTAAGTGCAGCTGTAAAAGCCAGATATCTTTGTGTGGCATCAGGAGCCTGGCATGTCATGATGTGTAACACAGCCAGCGAGAAGGTCGGGAAGCAGATGCTCTCGTTTCTACTCTGCCCCTGGCTGCATTTGTTTAATTTTTTTCTCTCTTCCTCCCAGTTTCCCAGATTCTTGAAATTTTTTTGTAATTATGGTAGAATTAAACAAAATGTATTTTCATCCAAACAAAGGCTGGGAAGTGTTGGCGGAGCTCGTGCCCACACAGAGTGCGCGTTCGGCCCACAGGGACAGGCTTTCTCCAACCTCTGCATCAGCAGCGCGACTGGACTCGCGTGATCTTGTCACCCCCCCGGTGAGAGGACACCTCGGCTGGGCAGGATCCTGTCGCTTCGCCGCATCCCCTGGTGCTCCACACTCAGCTCCCGGGTGCCTGGGGGTCCTGTGTGCAGCCCCGCTGCCGCCAGCTCTCCCATCATGCAGTGGCGGCCGTGGCCCATACTGGGCGGCTGCCACGGGGCACAGGCTGTGTGCTGGGTACCAATGGGAAGGGATTGTCTAAATTTGGAATTATTCAGTGGAAAAAACTGAGGCTTGCCGAAACCACAGAGCCTCATGCTTCCTTCCACTGGAGCAAATCCAGTTTGGTCAGTCCCTGTGGCAGCGTCAGGGAGCGGTTGCTCCTCCGCTAGCTTACGAGCAACGAAGGAGCTCACCCAAGAGCTGTGCAGAGAGGCCATTTCTTAGCCCACCACCCCAAAAATGGAACTTTCCATTTTTGTGTGTATGTGGTACCAACTCACCCCGCCTGTGGCTGAGCTCTGCAGCTGCTGGTCCCCGCTTGCCTGGGCTCGGTCCCCGGCATCCCCTGCCCCACCTACCCCACAGCCAGAGGATTCCTCCTGACCCTCATTTCTGTGTGATGCCACACTTCATCTCCATGAACGCAGATATTCTTGAAGCTGATGGACTTCCTCAGGGTGTAGTGGCTTCCTCAGACCCACGTACTGCCAGAACAGGACTGCATCGCTTCAAAGTGTCTGTGACCCTGGCCCTGCCATGCTGCCGAGGGAGGCAGAGCAATCAGTGCAGGCTGGAGCCAGGCTAATCACTCGCTCAGATCGAGTCCTCCTCGCAACCTTCTTAATTGTCTCCCTCTCTGACTGCGACTGTAGAGGAAACAAATCATGGCCGTTTTGGCATGTGAAGGTTGTTGTCTCAGCGATGCGCAGCCAGGCTGTGATTTCAGCCAGCTGTGCTGCGCCTCTGCCCGTTAATTGGGGAGCGCAGGCTGGGGGGGCATTTGAGGTGGGAACAGGCTTGGGCTCTAAGGACAGCCAGTGCCCCACCACGTGCTGTGACACCTGCTCAGCAGATTTCCTACATTCCGTTTGTCTCTGCCCTCCCTGTGAATAACGTTTGCCTTGGGAAGAGTGGGGCTGGCAGATGACATGGTCTGTTTGCTGCTGGCAGTGCTGCAGCCAGAATATGGCATCCAGTTTTGGGGCCCTCCCCAACTGAAGAAGGATGTCAAGATGCTGGAGAGGTTACAGTGATGGGATGCCAAGATGTTCGGTGACCTAAAGCTTATCACCTACGAGGAGATGCCGAGGTATCTGGCCTTATTTAGTCTGGTGATAGCGTGGCTACCTAGGAATCATATCAGTCTACAACTACTCAAAGGGGACTTACAAAGTGAAGCCAAGCTCTTCTTCCAGCAGTGACAGGTGCTGGACACAAGTTAAAGGCTGAGAGTCTTGAAGTGGCCACTAGGAAAAAAAAAAAAAAAAAAAAAAAAAAA
>Ga0065711_1006175_pt1 | contig 18108 bp, 14 predicted proteins | sample Hoacrofraction12_FD_59098 | JGI IMG/M metagenome (GOLD analysis project Ga0065711, IMG submission 59098) | Hoatzin crop microbial communities from Cojedes, Venezuela - Epithelial fraction 12 v2 (version 2) | ecosystem: Host-associated > Birds > Digestive system > Esophagus > Crop | place... | reverse complement strand
GAAGTTCCATCTGAACATGAGGAAGAACTTCTTCCCTCTGAGGGTGACGGAGCACTGGAACAGGCTGCCCAGGGAGGTTGTGGAGTCTCCTCCTCTGGAGATATTCAAGAGCCGCCTGGACAAGGTCCTGTGCAGCCTGCTGTAGGTGACCCTGCTTCGGCAGGGGCGTTGGACTGGATGACGCGCAGAGGTCCCTTCCAACCCCTACCATTTTGTGATTCTGTAAATTTCCTGGAGTTGAAAATACCTCTAGGTTAAAAGCCCCCTGCCTTCCCAGTGGAATGGTTTGGCTGTACTACGGATAAAGGTTACAGCGGGGGATGCTGGGAGGACCCAGTGGTTAAAGGGAGTGTTCTTAATGCTGCTTCCACTTCTCCAGTACTGTTCACATCAAAAATTCATTATGTGATCTTTTACAGAGTTGGGTACCGTGGGAGCCTCCAGTAATACAGCCCTGACAGCAGTCCTGATTAAAGGCCCATTTCGGCCTTGTCTGCTCCAGCAGGTTTTTACTTGTTATTAGCCGTGACTGGAGATGCATTGGTGTTAACAATCGCTACAACCTGTGCCAGCCGGAGGGATTTCGCTGCCGTGTCATTGCGTTGCTCTTTGAGTGGGGCTTTTAACATGGTGCAGGGGAGTCGTGACTGGGTTGTACTGTCATTCTCATTGTTGCTAACAGCAGTAGAACTGCACTCATAGATAATAAGTAGTATGAGAATCTGCAAAAAACTTACTGGGCTGTGCAGTCCTGGCTCTTTTTTTTTTTTCCCCTGTTGAGAATGAAGCATCAGCACAAAGGACGAGATTTTCAATTGGTTTAGATCACTGTAGTTCTACTGAAGTCAACCAAGCTAAGCTGATTTACGCTAGCAGAGAGTCTGTCCAGAGGCACTCTCGACTGATGGCATTTTAAGGCAGTGACATTTAAAATGAATCAGTGCCACTGTGATGGCATTGCTCTCCGTCGAGTCAGTAGTACAACAGCTTCTCCTAGAAGGCCAGATTCTGATAAACCTCTTCCCATTGAGTTTTATATTAGCTGGTGAATAGGTTTTTTTCTAATATAAAGTCGGTTTGTCATCAAGTACTTATGTTAGTAGCCATAGATAATAATTAAATAAAAAAAATCTGACCTTTTGTGAGAAAGGCTGTAAACTTTTGCAACAAAATATTGATTTTAGTGTATTTGAAGAAAAAGGGTTTTGGAATCTGCCCTTAGTGAGAGAGAGAGAGAGAAGGCCAGAAGCTCAGATGCAAACATTTGTAGTCAAAACCTTTGTACTTCAAGTGTTTTGAATAACTGTAGTTTGAAGAAATCTCTCTAAATATGGTTTTGAAATAAAAGATCAACTGAGTGCAACTTAATGTGGGTTTTAAGACATTCCAGAATGTTGAGTTTGTGGATTATAAAATCCAAGCAGTCACAGAACAGCCTGGCAGTAGGGAGAGCAAAGAAAAGTAACCTTGGCCTGCTGTTGTTGGCAGGAGCACGCCTGTCCCTTGCTCCTGACTATACTGGTTTTAGAAGAGCACTGGGAAGAGATGCTGAAGGAGATGCAGCATATCGCTTTAGTCCTGAAATCTTTTACACAACTGCAAGTGAAATAGCACAAACATAATGGCTTGCTCTCCTGAGTGTTATTGATAAAAAACAATTTTAATATTAATAGCAATGTAGTTCTCTGCAGCACAAGACTGAAACTTTACAAAGATATCAGCTGGATATGCTGAGCCTCCAAGTAATGTCCTATAAAATAAAGTTTCAGAGCTGTAGCTGAAGATCAGCATTGTTTTGCTCACCCTCCTTTTTTTAATCCCTGCTAAGAGGCCCGCCCAGTACATTTCAGTAGTTTTTCCTGCCTTTCACCTTACAAGATATCTTTATCTGTGATGGTTTTGCATGGGTGCTTCTGTGTATGTAATCAAATCATTATCTCATATCTTCAATAGATAAGGCAAGGAAAAATTAAATTATAATGAAACAGTAGCAATAATTCTAAAGATCAAAGTATAATGATAATTACAAATTTTAACATGCAAAATTACGCATTGTTGCATAAGCAGTATGGATTTCATGTACCTTTCCTGTGCTCCAAGTGAGTGTTTTGTATATGTCTTCATTTGATTTATTTCCGGTGTAAAATGCCCAAAACTTTGACTAAGCAAGTAAAGAAATACTGTAAATATAAGGGCTAATCCAGAGTGACACTTATGCATATATGTTAGTATTCTGATTCATCAAGATAACAGCTAAAACATGATGTAAAATGTTTCAGTCCACTGGTATTTTTATTGCCTAAAACTTAGTAATGTGGTACCGTGACTGATACTAGGAGAGAGAAGGCTTATGCAGTAGTCATTGTGGGGAAAAAATTGATGCTCAGTAGAAAAAACAAGTATCTTGGGATGCAACTGGTTCTCTTGGCACATGACTGAAAAAGTCACTGCTGTATCAGTTTGAAATGCAGAGTTTGAAACAAGTACTGTTCATCGCAGGATAATGATCCAGTTTGGGTACTGTGCCTGTGTGTGCACTTAGTGTTCCTCTGCGTAGAGATCTCCAATATTAAAACAAAGGTATCTCCAATATATTGAAGTTTCAAGAATTTTTGTCATCTTTACATATTTTTGAACTTGCAGTTACGATAAGCGTAGCATTTGGACTCAGTTCCTTTCGTCCAGAGAAAGCTATTCAAGTTAAGGTGGTGTGCCAGAGATACAGCAGCTGTATTACACCAGTCTGAAGATTCTACAAACGTTATTAAAACTGACAAAGTCTTTGGTTTGCCTTTTAAGGGAAATTGAGCTGAACTCGGGTGTGATTCATCATCAGCCCAGCGCTGGGCTGATGATGAATCACATATGGCCAAATGTCATGTGATATCTTGAAGGCTGATCCCAATGTTCCTCCTATGTCCAACAGATAACTTAGTGGTTCTGGAAAGATATGTATCTGAAAGGTATAAGGAGATTCCTGCTGATCTATTTTGGTGTATGCGAGTTGTAGGACTTTGACAAATCTACATAGGAGGAGACATGATTGCTGTGTGAAAGAAGAGGAGCTCTGAGGCACTACATATCTCCAGCCCTTTAGAGGGTCCTTTTCCAGAGCATTGGATTAAAACAGACTCACTTGAAATTCTGCAGAAAAGGTATTGTTCTCTGTGTTGCCTAGTGATGTGTTTCTGATGAATACGTGAAGTTACAAATAAAGCACATTTCTCATATTGGAAAAAGAGGATGGTAATCAAGATCCTTTTTTCCCCGATTTACATATTGCATACAGTAACAGCCATGACATCATTACATGCAATGTGTTTGCATTTTGTCTGCAATATAAACCTACAAGTAAAGGAGCTGGACAGTTTACCAGGTTGTTACAAGTTTTGTTGTTGACTTGTGCATAGCATCATATAGATACTGGATAAATACCAGGGATATCTTGTCATAGAATGGTAAGGGTTGGACTTAAAGATCATCTAGTTCCAACCCCCCTACCATGAGCAGGGACATCTTCCACCAGACCAGGGTGCTCAGAGCTCCATCCAACCTGGCCTTGAGCACTACCAGGGAGGGGGCAGCCACAACTTCCCCGGGCAGCCTGTGCCAGTGTTTCACCACCCTCATGGTGAAGAATTTCTTCCTAATATCTAATCTAAATCTGCCCTCTTTTAGTTTACAGCCGTTCCCNCTTGTCCTATCACTACAAACCCTTGTGAAAAGTCCCTCTCCATCCTTCCTGTAGGCCCGCTTCAGGTACTGGAAGGCTGCTATAAGGTCACCCCGGAGCCTTCTCTTCTCGAGGCTGAACAGCCCCAACTCTCAACCTGTCCTCATAGGAGAGGTACTCCAGCCCTCTGATCATCTTCGTGGCCCTCCTCTGGACCCGCTCCAACACATCCATGTCCTTCTTATGTTGGTGGCCCCAGAGCTGGACGCAGTACTCCAGGTTGGNATCTCATGAGAGCGGAGTAAAGGGGCAGAATCCCCTCCCTCGACCTGCTGGCCACACTTGTCTTGATGCAGCCCAGGATACAGTTGGCTTTCTGGGCTACAAGCGCACATTGCCAGCTCATGTTGATCTTCTCATCCATCAGTACCCCCAAGTCCTTCTCCTCAGGGCTGCTCTTGAGCCACTCTCTGCCCAGCCTGTACTTGTGTTTGGGATTGTCCCGACCCAGGTGCAGGACCTTGCACTTGGCCTTGTTGAATTTCTTGCAGAAGCTTAGCACAAGTATATAATAAGACATCTTCCTCATTGTTCAGGAACTACTGGGCATACACTAATTTGCTTCTTTAACCTTTTGTTTTGTAACTCAACTGAAGGCGGCAGCGTTTGTACAGTAGGCTGGAATGCTATTCAATAAAATATTCTCTCAGAAGCACATCCTCTAAGGCAGTTTTTGTACAAACTGATTTTATCTTAATGCCAGGGCACTTCATCTGTCCCCTTTCTTTTTTTGTGTGAAGGTATTCTCTTTTGTAAAACTGAAGATGAAATTAAGATCCTGATAACCTTTTGGAGGAATGATAACAAGGTCTTTTTTCTGAAAGATGGTGTCACAGAAGAATCTTTAAGGGAGCCTGTCTCATTTGATTGAAGGAGTAGATTTACAGCTGTCAGCATCTGAGTCCTGTCTGTTGTAAAGTTTTGCCCTTTCTAAAATAAAAAATCTATTATGCATTATGAATTAATATTATCAGCTAGACTGGTATATTTTGTAGCTCCATTTATCTCTATACTGTACTAAATAAGAGTGTGCATAGAAGCAAAAAGATGCAAGGGATGTAGCTGAATAAAGTGGAGTTCTTTGCCTCTTCAGTGGTCTTAAAGCTCGTAAGTGCAACCATTGCAAGGTGCACCTACATCAGTATTGCAGCTCAGCCCAGAAGCGTGATTTTGAGGAAATTGCCTGGGAGTCATTACTGAGATACTTTGGTTCACATAGTGGAGTGCTCTAAGTGTCAAAGTTGGAGACTTAGCACCACCTGATTTGTTTGCTTGAGACATCTGCTCCTTTTGAGTTGTGCTACATCCTGCTGTAGTCATAGATTTCAGGAGGCTTTCGAGTTGACTTCAGCTGCTCATACCTTAAAACTGCAGGAAACCGTAAGAGTTGTCTTGCAATCCAGTTTCCTATAGCTGTAAACTCATCCAAAAAAAATAGTTAGTGTTCAGAGGAGCACAGGTCAGTTCAGAGACAAGCTTTAACTTTTTCTCATACTTATTCAGAGCTTGGAAAATCTTTGACATTGCTGTCTATTGCTTGAAGCATCATGTTCTTTGATCTTTATGTTGTCTTATCTATATCCTCTCTGTTACAACTTCTCTTGCTTTTATAGCTTCTGTATTTTTCCTTATGTTAAGTTTTGTAGCATTATAAAATGTCTTCATGAATTACTTTATTGTTTCAAGCCCTCAAGACATTTGTCTTTATTCCACAATCTGTTATTACCTTCGGTGTTATTCTGCCTCCTTTGCTGTCTCTGCTGACAATCTCTGTTGTTGTTCCCTGTATTTCTACAGCACGGCTTCTCTCTCACCCATGCTGACAAATTAATTTTCAGTCCTTCCCGGTTTATTTTTTCTTACTCATTACTACTTTGCTGCCTTTATCCTAGCATTCTCAGGCTAAAAAGGGGAAAACCAGAGTCAGCTTCCTTGCAAATAAATCAAATTGTTCTTCATACCTCTGATGGACTTCTACCGGTACCTGAAACTTTTTTTAGAATTTTCTTACGTTTTTCTCCACTGCCCTGCAGAATGTGATATGATCATCTATTAAATGAGATTTAAGTTTTGGCTCTTTCCAAAAGTTTGGACTAGCCATGAGTGGTTAACATACAAAGCAATTCAATGTTGAATTAATGAGCACAAATTAAAACCAACAACAGGTTTTTTGTCAGAGAGATGCTGAGTATGGCCTGTGTGTGTTTTTCACAGAGCATCGTACAATGAGTTGTTAAAAAAAATCAGATTTTAGCCAAGGTGTGTTGTGTGTCAAGGTATATTTGGTGGAGAAGGAAATAAAGCCATTCTCTGCCTGCATGAGAGGGGTGATCGAAGTGGTGCTGTGTGTCTGTCTGTGTTTGCACGAAGAGGAGGAGGCTCAGTTTCACAAGACAATTGCAAACAGGCTCTGGAGGAATATTGCTCCACTCGGCTAATAAAGGAATGCAGCTCTGTTTGTGCTGGTATAAACAGTAATCAGTTTTACTTGTTTGTGGATAGCAGATTTGTTTCAAGACCTGTCAGTAATACTCAAAATATTGGTTAACATATGGGTATGGTGAACTAGAGCCTGAATTTATTATAGAAATGAATTAATAGACTCCTAGATTTTAAGAATTCAGTATTATTTTTTTTCCTGCTTGTCCCCTTTCAAATGTGTATGACATCAGTATGCTGTGAGTGCACTGAGTGGATTTAAATCTTTATTTAGCTGGATCTTCTGGTTTGTTGAGGGGATTCTACAATGAAATATGTCGCATTTTTTCCATTAGTGTTGTGCAGATTGAAACACAGATGCTAGCTGTATGCTGTGATCTAAATCTCTATCAGATGGTCTAATCTGGCTCTATACTTCACATTGACTTTCAAAAAACCTTTTAGCGCTTACGTTCTGATAGGGCATCTTTAAGATTTGTTAAATGGGTTACAAAGCTCATGTATTCAACTCTCACTTTTTTCAGATTAAAACAGTAACAGCGCTGGTAACCAATGGGGAAAAAAGCCACAGTTGTGTGCTGAAGAGGGAGCAAGGAAGAAAAGTTTGAGATGGTCATAGCCAGTGTGGTGGAAAAATCATAGCTATGTCCTTAACTTAGTAATAGAACTAGCTCAGCAAATAGCACTGCATTTTTTCTGCACCACTGATTTTGCAACTGTTTCTTGACAAATCCCTTTATACTCTGTATTGAAAACAGATTCATAAATATGGTTCTTTTATGGGGAATTCAATACATTTCTTATAAGTCAGACTAAGTCATTAAAATATATTTGGGAGGTGTATACCAAGAATATTATTACTGTGGTATAAATCTGCTACACCTTTTGATGAAAATTCTGGTATCTTCTTCAGAAAGGAAAATAAAAATAAATGTTAGCAGAGCAAACAAACTGTGGAATAGCATTAGGTTTATCATTTATGCTACTGCTGTTTCTGCAGATCTGACAGTGTGATAATTTTGGATGAGTGTTTTGTTAAGACCGGTAGTCTGAATATACTGTTCATTTATATTTAGGAATTGATTTGATGTGTTTTAAAAATAGATGTGGTTAATATTCTGAAATAAGAAAGAATATGTAGAGTTCAAAGTGTTCTGAACTGCAATGCAAAGAGGATGCCTCTTTGAAAATTAGAGAGAATCAATGTGTACATGCACTTTATGTTAATGGATGCTTATTGCAGTACCACAAATTATTGGATATCTAGCAGATTCTTGGGATTGCTTTGAGTATTTTCGATGCTTTTCATCAATCTGTTCAGTTATTCCTCTCAGTTTCCGAGGGCAGCTTTCAATACTGTGAATTAGATATCCTATTTAAAAGGAATCATGTGTTTAAAAAGATAAAAACAAATCCAAAAGCTCTTGTCCCAGGCTTAAGATTAGTTTTACCTTTCTTTGCATTCTATCCTTGTCATTATTCTAAACTGCATCTGGGAATGCTGCTACAGATTTTTCAGCTTGGGGTATTGCTTATCCTCATTCAGATGATGTATCTTTAGAATGTACAGTGTTTTTATCTTTGAGTCATCCATGCTATAGACTCATGTTTACACTAAAAAGCTGAGATTAAGTCATCCAGCACAGTAATTGTGGTATTTAAAGACACTGTGCACCTTGATGATAAGATATTATAAACTGTAATTTTAATTAATGTTAGCCAGAATTTTGTTCTGTGACAATGTTTAAACGCTTCATGTCTGTTGGCATGTTAGTTCAGACAAAGAAGGGAAGGGTGAGAACAACAACATGAGATGTTCAACAATATGTGGCTGTGGTCTTACTAGCTTTGATTTTGGGCCAAAGATTGGGATGGCACATATTGCTGTCTTGACAGATTGCATCATAGGTCACCTTGCAGAAAAGTAATTTGACTTGGTAATTAGTAGTGAGATATTTCAATTATCGTAGTGTATAGAAGCCCGGAGTCTGCTTGTTAATGTTTCTCCACATTAGCTATTGCAACTTCAGTTACTCAGAAGGAAGACAGACTTGTTGACGGTTTAAGGTGTCATTGTAAAGGATTTGTTTGTTTTGTAACTGTTCCCTTACTAATGAAGAGCAGAACAAGGAGGAGCCCGATGGTGCAATCAGCGAGCCCTCTAGTACTCCAGCGCTTATGGCAATGATTTCCATAGAGCCACTCTTTTAAGACACAGCAACATCAAGGTTGGAAGGCAAGGATCCGGTATGTTGGTTGAGCCTGTAGAGGTATGGAGCAGTTGCTTTAGGGCTTCCCTTGAGCAAGGGTTATGGTGAAAAACAAGGCAATAGACTGTAGTGACAACAGACCTTTAGCTAGCATTCTACAAGAATGTGTTGTTTTTTCATGAAAGCACCGTTGCAGGAAGGTAAACTTTCAGTGCAGTGCAAGTAACTGGGTAATGTCTGTGACTGATCTATTTGTTGCTATAAATTGATTGATTTCACGTGAACATAGAGCTAACTACTTCAGTCTTATCACACAGCTCGTCTTGCCTGGACAGAGCCGTACTGATACTCTATTATGAGCAGGCTTTCAACAGCTACGGATTATTTAAGCCAGATATGTATGGAGTGCATATGCTTCATCCTGGTACAAACTGTCTAACTGCAGCCCTCTTCAGATTGCTCAGGTCTACACCTTATTTATTCCAAATGCTCAGTACTGATGCTTGTTAAGGGGACAGGCTGCTTTCCAAAATGTCTATATGCATGTTTACATATAGCCTGTATATTATACATAGACAGTAGAATACAGGCCAGTGTGCTGCTCTTTGCTGAATAGGAAGGAATGTGGGAAAGCAAGATCAATATGAAGAAATGAAGCAATAAGCATAAAACCAGTATAGGCTTAGAACTAAGTTAGGACTTTGGAGGATTAAATGGGAATGGGATGAAGCAGTGGTAGAACTAGTCTGGGTTTTCAAAAAAGGTCAGCAGTGTAGCATAATAACCTGTGCCTTCACCTCTCAAGAAAATGAGATTAAAGAGCCCTCTCAGACCTCCGTTGGTATGATAATACTGTACAGCAGTGTGGCTTTGGGCAAGAAGGCCCAAGCCCTTGTGAATTCATAATCATGTAGCAGAATTGTTCTATTGCCAGTTTCTGTGAGTCTCAAGACGCTTATTTACATCTGTATATCCTTGGTACACTCTTAACGGGCACAGTGTGTTAGAGGAGCGATGCTGAAATGTGTAAGAAGGCACCTAATGTCTCATATAAGAAAGTATTTCAACCCCTTGACATAAAGTGCTGTTTTAGTAGTGCTAAAATGATTTGTGCTACTTTTTCTTTTCTCCTTCCTAAATTTGGATGATAGATAAACTTTTTTGGTTTATTTCTTCAGTTTTATTACCCATTTTGCAGAGTATCATTCTGTTCTGACAAATGATCATCAGTAAAAGGAAACTCCTGCTTGTCATAATGAGTCAGCTCCTGGGAAAGATGTGGGAAAAAGCTAAAGTTGAGAGGAGTGTTTATTTCTAAGAAGTGAAGCTTGAGGGGAAGCTTTCAGTTAGGATATGGGAAAGGTGCTTTTGAACATGAATTGGTATGACAAAGGGATTTCTAGAATAATTTCTAGAAAGATATTTAACAATGTCTGGACAGCTACTGAACTTTAAACAGATGCTATATGCATAATCTTTGAAAAGTAATATTTGAGAGAGGAAGAAATATAAAAGAGCAAATCTAGCATATGGTTGGATGGTTAGCACTTCCTTACTGCAAAGCGTTTTTTACTATAATGTTCCTTACTGCAAGATTAAAAAAAAAAAGAATAGTGAGGAGTTTCTTTGAGCCTTTGAGGGCTGTACTCAGCATTTTTCATACTAAAGAAGTGGAAAGACAGCAAACTTTCTTATTTTCACGTAGCAATTAGAACTAATCAGTCTGACAGGAATTAGTGCTGAATTTGTTGTGCCGTTGGCTGTGCCATTTTTCCTTTTTTTGCCCTACTTGGACTTGATCCAAACTATCCTGAGGTCAAGGAGATACTTTTTCCCAGGCCACTACTTTTCATCTGAGTTTGCCAGAACCTCAGTCTCATCCCCTCCGTTGTTGAGGGCTCACGCTTGTTGCTCTGCCTGCATGGAAACCCTCCTGTTAGCTGCTGAGCATGGGAAACAGGTGATTTCAATGATGTTAAATCAGACGGGGATGAATTCTTCCTGCTCTTAATGTTACTTTGCTTCACCTGTGATGCAGAGTGAGATGAAGGTAGATCATTTTTTTGGTTCAATAGTGTGACCATATTTCTTTATCTGACTGAATTAATGCAATTCAGAAGCTCTCTCGGGTTGGTCTGTTGGTTTGTTTGGGGTTTTTTCCCCCCATAGTTTACATTAACATACATGAGGATATAGTTTGGCCTACAGGCTAGCAGTTCTTCTTTGCTTCCAAAAAATGCTAAGTAGAGATCATTAGGTACCTTGGGTCTTCCATGGTTGAGAACAGTTATGAAAGAAGGAAATCACAATTTCATGTAGGTGCTTCATTAAAGATAAGTAATCTTGTTGGGGAAGAAATCTGAGCAGTAGACACGCAGAACATATATGACCTTAGCAGCAGCAAGCATTGAAGTGATGTCTCATTAAAACAGTATTTGTTAAATCATCTAACCTACCTGTTAACATTTTCTAAGAGTAAGGAATGGAACATAATCCCACTGTTCTCCATATCGAAAATGTTTCCAAAGGAGATAATGTGATCTTGCTCTCTTTAAATTAATTTGTATCCATACAAAATATGCTCCAAAATATAAACATGTTCTTGCCATTAAATTTTAGATTAAACTAAGCATGCTTCATTTTAGTTTAGTAGTTACAATCGTAGGTGATTATCCCTTTTGCAAGTCTCACAGATGTAGTTATATTGTACTGCAAAAACTAACAGTTGCTTTTTTTTTTTCTCTCTGAGATATATGCAATCAGTCTCTCATATCTCTCTGACTTGCTTTTCTGGCATTCATCAGTGAATTTAAGAGTAAAATTAAAATACTTTACTATTTTTAAAGAATTTTTTATTTGAGAAACAAGTGACTCTGAAGATCAGCCCAATTTTCAAAAGCGGAAAATGCCCAAGTGCATCTAATCTATGTCTCCTAAGGTGGAAGGTTATTTTTCTGTTAAGACAGTATCTTTTTCCACTTTTAGATATAATTTGTATTTTTAAAGCATTCCTGTACTAAATAGCTCATCTATATATTTTTGATGACCTAAACTTAAGCGTTCAGTTTTATTCTCAGGTAGCTCGGATAAATATTTCATCCGAATACTCTGCCCACATCTATTTATACTCTGATCCCACTGGATCACTTGCTGTGCAGATTCTGATGCTGTACCGGTAGCAGTTCCAGTCTGGTTTCAATGTATGATTAAGAATGTTAGAATTGATCTTGGAAAGGCATGAGTGTGTATTCCTGTTGTAAAGGCTTGAATGGTGGTCACTCAGGGAGTTACCACTGCAAGTACAGGAGGGCTGTCTTTGAAAATTATTTGCCTTAAATCAGGTGTCTCTTAGTTCCAGCTCTTCTGCAGTTTTTGGAAAAAAAAAACCACGCTAACGCAGAGATGAAGTAGTTCTCCAGGCCTATCAAAGACCAAGAGGAAAGAAAAACACTAAGCCCATGATTTATTCCATGAGAATACATCTCTTGTTTCACCGCTAAAACATACTCCCGTTTCCTATAGCAAAATGTGGGGTCACATGCAAAAAAAAAAACCAACCAATCTTTGGAAAGGAGGGGAAGACTGTGGAGCACATATTCTGAGATCTTTGCATCCACAACAGCGCTGCTTGGGGTTAACAAAAACACAAAGACACATTGCACTGTGTGAAACAAATATTGGCCCGTACTCCTAAATGTCCTGTAACTAGCCTGATATCAGTTGTACTGATCACATTATCATGTCTGTCTGGAAGAGATGAATGTCTGAATGCAATGAATGAAACCAGTGATAAATTAATTTTGAATTGGGTTTTTTGTTGGTGTTCCTAACTGAGAGCAGCTTTGCTGTCACTGTTGGCAAGCAGAAGTGATGGTTTTAGTGGGAACAGCAGAAGAACAGCTTCTGAGTGTGCACTACTCTCTCCCGTGTTTCTGCAGTTCTTGGGTTAGTCTGGGCTGCAGCACAGCAGGCAAGGTGGCAGGAATGAGACGAATGCACGGGAGAGCTGCTCACATGGCTGCTTCTCTGAAATAGAGAAGTTGCGGATTCCTCCATCTTCCCACAGACTATACAAGGGGCCTATTTTGGATTTTGTGTTGGATAATGTTCCTTTCCTTTTCATTCTCTCTTATTGTTTAGGAGGGTGTGGGGTATGAAGGATTCTTGTCCGTTCTTTTGTATTTAATGCTTGAGAGTGTGGTTTAAAATTTTTTGTAGTATTTCCAAGGTTAATTGCTGTGCCTTTGCAGCCAGTTAAGAGACAGTTAGGAGACCGTCAGTGCAGGAAGTATTTGTACTTACTCATGGTAACTGATAAATAGGAAATACTCGGGTAAATGATTAAACTTTAAAAAGATAATTATCATCAGTCATTATGAAAACCAGCCTTATTAGAAATTCATAAACTCAGAATAAATCTGTTCTGGTGACAAACCCAATTTTTCAGTTTAACCAGTTCTTTCAGTGATAGCGAGTTGAATTATTTTCTGAAGAATTAAATTTTTTTTCACTCAAAATGTTGTATCTGGTTTTAATATAGTAGCAGGTTTGCTTACCAAAGAATAATCACCTAGCATTATTTTATCAATATGTAATATATTATTATATATAATGAGGATAAAAATAAATCAAGTCCATTTACTTTGCTTTTATTAAGTTTTAAAAATGCATACCTAAATAAAAATTTCTTTGCAAGAAAGGGATAATAAAGCCTCCTTGCAACGTCTACTGGTATTGTATTTTCATTGGAGATGATCTCTGAAATAAGTGAGCTGCTGGTAACTGGTACCCGACGGGCATTGCACGTTGTCTGTGTGCTGCCCAAAGCTCTGGGAGATCCGCAGCAGCGCTGCGATGGTTTGCGGGAAGGAGCATCCTCCTGCTGCCAGCCCTCGGCCATGCCCTGCAGTACCCCTGACCTGCAAGGGATGTGGACTGTGTTTGATGGCGGGCATCCATGTGCGAGAGAGAATGCGAAGCAGGCTTTGGAGCTGAGCGGCATCCTGGCTTGCAAGCTTGTTTTAAAATATATGTATCTAGTATAGCGCTCTCATCAAGAAACAAGGTACTAATTTTAAAGCAGCTGCTCAGAGAACTGGCGTATTTGAGGCTGTTGACTGCTGCCCGTGGCTGACATGTTGGTGGGATTTGGGGCGGGTGGGAGGTGGCTCCGCTGCCGCCTGCTCCAGCACTGCGTGAGGCAGCTGCTCATCTGCTATGAAGGCCCTGTCTCAGCAGGGCTCTGGGCTCTCGAGATCGCACTTTGTCAGTTTGGGCGTCTGTAGGGTGTACACTGTTGTATGTTTTAATTGACTTTTCCGTTGGGAAGCTGCTAGAGGTGGCAGCAGCAGATTCCGACTGCTGTTGTAACCCGTATGCTGGTGCTAGGCTTTGGACTAAGGGAAAAGGTCTAAGACTTTTTTTTCCATTTATTTTACTTTCCTTCTCTAAAATACCTTAGATTAAACCATTAATGTGCTGTAGCTACTGTTGCTGTCAGAGACTGGGTATTGTCAGGAACTAAGAGAAAAGAGCAACATTTGTGCTGTTTCAACAAAAGGGAGAGCTATTTTATTACCGATTATCCAGAAATGATCCAGATTGGATATTTCCAGTTATAATCAAAACCTCACCGTGAAGTTTGTATGAGCCTTGAAGAGTTTTTGTATTTAGTGTGTAAATACTTGTGGCACATGCATGCTGCCTGATTAGCTGGACTTACAATAACCAAAGATTAGCATATGAGAACTATAAATCCCAAAGGGTTAAGAATAAAAAAAAGCATTTGCAGGAACTACTGCAACATCTGAACAAGCAGCAGAGAGCACCTAGAAGGACTTTCTCTTTGAACACAAAACCAAACAGTGTTTCCATTACTGCTAAATCCAGTGCATTTTTTACAAGTCTGAAAGCATATCCTGCATTTACTTTAACATCCCCCCCCCAAAAAAAAACCCCCACCAAAACCACCCCGTAAACCTGTGACCATACATATGTTACATGTGACAAACAACATTTTTTTTTCTTACGCTTCATCCCCTAGATCACCCGCCTAAGTATGTTTGAACCTTCATGCTGTCAATATCTTAGCTGTATATTGTTCAGATCAGTAGATTTGATCAGTAGAGTTATTTGGACTGTAAAACTTCTCTAAGACATTTTGAGTTTTCTAATTATCATATGTTTTACAGTGTGAATTTCACAATCTCATTATCTGCTAGTAGCTAAATCTGTCCAGACTTTCAAAATTTCGTGTTGTTTTCTTCACTTTTCCCATTCATAATTTTAGCAAAATTTGTCATTTCCTAAAGTGTATATATGAAATATGTATCTACTACATCATTGTATCCTTCAGGTTACTGCACTACGCAGACATTTTTACAAGTATCTGTGAAATTACATCATATTCAAATCCAGGGCTGTATTTTTAAAATACAAAACTGAACCCATAGCTCAAAACCCCTTGAGTGTGATTACTAGTGTAAAGTCTGCATCCAGCTGTGCATCTAATTTACACACACAATTATTTCAACTGTCCAACAAGAAGCAGGTTACTGCACAAGCAGGTGAATGTAATTAGTCGTTTGCATTCGTAATTACCTCATTTGCACGAGCAGTCATAGCAGCTCTGCATTCTAATCAGTTTAAAAATGTCTGGTGCAATGGTATTCCCTCTTTTTGTGTACTCAGACACCCCTTTTGTGTATTATAGTGATAAACTAGTTTTAGAGAGCCGGTTGGTGTTTAGTGGTTAGGGGATGCTGCTCTGCCAGGTCAGGACAACCCAGCATCAGCCGGGACCGGGGGAGGAAGGAGCAGCTCTGCCGAGGAAGACCTTTTCTCCTGGTTGAGCCTCCGAGCCGTTCCCAGCTGGTTGTGAGAAGGCTGCACTGCTTGTGCTCCTGGGATAGCGATGGGTTTGTGCCAAGCAGCAGCTTGCAGGCAGTGCGCTAACACGGGCATGATAATCCATGTACTGGTTCTTAGCAGGCTTAGAACATGCTCCCCTCTCTAGGTAAGGCAAAGCGCTTTCAGAGAATGGGCTTCTTTTCAGACTGCTGTGGAGACGGGCTGTCAGCTTGGCAAGGGTTCATGTTTGCCAAATATTGAATGCACAATTGCAGTTCCTGCTCGTTTTCATGTGCTGTCAGGGTCTGAAATTTTATCAGTTTCTGTTAGAGTGAAATAATCCAAAATCTAGGTCAAGTTCGTTCTCTGTAACTCTCTCTAGTGTTTTTTTCCTACAGGTTGAAATTATATTCAGGCTTTTTTACATTAGTAAAATAGCATAGTTGATGGGAATTTAAAATGCAGAATAGCATCTTTACTAAACTTTCTGGGTCTTTCTGCCTATCATTGTCTGGAATCCCAAATCTTGCAGATAAAGTACAATATAGTTTCAGAGATAGTAAATCAGCCAAGGGAAGGTGATCATTAAATGCATTAAAATGCATGAAAATTACCTAAATGGAAACCATTAGATTAAATGAAGCAGCTACAGTATAATATCCTGATGACTCTAGAAACTTTATTTAGATCATAACTCTACTGATGTTGTGCAAATCCCATGATTAAAGAGAATGTAACATATCTCTTCCCCTTCTCCCTCTGCCTTCCTTTCTCCAAGAATTTGCTATTTCCTCTACGGCTTAATAAACAGTTACCTCAATAAAGGCACTTTCCGTCGTTCTGCACCAATCTGCATTTTGATGTGGTACAGCATGAAACCTTATCTCAGTGTGGCATGTTTGCAGAAATAACAATGTTTAAATAATGACTCAAACGAAGCGTAAAAATCTTTTGTAACCCAAATGGATATACTGAGAAATCTTAAGCCTCAGCTCCCATTACTACTTTGCTATTTCTTTTCTAAGGCTGACACTCATACATCAAACCCATCACAAAGCTATGTTCCCAAACCCCATGCATATTTTGAATTAGTTCTCTGTTTTATACTTCTTTATCGTTACACTGAATGGCAGTTTTTAGTCTTAATGCCAAGCTGTTTAATGAAATTTCATTAAAAATAAATAGCATTATATTTCTGTTGAAACCTCCTAGTGAATTATCGTTTTCCTTCTCTTCTCAGGGCCATCATATTTGCTGTAGAATTTCTGGATTGTGAATGTCATGGTGCTTCTTATGTAGTCTATACATTGTACACACAATTTTCTCAGAGAATTAAAAGGTCAAGCTTCCTGCACAAATTACTTGATCTTCTTTTTATTTTAATGGATAGTTTCATTTGGGAATCTTCAGTCACGCACCTCCTGATACGACTGAAAGAAGACTTTCAATTTTTGATTTTTCACATTCCAATCTACTGTCTGTAAACATAGGTGCCCGTCACTGTATGTTAATTTAGTATTCCTTCTGACTACTGTGCTGCTCTTTCACATACACTTGCTCTATCTGCATGCGTACAGATACCGTATGAGAGCTTTTAGGGAATTAGAATGCAACAATGGCATGCAGTAATAGCTTCCTAATGGAGTAACTAATGGCTATTATCCCATAACGCATCAGAATTTGGAGGCTTAATTCTGATTGATATTAAAATAATTAAATAACAATGACCAGTCTTTTATCAATTCTTTTACCAATATTTGTAATTTATCATTATAATGTCACAATTTGTAATGGGCAAGTGTTTAAGAAACAAATTTTGCCGATCGGCATATGTGATATGATTTCATTACCATATGGAGTTAGTGTGCCCTAAATGCAGAATGCACTGTGCAATTTGAGAAGGCAAATGGTAAGGGAGGAAGGAGATTAGAGATCAGTGGCCCAAGGGTGCTTTTAGTTGCAGTAGACTAAATTGACTGCAAACTTGCAATTCCAGTTGACGTCAGTGGAAGCTGCCGGTGTTTAAGAAGTTCTCATCAGCTTAGCAGTATTCATCTGAAGGCAAAATTAGAAATGTATTCCACATAGTGCCGCTGCACGATCTGTGATTTACTGCGAGAGCAGTGGGTGTGAGAAATGCAGGTGGGGTTCAGAGAAAGAAGATGTAAACCTTTTACAGAAACAGAGAGAATCGCCAAGAGGACTTGAACATACTGAGGCACTAGAACAGAAAGAGCCCAGAGGCTGCTCAGTAAAGAAAAGGGTTAGCCAAACTCCCTTCACATGGCACCACAGAATTAGCGTTGTCTACTCTGATTTTGAATTTATAGATCTTTTATGGAGAAAGAAAGCTGAGAATCTTGGCCACTTGCTGAGCTACACGAGAGCTCAGAGAATGCCGTTAGCAAAAGACGAAAGTTTTAAAATTGTTTTGGTTTTCCCTGACAGTCTGCAGGCAAAAAGTTTGAATCTGTTCAAGCCTGCAGCACTCTTATCGAAATACCAGGTACGCTCTCCCCCCGCTGTGACGTGGGCGGGTGTGTTAGGGGCAGCGGTGAGCGTGGGCAGGACGGTGGATCTCACACCGTCACCTCCCTTGCTGGCGCTGTCGCCTCCCTTGCTCGGCGCTGGCCGTGTTTCGTACAGCGTGCTGCTGGGCTGTTGCGGCAGTCATCCCAGCACAGAGCTGCTGGGAGGACTCTGTGGTACGGTTCTAGTATTTTCATCATTAATAGCATCCTGAGAAATTTTCATTAAAATAATAACAACAAGAATAATGGCACTGTGCAGTTCTGATCCTGTCTGACTGGTGGTAGCGTGCTCGCAGTGGGAGCTGATGCGGCCCCTCCTGCAGGCAGCCTTTGCTGAAGAGGACAG